>FWPV01001215.1_pt1 | contig 73403 bp, 55 predicted proteins | sample 2228371 | NCBI WGS metagenome assembly FWPV01 (sample SAMEA103939776, study PRJEB20133) | metagenome
TCCTTGCGTGACGGCGCGAATGACCTGCCCATGATGGGCGAGGCAGGCCTCTCGGTGGCCTATCACGCCAAGCCCAAGGTGCGCGAGCAGGCAATGGTGTCGATTGAGACCGGCGGCCTGGACCGACTGCTGGAACTGATTCGCTGACACCAGCGCCTTGACGCCCTCCCTGGCGGCACCCTGCCGCCAGGCTTTGCGTGGCCACGTCCACGCGCACCCCATTGCATTCGACGAATACACGCGGCGCCCACGTGCCAGGCGCCGGCCTGCGTGTGCCCAGCACCGCCGCCCCCAGGCCCAATGCGACCGCCACGTCACCGCCACGTGGCCAACCCCTTTCTCGCCCTAGCGCGACGGTCAATGCAACACGCCTCCTAGCCTGACTCACTCATTGGGCAGTTGCCACATGTCGTGGCAACAGACATGGGAGAAAACAATGCTCAATGACATTTCGAATCGGGAGAGATTCGACATTCTGGTCGAAGAATTTTGTAAAGAAATTGAAATTCCGAGCGCAGCAGAAGACGTCAAGAATCATCACGCGCTTCTGGCAAATGACTACCTCTGCAAACTGGAATTCAATGCATCGTTTGATCCAGACCGAGCTTACGTCTTTGTTGAAGCAGCCCTGGCAACCAAAACACCAGAAACCGTAGGCTTAGAAGCTCGTGCAGATGAAATAGAAGATGGCACGCTAGGCTACATTCACCCAGCGAGCGACAGGTGGATTTACGCGGTTGTTCCTTTTTCTTTGACCGAAACAACAGTGGACGACCTGTCGAACCATGTGTTGACAGCCATCCAAGGTGCCAAAAACCTGCAGCCAGAATAATCAATAACAGGAGAAAAAAATGGAAGCAAGAACCACACCCAGAATTAAAGGCGCCCTCGCCGATTCCCACTTTCACCACCGGAACTACACGCAACAAGGCACCCCGCCATTGCACCTGATCAGCCCCATGAATGACCAAAACATGCGTTATGCAGTTTTGGCACCAATTCCGACCAGCCTGCTGTTACGTTGTGGCAATTGCTCTCATGACCATGGGCATGGAAATAGGCAGCCATCAGAAATCGGTACAAAGACGATAGAAAAATTCTGGTCAAACTACAACCCGGCGGATGGCTTGCCAGCCGCCGCACAAGAGCATATTGAGTCGATCCTTCCTAACTACTATATCTCGGAACTCAAGGTTCGGAACGCATTCCATGCCAGCCAAGAGGAATACAAAGCGTTGATCGACAAGGACGGGCCGCTCTACTACGACACCGAGGTGGACAGCCGAACGGCGTCAGACTACAACGGGCTAGCCACTGAAGAAGACCCAAAAGGCAATAAAAACAAAGACCGTTTCGACCCGATGATCACAGGCTTGGCACTGGGCGATATGCGGGCATCCGAAAAGCTGATCACGAAGCTGCATAACAATCCAGGGGTTTTTACCGGCATCGGTGAGATCACAGTATTCAAAGAGTGGGTTCAGCACAAGGTCGGAAAAAACCTCCAGGCCAATATGAGCGACCAACAGCGTGCGCTTATCAAACTGATGAAGACGTGCGGCAGCATCGGTATGCCCGTCATTCTGCATTGCGACGTTAACGACTACCACCCTGATGTCAACGATATCAATCACACCTCAGAAGATGACGAGAAAACCAAACCCAGGTATTTAGATGCCATCTTGGAATTCCTAAAGCATCCAGATTGCCAAAATACAACCATCATCTGGGCCCACGCCTGCGGCTTGGGAAAATATTCACGAGCTCTGCCTTCACACCTAAGCAATATCGAGAAACTTCTGGAGAGCTCCGACCATCAGCACGTAAAAGTTGATCTCTCCTGGGACACGGTCGCAGAACAGCTCTTGTACACAGACGAGGAACTCAAAAAGGGCGATCAGCGGAAGTTTGATACAGAAAAATTGAATAATCTCGCCAATCTTATCAATAAATATCCCAATCGATTTTTGTTCGGCTCAGATTCACTGAGTCCTAATAGCACCAAAATCTGGGATCAAACGGCAGCCACTTACCAACCTCTTTTTGACTCACTCAAGAAGCTGTCGAATGGTGAGGCCGTTTGCGAACAATTCAGAATTGGTAATTATATCGACAATATTCGGAATGCACGTCTCAAAGTAAGGCTATGGGAGAAATTCTGCCTGCCCTATGCAATGGCCGCCATCACGAGACGCACGGACAACGCACTACCGAGAGATGTAAAAATTGCCATCTCCATTGCGATCAAACAGGCCATCAAGAATGCGAATGGTGTCATCAATGGGAAGATCACCCCTCTACTCGCCGTGGCCAAGAATGATAACGATAACTTTAACACAATAATCAGCAAGTTAATTGAAGTAAGCGCAGGGGATAATGCTGTTCAACAAGAATTCAGCGCAAAGGATTTGGAGCAATGGGCAACTTATATCTACCCCAAAAATGACCAGCCTGCACCGTGGACCGCGAATAAAAAGTTTGTTGAAATCCTGGGCAAGGTAAATAAGCTTTGGGGTGATGAAGGAAAGGCACTCGACGATCTAAGGGATAAAGTTAAGAAGGACAGCAAAGAACACAAGAGCCTGTATGCAACCTTACCCAAGGAAAGCAACGTATATTCCATTGCACTGGATTACGCCCTTCGGGATGCCATCATTCACCGAATGATGCAAGTCGAAATTAATCTGGAACGCGAAATGAACATCAATCCACAAGCAGAGGCAATTGATGACTTCCCACTTTCAGCCAAAACATTGGGCGAAATTTGGGATCAAATAATGGATCCAAAGAGAGGAAACCCAAAGCATCATCATTATGATGATTATGTGAAGCAGGTGGTTGCGGAAATTGAGAAAGCCCAATCTCAACGGGAGGACTGATCGCGATTGTCGTCACACCAGTTCTTGGGAATTGAGCCTTGAACCTTCGGCCAGGTGGGTCATGAGCACAAAACCGCACGGCAAGCTGGTGGCCATGGCGTAAATCGGCTGAGCGATCCGTCTGCGTCCGGCCCCGCCGCGCGAAGTGCGGATACAGCCAAGTTGCGCCGATGGTTCGGCAAATGCAAAAAGCCCCGTGCTTTCGCACGGGGCTTTTTGACGATACCTTTGGTGGGCGGTGCAGGGTTCGAACCTGCGACCCCTGCCGTGTGAAGGCAGTGCTCTACCACTGAGCTAACCGCCCGGTTGGTTGATTTGATTATCAACCTCTCGGAAGCCTCAAATTATAGCCAGTTTTTTGACGTTTTCCTAGCGGGGCGAAAATTTTTGAAAGTTTTCTTCACGCCGGGTCGGGCTGCGGCTCGAAGCGGCGCCACACGGTCTTGCCCTTGCTGGCCTTGTCGAGGTCAGCCAAGAGAGAGGCGTGGGCCTGGGCCTCGGTCTCGTTGGCCAGCAGCACCGGCAGTTCGAAGCGGCTGAGGTCCACCACCTCGGTCTCGCCTGAGGCGCTCACCTCTTCCACCATCTCCATCACCAGCGCGTCTTGCCCGCGGGTCATGTTGATGTAGACATCGGCCAGCAGCTCGGCGTCCAGCAAGGCGCCGTGCAGCGTTCGGCCCGAGTTGTCCACGCCCAGGCGGTCGCACAGCGCATCGAGGCCGTTGCGTTTGCCCGGGAACATTTCCTTGGCCATCGCCAGGCTGTCGATCACCCCGCTGACGATGCTGGTGACCGGGGGCAGACCCAGGCGCTCGAATTCCTTGTTCAGGAAGCCGATGTCGAAGGGCGCGTTGTGGATGATGAGCTCGGCGTCGCGCAGGTAGTCGACCAGCTCTTGCGCAATGGCCGCGAACTTGGGCTTGTCGCGCAGGAATTCATTGCTGATGCCGTGCACCTTGAGCGCGTCTTCGTGGCTGTCGCGCTCGGGGTTGACGTAGTGGTGCAGGTTGTTGCCGGTGAGCTTGCGGTTGAGCAGCTCCACACAGCCAACTTCAATGATCCGGTCGCCGTTGTCGGCGGACAGGCCGGTGGTTTCGGTGTCGAGAACGATCTGGCGCATCGGGCAATTATCGACCGGGGCTCACGCCCGGTCAGTGATTCTCTTTGGCGTGGTTGATCGTGTACTTCGGAATCTCGATCGTCACGTCCTGCTGCGCCAAGATGGCTTGGCACGACAGGCGCGACTGCGGCTCCAGGCCCCAGGCGCGGTCGAGCAGGTCTTCTTCGGCCTCGTCGGGCTCGTTGAGGCTGTTGAAGCCCTCGCGCACGACCACGTGGCAGGTGGTGCAGGCGCAGCTCATGTCACAGGCGTGCTCGATGTTCACGCCGTTGTCCAGCAGCGCCTCGCAGATGGAGGTACCGGCCGGCGCGGTGATGGTCTTGCCCTGGGGGGCGTATTCGGTGTGGGGCAGGATCTTGATCGTGGGCATGGTGTCAGACGTCTTGGATGTTTTTTCCGGCCAAGGCTTGCTGGATGCCGCGGTTCATGCGCTGGGCGGCGAAGCCTTCTGTGCCTTTGGCCAGTGCGGTGCTGGCGGCCTCGATGGCGGCGGCGTCATTGCCCGCCGCGATAGTTTGCAGCGCTTGCATCAGCGCGTCGATTGGCTGGCGCTCGTCTTCGGTGAGCAAATCACCGTCCACCGCCAGGGCCGATCGGGTGGCCACCAGCAGGCGGTCGGCGTCCACGCGGGCCTCCACCAGGGCGCGGGCCTGCATGTCTTGCTGGGCGGTGGCGAAGCCTTCTTGCAGCATCTGGGCGATCTGGTCGTCGCTCAGGCCATAGGCGGGCTTCACGTCGATCTTGGCCTCGACGCCCGAGACCTGCTCTTTGGCCGTGACCGACAGCAGGCCGTCGGCGTCGATGGTGAAGGTCACGCGGATGCGCGCGGCGCCCGCGGCCATGGGCGGAATGCCGCGCAGCGTGAAGCGGGCCAGGCTGCGGCAATCGGCCACGAGGTCGCGCTCGCCTTGCACCACGTGCAGGGCCAGGGCGGTCTGGCCGTCTTGGTAGGTGGTGAAGTCTTGGGCCAGGGCGGTGGGGATGGCGGTGTTGCGCGGCACGATGCGCTCAACCAGGCCGCCCATGGTCTCGATGCCCAGCGACAACGGGATCACGTCGAGCAGCAGCAGATCGCCATCGCGGCTGTTGCCGGCCAAGGCGTTGGCCTGAATGGCCGCGCCCAGCGCCACCACCTCGTCGGGGTTGAGGTTGACCAGCGGATCGCGGCCGAAGAATTCGCCCACGGCGCGGCGCACCACGGGCATGCGGGTGGAGCCACCCACCATCACCACGCCCTGCACCTCGTCCTTGCCCACGCCCGCATCGCGCAGGGCTTTGCGAACGGCGCTCATGGTGCGGCTGGTGAGCGCGGCGGTGCAGGCCTCGAAGTCGGCCACGGTCACGGCTTGCTCGATGGGGCGGCCCGCCACCTGGGCCTGGAACACGGCGCTGCCGGCGTTGGACAGTGCCTCTTTCACGCGGCGCGCTTCCTTGTGCAGGGCAGCGCGCTCGCCGGCATCGGCGGCCTCGCTCAGGCCTTGCTGGGCCAGCACCCAGGCGGCCAGGGCCTGGTCGTAGTCGTCGCCGCCCAGGGCCGAGTCGCCGCCGGTGGCCATCACCTCGAAGACGCCACGGGTGAGGCGCAGGATGGAAATGTCAAAGGTGCCGCCGCCCAGGTCGTAGATGGCGTAGACGCCCTCGGAGCCGTTGTCCAGGCCATAGGCAATCGCGGCGGCGGTGGGCTCGTTGATGAGGCGCAGCACGTTGATGCCCGCCAGTTGGGCGGCGTCTTTCGTGGCCTGGCGCTGGGCATCGTCGAAGTAGGCCGGCACGGTGATGACCGCGCCATACAGGTCGTCGTTGAAGGTGTCTTCGGCCCGGAAGCGCAGGGTGGCCAGAATCTCGGCGCTCACCTCCATGGGGGTCTTGAGGCCGGCCACGGTTCTCACCTGGGCCATGCCCTGCTCGTCCACCACGGTGTACGAGAGCTTGTCCACGTCGCCCACCTGCGCGCGGCGGCGGCCCATGAGGCGCTTGACCGAGCTGATGGTATTGGCCGGGTCGCTCACCTGGGCGGCGAGTGCGTCAAAGCCGATCTGCCGGCCCGAACCGCCTTGGGCCGGATCGAGGTAGCGCACCACGCTGGGCAGGATCACCCTGCCCTGTTCGTCGGGCAGGCACTCGGCCACGCCATGGCGCACCGAGGCCACCAACGAATGGGTGGTGCCCAGGTCAATGCCCACGGCCACGCGGCGCTGGTGCGGGTCAAGGGATTGGCCGGGTTCGGAGATCTGAAGAAGCGCCATGACAGAAGATGGGGGTGGGGGTAAAGCGAAACCGCTTATTGTCCCAGTTGCTCAAGCCGGTTCTCGACGTCGCGGGCAAAGCGCTCAACGAACATAAGGGCTCTGACCTGCTGCGCCACGGCGGCGAAGTCGCGCTGCTCGTCGGCGCAGCGCTGAAGCTGCACCAGGCGCTGGCGGCGGGCGTCGGCCACGTCATCGGCCATGCGCTCCAGGTCGTCCACGCCGCTGGCCTCCTCCAGCGCTTCGCGCCATTCCATCTGCTGCATCAGGAAATCGGCCGGCATGGCGGTGTTGTTCTCGGCCTGGATGGGCGCACCGTTGAGTTCGCACAAGTAGGCCGCGCGCTTGATCGGGTCTTTGAGGCGCTGGTAGGCCTCGTTGATGCGCACCGACCATTGCATGGCCTGACGCTGCGTGGCGGCATCGGCGCTGGCGTGGCGGTCGGGGTGGGCCTGGCGCTGCAGGTCTTTCCAGCGCTCGTCCAGTGCCTGGCGGTCCAGGGCAAAGGCCGGGCTCAGGCCAAAAATCTCGAAGTCGTTGGATTGCAGGTTCATGGCAGACGAAGGCCGCCGACGCGCGAGCGCGAGGGCGGCCCATTGGCTAACAAAACAGCGGGCGTCAGACGCGGAAGCTCTCGCCGCAACCGCAGCGGTCGCGCTCGTTGGGGTTGTGGAACTTGAAGCCTTCGTTCAGGCCTTCGCGCACGAAATCGAGTTGCGTGCCATCGATGTAGGCCAGGCTCTTCGGGTCCACCAGCACCTTCACGCCGTTTTCCTCGAATACCACGTCTTCGGGCGCGATCTCGTCGGCGTACTCCAGCTTGTAAGCCAGGCCCGAGCAGCCCGTGGTCTTCACGCCCAGGCGTACGCCCACGCCTTTGCCGCGTTTGGCGATGTATCGGGTGACGTGCCGGGCTGCGGCTTCAGAGATCGTGACGGCCATGTTCTTTAAATCTGTGTACCGATGCGAGAGCGCCCCTCGCCAGCACACGCCGCAGAACCGGCTCAGCCGGGCTGCTGGCGTGGTCCCCCTGGGGGGAAGCCGCGAAGCGGCGCAGGGGGAACTTAGTTCGCGTGTTTCTTGCGGTAGTCGTCCACCGCGGCCTTGATCGCGTCTTCGGCCAGGATGGAGCAGTGAATCTTCACCGGCGGCAGGGCCAGTTCTTCGGCAATCTCGCTGTTCTTCAGCGCCGCAGCTTCGTCCAGCGTCTTGCCCTTGACCCATTCGGTCACCAGCGAACTGGAGGCAATGGCGGAACCGCAGCCGTAGGTCTTGAAGCGCGCGTCTTCGATCACGCCAGTTTGCGGGTTGACCTTGATCTGCAGCTTCATCACGTCGCCACAGGCGGGTGCGCCCACCATGCCGGTGCCCACGGTGTCGTCGCCCTTGTCAAAGGAGCCGACGTTGCGGGGGTTTTCGTAGTGGTCAACAACTTTTTCAGAGTAAGCCATGGTGTTTCTCCTTCAAGCACTCAGTGGGCGGCCCACTGGATGGTGGACAGGTCAATGCCGTCCTTGAACATTTCCCAGAGGGGCGAGAGTTCGCGCAGCTTGGCCACGTTCTCTTTGATCGTGGCAATGGCGTAATCGATCTCTTCTTCGGTGGTCCAGCGACCAATGGTCATGCGCAGGCTGCTGTGGGCCAGCTCATCGCTGCGGCCCAGGGCGCGCAGCACGTAGCTGGGCTCCAGGCTGGCCGAGGTGCAGGCCGAGCCGGACGACACCGCCAGGCCCTTGATGCCCATGATCAGCGACTCGCCTTCCACGTAGTTGAAGCTCATGTTCAGGTTGTGCGGCACGCGCTGGGTTTCGTGGCCGTTGATGAACACCTCTTCGATGTCTTTCAGGCCATTGAGCAGGCGGTCGTGCAGCGCGCGGATGCGCTGGTTCTCGGCGTGCATCTCTTCCTTGGCGATGCGGTATGCCTCGCCCATGCCCACGCACTGGTGGGTGGGCAGCGTACCCGAGCGCATGCCGCGCTCGTGGCCGCCACCGTGCATCTGGGCCTCGATGCGCACGCGCGGCTTGCGGCGCACGAACAAGGCACCGATGCCCTTGGGGCCATAGGTCTTGTGCGAGGTCAGGCTCATGAGGTCAACCGGCAGGGTCTGCAGGTCGATGTCCACACGGCCGGTGGCCTGAGCGGCGTCCACGTGGAAGATGACACCCTTCTCACGGCAGATGGCGCCGATGGCGGCGATGTCTTGAATGACGCCGATCTCGTTGTTCACGAACATGACCGAGGCCAGGATGGTGTCAGGGCGGATGGCGGCCTTGAACACATCGAGGTCAAGCAGGCCATCGGCCTTCACGTCGAGGTAGGTGACCTCAAAGCCCTGGCGCTCCAGTTCGCGCATGGTGTCGAGCACGGCCTTGTGCTCGGTCTTCACCGTGATGAGGTGCTTGCCCTTGCCTTTGTAGAAGTGGGCAGCGCCCTTGAGGGCCAGGTTGTTGGACTCGGTGGCGCCGCTGGTCCAGACGATTTCGCGCGGGTCGGCGTTGATGAGGGCTGCCACCTGCTCACGCGCGGTTTCCACGGCCTTCTCCGCTTCCCAGCCCCAGGCGTGGCTGCGCGAGGCGGGGTTGCCGAAGTGCTCGCGCAACCAGGGGATCATGGCGTCCACCACCCGCGGGTCGCAGGGGTTGGTGGCGCTGTAGTCCATGTAGATGGGGAAGTGCGGAGTGCTCATGGCAGGCGAATCAATCAGAAATCGAAACCCGTTCGACCAGCGTCAAGCGCCGGGCGGCCGGAAAGGGACGAAGGGGGCGGTGGCGGCCGGGGCCGCACGCCGCCGCTGTCATTTGGAGAACGCAGCCCCTCCCAAGGCGAACACCGAGTTGGGTGCGTTCACGCGGATGGGCTTGACCACCGGGGCGCTGGAGATGGCGCGCTTGATCATGGGGGCGTTTTCCACCACCACGCCCTTGGCGAGCTGGTCGTCCACCAGGGACTGCAACGAGACCGAATCAAGGAAGTCGACCATCTTGGCGTTGAGCTGGGCCCACAGTTCGTGGGTCATGCAGCGGTTGCCCTCGCCCAGGCAGTTTTCCTTGCCGCCGCACTGGGTGGCATCGATGGGCTCGTCCACCGAGACGATGATGTCGGCCACGGTGATGTCGCTGGCCTTGCGGCCCAGCGTGTAGCCGCCACCCGGGCCACGGGTGGATTCCACCAGCTCGTGGCGGCGCAGCTTGCCGAACAGCTGCTCCAGGTAGGACAGCGAAATCTGCTGGCGCTGGCTGATGGCAGCCAGCGTGACAGGTCCGTTGTTCTGGCGCAGGGCCAGGTCGATCATGGCAGTGACCGCAAAGCGGCCTTTGGTCGTGAGGCGCATTTCAAGCTCCTGGTTCGTTGGCTTGACCGTCGTGGTCATGCTTCAGCGGCGGGTTGCCGTTGAAGCCCCTTCTCCACCCGCCCCGACCCGTTACGGGTCATTTATTGCGCGAAGGTTCCCGACTGTTTTCGTCGAGTATACATGAAAAACCGACTGATTCGCTCGGCATTGTACCCAAACATACGGGTCAGGGCAAGACGAAACCAATCGGTATTCAATGTAACCCATCAGGCCACATGGTCCTCGCCCGCGGCGCCGAAAACCTGGGCCTTGAGGTGGGCGAGTTGGTCGCGCACCTGGGCGGCGCGCTCGAATTCGAGGTTGCGGGCGTGCTCCAGCATGAGCTTCTCCAGGCGTTTGATTTCCTTGGCCACGTCGCGCTCGCTCATTTCCTCCACCGCCGCGCGCTGGGCGATTTCAGCGGCCAGGCGCTCGGCTTCCTTGCCCGCCTTTTCGCTGTAGACGCCGTCAATCAGGTCTTTGACCTTCTTGTTCAGCGCGCGCGGTTCGATGCCGTGGGCCAGGTTGTGGGCGATCTGCTTGGCGCGCCGGCGCTCGGTCTCGCCGATGGCGCGCTTCATCGAATCGGTGACCTTGTCGGCGTAGAGGATGGCCTTGCCATTGAGGTTGCGCGCGGCGCGGCCGATGGTCTGGATCAGGCTGCGCTCGGAGCGCAGGAAGCCTTCCTTGTCGGCGTCCAGGATGGCCACCAGTGAGACCTCGGGGATGTCCAGGCCTTCGCGCAGCAGGTTGATGCCCACCAGCACGTCGAAGGCGCCCAGGCGCAGGTCGCGGATGATCTCGACCCGCTCCACGGTGTCCACGTCGCTGTGGAGGTAGCGCACTTTCACGCCGTTTTCGGTGAGGTAGTCGGTGAGCTGCTCGGCCATGCGCTTGGTGAGCGTGGTGATGAGCACGCGCTCGTTGCGCTGCACGCGCAGGCGAATTTCTTCCAGTACGTCGTCCACCTGGTGGGTGGCGGGGCGCACCTCGATTTCGGGATCGACCAGGCCGGTGGGGCGCACCACCTGCTCGACCACTTGCCCTGAGTGGCTCATTTCGTAGTCGGCCGGCGTGGCCGACACGAACACCACCTGGCGCATGCGCTGCTCGAATTCCTCGAACTTCAGCGGCCGGTTGTCCAGCGCGCTGGGCAGGCGAAAGCCGTATTCCACCAGCGTGGTCTTGCGCGCCCGGTCGCCGTTGTACATGCCGCCGAACTGGCCGATGAGCACGTGGCTTTCGTCCAGGAACATCAGCGCGTCGCGCGGCAGGTAGTCGGTGAGGGTGGCCGGCGGCTCGCCAGGCAAGGTGCCGGCCAGGTGGCGCGAGTAGTTTTCGATGCCCTTGCAGTGGCCCACTTCGCTGAGCATTTCCAGGTCAAAGCGGGTGCGTTGCTCAAGGCGCTGGGCCTCCACCAGCTTGCCCATGCCCACCAGCTCTTTGAGGCGCAGGTCCAGTTCGAGCTTGATGGCCTCCACCGCGCGCAGCACCTCTTCGCGGGGCGTGACGTAGTGGCTGCTGGGGTAGACGGTGAAGCGCGGGATCTTCTGGCGCACGCGGCCGGTGAGCGGATCGAACAGCTGCAGGCTTTCGATCTCGTCGTCGAACAGCTCGATGCGGATGGCCATCTCGGAGTGTTCGGCGGGGAAGACGTCGATGGTGTCGCCGCGCACGCGGAACTTGCCGCGCGAGAAATCTTGCTCGTTGCGGGTGTATTGCATGCGCACGAGTTGCGCGATCAGGTCGCGCTGGCCCAGGCGGTCGCCCACGCGCAGGGTGAGCACCATCTGGTGGTAGCTCTCGGGTTTGCCAATGCCGTAGATGGCCGAGACCGTGGCCACGATGACCACGTCGCGCCGCTCCAGGATGCTCTTGGTGCACGAGAGCCGCATCTGCTCGATGTGCTCGTTGATGGCGCTGTCCTTTTCGATGAACAGGTCGCGCTGCGGCACGTAGGCCTCGGGCTGGTAGTAGTCGTAGTAGCTGACGAAGTACTCGACCGCGTTCTTGGGGAAGAACTCGCGGAACTCGCTGTAGAGCTGGGCCGCCAGGGTTTTGTTGGGGGCGAAGACGATGGCCGGGCGACCGCAACGCGCGATGACGTTGGCCATGGTGAAGGTCTTGCCTGAGCCGGTCACGCCCAGCAGGGTCTGGAAGACCTCGCCGTCGTTGACGCCTTCCACCAGTTGCTCGATGGCGGTGGGCTGGTCGCCCGCTGGTGGGTAGGGCAAAAAGAGCTCGAAGGGGGAGTCGGGAAACCGGACGAACTCGCCCTCGGCTGGAGCGACCGGGGTGACGTCTTGCAGGGGTACGGCGGGCATCACGGAATTGTGCCGGATGGCTCTTGTGAAGGACGGGCCAAGGCCTTGCGCGGCACCTTGCGCGCGCCCAAAGACACAAATCCCCTCATTTTTCCAAGCAAAAGATCAGCACTTAATTACCAACTTAATTCACGAAATGGGGATTTTTCCCCACATTTTTAGCGCCTTTGAAGTATTTTTTTAGCCCCCTAAGGCGGGTAACTTGCGCCCATCGAGGCACCGTCAGCGCCGGACCATCCCCCCACCGGCACCTCGACGGCCCGTCGAGCGTTTGAAAGAAAACATCAGCAGTTGAACCAAGCGTCCAGACCAGGGGGAACGCTTGCCCGGAGCAGCCACAGCGCGGCACAACAGACCGCGCGGCCGCTGGGCATCGGCCATGGACGGCGATGACCTTTCCTTCAATGGGCCCGGCGGGCATTGACCACATGCCACAGACCAGAACCAGAAGGAGACGCCATGGCCATCGACCTCAACGGATCACTCGCGGGTGTTCACAACACCGTCACCTACACGGAAGGGGCCGCGTCGGTCTCCATTGCCCCGGCCGCCCGGGTAGGCCTGGGCAGCACCAGCGCCAACAGCGACCGCTGGGTTGAGATGAAGCTGACGATGCAGAACCCGCAGGCGGGCGACACCTGGTCCATCAAGTCCATGCCGGCGGGTGTCTTGCTCAGCCTGAGCGCGGGGGGCCCGGTGCTGCGCCTGCCGGTGGACCTGCCGATCGCGAGCAACGCCACGCTGTACCTGTCGGGTACCTTGGGCACGCCGGACAGCGCCTGGCAATCGGCGCTGGCGGCCATCCGCTACCTTGACGCGGGCGAGGTGCTGCCGGGCGAGGCCGCGCGCCAGATCGACCTGGTCGCTCGCAACACCGGCGGCGCCAGCACGCTGGTGAGCGTGACGGTGAACATGGTGCCGGTGAACGACGCGCCGGTGGCCAACCCCGACAGGGGCAGCGCCCTGGAGGCGGGCGGGGTGAACAACACCACCGCGGGTCGGCCGGCGTCAGGCAATGTGCTGCTCAATGACACCGACCCCGACGGCGCCGCCACCAGCCTGCGCGTCGCCAGCGTGAGCCGATCCGGCGTGTTCGTGGCGGCGGGCACCATGATCGCTGGCACCTACGGCTACCTGGTCATTCAGGCCGATGGCAGCTACGTGTACCGGGTCTTCGACTCGCTGCCCGCGGTGCAGGCCCTGCGAACCAGCGCCCAGACGCTGCAGGAGTCGTTCACCTACACCGTGCAGGACAGCGCTGGTGCCGCCAGCGAGGCCATGCTGACGGTGACGATCGTGGGCACCAACGACAGCCCGGTGGCCACGGCGGACGTGGGATCGGCGGTGGAGCGCGACGGGGCGCAGGCGGTGCGATCGGCCATCGGCAACGTGCTCGCCAATGACCGGGACGTGGACGGCGGCGATGCCTTGACCGTGACCACCGCCGGCCTGTTCGGGCAAGCCCGCGTGGCCGTCGGCACGGCGATGGTGGGCCGCTATGGCACCCTCACCATGGCGGCCAACGGCGAGTACACCTACACCGTCAATGACGCCGACCCCGCAGTACAGGCACTTGCCGGCCCTGGCGACACGCTGACCGAGATCTTTGTGTACAGCGTGCGCGACCTGGCGGGCGCCGTGCGCGAGGCCACCCTCACGCTGACCATCCCCGGCCGCAACGACGCTCCTCAGGCCGCAGCCGACGAGGCCATGGCGGTGGAGGCCGGTGGATGGCACAACGGCACGCCGGGGCTGGACCCCAGCGGCAATGTGCTGGGCAACGACCGAGACCCAGACACCGGTGACACCTTGGCGGTGACCTCCGTGCGCACCGCCTCGCAGGTGGGCCTGGCGGGCCAGACGGTGCAGGGCAGCTACGGAACGCTGGTGATTTACGCCGACGGCACCTACCAATACCGGGTGAACCAGGACAAGCCGGCGGTGGAGGCACTGCGCACGCCCACCGACACGCTCACCGACACCTTCACCTACGGGGTGCGCGACAGCGCGGGCGCACAGAGCGAAGCGACCCTGACGATCACCTTGAAGGGGCAGGACGACACACCGGCTGGCATCGGCTTCGGCCCCTCCTTCGATGGCTCATCGAACGGTGTCGTGAGCCTGGGCCAAGACCTTGGTGCGATGCGCGATTTCACCCTGACGTTCACCGCCACGCCCTTGGCCGAGATCGTGCTGCACCACAACGAAGGTGGCCACGTGGACCCACTGCACAGCGGTCAGCGCTACGCCATCGCGCCGCAACGGCAAGCCGCCTGGGCCACCCCGGACCACGCCAGCGTGGGGGTGTCCGTCGGCACCAACGGGGTCTCGGTGTACGCCGACAACGGTGCGCTCACGCCACTGCTCACCTGGGAAGGGCCAGTGACGGCGCAAACGCGCATTGGCGTGGTGGTCAGCGACAACCGCCCCACCCTGTTCATCAATGGCGAGGCCGTTCGCGCGGGTGCCGCCACCTGGATGAAGCTGCACCCGGGCACCTGGCTGGGCGGCAGCGCCGAGCACGCGCAGGAAGGCTTTGTCGGTGGGCTGGAATCGGTTGCGCTGTGGGGCCATGCGCTACCGCCCGGCTCTTTGCGCTGGTACGAGGCGCACCCGGCGCAACCGGGAACGCCCGGTCTGCTGCACGAGGCACTCAACACTTGGGTGAGCGAGGCGGCCAGCGAAGGCACGGTGGTCGCCCATGCGCACACCTGGGACGTGGACGGGGGCGACATGGCCACCTACTCACTGGTGGATGACGCGGGCGGGCGTTTGGTGGTGGACGCCGCCACAGGCGCCATCCGCCTGGCGGAAGGGGCACACCTTGACCACGAGACCGAACGCGGCGTGTCGGTTCGGGTGCGCAGCACCGACTTGAGCGGCCAGTGGACCGAGCAGACGCTGCACATCGGCGTGACGGACGCCAACGACGCCCCCTTCAGCGCGCGCGGCAGCGCGACCATGACCGAAGACAACCAGATCCGGCTGCGCGCCACGGCCCTCGGCCTGCCGGCGAAAACGGGCCCAGAGGGCGCACAGGCCCTGGTGCGCCTGGACGAGGTGCCCCCCAGTGAGCAAGGCACGCTGTGGCTGAACGGCGTGGCCCTGACGGCGGGAGCGGTGATCACCGCCGCCGACGTGCCGCACCTGAGCTTCCAACCGCGCCTCTTCCACGCGGGCGCCTTTGAGTTTGCCGACCAGGACAACGGCGACGCGATGGCCGCTGTGCGGGTGGACAGCCTGCCCCCGTCCGAGCAAGGCCAGCTCACCTACCTGGGCCAACCCGTGGCACCGGGGCTGGTGGTGGCCGTCGATCGCCTGGGCGACCTCGGCTTCGTGCCCGCTCGGGATTTCAATGGCCTGGTCACCTTTCAGTACAGCGTGTGCGACTCGCACGGCGCGTTTCAGGCCTCGCCAGGCACGTTCGAGCTGGCCATCACACCGGTCAACGACACCCCGGTGATCGCGCCGGTGCTGAGCCTGGACGTGCAAGAAGGCGCCACCACCCGCCTGGGCGGGCTTGACTTGGCCGACGTGGACGCCGGCAGCGATGAGATGGTGCTCACCTTGCAAGTGAGCGAGGGCAGCCTCAGCGCAGGCACTGCCGCTGGCGTGGCGGTGCAAGGCAATGGCAGCAACACCCTGGAGCTGCGCGGCTCGCTGCAGGCCATCCAGGCGCTGGTGCACGGCGACACCGGCATCGCCTTCGCCGCGCCCCACCACGAGCCCCCCACGCTGAGCGCCACCCTCACCCGCCTGGACCCTGACCCCGAGGCCACCGACCCCCTGGTGCGCCTGGTCTTCACCACCGAGGCCGGACAGCTTCAGGCGTCGGCTCGCGCGGGCATCAGCGTCGCCGGCAGCGGCACCGACACCCTCACCGTGGAGGGCCGGGCCAGCGCCGTGCAAGCCTTTGTGGACGATGAGCGGGCGGTGCAGCGGCTGGTGCCACACCCGATGGCCGAGCTCACCGTGCGGCTGGACGACCAGGGCCACACCGGGGCCGACCCCGGTCTCACAGGCACCGACTTCAACGAACAAGACACCCGGGTGATAGGGCTGGTGCTGGTGCCACAAGGCCTGCCACTGGCCGCGCCCGCCCCCCTGCCCAGCGGCGGCACCACCACCGGGCACAACGCCGGCCTGGATGGCACCGCGCTGGCCGGCTTGGCCACCGGCACCCCGCTGATGCTCGCCCTGGGCCTGCAGGATCGCATTCGAGGCCTCTTTGGCGGCGGCGCGGCCGAGGCCGCCGAGGCCGCACAGACCAACGCGGCGCGCCTGGAGCTGGGCGAGGCCATGCACCGGCTCTACGGCGACCTTCGCTTTCGCGCGCTGCAGGCCGTGGCCCTGGCGCCCGCCCCCGAAACCCTGGCCGTGGTGGCGGGCACCCTGGGATTGGGGGCGGCCATCGCCATGGCCTCGGTGGTGGTGCAACACCTGACCTCGGGCAACGACGCCGGCACCGGCACCACCGGCACCACCGGCGGCGGCGGCACGGGCACCATCACCCCACCCCACGTGAACGAGCGCCCCACCTTGAGCGCCCCGGCCCAGCTCAGTGGCACCGAAGACACCGCCTTGCGCATCACCGGCCTGAGCCTCCAGGACACCGATGCCGGCGACGGCACCGTGCGCCTGACCCTGCGCGTGCCCGAGGGGCAAGGCACCCTGCAGGCCGGCGCCACGGCCAGCGTGCAAGTGCAGGGCAACCACAGCCACGAGATCAGCCTGCTGGGCACGGTCACCGCCCTGCAAGCCTTCGTCAATGGACCGGCGGGCGTGGAGTTCCTGCCCGCGGACAACGCCAACGGGCACGTGAGCCTGTCGGTCACCCTCAATGACCTGGGCAACACCGGCACCGATCCGGGCACCTCCGGCAGCGACCACGACGAGGAGTGCACGGTGGCGATCGACCTGGACATCGCCTCGGTCAACGACGCGCCTGGCGGCCAGGACGCCACGCTCGCCGTCGTTGAAGGGCGCTCGGTGGTGTTCACCGCCGCCCACTTCCCCTTCACCGATGTCGACGGCGACGGCCTGGGCCGTGTGCGCATCGACAGCCTGCCCGCCAGCGGCCAGTTGCTGCTGAACGACCAGCCCGTGGTGGCTGGTGCCTCGGTCACGCGCGAGCAACTTGACGCCGGCGCCCTGCGCTACCAATGCGAGGCCGGCCGGGAAGACGCCGACCCGCACTTCACCTTCACCGTGGAAGACGACGGCCAGCAAAGCCACGGGGCCGGGCTGGCAGACCCGCAGACCCACGTGTTCACCCTGGACGTGCTGCACACCCTTCGCGTTCGAGTGGACGACCGGCACAGCGAGGGCAGCGCCCTCTGGCGACAAGCCGCCAACACCGACCTGGCCCTGTTCGGCCACGCCCGGGTGGTGGACATCGACCAGCGTGGCCAGCAGGTGGCGGCCATCGCGATCGAAAGCCCGCATGCCCGTCCCGGCGACCGCTGGTTCCTCGACGAGGCCTACCCCGAGCTTTACCGCAACGCCACCGGCGACTGGCCAGGCCCGCTGCAAACGGTAGAAGACGGGCCGGACCGCACCTTGCTGCGGCGCGCCGACGGCCAATCGTTCACGCCGGCGCAGGCCGAGGCCCTGCTGCACGCCCTTCGCTACCGCAACCTGCTCAGCGCCCCAGACGAGGCGCCCCGCGAGTTCAAGGCCTCGGTCATCACCACCGACGGTGAAACCTCGCCCAACGCCCACCTGAACCTGATGGTGCGAAGCGCCTTGGGCGACGCGCTGCGCATCGAGGCCGCGTATGAGCAATCGCTGCGCGACACCCTGGCGGGCGAAACAGCCCAAGGCACCGGCCCCACCGAGCGCGCGGCCCTGGTGGGCCTGCTCGACGCCCGATCGGCGCTGGCCGACAGCGCATTGGCTGCCTTGGCCACGGCCCACCCACGCGAGCCCGGCAACGTGATGGTGGGCGACTCACTGCTGCAGGCGCTGGACGAACTGGGCATCGACCCACCCCTGATGCTGGAGAAGCCCGGCCACTTGCTGACCCAATGGTTGCAGCAGCCCCTGCCCGAAGGCCTGGTGCTGCGCGACCCCGACATGGGCGTGATGTGGATGACCAGCACCGACCAGGCCCAACTGCTGCAGCGCATCGGCGCCGCACGGCAAGAACAGCGCATGCTGGCCTGGCACGAGGTGTCACTCATCCTGGAAGCCGTCACGCCCGACCCCGAGCACCCCGGTGTGCAGCGCCTGGCCCACGGCGACGCCCTGCTGGCGCACCTCAACGCCAAGGGCATCGCCACCCCGATGGCCATCCACACCGACACCCCGGCCGCCACCTGGGCCGCCGACCCCCTGGCGTGGGTGATCACCGCCGACCGCCACCTGCTGCTGCCCCAGGCCGCCTGGCGCGAATGGAGCACGGCCATTGAGCTGCACCGCCACGCCGACCTCAACCCCAACGCCAGCGACACCGAACTGGCGTTTCAAGCCCTCAACCTCGCCTGGGGCGCGGGCTCGGCGCTGCTCGTGTCGGCCAAGCTGCTCGACCGCCTGGACCAGGCCGGCGTGCCCCATGGGCCGGTGCGCGACAGCACCGGCGACGACGCGCGCGACCTGAGCGAAGCCGGCGTGCTGGTTCGGGTGCCTGGCGGTCTGCTCATGAGCCCCGCCACCCGCGACGCGCTGGCCACCAAACTGATGGAGCGCTTTGTCGAGCACCCCGCCGAGAAAGCCGCTCAACCCCTGCAAGACCTGCTGGCCCATGCCACTGCGACCAACAGCACCTTCTACCTGCCCGCCCACCTGCTGCAGCCGCTGCTGGCCACGCATTTCCCGGTGCGCTGGGTCAACGAGTTCGACCCCTTGGCCAGCCCCGGCCAGGCCACGCAAGACCCGCAGACCGGCGTCATCGCCTTGAGCCAGCCAACGGTGGCGGCACTCAAGTTGTGGCTGGGCACCGTGGACAGCCTGCCCCTGGTGGCCGACCCCAGCGCGGGCACAGCCCCCAGCGATGCCCTGGCCGGCCTGCGCGCCCTGCACGCCAGCGCCGAAGGCGCCCCCGAGCACGCCGGTCTGGTCGCCGTGCAAGACTCGCCGGTGCTGCAGGCCCTGCTGCGCCTGGCCCACATCGAACCCGAGCCCATCGACCGCTACCGCACCTTGGGGCTGGCCCAGGCCCTGGCCGAGCGCCTCGAAGCGGCCGACGCCCCGCTGCTGGACGCCAGCCACGGCGTGCTGTACCTGCCCCAGGCCCTGTTCGCGCAACTGAGCCACACCCTGCAAAGCGAGCTGTCGCGATGCGTGACACCGCTGAGCGGCACGCCGCTGGTCTTGCCACCAACCACCCCCCCGGCACCCGAGCCCAACCCCGTTCACGGGCAACTCAGGCACGCCGATGCCGAGGCTTCCCTCAGCCCCGTGGACACGGTGCTTGCCTGGTTGCGCACAGGCCAAGCGGTCAACGCCCTGCTGGGCACCGCCACACCGCAGTGGCTGAACGGCTCGGCGCTGGCCAACGCCGTGGCCCTGGACGGCGTCACCCTGCCCGCCCTGCTGCGCCTGCTGGCCGATGCCGGCGTCGCGGCTCAGCGACTGGGCCCGCTGGCCGAGCTCACGCCGGCGGACCTTGACGCCCTGCTGCATGGCACATCGCCCGCGCTGGCGCTGAACGAAGAGCGGCACGTGGTCGTGGGCATGGCGCAGTGGCAACACCTGCAACAACACCTTCAGGCCCAGTTCTTCCGGGAAAAAGCGCAAGCCACCGAGGCGCTGCTGCACGAACTCATGCGGGCCACCACCCCCGACGGTGTGGCCGTGCTCGTGGGGCAGCACCTGCAAGTCGCCTCGGCCGGCGACGCCGTGCTGCAAGGCCTGGTGGCGCTCAGCCCTGAGCTGCTCGAACTGCTGCGGCAAGTGGGCGTGGCGCTGCCCACCATTGACGCCGGTGGCCCCCAACTCACCGATGGGCTGCTGCAAGCCCTGCGCGACGCCCCCGGCCACGGTTTTCACGACAGCGCGCGAGGCTTGGTGTGGGTGGCGCAGGCCACCCTGGACGCCCTGGTCCACGACGCCGTGGGCCAGATGCAGGCCGCGCGCGCCACCTGGCGCGCCACCGACCCCGAAGCCGCGCCCCAGGCGCCCCCCACCGATCACGCCGTAGCGGCACTGCAGGGCGCCGAGGCGCTGCCCCAAGGCCTGGTGCGCGTGGCCCTAAGCAGCAGCGAGCTGCGGGCCCTGCACCTGGGCTTCTCGCCCATGGGCCACTTTGACGGCAACCCCGATTCCGTGGCCGCCCTGGCGCTGGCACCACGCGGCACTGTGCAAAGCGACCCCGCGCACCCGGGCCACCTCGTCATGAGCGCCACCACACGCGACTGGCTGCTCGCGCAACACGCCACCTTTCAGTCGCTGGCCACCGATCTGGCCTTCAATCCCGAGCAAGCCACACAGGACTTCCTGGCCGTCAACCGCGCAGAGCACGTCCTGGCGCAAGCCGACCGCGATCACCTCTCGGGCCTGATGCGCATTGACGGCCCGGCCGATTGGCTTGCCCAACTGCGCCACCTGGGCCTGGCGGTGCTGCCGGTGGACAACATCCCGCCGGCCAACGTGCCCACCGACAGCCCCATCTTTCAAGCGGGGGCCGTGGCCACCTGGAACGGGCACCACTACGTGAGCCAGGCCACCCTGCACGCCTGGCAGACCGCAGTGGCCGAACGCGCCCTTGCCCTGGGCGGCTCGGTGGCCGATGCCCTTCGCCCCCACGGGCTCACGCTGCCGGCGAACACCGCGCCAGAAAGCGCCAGCCTGGCGTCCATCGCGAAGTACCGCGAACTGGGCCATGCCCTGCAGACCTGGGTGATGGACGCAGCCCCCATGAGCGTGCAAGCCAGCGACGGCGGCCACACCCTCTGGCGCCTGCCGGCACAGGCCGGCGGTGTGTCGGACGCGGCCTTGCTGCACCTGCTGCAGAGCGCCAACCCGCCCATCACGGCACTGGGCACGCTCGACACCGCGTCGGCCACCAGCATGGACGCGCTGATCGCGCAGGGCCTGGCCTGGGGGCGCGCGCCCAACGGCGACCTGCTCGTCTCGGCCGCCAGCCACGAAGCCATCGCGCAGCGGTGGCAGCAACAGCTCACGCAGGCGCGAGGCGAGGTGGTGCACGAGGCCATCCGCCTGCTGGTGGCGGGCCACCAGGTCGACCCCGCCTCACTGCCCCTGGGCGACGACGCGCCACGCGTGCAGCCCGAGGCCGGGCCACTGGGCCACGCCCAGCTCATCACCGCCCTGGCCCGCCTGCAAGACTGGCCAGCCCCATTGTTGCAAGGCAGCGCCGAGCTGGTGCAAGCCCTGCGCCCCCACCTTCAGGCCAGCAGCGGCCGCGGCCTGCTGCGGGTTGGCCCCGAAGTGGCCATGCCGCTGGACGGCACCCTGGCCACGGTGCACGACAGCGGCGCCTTTCTCGACAACGCCCTTGGCCGGGCGCGCCTGGCCGAACTGCCCCTGGGCAGCGTGCAAACCGCCGCCGACGGCAGCCGCTGGATGACCCCGGCCACCGCCGCGCTGCTGCTGGCCGAGGCCAATGGCCTGGCCGCCGTGGCCCGGGGCGAAGGCGCCACGGGCGATGCGGGCAACGCGGGCGAACCGCTGACCGATGCCCTGGGCGCGCTGCATGCCCTGCAAGCCACTGCCGGTGAGACCTTGGACCAGACCTTCCCCGACACCGCCCCGGGGTGGAAGGCCGTGTTCCGCGACTGGGTGTGTGTGCCCACCGAGGGCGCCGAACTGCTGGCCCAGCTACAAGCCCTGCACCTGCCCTGCCAGGCCCTCACGCTGGGCAACGACCGCGACCTGGCCATCGCCCTCGGCCAAGGCCAGCTGGCCCGTCCCTTGACGGTGGTGGTCGGCCCCCAGGGCCAGCACCTGCTGTCGGCCGACACCCTGCGCTACCTCACCGAGGCCTTGGCCTTGCGCGTGCAAGAGGCCACGGGCCTGGACGCCCAGCGCCTTGGCCTGCCCGATGGCGCGCCCGCCATGGGCAAACGGAACTTGCACGACAACGCCACGGACGGTTCGCCATCGCTGGCGGACGACACCCAGCAACTGCTGGCCCTGACCTGCGCGCCCGAGCCGCTGAACAACCACACGGTCGCCGTGCACGTGAGCTCGACTGCCCTGCACGCGTGGCTGCTGCGCGCCGCCGACCTGGGCATGAACCACACCGTGGTGGAGATCATGGGCGATGGCATGGGCGATGACCTGGCCCTGGTGGACGGACAAGCCCGCGAGGTCAATGGCACGCTGCACATGACGCCGGCCACCGCCATTGCCCTGCAAGACGCGCTGCAACGCGTGGCCATTGCCCTTGAACTGGGCACGGCGCAGGCCATGACCGAGGCGCTGCTGCAGGCCAGCCAGCACCGCGGCTCCCCGCTCCCGGCCGACACCATGGGCGGCCAACTGCTGGTCCTGCGCGCCAACGCCACGGTGGAGGCGTTCCTGTCTCGCCACCCGGAAGTGGGCCGACCGCAAGCGCTCGACACCAGCGGGCAGCGCCACCCCATCGACCTGGCCACCCTGCGCGCCACCCAGTCGGCCTACGAAGCCGCGCTGGCGGGCGGCCACGTGGCGGATTTCCTCAACACCACCACCACGGTGCCCTTGCCCGGCGGCCAGGGCCAAGCCACCTTCACCCAGGCCGCCTTGCTGGCAGCGGCCCAGGGCCTGGCCACCCAAGACCTGGTGATGGCCCAGGACGCACAGGGCGACTGGTGGATGTCGGCCAGCACACAGCACTGGCTGTTGCGCGAAGCGGCACAAGACCAATGGGCCGCGCGGCGCGAGCTGGGCCAGCAGGCCTTCGCGGCACTGGAGGACGCCACCCCCGAGCAAGGGTGGGTCACGCTGCGCCAGCCCGACCTCATTCCGATGCTGCGGGCGCTGGACGTTCCCTTGCTGCAGGTCGACACGGCGGATGCGCTGAGCGCCCCCCACACCTACCGCGTGCTGGCCGACGGCGGCGTGCAGGTGAGCGTCAGCACCCGCGAGGCCTGGGTCCAGGCCGCCGACGCCGCCATGAGCGGCAATGACCGGGCCGTTCACCACGCAGCCAACGCCCTGCACACCGCGCAGCTCATCGCCGACGAGGTGGACTACCTGGTGCAACGCAGCGAGGCCAAGCCGCTGGCGCAACGGGCCACCAGCGCGGACGACCCGGCCGGTGTGGAGGTGCTGAGCATCGCCCTGCCCCCTGGCACGCTGCAGGCCTGGCAGGCCAAGCAGTGGCTGCCCGGCGCGCTGGAGCGCCTGGACCCCGACAACCCCACCGAGCGTGACCGCCTCAACCAGTTGCACGACACCGGCAAAGCCTTTGTGCACACCACGGCCGATGACGAAGAGCGGCTGCTGGTGAGCCAGCCCACCTGGCAGGCACTGGTCGATCGACTGGACGCCGAGCAACCCGCCAGCGCGCATTCCCTGGTGATGCTGCCCGATGCCCTGGCGCTGCAGGCCCTGTGCGCCGCCGGCGCCGCGCTGGTGCCCGTGCAGGCGCTGGTTCAGCATGGACAGGTGGTGACCCACTTCAGCGACGCGTCGGCGCTGGCCCAGGCGATGCACGACAGCCCGCTGGGCACGGTGTTCCAAGACGCCGAGGGGCGCGCCTGGATGAGCACCGACACCGCCCGGCAGACCCAGGCCCTGGTGCAGGCGCTGGCGCACGGGGCCAGCACCCCCGAGGCCCACTCGCCCACCGCGGCCTTGCACGGGCAACTGGCCGCCTACGACGCCCTGGTCGAGCTGCTGACCGATGCCGACACCACACCCACCGACACGCTGTCGTCGCGGCTGTGGAGCGCCGACTCGCAGCACCACCTTCAAGCCCTGGGCATTGACCTGGCGCGCGACATCACCGGGCGCAACGACACCCACCTCGCCCCCGATGAGCTGCTGCGGCTGCGCGAGGCCGTCGAACTGGCCGGGCGCAGCGCCGAGGCCAGCCTCTACCAGCGCGAGTGGCGCGCCATCGACTACACCGACGGCCAAGGCCAGGCCCAGCGCGTCTGGCAACTTGACGACCCCGATGGCCTGCTGGCGCTGGCGCTGCAGCGCGCCCACCTGAGCCTGGGCACGCCAGGCAACCTGAGCGCGGGCGACCTGGCCAGCCAGCTTGCGCCAGGCACCTGCCGCGCCGACGCGCGCGGGCGCCTGTACATCGCCGATGCCACGCACCAGGCCCTGGCCACCTCGCTCGAACTGAGCGCGCTGGAGAACAAGGCCGCGCTGCACCAGTCGCTGAGCGCCGCCTTGCTCGACGCCCGCCTGGAGGGCACCGAACCGCTGGTGGTGGTGCACCACCCCGACGCGGTGCAGGCCCTGGTGCAAGACCCCCGGCTGCACGCCCTGGGCAACCTCACCGACGCCCACCAGCTCAACGCGCCACAACGCGAAGCCCTGGTCAACGGCACCATCGGCGCGGGCTACTACCTCACGCCGCAAGGCCACCTGGTGATGCAGGCCGCCGACCTGCAGGCACTGCGCAACAGCACGGCCTACGCGGTGGCGGTGCAAGACAGCGACATCCAGGCGCTGACCCCGCCCCCCACGCTGGTGAGCGTGAGCGCCGCCCGCCTGGCCAGCCTGTTGCCGCAAACCGGCCACCCCATCGGCCACCTGCTGGACGACGAAGGCGTGCCGGTGAACACAGCGCAGCTCACCGCGGATGCCCTCAGCGACTCGCAACGCCAGCAGTTCGCCCAGCACCCTGGGCTGATCGTGCAAGGCAGCCAGGGCGAGCTGCTCATGTCGGCCGACACCTGGACCGAACTCACGGCGCAGCTCACGCGCGAATCGGCTTCGGCCCAGGCCCAACTGGCCCTTTCGCTGCAACAGGGCCTGAGCACCGAAGCTCAGGCCGGCGGTGAACTGGTCACGCTTGAGGGCGATGGCCGCACCTGGACGCAAGCCCTGGCCGCCATTGGCCTGAGCCCGGACGTGATCGCCCTTCCCCCAGGCGCCAACGAGCAGACCAGCACCGCCTTGCTCGGTGACCGGCTGGTGCTGGGCATGGACACGCAGGGGCGACTGGTGATGAGCGCGGACAGCCACGACCGCCTGCTCAACGCCACGCGCACGCAGGCCTGGTTGGGCGCGCTTGAGACCAACGCCCACGCCCTGCAAGGCGACTTCCTGGCGCTGGCCCCCACCATGCCCTCCGAAGGCTTCCTGGGCAAGGCGTCCACAGCGGCCGTGGCGGCCTATGGCTTGCGCGCGGTCTACATGCAAGCCACCGCCATGCGGGCCCACCTCAACACCCGCATGGCGCCCGACACCATGCTGGCCGACAACGTGGACAAGGCGATTCAGGCGATGGTGAGCTATCTCGTCAGCGGCAACTTGAACCCGGAGAAGGCCGCCAGGCTCGGCAACATCGACACGCTGCGCCACTACCTGGCGCTCAATGCCCCCGACAACCTGGACAGCGTCATCCATTTGCACGGCCTGCAACTTGACCCAACCACCGACCACCTCAGGCGCGTGCCCAGCACCCTGGGCGACTTGAAACACGACCTGCACGAGCTGTCGCAAAGAGCCGATCAATCGATCGAAAACATGATCACCTCGCTCTACGCCCTGCACGGCCAGGTCGCCCCAGGGCAGCGAGCGGCCATCTCGGCACAGGACCAGGCCCTGTACCAAGAGGTGGTCTCGACGATCACCGAGTTGGCGCAAACGCTGAACAGCCACGTGAACGAACTGAACCCGGCCCTGGGCACGGGATTGCCTTCCCTACAAGGCATCAGCCAGAACGAGTTGGCGGACCTGCTGAGCACACTCGACGCGGTCTACCGGCCCGACGACCTGCAGGCGGCAAAGGTGCCGGCCGATCTCAACCAATGGATCCACGACTTTGTCCAGCGGCTCGACAACCTGACCGACAAGATCAGGCAGGTCGAGGCCTTCGACAGCCGCGTCGAGTCCTTGAGCGACGAGCTGCTCGCGATGACCGCGGTGGACCTCAAAGCCTCCGATCAGGTGCGGATGGCCTTGGAGACCAAGCAACTCATGAACGGTCTTCAAGCGGTCCGCTTGATCACCGGCGTGACCAACTTCTGTTTGTACTTCCCCGGGCTCGTGGCAGATGGCGTGCTGCAGCAGCGCATGGCCGACCTGATTTATGACGGCACCGAAAGAGGTGCGCAATTGCGCGACCTGTATCACAGCCGATCCATCGGCGCGTATGTACAGGCGGGCGCGAGCGTCACCAGCGCCATGCACCCTGTGTCGCTGCTGATCAATTCCCCCGACGGTACCTGGGCCAAATGGTACGCAGCGATGTTCAAGTCTTGGGACTTCCCCGAGAACCGCAACCCCTGGGGGTTTCGCCAAGAGCCGGACGACCTGACCAATCTGGCGCTCAAGTGGGGCGCCAAGGCCGTGGCCGACAAGAAATTGACCGATGGGCTCCTCACGCAGGCCAATCTGCTGCACCCCATCGTCTACATGCTCAACGACGCCATGACACTGGCCACCAGCATCACAGGCCTGGCCCAGAACCAATACGAATTTCGCCAGATCGGCCAGTACATGCAGGTGCGCCACGGCGCCGTCCTGACGGCGGGCCTGAGCAACCTGGTGGCCGACTTCGCCTCCACCGGCTTGCCCGTCTGGGGCCTGAATGCCCAAGGCTGGATCACCGCGCCCGGCGGACTGGCCCGCGCCTGGTCCACACTCGGCCTGGTCAACGGCGGCGGCATTTCACTGGGCAACTTCATCCAGACAAGCTGGCTTCCAGCGATGGACGCCCTGGGCCACGGCATCACCTATGGCCTCTATGGGCCGGAGAGTGGCGCCTCGCTGTACACCGTGTTCGACAGCACGATGTTCCTGGCCCTTCACTACGGCACGATCGTGGCCTTTCCCTACCTGGGAGCCTGGGCCCTGCCCACCATGCTGGCCACCAACCTGTTGCGGGTGGACAGTGCCTCGGTGGTCAACGCGTGGAACGGCCGCCACCTGCACCAGCAACTGCTGACCGAGGGGCGCCAGGTGGAGGCCGATGTGGCCTATGAGCAGTACTGGCGCGATGCCTGGCGCGCCGTGCCCTACCTCAACTGGCTCTCGGGCTGGGTGCAGGTGGGCGATTTGGGGCAGCAGACCCTGCCCGGCCAAAACCTCACCTTCGCCGATTTCCAAAAGGCCGTGATTCAGCGCGTGGCCGCTCAGGAAGCCCACCCGCAGGCCGATGGGCCGGCGCTGTCGCAGGCCGTGCTGCAGATGGCCAAGGCGCTGGAAGCCCAGGAGAACTACCACTTCATCACCGGCCGGCTGGACGACTTTCCCTACGGCATGAACCCCGCGTTCCGGGTGATCCAGTCGGCCCAGGTGTCGCACGTGGTCAATGGCGTCGCCGCCACCACCCACGACAGCTTGTTCAACGACGAAAAAGACCTGGTCACCGACCCCAGCCGCGCCGAGCACTACGCCAACCTGGCCCCCATCCGCGTGGCCCTGGCCAACACCACGGGCGCGCTGGCCACCTACCACGTCAATTCGCCTGTGCAGATCACGCTCCAGGACATCAACCTGCCGGTGACTGGCCCCTTCATCGAGCTCGACACCCGAGGCTCCAGCGCCGACTCAATCAACCGCGTGATCGTGATGGACGCCCGCACCCTGGTGCGCGGCGGCGCCGCCACCGATGTGTACCTGCTGGGCCAGGAACTCACGCCCGTGCTGAGCGCCGATGGGCGCATGGTGGGCGGGTACATCGTCGATGGCGCCCACAGCCCGGGGCGCGACGTGGTGAGCTTTGGCCTGGCCGCGCCCACCGGCGCGGAAGGCACCGACGGCACCGGCGCCCAACGGGGCTATTCCATCCACACCGGCACCAACTACCAGGGCCTGGTGACCTACCAAGGCATCCAGCAGTTCGTGGGCAGCGACTTCGCCGACCGCTTCACGCGCTACGGCGCCAGCGGGCCCAGCGACACCTGGGTGAGCGTGAACACCGGTGAAGGCTGGGACAAGGTGGACATGCGCTCGGGCAACAACCAGGTGGTGATCGGGCACGGGTCGGTGCACTTCAACCTGGACACGGTGGTGAGCGCGGCCAACATGGCGCTGACCCCCATCGACCTGCCCGCCCTGCGCGCCCAAGGCCCTTGGGCAGACGACAGCGACCGCTACGGCGCGCTCTACGCCAACCACTTCACCGCGCAGAACACCAACGTCGTCACCCTGGCACAAGGGCCCGCCGCGCTGAACGCGCCCGAGGCCACCGTCCACGTCTACGGCCACGCCCTGGCACAAGACGTGATCGACGCCCATGAACTGAACGGCCCGATCGCGGTGACCACCCTGGGCGACGGCCAGACGCGCGTGCGCCAGCCCGGCGGCACCAATGGCACCCCGGCGCTGGAGGTCATCCTCGACGCCCAGGTAGACACGCTCATCGGCACCCTGGGCGCCGACACCTTTGTGTTCGACCCCGGTACCGGCATCCGGCAAGTGATGGGCATGGGCGGTGACGACACCTTCCGCGTCAACACCTCGGGCATGACGCTGGTGGCGGGCCAGGGGCGTGCGCTCATTGAGCTGGGCATCGGCGCGCTGGACACCGAGCTCTTCCTCGGCGATGGCCACCAAGCCGCCCTGCACGTGAAGGCCCCCGGCGGCCCGAGCACCAGCGATGCCCCTGCCGCCAAGGTGTCGGCGTTCATCGACGGGGGAGCCCACAACACCCGCATCGATGCCAGCGCCGCCACGGCCGAGCTGCACGTCACCGCCCTCGACGGCTGGGGCACCATCGAGATGGGCGGCGTCACCCGCGTCACGGTGGGCCAGGGCATGGACCGGCTGGAGATCCATTGCGGCCAACACGCCCAGTGGAAAGAGCTGCTGATCGAAATGGACGCGCCCGATTTCCAGTTCGACCAGCTCTTCACCGCCGACGGCCAGCAAGGCAAATTCCTCAAGACCGTGGTCAACGGGCAAGAGATCTACGAAACCCGCTGGTACCACGCCACCGGCGGCTACACCGAGCTGCGCTACGTGGGCGACGAGTTCGACAACGTGGACATCGCGGCCATGAATGGCGCCAACACAAGGCCCCTGGACGACCTGGTGGCCACCCCCCTGGCCCATGCCTGAGCGGAGCCGCCGCCATGGGCCACACCGCCACCCCGGTGGTCGCGCAGACCACCGCAGACCCGACCACGCCCGACGCCCCACCCCGCCTGGACTTCGAGCTGGCACTGGCCCTGTGCGCCGCCCTGTGCGGCCGGCCCACCTCCCCCATCTCGCTGGGTGCGGGCCTGCCCCGCGAGGGCCAGCGCCTGAGTCCTGAGGCCCACGAACGCGCGGCCGAGCGGGCGCAGCTTGACCTGCAGGCCATGCCCGCCGAGGCACTGCTCGCCAAGCACCGCGCGGGTGAGTTGGTGATCGTGCCCAACGGCGAGCGCTTCGACGTGATCCGCCAGCAGCAAGGCGCCGCGCAGCGCCTGCCCGCGCTGGGCCAGGGCCGCCTGGTGCCCGAGCCACTGGACGACGCAGCGCTTCAAGCGGCCTTGGCCGGCGGCGGCTGGGCGGTCAGGCCCCGGCACCTCAACCGCGCGGCCGACACCGAGCTGCCCCCGGTGGTCGATCGCTACGGCTGGTTGCGCCGCGCCGTGCTGGCGCAGTGGCCCACCCTGGCCTGGGTGGCGCTGTCCAGCCTGGTGGCCAACGGGCTGGTGATCCTCTCGTCCTTCTACAGCATGCAGGTCTACGACCGCGTGGTGCCCAACAACGCCTACGAGACCCTGTGGGCGCTGTCGGTGGGCGTGACGCTGATCTACGTGTTCGACACGGTGATGCGCATCCTGCGCGCCTACATGCTGGACGTGGCCGGCAAGCGGGTGGACTTCGCCATCTCCTCGCGCCTGTTCGAGCAGGTGCTGGGCCTGAAGATGGCGCAGCGCCCCGCCTCGGCCGGCGTGTTCGCCAACCACCTCAACGACTTCGAGTCCATCCGCGACTTCTTCACCTCGCTCACGCTCACCGTCGTCATCGACTTCCCCTTCGTGTTGCTCTACCTGGCCGCCATCGCCTTCATGGCCGGCTCGCTGGTGTGGGTGCCGCTGCTGCTGATGCCGGTGATGCTGGGCATCGCCATCGCCCTGCAAGGCCCGGTGGACCGCGCGGTGCGCACCTCCATGCAGGCCAGCGCCCAGAAGCACGGCATGGTGATCGAGGTGCTGGCCGGCATCGAGGCGCTCAAGCTCTCGGCGGCCGAAGGCGTGTTCCAGGGCGCGTGGGAGCGCGCCGTGCGCCAGATCGCCGACGCCTCCATGCGCTCCAAGCTGCTGTCCTCGGCGGGTCTGTCGGTGGTGAACTTCATGCAGTCCATGGCGGGCGTGGCCGTTCTCATCGCCGGGGTGTACGCCATTGGCGCCGGGCAGCTCACGATGGGCGGTCTCATCGCCGCGTCCATGCTGGTGTCGCGGGCGCTGGCGCCCATCGGGCAACTGGCCTCGCTGCTGTCGCGCTGGAAACAGACGCGGCAATCGATGGACACCGTGGCCCGCATCTTCGAGCGCCCGGTGGAGCGCCCCGCCGACAAAACCTTTCTGGTGCGCGAGCGGCTGGACGGCGCCATCGAGTTCCAGGGCGTGGGCTTCCAATACCCCGGTGCCCCAGGCCCGGCCTTGGTGGACGTGAGCCTGCGCATCCAACCCGGCGAACGCGTGGCCGTGATCGGCCGCTCGGGCTCGGGCAAGTCCACCCTCATGAAGCTCATCAGCGGGCTCTACGAACCCAGCCAGGGCTCGGTGCTGGTGGGCGGCGTGGACACACGCCAGCTCGACCCGCACCAACTGCGCCGCGCCATGGGCTGCGTGCCGCAAGACCCCTTTCTCTTCAACGGCTCGGTGCGCGACAACATCGCCTACGGCGACGACGCCGTGGGCGACGCCCGCCTGGTGCAAGCCGCCACCGAAGCCGGCGTGGACGAGTTCGTGCGCACCCACCCCAAGGGCTACGACCTGCCCGTGGGCGAGCGCGGCGCCCTGCTCTCGGGCGGCCAGCGCCAGGCCGTGGCCCTGGCCCGCGCCCTGGTGGGCCAGCGCGCCATGCTGTTGATGGACGAACCCAGCAGCTCGCTCGACCACGTGGCCGAGCAATTCCTTCGCCGGCGCCTGCTGCAGCGCCGCCCCGGCGAAACCCTGCTGCTCATCACCCACCGCCTGCCCATGCTGGAACTGGTGGACCGCGTGATCGTGCTGCACGAAGGCCGCGTGCAGCTCGACGGCCCACGACAGGCCGTGCTGCAAAAGCTGCAAGCCGCCGCCACCTCAGGAGACCCGACATGACCACCCTTCTGACCCGTGTTCGCCAGTGCTGGGCCGAACTGCGCGCCACCCACACCGGGGCCGACCCGCACCTGGCCCTGCCGCGCGCCATGCTGCTGACCATCCTGGCGCTGCTCCTGAGCTTCCTGGCCTGGGCCGCCTGGTTTGAGCTGGACGAACTGGTGCGCGGCGAAGCCCGGCTGCTGCCGCCTCAGCGACTGCAAACCGTGCAGCACCTCGAAGGCGGCATCCTGACCGAGCTACGGGTGAACGAGGGCGACACCGTGCGCAAGGGCCAGGTGCTGATGCTGCTCGACACCAAAGGCTCGCTGAGCGAGCTGGCCGAGGTGCAGCGCCCGTGGCTGCAAGCCATGGCCGAGCTCGCCCGCATCGACGCCGAACTGCAGGGCCGCGCGCTGCGCCTGCCCCCCGCGCTGGACCGCCACACCGAACTGCGTGAGCAAACCCTGCGCAAACTGGCCGCCAACCGGGCCGAGCAGCAGCACGTGCAAAACAGCCTGGAGCAGCTCATTCAACAGCGCCAGCAAGCCTGGCAACGCCTGCGCGCCGACCTCACCCTGGGCGCCCGCGAGCTGCAACTGCTGCAACAAGAGATGGACCTGCTGCGGCCCCTGGCCCCTGCCGTGATCGCCCCCGCCGAGTTGCTGCGCCGCGAGCGCGAGCTCATCGCCAAGGAAACCAGCCAGAGCGCCTTGACGCACCAGGTGATGGAGGCCGCCGGCGCCCTGCGCCAGGCCATGGCCGAGCGCGACAAAGCGCAGGCCACCTACCGCGCCACCCTGCTCAAAGAGGCCTCAGAGCACCAGGCCCGCCTGGACGTGCTGGGCACGCGCACCACCGAAAAAACCGACCGCCTGGCCCGCGCCTCGGTGGTGGCCCCGGCCGACGGCGTGGTGCGCCAGCTCTACGCCCGCACGCCCGGCCAGGCGGTTTCGCCCGGCGCACCGCTGCTCGACCTGGTGCCCGAGAGCGAGCGCCTGATCGTCGAGGCCCAAATCGCGCCCGGCGACGTGGGCTTTCTGCACCCGGGCCAGAGCGCCCGCATCAAGGTGTCGGCCTACGACTTCGCCGTCTATGGCGCACTGGACGGCCAGATACAGCGCATCAGCGCCGACACCGTGGTCGACAAAGACAGCCGCGATCCGCGACCGCACTACCTGGTCACCATCGCGGCGCCCAACGCCCTGCTCGACCGCACGGGCCAGCCCCTGGCACTGGCCCCCGGCATGACCGCCTCGGTGGACATCGTCACCGGGCGGCGCACCGTGCTCACCTACCTGTTCAAACCGCTGGTTCGGGGCATGAGCCAAGCCCTGCGCGAGCGCTGAGGTGCACCGCCATGAACGCCCTTCGCCCCCTGTTCTTCGCCTGGTTGCTGCTGGCGCTGTGCCAGCCCCACCCGGCCCTGGGCCAACAGCCCACCACCACCGAATGGCTGCAACAAGCCATCGCCCACGACCCCGCCCTGGCCACCCAGCGCGCCGCACTTGACGCCGCCCGCGCCGCCGAAGACGCCGCCTCGGCCGGCTTTCGCCCCGAGCTGAGCCTGTCGGCCCAGCGCGGGCGCAGCCACCGCACCGCGCCCGAGCGCCTGCCCTTGGCGCCCGAGTCCCACTCGCTGCCTGCGGCCGGGCACACGCTCACCCTGTCGCAACTGCTGTACGACGGCCAGCGCACCGAGGCCACGGTCAGCGCTGCGCAAACGCGCGTGCAGCAAGAGCAACTGCGGCTGAGCCGCCGCCTCAACGAACGCCTGCTGGCCATGCGCGAGGCCCTGCACAACCAGGAAGCCGCCGCCGCCCGGCGCCACCACGCACACGATGCCCTGCGCGACATTCAGACCTTGAACGCCCTGGTGCAGCAAAAGCGCGCCGCTGGCCTGCTGGCCTTGGTGGACGTGCGCCGCGCCGAATCGCGCCTGCTGGAAGCCCAGCGCAACGTCACCGAAGCCGACGCGCGCTGGCAAGAAGCCCTGCTGACCCTGACCGGCGAAACCGGCCTGCCGGTGCCGCCGCACGCCCTGCACAGCGATCCCTTTGTGGCCCTGCCGCCCGAGGCACTTGATGCCCTCGGCCTGGCCTGCGCCCAGGCCTGTCCCGAGGTAAAGGAAGCGGCCCTTCAGGTGGACCGGGCCCAGGCCGAACTGCGCGCGGCCGAAGCCGCCTGGCACCCCCGCCTGAGCCTGGAGCTTTCGCGCAGCGAGTCGCGCAACCTCTCGGGCACTGCCGAGCACTACCGCAGCGGCAGCGCCTTCGTGAAACTGAACTGGGCCTTGTACGACGGGGGCCAACGCTTGGCCCAGACCCGGCGCCTGGGGCACGACATCCAGGCCCAGGAAAGTGCCCTGGAGGAAACGCGGCGCACCGCGCTAACCCGCTGGTCGGTGGGCCGCTCGCGGCTGCAAGCCAGCACCGGCCTGCACACCATTGCCCTGCGCAACGCCACGGTGGCGCGCCAGGCGCGCGAGCTGGCCGAACAGGGCTTGCGCGCCGGCCTGCGCAGCCCCATTGAGCTGGCCGACACGGTGAACGAAGAAACCCGCGCGCTTGACGAGACCGCCAGCCGCGACGCCGAGCGGCGCATCGCCCAAGACCGGCTGCTGGCGCTCGCCGGCCTGCTGGCCCAGCACCTGGGGCTGGTGCCGGGCGAGCCTTGATCAGCCCTTGATGGCCTTGCCCAGGCGACGGGCGCCTTCTTCGATCTTGTCCAGCGGCGCGGTGGCGAAGCTCAGGCGCAGCGTGGACACATCCGGCTGGCTGGCGTAGAACGGCGCGCCCGGCACAAAGGCCACACCCGCGGCGATGGCGCGCTCGGCGAACACGTTGGCGTCTTTCTCGCGGCCGCCCGCCCCCGTGAGGCGGGCCCAGATGAACAGGCCACCCTGGGGTTGCACGAACTCGATCGCGTCGCCCATTTCGCGCCTCAGGGCATCGCCCATCACGCGGGCGCGCTCGCCGTACACCTGGCGCACCTTGGCCAGCGTGGCGGGCATGCGCCCGGCCTTGAGGTACTGCGCGGCCGTGGCCTGGGCGAAGGTGCTGCTGTTGGCGTCGCTGAACTGCTTGCACATGGCGGCCTTGGCCAGCAGCTCGGCCGGGGCGATCATCCAGCCCAGGCGCAGGCCGGCGCTGAGCACCTTGCTCAGCGAGCCGCAGTGCACCAGGCGCTCGCGCGAGCCCGGCACCTGGGCCGACAGCGCCAGCAGGCTGGGCGGCGGGGCCTCGCCGAAGTACAGGTCGCCGTAGGGGTCGTCTTCCACGATCAGGGTGTTGTGGCGCACGGCCATCTCCAGCACGGAGCGGCGGCGCTCCAGCGGCATGAGCGCGCCGCTGGGGTTGCCGAAGGTGGGAATCAGGTACACGAACTTGGGGCGGTGCTCCTGGACGAGGCGCTCCAGTTCGTCGGTGCGGGTGCCCTGCCCGTCCACCGGCACGGTGATGACCTCGGCCCCGTACAGGCGGAAGCACTGGATGGTGGCCAGGAAGGTGGGGCCTTCCACGATCACCTTGTCGCCCGGGCCCAGCAGGGTCTTGCCCAGCAAGTCCAGCGCCTGCTGGCTGCCGGTGGTCACCAGCAGGTCGGTGGGGGCCACGGCCTGCGCGCCCTTGGACGCCATGAAGGCCGCGAGCTGCTCGCGCAGTGGCTGGTAGCCCTCGGTGGCGCCGTAGCTCAGGGCCGGGCCGGGTTCTTCGTCCAGCGCGGTGTTCACGGCGGCGCGGATGCCCTCGGCGTCGCACATGGTGGCGTCGGGGAAGCCCCCAGCGAAGCTGATGATGTTGGGGTCTTTCAGCAGCGCAAACAGCTTGCGGATGGCGGAGGTCTCAACGTGGTTCAGGCGGTCGGCAAAACGCAGGGTGGGTTCCATGGTGGGCGAAGGGGAAAGACAAAGACCGTGCATTCTCGCCAATTCCCCAGGCCTGCCGCGATGGGTGGCCTCGCGGATAGACTGCGGCGCCATGAACCGCCAGCAGATCGAACTGTTCTTCGCCACCCTCAAGGCCGCCAACCCCACCCCGCAGACCGAGCTGGAATACACCACCGTGTTCGAGCTGCTGGCCGCAGTGCTGCTCTCGGCCCAGGCCACCGACGTGAGCGTGAACAAGGCCACGCGCAAACTGTTTCCGGTGGCCGGCACGCCGCAGGCCATTCTGGACCTGGGGCTTGAGGGCCTGGAGTCTTACATCAAGACCATCGGCCTGTACCGCAGCAAGGCCCGCCACCTGATGGAGACCTGCCGAATTCTGGTGGAGCGCCATGGCGGCGAGGTGCCCAGCACGCGAGAAGAGCTGGAGGCCCTGCCCGGCGTGGGCCGCAAGACGGCCAACGTGGTGCTCAACGTGGCCTTCGGCCAGCCCACCATGGCGGTGGACACGCACATCTTCCGCGTGAGCAACCGCACCGGCCTGGCCCCCGGCAAAACGCCGCTGGCGGTGGAGCAGCAACTGGAAAAGCGCGTGCCCGCCGCCTACGCGGTGGACTCGCACCACTGGCTCATCCTGCACGGCCGCTACGTGTGCCTGGCGCGCAAGCCGCGCTGCCCGCAGTGCGCGGTGTCGGCCTATTGCGACTTCAAAGAGAAAACACGGGCCTGAGGCCGCGCCTCAGAAATCGAGGCAGCGCCACTCGCCCGGCTGCGGCCCGCCGCGCGGCCATTCCTGGGCGCTGGCGATCACCCGGGGGCCGTGGGCCTTGAGGTAATGCGCCGCCGCGATCACGCCCGCGTGCGTCACCCACACCGCCTCGCCCACGCCGGCGCGGTGCAAATCGAGCACCACCTGCGCCACCCGCTCGATCACCTGCTGGGTGCTCTCGGCGCCGCCCACGCGGTGGTGGGCGAAGTCATCGGTCCAGCGGTCAAAGGCCTCGCGCGGCAGCGCCGCCCAGGGCCGCATCTCCCACTGGCCAAAGTCCATCTCGTTCAGGCGAGTGTCAATGCGCGCGGCCTGCCAGCGCGGGTGGCGCGCCTGCACGGCAGCGGCCAGTTGCTGGGTGCGCGTCAGGCCCGACACCCACACCGGCAAGCCCGCCGGCACCTCGGCCACCACGCGCTCGGCCGCCTGCGCGGTGGCCTCGGGGTGAGCCGGCAGGTCGCTGGCGCCGTAGCACAGGCCCTCGGGCGCCATCACCCTGGCGTGCCGCAACAGCCACAACCTCATGACAGCGCCAGGGCCATGCCCAAATAGAAGCCGACTTCGCTCACCTGCTGCGTGGCGCCCAGGCCGTCGCCGGTGAACCCCTGCAGGCGGCGATGCAGCAGCCGCGCCATCCACGCCAACCCCAGCGCCGCCCCCAGCACACCGGCCCACCAGGGCGCGGTGGGCCAGCGCCACATCACCAGCCCCATGGCCAAGCCCCACCACAGCAGGCCACCGAAGAAGCTGCCCCAGGCCAGGCTGTCGGCCAACGGCTTGCTCTTGGAGCCGGCCACGTCGCCCACGTGCGCCATGCCTTTGATGACGAACAGCGGCGCGGTGCGCGAGGTGACGTGCGCGGCGAACAGCACCAGCACGGCCAGGTAGGCGTTGGCCTGCGCCAGCAGCGCCAGCAAGGCCACCTTGGTGAACAGCGCTAGCACCAGCGCAATGGCGCCGAAGCTGCCGATGCGCGAGTCTTTCATGATCTCCAGCGCGCGCTCGCGCTGGTGGCTGCCGCCCAGGCCGTCGGCCAGGTCGGCCAGGCCGTCTTCGTGGAAGGCGCCGGTGAGCATCACGCTGGCCACGGTGCAGCCCAGCGCCGCCACCCAGGGCGCGGCCGGCACCGGGGGCAGGCCCAGCAGCAGGCCCCAGTACACCAGCGCGCACAGCCCCCCCACCAGCCAGCCCACACCGGGAAAGTGCGCGGTGCTGGCGCGCAGCATGGCCGGGCTGTAGCCCACCCAGGCCGCCAGCCGGCCAGTGACCGGGATGCGGGTGAAGAACTGCAGCGCCAACAAATAGTGCCGAAGGGCCTGCTTCACGGCTGCACCACCTCACCAGCCTCTTGCCGCGACACGCCGGCCGCCTCGAAGCTGGCCATCTCGTTGAGGATGGTGCAGGCGCTCACCAGCAGCGGCCAGGCCAGGGCCGCGCCCGAGCCCTCGCCCAGGCGCAGGCCCATGTCAAGCAGCGGGTCGGCGCGCAGGTGGGCCAGCATGAGGGCGTGGCCGCGCTCGCCCGAGCGGTGGGCGTACACGCAGCGCTGCGCCACGGCCGGGGCCAGGTGGGTGGCCACCATCACGGCCGAGGTGGCGATGAAACCGTCCACCACGATCACGCGGCGCTCGGCCGCGGCTTGCAGCACGGCACCCACCAGGGTGGCGATCTCGAAACCGCCAAAGGCCGCCAGGGCTTGCAGCGGCGTGCGCGCCTCGGGGTGGCGGGCCAGCACCTCGCGCAGGATGCCGATCTTGCGCTGCACGGCGGCGGCGTCCAGGCCGGTGCCGGCACCGGTCACGTCGGCCACGTCCAGCCCGGCCAGGCGGGCCAGCAGCAGCGAGGCAGCCGAGGTGTTGCCAATGCCCATTTCGCCCAGCAGCAGCGCGTTGCCTGGCAGGCCCTGCACGATGCGCTGGCCGTTGGCCATGGCCTGCTGGCACTGCTCGTCCGTCATGGCCGGGCCTTCCAGCGCGTCGGCTGTGCCGGGGGCCACCTTGGCCAGCACCAGGCCGGGGCGCGGGGCAAAGTCGTGGCGCACGCCGCAGTCCACCACGGTGAGGCCAATGCCGTTCTGGCGGGCCAGCACGCTCACGGCGGCGCCACCGGCCAGGAAGTTCTCCACCATCTGCCAGGTCACGTCGCTGGGGTAGGCCGAGGTGCCGCGCGCGGCCAGGCCGTGGTCGCCCGCGCACACCAGCATCTGCGGCTCGCGCAGCACCGGGCGCTCGGTGCCCAGGATGGTGCCCAGGCGCAGGGCCAGGGCTTCGAGCCGGCCCAGCGAGCCCACCGGCTTGGTCTTGTTGTCGATGAGCTGCTGCAGGCGCTGGGCCAGGGTGGCGTCGTCCAGGGGCGCGATGGTGGGCAATGTGGTCATGGAGGGCTCCGGGAAATTCAGGGGGCGATCAGGGCGTCCAGCACCCCGGCTTGGAAATGGGTGTGAATGAAATCGGCCAGGCCGTCGAACACGGCGTCCAGCGAAGGGGCCGCGGCACCGAACAGGGCGCGCAGCGCGGCCTCGTCTTCCAACAGGCCATGCAGGTACAGGCCCAGCACCTGGCCCGAGGCGTCTTGCCAGCCCAGGCCGGGCAGCACCTCTTGGGCGACGTGGCCGGCGGCCACCATGGCCGGGTGCGGCGCGGTCTGGCCGTGGTGGATTTCGTAGCCGCTCACGGCCACGCCAGACAGCGCGGCCCAGGGTCCGTGCACTTGGCCAAACGCGGTGTGGGTGCGCTGCACGGTTTTGTCGGGCGAGAAGGCGGTGACCAGGGGCAGCAGGCCCAGGCCGGGGGCGTTGCCGTCGATGCCGTGGGTGTCAATGAGGGCCTCGCCCAGCATCTGCAGCCCGCCGCACACGCCCAGCACGCGCCCGCCGCGCTGCACATGGGCGGCGATCTCGTGGTCAAGCCCCTGCGCGCGCAGCCAGGCCAGGTCGGCCGCGGTGGCCTTGCTGCCGGGCAGCACGATCCAGTCGGCCCCGGCGCAATCGGCCGGGCTGCGCGCCCACACCAGGCGCACGCCGGGCACGTTCTTCAGCGGCTGAAACTCGTCCAGGTTGCTGATGCGCGGGTAGGCAATGACGGCCACCGTGGTGTGCACCGCGCCGCTGGCGTGGGCACGGTCGTCGAACACGCCGTCTTCTTCGGGCAGGCCGTGGCGGTACCACATGGGCAGCGTGGCCACGGTGGGCACGCCGGTGAGGGCCTGCAGGCGCTCGGGCGCGGGCGAGAGCAGGCTGGCGTCGCCACGGAAGCGGTTGAGCACAAAGCCGCGCAGCAGCGCACGGTCGGCCTCGGGCATGAGCGCCCAGGTGCCGTACAGGTGGGCGAAGGCGCCGCCCCGGTCGATGTCGGTGACCAGCAGGCAACGCGCCTGGGCGTGGCGGGCCACGCGCAGGTTCACGATGTCGCTGTCCATCAGGTTGATCTCGGCCGGCGAGCCCGCGCCCTCGATCACCACCACGTCGTTCTCGGCGCGCAGTTCGTCCAGCGCCTGCGAAATGGCGGGCCACACGCGCTCGCTGCGCCCGCGCCAGGGCATGGCGGTGAGTGGAGCGCTCACCTGCCCCAGCAGCACCACCTGGCTGTGGGTGTCGGCCTCGGGCTTGAGCAGCAGCGGGTTCATGCGAACGTCGGGCTCGGCGCGGGCGGCCAGGGCCTGGAAGTACTGGGCAGATCCGATTTCACCGGCCAGCGACCCGCCCAAGCGGCGGAGCGTGGGGGCCACGACTCTTGCGTTGTTGCTCATGTTCTGCGCCTTGAAGGGCGCCACCTTCAGGCCCTGGCGGGCGTAGTGGCGGCACAGCGCAGTGGCCAGCCAGCTCTTGCCGGCGCCGCTGGTGGTGCCCAGCACCATTACGCAGCGCCCGCTCATGCCAACACCTCCACGCCGATGGCCTGGCGCAAGGCGGCCTGGGCCTCGGGCGCCATCACGCGCAGGCGCCACCAGCCCGGCAGGCCGAATGAGGTGGCATCGCGCAGGCGCAGGCCCTGGGCGCGCAGGGCGGCGGCGGCGTCCAGCGGGCGCGGCGGCTGGGCGCAGAAGAAGGGGGTGTCGCTGGGCTGGCAGGTCCAGCCGGTTTGGGTCATCCAATGCATTTGCTCGGCCTTCCAGGCGCGCAGGGTGGGCAGGCTGCGGGCCAGCCATTGTTGGGTATCGGGCCGCACCCAGGCGGCCAGCATGGCCACGGCGTGCGCCCCCAGGGGCCACGAGGGCGCCAGCCGCTCCAGGGCCTGCACCTCGGCCTCGGCGCCCAGCGGGGCGATGGCGTAGGCGCCGCGCACGCCCACCAGGCCCAGGGCTTTGTTGGGCGTCCAGAGCTGCCACACGCGGTCCAGCAGCGCGGGCGGCAGGCTGGGGGCGCCGCTCAGGCGCAGGGGCTCGTAGGCGCGGTCCAGCACCACGGTATGGCCAAGCTGGGCCACGCGCTCGGCCAGGGGCTCGGCCTGCCCCAGCGGGCTGCTGGGCTCGGCCAGCCAGCACAGCGCGGCCTGGGCCGGCTCGGGCACCGCCAGCAGGCCCCAGGCCTGGGCGTGGTGGGCGTAGTCGCCATAGGCGTGGCCGGGCCACCAGGCGCTGCGGCCGCCGCGCTGGGCCACCCGGGCGCTCAGGCGGGCGATGGCCTCGCTGCCGCTGGCGGCCAGCAGCACGCGCTGCGGTGCCACGCCATGAAAGGCGGCCAGGGCCAGGCGCAAGGCGGTGTAGGCCGGGTCGGGGTATTGGGTGGCGTCGGCCTGCTGCAGGGCGGCCAGCGCGCTGGGGCAAGGCCCGGCCGGGTGGCTGTTGACCGAAAAATCCCAGCGCACAGCGCCCTGCCCGTCCGGGCCGCCGTGCACGCGCTGCGGCGAAGGGTGGTTCATGCGAGGGCTCCCCAGACCAGCAGCAGCCCAGCCAGCAGGCCCACCGCCCCCACGGCGAACCCGGCCAGTTGCAGGGCCTGGGCCACGTCGGTGGCGATCGGGGCGCGGGCCTGGGCATTGAGCGAGTAGCCACCGGGCTTGCGCAGGCGCACGCCCAGCGCCAGGGCCATGCAGGCCATGGGCCAGCCGCTGTTGGGCGATGGCGTGAGGCGGGCCTGCGCCGGCAAGGCGCGCAACCGCACGGTGGGGCGCCGCAAGGCCAGCAGCAAGGCGGTCAGGCGCGCGGGCACCCAAGAGAGCACGTCGTCGGCGCGGGCGGCCCACTGGCCGGCCCAGGTCCACAACCGCCCGCCGCGCTCACCGGGGTAGCCCCACATGGCGTCGGCGGTGTTGGCGAAGCGGTACAGCGCCGCACCCGGCAGGCCGGCCACGGCGAACCAGAACAGCGGCGCCACCACGGAATCGTTGAGGTTTTCGGCCAGGGTTTCGATGGCGCTTTCGCGCACCTGCGATTCGTCCAGCGAGGCCACGTCGCGGCTGACCAGCCAGGCCAGGCGCGCACGGCCAGCGGCCAAGCCTTGGCCCAGGGCGGTGTCCACGGCCTGCACCTCGTCGCGCAACATGCGCCAGGCCAGCAGGGGCTTGAGCAGCGCGCCCAGGGCCAGGGCTTGCGCCCACCACGCCCATTCAGACATCGCCGATTGCAAGGCCAGGGCCACCCCGCACACGGCGGCAGCGCCCACGCACCAGGCCACCGCGCCACCCAACCAGGGGCGAAACGCGGGCAAGGTGCTGGCCCCGGCCTGGGGGGCGATGCGCGGGCCCAGCCAGCCCAGGTAATTCCCCATCCACACCACCGGGTGCCAGCGCGTGGGCGGCTCGCCCAGCCAGCGGTCAATGGCCAGGGCCACCAGCACGGCCAGTGGGGCCACCACGGTCAGGCCCTCAGCCACGGGCGGCTCCTTCGTCACCCGCGGGCGCGCCCAGATGGGCGGGCTGGCCCCAGGCGTCTTCAAACACCAGGCTCTCCAGCGGGCAACGCTGCGCCCAGCCCTGCTGCTGCAGCATGGGCTCTGGGTAAAACCCGTGCACCGGCCCGATGCACAGCAGCGCCACCGGCTCGGCCCCCTGGGGCATGCCCAGCAGGCGGGCCACGGCGGCGGGGTCAAAGATCGACACCCAGCCCATGCCCAGCCCTTCGGCGCGGGCGGCCAGCCACAGGTTCTGAATGGCGCAAGCGGTGGAGGCCAGGTCCATCTGCGGCAGGGTGCGCCGGCCGAACACGTGGCGCTCGCGCCCATCGGCCAGTGCCACGGCCCACACCTCGGCGGCCTCCATCAGGCCTTCCACCTTCAGGCACATGAACTCGTCTTCGCGCTCGCCCAGGGCGCGCGCGGTCAGCACCCGCTCTTGCTCCACCAGGGCCTGCAGCTCGGCGCGCAAGGCGCGCGAGGCCACGCGCACAAAGCGCCAGGGCTGCATGAAGCCCACGCTGGGCCCGTGGTGCGCGGCCGTGAGCAGGCGGCGCATCACCTCGGGGGCCACGCTGCCGCCCGCGAAGTGGCGCATGTCCCGCCGCTCGAAGATGGCGCGGTACACCGCCGCGCGCTCGGCGGGCGAGAAGGCCTGGTCGGGTGCGGGCTGGGGCTGCATGGCAATGGGCGGTCAGTCTTCGATGCCGCGCTGCGCCGGAATGCCGGCCTGGTAGGCGTGCTTGACCAGGCGCATCTCGGTGACGGTGTCGGCCAGCTCGATGATCTCGGGCGGGCAGCGCCGGCCAGTCAGGCACACGTGCACGTCGCGCGGGCGCTCGCGCAGGGTCTGCAGCACGTCGTCCAGCGGCAGCCAGCCGTAGATCAGCGGGTAGGTGATCTCGTCCAGCACCACCAGAAAGTGCGTGCCGGCCAGGATGGTGGCCTTGGCGCGCGCCCAGCCGTCGCGCGCAAGCTGAGCGGAATGCTCCAGGTCTTGGCTTTTCCAGCTAAAGCCATCGCCCAGCCCTTCGATGGGCAGGCCCAGTTGCTCGAACATGCGGTGCTCGCCAAAACGCGCGCTGGGCACCTTCATGAACTGGTAAATCTTCACCGGCTTGCCGTGCACGTGCTGGCGGCCGTGGGCGCGCAGGGCCAGGCCGAAGGCGGCCGTGCTTTTGCCCTTGCCGTCGCCGGTGTTCACGATGAGCAGGCCACGCCGGTCACCGCTGGGCTTCTCGACGTTGCGTTCGGTGGGGGGCGATTCGATTTGCATGGTTCGGTTCTCTGAAAACGGTCAGATGGGCAGCGCCACCCAGCGCTCGCCCACGGCTTGAATGGAAATGCGGTGCTCGAACACCGCCTCAAGGGCGCGGTGCGCCTCGGGCACCTGGGCCGGCCCGGCGTAGGCGACCTGGCCCTGGCGCAGCACCACCAGGTCATCGGCCAGCAAGGCCATGCCCACTTCGTGCAGCACGCTCACCACGGTGCGGCCCTGCCCCACCTGCTGGCGCACCAGGTGCCACCAGTCGGCCTGGTGGGGCGGGTCAAGGTTGGCCAGGGGTTCGTCCATCAGCATCACCTGGGCCTGCACCGCCAGCAGACGGGCCAGCAGCACGCGCTGGCGCTCGCCGCCGGAGAGCGCGCCCATGGGGCGTTGGCGCCAGTCCCAGGCCTGGGTGGCGCGCAGGGCCTGCTCCACGGCCTGGCGGTCGGCCTCGCTGGGGCTGGCCAGCCAGCCCTGGTGCGGCAGGCGGCCGAGCATGGCCACGTCCCACACGCTGAGGTCTTCGGCGCCGTGTTCGCCCTGCCCCAGCCAGGCCAGCGCTCGGGCGCGCTCGCGCCCCGGCCACTGCGCGAGCGGGCGGCCCAGCAGGCTCACTTGCCCCTGGTGGGGCAGCAGGCCCGCCATGGCCTTGAGCAGGGTGGACTTGCCCGCCCCGTTGGGGCCAGCGATGCAGGTCCAGCGGCCGGGCGCCAGCGAAAGCGACACGCCACGCAACACCGGGCGGTCGCCCAGGGTGACGCACAAGTCTTGCGCCTGCAGCGCGGGGGTCTGGCGCGGCGCGCTCACAGCACCCCCCCAGCCGCGCGGCGGCGGTGCATGAGCCACAGCAGGTAGCTGCCGCCCAGGGCAGCGGTGAGCACGCCCACCGGCAGTTCTTGCGGCGCCAGCAGCCAGCGCGCCAGCACGTCGGCCGCCATGAGCAGCAGCCCACCCATGGCCGCGCTCAGCAGCACCAGGCGGGTGTGGGTGGTCTTGACGATGGAGCGCACCAGGTGCGGCGCGGCCAGGCCCACAAAGGCGATCAGGCCGGTCTGCGCCACGGCCGCGCCGGTGCACAGGGCCAGCACGGCCACCAGCGCCAGGCGGGCCGCCGGCAGCGGCAGGCCCAGGCTGTTGGCGGTGGCCTCGCCCAGGGCCAGGCCGTCGAGCACGCGCCCCAGCGCGGCGGCGGCCAGGGCGCCGGCCAGCAAGGCGCCGGCCATCACCGCCACGGCGGGCCAGCCCACAAAGCCGGTGCTGCCCAGCATGAAGCCTTGCATGGCCTGCAGGGTGTCGGGCTGGGCGATGGTGACCAGGTCGCGCGCCGCGCCCAGCACCACGCCCACGATCACGCCGGCCAATAGCAGGCGCAGGGTGTGCTGCACGCCGCGCGCCAGCACCAGGGTGAGCGCCACGCCCAGCACCGCGCCGGCGAAGGCCGCGCCCGTCATGCCCAGGCGCACCAACCAGGCGGCGGCAAAAGGCGAGCCGCCCCACCACGCCAGCGTGAGGGCCACGGCCAGGGCCGAGCCCGAGGCGCTGCCGAGCAAATAGGGGTCGGCCAGGGGGTTGCGAAACAGACCCTGCGCCACGGCGCCAGCCAGGCCCAGCAAGGCACCGGCCACCCAGGCGCCCAGGGTGCGCGGCAGGCGGATGTCCCACAGAATCTGCGCGGCCACCGGGTCGTGCCAGGCGCCCCAGACGCTGGCCCAGCCGGTGCTGCCCACGCCCACGCCCACCATCGCCAGCACACTGGCGGTGAGGGCAAGGGCCAGTGCCAGCCAGGCGCTGCGCGCACCGTTCATGGCGTCCCCTTGCTGGCGATGCAGCGGGCCATCAGGCGCGCGGCCTCGGCCATGCGCGGGCCCGGGCGCACCAGCACGTCGGACTCGTCGCGGTTGAAGATGCACACGCGCTGGTCGCGCACGGCGCGCATCTGCGGCCAGCCTGGGCGCGCGCCCAGGTTGGCCGCGTGGTGCGAGCCGATCATGATCAGGTCGGGGTCGGCGCGCACCACGTACTCGGGGTTGATGCGCGGAAACGGCCCCAGGTCGGGCGTGACGATGTTGCTCACGCCCATGCGGGCCATCAACTCGCCAATGAACGACGACGGCCCGGCCGCATAGCCCCCGGTGCTGACCTCGTAGTACACCCGCAAGGGCCGGCTGCGCGGCGGCAGCGACTGGGCCGCGGCCCCCACACCGGCCTCGATGGCGCGCCACACGCGATCGGCGTCAGGCACGGCCAACAACTGCCCCAGCGTGCCCAGCACGCGCCGCGCGTCGGCCGCGCTCTTGGTGTCCAGCGCCACCACCTTCAGGCCCAGCGCCTCCAGGCGCAGCGCGGCGCGCGACGAGGTGGACATCAGCACCACGTCGGGCCGCAAGGCCACCACCGATTCGATCTGCGGGTCAAGTCCGCCGCCCAGTTGCGGCAGGCGCCGCACCGAGGCCGGGTAATTCGAGTACCGGTCCACGCCCACCAGCCGGTGGCACTGGCCCAGCTCGCACACGGTCTCGGTGAGCGAGGGCAGCAGCGACACGATGCGCTGCGGCGCTTGCGGCAGGGCCACGCGCACGCCGCGGTCGTCGGTGATCTGCACGCCCTGGGCATGGGCCAGGTTGACCAGGCCGGCCAGCGCCAGCAGGCCGCACAGCAGCCAGCGCCACAGGCTGGCCCAAGTCTTAGGCATGGTTGTCCTTCAAGGTAAGGGGCAGGCCCGCGGCCATCAGGGTGGCCCGGGGGCACACCGCCGCCAGGGCCTGGTTGGCGTGGCCCAGGGCGTCCACGAAGGCGCGAACCTCGCGCCCCATGGGGATCACGCCCCAGCCAATTTCGTTGCTCACCAGCACCACCGGGCCAGGCGCGGCGGCCACGGCCTCGCACAGCGCGCGCACCGGGCCTTGCGGATCGGCGGGCACGCCCTGCATGGGCATGAGCAGGTTGGTCAGCCACATGGTGAGGCAGTCCACCACCACCAGGGTGTGGGCGCTGCTGTGCTGGCGCACGGCGTCGGCCAGGGCCAGGGGCTCTTCCACGGTGCTCATGCCGGGCAGGCGCTGGGCGCGGTCTTGCTGGTGGCGGGCGATGCGTTCGCGCATCTCGTCGTCCCAGGGCTGGGCGGTGGCGATGGTGACGGCGCGGTGCGCAGGCGAGGCGCTCAACCAGCGCATCGCAATGGTCTCGGCCCGGCGCGACTTGCCGCTGCGCTGGCCGCCCAGCACGAACTCGCTGCAAAACACCTCAGCCATGGGCCACCATCCAGTCGCGCACGAGGCGGTGCAACTGGGCCACGCCATCGGTGAGGGCGGCGGGGCCGGGCTGCAGGATGTCGGCCGACTTGATCTCGAAGAGCTGCCCGTCGCGCACGGCGGGCACGTCTTGCCAGCCAGGGCGGGCCGCCACTTTCTCGGGCCGGAATTTCTTGCCGCACCACGAGCCCACGATGATGTCGGGCTGGCGGCGCACGATCTCCAGCGGGTCGGCGATGATGCGTTGCTTGCCCATGGCCTGTAAGGCCAGTTCGGGAAACACGTCGTCGCCACCGGCCACGCCGATCAGCTCGGACACCCAGCGAATGGCGCTGATCGGCGGCTCGTCCCACTCTTCAAAGTACACGCGCGGGCGGCGCTTGCCCTGCGCCTGCAGGGCCGCCACCTCGGCCCGCATGGCGGCCAGGCTGGCGCGGTTGGCCTCGATCCAGGCCAGGCCCGCCTCGGCGCAGCCCACCATGGCGGCCACCTGGTACAGCATGCCGTGGATGGCGTCGATGCTGCGCTGGTTGAACACCGTCACCTGCACGCCAGCGCGAATCAGCTCGGCGGCGATGTCGGCCTGCAGGTCAGAAAAGCCGAACACGCAGTCGGGCGCCAGCGCCAGGATCTTGTCGATCTTGGCGTTCAGGAAGGCGCTGACCTTGGGCTTCTCTTCGCGCGCCCGGCGCGGGCGCACGGTGTAGCCACTGATGCCCACGATGCGCGCCTCCTGCCCCAGCAGGTAGAGCCACTCGGTGGTTTCTTCGGTCAGGCACACGATGCGTTGCGGCCCGGGCAGCGTGGCAGTGGTCATGCAGGCTCCGGCAAGAACAAGGACGCGGCGGCCGCAGGGGCCGACGCGAACCAGGCATGGAAATAACTGGCCCCGACGGGACCGTGGCGGTACACCGCCTCGCCCGGCCCCACGGCGCCACCGCGCACCGCCAGCGTCTGCGCGGCGGGCACCAGCGGCGTCTCGGTGCGAGAGTAGTGGAAGGTGTGGCCGCGCAGCGAGCCAGCGGGCAGGTCGAGCTGCTGCGGGCCGAGCGCGGCCAGGCGCTTTTGCATCACCACGCGCCCGGGCAGCAGGCCCCAACCGGCGTGGGCCTGCTCGGCCTGGTCCACCAGCTCATCAAACAGCGCCATCATGCCGCCGCACTCGGCCCACAGCGGCCGGCCGGCGGCCACGTGCGCGGCCAGGCTGGCGCGGCATTGCGCGCCCTGGGCCAGGGTGGCGGCGTGCAGTTCGGGGTAGCCACCAGGCAGCCACACCGCGTCGCACGCGGGCAGCGGCTCGTCGGCCAGGGGCGAGAAATACACCAGGCGAGCCCCCATGGCCTGCAGCACATCGAGGTTGGCCGGGTAAATGAAACAGAAGGCCGCGTCGCGCGCCACCGCCACGGTGCGCCCCGCCAGCAGGGGCGGCGTGTCGACGGGCTGCGCGGGCGGCGCGAACTCGGTGGTCCAGCGCGCCAGGTCGGCCGTGTCCATGCGGCCCAGCAGGGTGTCGGCCAGGGCATCGGCGGCGGCGTCAAGCCGGGCCATGGCATCGGGCAGTTCGGCGGCCACGGTCAGGCCCAGGTGGCGCTCGGGCAGGCTGAAGCGGGCATCGCGCATCACCGCGCCCAGCCACGACGAGGCCGCCGCGTCGCCGGGCCCGGCCTGCAGGGCCTGCTCCAGCATCTGCGCATGGCGCTCGCTGGCCACCCGGTTGGCCAACACCCCGGCCCAGGGCATGCCCGGGCGGAAGTGCTGCAGGCCGAAGGCCAGGGCGCCAAAGGTGCCGGCCATGGCCGAGGCGTCGATCACCGCCAGCACGCGCAGGCCCAGGCGCTGGGCCAGGTCGGCGGCGCTGGGTTCGCCATCGAACAGGCCCATCACGCCCTCGACCACGATCAGGTCGCTCTCGCGGGCCGCCTCGTGCAGGCGCTGGCGTGCGTCGTCCTCGCCGGTCATCCACAGGTCGAGGTTGTGCACCGGCTGGCCGGTGGCCAGCGTGAGCCAGTGCGGGTCCAGAAAATCGGGCCCGCACTTGAAGGCCCGCACCCGCCGCCCGGCCCGCGCGTGCAGCCGGGCCAGCGCACTGGCCACGGTGGTCTTGCCCTGCCCGGAGGACGGGGCGGCCACGAGAACGGCGGGACAGGACACGGCGGCTGGGGTCATTCGCATCTCACTTATCGAGGCGCCCAGGTCAGGCCCAGGTAGATGGTGCGGCCGGCGGTGGCGTAGCCGCGCGCGGTCTGGTAGTCCTTGTTGGCCAGGTTGTTCACCCGCGCCAGCAGTGTCCAGTCGCGCGCCACCTCGGTGCTGGCGCTGAGGTTGAACAAGGTGTAGCCACCCAGTTCGTTGCGATTGGCCGCGTCGTCAAAGCGCGAACCCACCGCCTGCACCTCGCCGCCCAGCTTCCAGCCGCCCACCCGGGTGTCGGCCAGCAAAGTGGCCTGGCGGCGCGCACGGCGCGGCAGGCGCTTGTCGGTGAGGGCGTTGCGCGGGTCCATCCAGTCCACCGAGCCACTGAGGTTCACGGCCCCCACCTGGGTGGCGGCGGTCAGGGTGATGCCTCGGTACAGCGCCTCGCCCACGTTGCCATAACAGCCGGGGTAGGTGCCCGTGCCGTTAATGCAACTGCCCGGCCCGCTGAGGTAGTCGATCAGGTTCTCCACGTGGTTGCGGTAGACCACCACGCCCACCTTGTTCTGGCCCGACTGCCAGCGCAGCCCGGCCTCGACGTTGCGCCCGGTCTCCGCCTCAAGGGTGGGAATGCCGTAGATGCTGAAGCGCTGGTAAAGCGTGGGCGCGCGAAACGAGGTGCCGGCCGAGGCGGTGGCGCGCCAGGCGGGCGAGATGTCGTAGCCATAGGCCAGCGAGCCGGTGGTGTGGGTGCCGAACTCGCTGTCGTCGTCGTGGCGGGCGTTGGCCTGCAAGGTGTGGGCCCCGGCGCGAAGGGTGTAGCCCAGGGCCAGCGCGTTCTGCGAACGGCGCGTGAGCGAGGGGGTGGTGCTCAGGTTGGTGAGATGGTCTTCGCGGCGCTCCAGGTCCAGGTTGAAGCCATGGCCACCCAGCTTCCATTCGTTTCGCAGCCAATACGAATCGACCCGGGTCTCGGTCTCATAGGGCGAGGGCATGGTTTCGTAGCGCTCGGTGCCGCGCGACAGGCCCACGCGTGTGCTCCACACCTCGCTCCAACGGGCCGCCCAGTTCAAGCCCAGGGTGCGCAGTTCCTGCACGGTCTGGTCGTCCTGGCCTGGCGTGAAGCCGTCATAGCGGCCTTTCTGGCGGCTGTCCAGGAAGGTCAGGTTGAGCTGGTGGCCAGTGGCGGGCTTCCAGCCCAGACGGCCCGAGACCGAGTGGCTGCGGTAGCCGTCGCGATCGGGGTTGCCCGTGGGCTTGGCGTTGAAGCCGTCGCTGCGCTCCGTGGCCAGGCCCAGCGAATAGTCCACCGCGCCCTGCCCGCCGCGCAGCGAGGCGCTGAGGTCGTGCGTGTGGTGGGTGCCCACGCCAGCGTGAATCGAGGGGAAAAAGCCCTCCTCGCCCTGACGGGTGAAGAGTTGCACCACGCCGGCCACCGCGTCAGAGCCGTACACGGCCGCGGCCGGCCCACGCAGCACCTCGATGCGCTCGATGTGCGCCAGCGGAATGCCCTGCCAGGACGCCCCGCCGGTGGACTGGGAGTCCACCCGCACGCCGTCCACGAACACGGCGGTGAAGCGCGTCTCGGCACCGCGCAGGAAAACGCTGGTGGTGGACGCCGCGCCACCGTTGGTGACGATGCTCACGCCAGGCAGACGGGCCAGCACCTCGGCCACCGAAGCAGCACCGCTGCGGTCAATGGCCTCGCGATCGACCACGGTGACATCGGCCACCACGTCGGTGATGGGCTGCTCGGTGCGGTTGGCCGAGACCACCACGGCATCCAGGGCGGCAACGACCACCGCGTCGGTGGCTGGGGCAGCGTGGGCAGCGCCCACGCACAGCGAAGCACCCGCCAGGACGACAGGCGAGAGCGCGGCCATGGCGGCGCGCGAAGAAGAGCGATTCATGTGAGTTAACGATTGACAGTGTCCTCACCGCCTTCCCCGACGGTGCATGGACGTCACGGCGGCGCCTTGCGGCGCCACCACCTCGTTGGCCGGTATCCGGGCTGGCAGAACAACCTCCATCGCCTTCCCAGCGCACGTGTGCGCGCCAGTGACCGATTGATGGAAGCGGAGCACTCGGCCCGGGTGGGGCCAAGGGTCTCGTCTGCTTACCGTTGCGGGGGCAGCGCAGGTTAGGTCGGGCCGTGTGGAACCCTTCCCTCCTGCTTCCCGTTGAACTGCGGCGTGAGAACCACGTCGCGAGCACCAACAGGGGGGTATTCTAGAGTACCCCCTCGGGTGCCCGCCCTACAATGCCCCGAATTGCGAGCGCGCCCATGTCCAACCAGACCCCCATCGACCAGCTCACCGAACGCGTGGAACGCCTGTTGCTGCGGCACGAAGAGTTGCAGCGCACCAACCAGTTGCTGATGGAGCAGGTGCAGGCCCTGAGCGCCGAGCGCGACTCGCTCAAGTCACGGCTGCATGCCGCGCGCGCCCGCGTCGACGCCCTTCTCGACCGCCTGCCAGGCCAGCACAACGCCGCGCCTGAAGCCCCCCAAGACCGCCCATGAGCAACAAGCCCAATCACCAGCAGATGGAAGTCCAGATCATGGGCCAGAGCTACCTGCTGTCCTGCCCCACCGGGGGCGAAGCCGCCTTGCTGGAGGCCGTGAACCGGGTGGACGTTGCCATGTGCCGCATCCGCGACGCAGGCAAGGTGAAGGCGCGCGACCGCATCGCCGTGCTGGCCTCGCTCAACCTGGCCTTCGAACTCGCCCAGAAAGAAGCCGAACCGCAGGCGCCGGCCATGCCCGCGCCGAGCGAGACCACCGCGCCGAACGACCTTGACCCCGCCTTGCACACCAAGGTGCAAAGCCTGATCCAGCGCCTGGACCAGACCCTCGGTCAAGACGGCCAACTCATCTGAGGCCCGCGCGTCCGACCGCCTTGGGCGATCGACGGGTGGGCCAATTCCCACCCTTGCGGCGGCCCTACAATGGCGACTGTCTGCAAGGCCGCCGGGCTTTATATTCCTGCAACCAATGCTCTTAGAGCCCGGGCTTGGTACATTGCGCGGCTGGTGCGAGCGTCTCGCGTCAGACGAACCCGAAGCCTCGTTGCCCTCGCCCACCTGAACCCCGGTTCAGGATGCCGGCCTGGTGGCACTTGCAGACACCTTTCATGTCGATCGAACCCCTCCTCGTTCTCGAACTGGCCATCCTCGGCCTTGGCACCGGTTTCCTCGCAGGCCTGCTCGGCATTGGCGGGGGCATGTTGATGGTGCCCTTCATCACCTTCATCCTTGGCGCCCGCGGCGTGTCGCCCGACCTGGCCGTCAAGATGGCCATCGCCACGTCCATGGCCACCATCATCTTCACCTCGGTCTCCAGCGTGCGCGCGCACCACAAGCGCGGCGCCGTGCGGTGGGACGTGGTCAAGCGCCTGGCGCCCGGCATCGTGCTGGGGGCGGCCGTGGCCAGCATGGGTGTGTTCGCGGTGCTCAAGGGTTCTTGGCTGGCGCTGTTCTTCGCGCTGTTCGTGAGCTTCTCGGCCACGCAAATGCTCATCGACAAAAAGCCCAAGGCCTCTCGCACCCTGCCCGGCACGGCCGGCCAGTTGGGCGCGGGTGGTGCCATCGGCTTCCTGTCGGGGCTGGTGGGTGCCGGCGGCGGCTTCGTGAGCGTGCCCTTCATGACCTGGTGCAACGTGCCCATTCACAACGCCGTGGCCACCAGCGCCGCCCTGGGCTTTCCGATTGCCCTGGCCAATGCCCTGGGCTACATCGTCTCGGGCCAGAACGTGGCCAACCTGCCGGCGGGTTCGCTGGGCTACATCTACCTGCCCGCGCTGCTGGTGATTGCCTGCGCCAGCGTGCTCATGGCCCCGCTGGGCGTGAAGGCCGCGCACGCGCTGCCGGTGAAGGCGCTCAAGCGCGTGTTCGCCAGCGTGCTCTACCTGCTGGCGGCCTACATGCTCTACAAGGGCCTGATGGCCTGATCACAGCGCCCGGTCGGCCACCACGATGCCGTCTTCGTCGGCATAGAGCCAGTCGCCGGGTCGCACCCACACGCCCTGCACCTGCACCGGCACGTCGCGCTGACCTTCCTGGCGCTTCTCGGTGGGCATGGGCATGCTGGCCAGGGCGCGAATGCCCACCTGGCACGCCGCCAGCTCACCCACGTCGCGCACACAACCGTCAATGACCACACCGGCCCAGCCGTTGCGCGCAGCGGCCGCGCCCAGGTTGCCCCCCAACAAGGCCCGGCGAAGCGAAGCGCCACCGTCCACGACCAACACGCGCCCCTCACCCGGGCTGTCCACCGCGGCCTTCACCAGGGTGTTGTCTTCAAAACATTTCACCGTGACCACGGGCCCCGCGAAACGGCGTAGCGCGCCATAGTCGCGGAACACCGGCGGCAGCACGCGAAAAGCGCCAGAGGTGTCGGTTTTGTGGGCATCGCAGAGGTCGCAAGTGGGGGTGAATTCGGCAGCGCTCATGGGCATTTCCCTTCGGTTGAAACGGCAGCGATTGTGTGGCGAGAGCACCGCCCTCGCGGCCCATCGGCGCACGCACCACGCATGACTGTTGTTTTCCCCGCCAAAAACGCGCATTTCCCCTCTGAAAACTCGCGCGAAAAAGGCCTTCGCACCTTGGATTGCCCCGGCATCTCCATTAGCATGGCTGCACCAGTGCGATAGCGCGTTCATCCACTGGCGAATAGACCACTTCTAGAAGGATCATCAACCATGGCAACTGCAAAGAAAGCGCCGGCCAAGAAGGCCGCTGCACCGGCAAAGAAAGCGGCTCCGGCCAAGGCCGCCGCCGCACCGGCGAAGAAGGCCGCTCCGGCCAAGAAGGCAGCCGCTCCGGCGAAGAAAGCCGCCCCGGCCAAGAAGGCAGCCGCTCCGGCGAAGAAGGCCGCTCCGGCCAAGAAGCGCACCCCCAACGCCGCCTTCATGAAGGCCCTGACCCCCAGCGCCGCCCTGGCCGCCATCGTGGGCGCCAGCCCGCTGCCGCGCACCGAGGTGACGAAGAAGGTGTGGGAATACATCAAGAAGAACAAGCTTCAAGACGAAGTGAACAAGCGCATGATCAACGCCGACGCCAAGCTGAAGGAAATCTTCAAGAAGGCCCAGGCGTCCATGTTCGAAATGACCAAGCTGGTCAACGATCACCTGAAGTGATCCCAGTTGCCTTCGGGCAAGCCAACACAAAGCCGGCCCCGCGCCGGCTTTGTTGTTTCTGAGGGCGCGCGCCCGTCACCAACGCGATGGCAAGGGCTTGAGCAGGTGAATCCAGCGGTCACGCACCGCGATGTAGCCGCCGTTTTCCAGGTCTTTGAGCAGGCGGCTGATCATCTCGCGCGAGCAGGCCAGGTGATGCGCCATTTGCTGATGGGTCAGGCGCTCACGCAGCGCTCGGTGGCCGTGCTCGTTGGCTGGCATGGCCAGCTTCTCCAGCAAGAGCACCAAACGCCCGTACACGTCGATCAAGGCCACGCTGCGCGCGCTTTCGGTGGCCAGGCGGGCGCGGCGGATCAGCCGGGCCATGAGTTGCAAGGCGAACTCGGGGTGCTGGGCGATGTACTGCAACAGGGTGGCGCGGCTCACCACGGAACACACCGTGGCCTCCAGGGCCTCCACATTGGCCGAGCGGGGCCCACCGTCCAGGGCCATTTCGCCCACGTATTCCATGGCGCCGAAAACCCCTAGCGTCAACTCGCGCCCTGAGGCATCCGCCAGGTAGGCCCGCAGGCGGCCCTTGAGCACCACGTACAAGGTGTCGCCCGTGTCGCCCTCTTGGATCAGCAGGGCACCGCGGCGGTAGGTGCGCGGTACGCCCATGGACGCCAGCGCCTCGATGTGGAGTTTGTCTTCGGTGATCGGGGCGTCGGCTTGTTGGGGCATCCAGTGGCGTCAGGGCTAGGCGTCAAGCCTGGGATTCTGCGGCACTGGTGTGACGATGCGCAAGGCGGGAACCACGGGGGGCAGACTGTTGATGCGCTGCAGGAGTTTGCGGATGCTGGGCACGCCGGCCTTCTCGCGCAGGGTCTTGATCTGGCTTCGCACGGTGGACACGGCCACGCCGTTCTCCTGCGCGATCTCATTGATCACCAGGCCCCGGCACAAGGCCAGCATCACGCCCTCCTCACTCGGGCTCAGGGCCAGGGTGCGCGCAAACATGCGCACGGCCAGGTTGTCGCAGGTGCTTTGGCGCGACAGCATCACCAACACGCTGGGGCTCGTGTCTTCCAGCGGATGGGCCAGCGGATTGAACGTGAGGGAGAGATCGCGCTCGCCTTGCGTGAGCAACACCAGGCGGCGCTGGCCACGCAACGCCGCCTCAAGTGCCAGCCGAATTTTGGTGTCGTGCGCCGGGTCGCCGGATGACAGCACCCCATCGCAGGCGCGCAGAAAATCGCGCCGCCCCAACTCCACCCGTGCCAGGTGGTTGCTGTGCAGGATGTGCCCAGTTGAATTGAGCACGATCATGCCGTAGTCAATTTCATCGAAGGCACGCAACAGGTGCCGCATGGTCAGGCCAGGCTCGTTGGTCTCGGGGCTTGCCGCTCCCCGAATGTCCCAGTGAAGGTCTCTGGCGTAGGGCAAGGTGTTGCGTGCGTCCATGCCCACATGCTGGCGCCTTCGCCGGGCTGGCGCTGTGCCAGCTTGCCAACGGGTTTGTGATGTATTCACCAACCCGCTCGGCCAGGAAGGGTCACGCGGTTCGCCGGCCCACGCCCACGGCCGCGATCACCGACAGCCCCAGCACCAGCGCGGCACCGGCCAGGGTGGCGGCGTACCAGCCTCGGTCCATGAGCAGGCCAAACACCAGCGGCGACACCGCGAAGCCCACGTCGAGCCCGGAATACACCGTGCCATACACCCGGCCGGTGGCGCCCTTGGGCGTGGCGCGCTTGATCATCATGTCGCGGCTGGGCCCACCCACGCCCACGGCAAAACCCGTGGCCGCCAGCGCAGCCATGGTGCCGGAGCCGCCCAGCCAGCCGGTGGCGCACACCAGCATGAGTGCAGCGCCCGCCAGCATGGCCCAGGCCACCACGCGATCGCTGGAGAGGTGCGAGCGCTGCCCATAGGCCGCCACGAAGCCCCCCACCAGCATGCCCAGCGCACTGCACAGCATGTAGGCGCTCACGGTCAGGGTGGCGGCCTCCACGCTCACGCCATACAAGGCCCGGAGGATGGACGGCGCAAAGCTTTGCACCACCGCCAGGGTGACGGTGGACAACAGGAAGAAGGCAAAACACCACCACACCACCGGCAGGCGAAGAAAGGCCAGATCGGAACCCGCCGCGGCGTGGCTTGGCTTGATCACCACCTCGGTCTTGAGGTGCTGGCGTTGCCAGAACAGCAGGGCCAGCACACCGACGTACAAGACCGCCGCGGCGTAATAGGCCGTTCGCCAATCACCCAGTGAGGCAATGCCCACCAGGAACACCGGCGCCAAGGCCCAGCCCAGGCTGCCGGTGAGTCCATGCGCGCTGAAGGCATGCCCCAGCCTGGCGGCCGACACGCGCTGATTGAGGATGGTGAAGTCAGCCGGATGGAACGGTGCATTGCCCAGTCCGGCGAGCACGGCCACGCCCATCAGGCCGCCATACCCGTTGGCCTGCGAGGCCACCAGGGAGGCGAGCAGAAAACAAAAGATGGCACCGAACAGCACGGGGCGAGCGCCCACCCGGTCAACCAGGAAACCGGAGAGCGCCTGGCCGGTGCCCGAGATCACGAAGAACACCGTCATCAGGAAGCCGACGTCGGAGAAGGTGAGCCCGAAATCGCGAATGAACAGCGGGAACAGCGGCGCCAGCAGGAGGTGCGAAAAATGCGAGGTGGCGTGGGCCAGGCCCACCAAGCCGATCACGGCGGCGTCTTGTTTGAGGGGAACAGAAGGTGGCGATGGCGGCAGTGCGCCAGTGGTAGCGGTCGTCATGCCCCGATGGTAGGCCGCCAGACCTCTGGGGGTGGGTCAGGCCACGAGGCGGTCGGCCGAGACTGTCGCCGAGGCGACGCGAGCGGTCTGAAGGATGGCACCGGGAACCCCCACCGGGCGCAGCAGGCGGTCTTGCACCAGGCGCAGGCAAATGCGGCGGGTCATGGAATGGGTCTGCCCGCCCTGGCTCACGAACATGAACAGGGTGCGCTTGGGGTTGACCCACACCAGTTCGGCGCGCAGCCATTCGCGGTGGGAATAAAGGTCAACCCAGTCGCTGGTGCTCAAGCCGTCCAGCACCTCGTCCGGGCTGCCTTGGGCAAGCGCCGGCTGGGGCGGTGATGGCTGCGCCGCGCGCAGCTCGACCTGCTCGGACGGGGTATCGGGCAACACAAGCGAGGGCGACAGGGTCTGCGGCTGCGTTGGCAAGGTGTCCTCGAAACCGGCGGCCTCTTGCTCGGCCACGGCAAGCCACGGAGATTCCGCCGCGCGCGGAGTGCGTTCTTCTGGCGAAGCGGGCTCGGGCTCGACATAGTCAACAGGCTCCGGCTCGATCTCGGTGGGCATGACCCCGGCCGCGAGGCCCTTGGCCTGCACGCGTTTGCGCGCCCGCAGCAGCCCCAAGGCGGGCTCGTGCAGGTGCATCAGTGCATCAAAGAAGGCCCGCCCCTCCTCGGGCGCCTGTCCCAGGCGCTGAAGGCCGCGCCGCAGGCCTTGCAGCAACCCGGGCAGCAGCTGGAACAGGCGGGAGGGGTCGTTGAGCGTGTCGTCTTTCCGGATGCTCCACAGCAGATCGCCCAAGGTCTTCTCGTGCTGCGCCGCCTCGGCTGCGGCGGCCTGCGGGTTGGCCATTTCGGCCTCTGCCAGGGCCAAGGCCCAGGGGCCGTACAAAAACTCCAACACAAAAGCCGGTGCGCCTTCGATGTCGGGCCGCTGGCTGATGGTTCTGGCGATCTCAAGTGCCCGGGCTTGCCGCTGATCGGCGCGCTGCACTGTCGCCAGACCCGCCTGGCGCCGCTCCTGTTCGGCGCGGTCTTCCTGGTCCCAGGCCTCCATCAGATCGGACAACACATGGGCGAACATCAACGGCTGATCGATGCGCATGGCGTTGAGCGCATTGATGGCGTCCCGCACGGGGGCGAAAAACGCGGCGAACTCTGGCGAGAACTCGTCGTTGTAGCGAAAACTGCGGGCACTGATGTGCTCGACCAGTGCCCTGGCGGCATGGCCTAGCTGGTGAAAATAGTGCGGCTCTGGCAGCACCAGGCGCAGCAGGGCCGGCTCAAGTGCCACCACCGCCTCGCGCACGGGCGCCAGAAGAAGGGGATCGCTGGCCACCTGTCCCACCATCAGGCGCACCATGTCCAGGCCAACGGCCTGCGCCACCGTGCCGGCCTGTGCCTTGAGCTCCAGCAGCACGCGCGCCCGTTCGTGCGGGTAGGCCAGCTCGCCCCAGTCGGCCTCGCTGAGCACGCTGTCAACGCCGACGCGCCGCACGGGCCGATCCACGGCAGCAAGCCCTTGGTGGCGGTGGCGTGCCGCCAGCACCGCGGCCTCGTCGTGCCGGTAGCTCTGCGCGGCCTCTTCCACCGTGGCGCGCTCACGCGCCAGGGCGGCACGGTACTCGCCACCCAGGGGCTGGTCAAAGTAAGGATCGTCCTCTTGGAGAAAACGGTCGAACACCGAAGGCTCCAAGGTGCAATGAACGCGAGCCAGCTCGGTGTGGTCAGCACCCGTGCCGTCCACAGGTGCCGGCGCCTGGGGTTGGCGGGGCATGCCCGGCAGATCGAACCACTCGTCCAGGAGGCCCTGCCCGGTGGTGGGCGCGTCGTCGGGCACCTTGCCGGGCGGCGCGTCATGAACCAGGCGCACGTGGTAGCCCCCCGCCTGCGACTGCTGCAGGCTGGCCGCCAGATCGCTGTACAGGCCCCGCAATTCCCGCGTGAGTGGCTCGGCCAGGGCCCGAAGCCACTGCGCGCGCACGGCGGGATCTGGTTCGCTCGCCTGCATCAGGTCGCGGATGGCCCCCAGGAAGACCGAGGGACGCAGGGGGTTCTTGCGGCGGGCCGGTCGTCCCACCTCCAGCAGGGGGCCCATGCGCGCATCTACCGCCGCCAGCTCGGGCTCTGCCTGGGTGGCCACCAACTGCAGTGTGCGGCGAAAGGCCACCTGCTCCAGTTGGTCGGCCTCGTCCAGCAAGGCCAGCAGACTGGAGTCACCCATCAGGCCCATGCGCGAGGTGGACGCGTCATCGGGGCGCTCCGTCAGCAAGCGAAGGCGCAACACCAGGCGCTGCCCCCAGACCATCTTGTGGCGCATCAGGGCCATCCACACCGGCGAGCAAGACTCAATGACTTTCACCTCTCGCCCGGGCGACACCGAAGCCAGGTGCTCGGCAATCATGTGGTCAAGGCAGCGCGCCAGCATGCCCGGCGCTCGGGTGATCGCGTCGTCAAGGCATTGTTGGAGCAGGGAGGATCGGGCCTTCATGGCGATCGGAGGGGCCTTGGCAGACCCGGAATTCGTGACCGATTTCACGTTCTACCAGCCCGGTCGGCCACCGTGCAGTGGGCGAGCGATGGTCTGCCCCGCAGGGCCGATGACCGGCCCTCGCGTCCCTAGGCCGCGCGATGGAATGGTTTATCGCGGGGCTAGACGGCAGGCACGGCCGCCCCCAGCAACGCCCCCATCAGCGCACACCCGGCGACAAACCACACGGGGCTCGCCCGCGACTTCATCAGCACCAGCAGGGCCAGTGCCGCCAAGGCCGCATCGCCCCAGCCACTCACCGCCGCCGGCCACATGGGGTTCAACCAGGCGGCCAGCAGCAGGCCCACCACGCCGGCATTCACACCCGCCATGGTGGCCCGAAGCCCTGGACGCTGCCGCCACCGGGCCCAGAACGGCAGCGCCGCCACCAGCACCAGCGCGGCGGGGGCAAAGAGGGCCAGCAGCATCACCAGCCCGCCTTGCCAACGCGAGAGTCCACCCAGCGCAGCGGGGTCCATGGCGGCGCCAAGAAAGGCGGCAAAGGTGAACAGGGGCCCGGGCACGGCCTGCGCTGCACCGTAACCGGCCATGAAGTCGGTGGCAGACACCGCCCCCACGGGCACCACCGAGGCCTGCAGCCAGGGCAGCACCACATGCCCCCCGCCAAACACCAGTGCGCCAGCGCGGAAGAAGCCGTCCACCTGAGACAGCAGCGGGTCATCGGCCCACGCTGCCAGCAGCGGCAGCGCCACGAGCAGCCCGGCGAACACCAGGGAGGCCAGCACACCCACGCGCCTGGGAGGTGAAGGCATCGCTGCGAGAGCGCCCTCGCCGGCCTTGGCCACCCAGCCGCCGCCCCATCGCCACCCCACCAGCGCACACAGGGCCAGCGGCAGCAACTGTCCGGCCCAAGCCGAGCCCCCCAACCAGGCCGACCATGCCAGGGCCAGGGCGGCCGTGCCGAGCGCCAGCGCCCGGCGGGCGGCGTCGGGGGTAAGTTGCCGGGCCATGCCCCAGATGGCCTGCGCCACCACCGCCAACGCCGCCAGCTTCAAACCCTTGAGCGCGCCTTGCCACCACGGCGCCTGGCTGGCGTCGCCCAGCGCCACCACGCCATAGGCCAGGGCGATCAAGACCAGCGCCGAGGGCAAGGTGAAGGCCAGCCAAGCGGCGACCATGCCAGCCCAGCCCGCACGCCCCCAGCCAAGGGCCATGCCCACCTGGCTGCTGGCCGGGCCTGGCAAGAATTGGCACAGGGCGACCAGGTCGGCGTAACTGGCCTCGTCAAGCCAGCGGCGTTTCACCACGAACTCGTGGCGGAAATAGGCCAGGTGGGCCACCGGCCCCCCAAATGAGGTGAGGCCCAGGCGAAGAAAGGCCCGAAACACTTCGAACACACCGCCACTTGGCGGGACAATGTGAGGCTTGCCTTGCATGATGGGCGCGAGCATACCGAGCCCGGGCGGCAAGGCGGTGACGGCTTCACCGCCTTGTCACTTCACCGACGCAACATCACCCGCGGACCATCGGCATGGCACTTGCAAGCGCCTGCCCCGACATGATGAAACGAACGCTGTACGCCAAGACACCCCTGGCCTGGGAGGCCTTGTCCCGCCCCGACGCGGTGGACCGGGACACCCACGCCCTGCTGCTGATGGCCAACGGGCGCCGATCGGTGCACGAGCTGTGTGTGCTGCTGGGCAAGGACATCAGCGTGCTGGCCTACGAACTGGCGGGCCAGGGCTACCTGAAGGTGGTGCTGCCGCCCAGCTCACCACCTGAAGAGGAGCCCCACAGCGGCTTCACGAACTGAAGGCCACGGCCATCGCGCTCAGGCCCATCGCCTGAGCCAGGCCATGAGGCGGCGCCACCGATCACCATAGGGTGGGTAGAACAGGTGGCCCAGGCCCAGGCGGGATTGGGTGAACACCGCCTTCTGGTGGCAGAACCGCAGGAAGCCGGTTTCGCCGTGGTAAGCGCCCCAGCCGCTGTCGCCCACGCCACCAAAGGGCAAGTTCTCGTGGGCCACGTGCATCAGCGTGTCGTTCACGCTCACGCCACCGCTCACCGTGCGCTTGAGCACCCGGTCACGGGCGGCGGTGTCGCGCCCAAACCAGTACAAAGCCAACGGGCGAGACCCGGCATTGATGTGCGCCACGGCCTCGTCGGGCGAATCGCAGCTCAGCACGGGTAGCACCGGACCGAAGATTTCCTCTCGCATCAGGCGTGTCTGTGGCGACGGTCCGAACACCAGCACCGGCGGCATCTGGCGCTGCCCGTCCGGCGGCGGGTCACCCAGCGCCACCACCCGCGCGCCGGCCTTGCGCGCCTCGTCCACCAGGGCCTGCTGCCGCACCAGGTGGCGGTCGGACACGATGGCCGCGTAATCGGGGTTGCCCACCAGCGTGGGAAACAGCCGCTGCACGGCCTGGGCATAGGCGCGCTCAAACTCGGCCTCGCGCCCTCGCGGCAGCAGCACGTAGTCGGGCGCGATGCAGGTCTGCCCCGCGTTGAGCAGCTTGCCGTGGGCGATCTTGGTGGCAGCGTCGGCCAGGTCGGCCGAGGCATCGATCACGCAGGGCGACTTGCCACCCAGCTCCAGCGTGGTGGGAGTGAGGTTGGCGGCCGCCGCCTGCGCCACCAGGCGCCCCACGTGGGTAGAGCCGGTGAAGAACAGGTGGTCAAACGGCAGCGCGCTGAACTCGGTGGCGATGTCCACGCCGCCCTGCACCACGCAGAACTCCTCGGCCGCGAACGCGCCGTGCACCAGCTCGGCCAGCAAGGCCGAGGTGTGGGGCGTGATCTCACTGGGCTTGAGCATGACCCGGTTGCCGGCGGCCAGGGCGGTGGCCGCCGGCCCCAGCGAGAGCTGAACTGGGTAGTTCCAAGGGGCGATGACCCCCACCACGCCCAGGGGCTGGCGCATCACCTGAGCGCGCGCGGGCCAGAGGTACCAGGGCGTGGGCGTGCGGCGTGCGCGCATCCAGTGCGGCAGTTGCCGCTGCAACTGGCCAAGGCCGGCGCGCAGCACGAACAGGTCGGCCACCTCGGTGAGTTCTGGGGAACGGACGCCGAAATCGGCCTGCACGGCCTCGGCCAGGCGATTGCCGTGCTGTTCGATCAGGTCGCGCACACGGGCCACGCGGTCGGCCCGCGTGGCCAGGGGCACATCCACCTCACGGCGGCTGGCCTCGCGCTGGGCATCGAACAGCGCGCGCATGGGTAGCGTGGGGGGTATCTGGGTCATCTGGCCATGATAGGCCGCTGACCCGCGGGCGTGTAGGGCCACGCCCGCATGTCCCCCTCCATCCGTCAGGTCAGGCCAGCGGCTGGGCCTCACCAAACTCGAACACGCCCGGGTTGAGCACCGGGTCCACGCCCACCGGAATCACCGACTTGGGCGGGTAGCGGCCTTCGAGCAGCAGCTTGGAGAGCGGGTTCTCAATGCGCTGCTGAATGGCGCGCTTGAGCGGGCGCGCACCGAACACCGGATCGAAGCCCACCTTGGCCAGTTCGCCCAGGGCGGCTGGCGACACCTCCAGGCGCAGGTCCATCTTGTGCAGCCGGGCCTGCAGGGCCTTGAGCTGGATGCCCGCGATGGACTCGATGTGCTTGGCGTCCAGCGCGTGAAACACCACCGTCTCGTCGATGCGGTTGAGGAACTCGGGACGGAAGTGGTTCTTCAACTCGCCCCAGACGGCTTCTTTCACCTCGTCGTAACCCTCGCCCACCATGGCCTGGATCAGGTGCGAGCCGATGTTGCTGGTCATGACGATGACCGTGTTCTTGAAGTCCACGGTGCGGCCCTGGCCATCGGTCAGGCGGCCATCGTCCAGCACCTGCAGCAGCACGTTGAACACGTCGGGGTGGGCCTTCTCCACCTCATCCAGCAAGATCACGCTGTAAGGTTTGCGGCGCACGGCCTCGGTGAGGTAACCGCCCTCGTCGTAGCCCACATAGCCCGGGGGCGCACCGATCAGGCGGCTCACCGAGTGCTTCTCCATGAACTCGCTCATGTCCACCCGGATCAGGTGGTCTTCGCTGTCAAACAGGAAGCCGGCCAGCGCCTTGCACAGCTCGGTCTTGCCCACGCCGGTGGGGCCCAGGAACAGGAAAGAGCCGGTGGGGCGGTTCGGGTCGGACAGGCCCGAGCGCGAGCGGCGGATGGCGTTGGCCACCGCGCTGATGGCCTCGTCCTGGCCCACCACGCGCTCGTGCAGCTTGTCTTCCATGCGCAGCAGCTTGTCGCGCTCGCCCTGCATGAGCTTGCTCACCGGAATGCCCGTGGCGCGGGCCACCACCTCGGCGATTTCTTCCGCGCCCACCTGGGTGCGCAGCAGCTTGTGGCGGCTGGCGCCGTCGCCCGCGGCCTCCTTGGCCTGCGCTTCCTTGAGCTGTTTCTCCAGCTCAGGCAGGCGCCCGTATTGCAGCTCGGCCACCTTGTTGAAATCGCCCTTGCGCTTGAGCGCCTCGATCTCCAGCTTGACCTTGTCCATCTCCTCGCGCACCGTGCCCGAGGTCTGCACCGTGGCCTTCTCGGCCTTCCAGATTTCGTCGAGGTCGTTGTACTCGCGCTGCAGCTTCACCAACTCTTCCTCGATCAGCGCCAGGCGCTTCTGCGAGGCCTCGTCGGTCTCTTTCTTCACCGCCTCGCGCTCGATCTTGAGCTGAATCATGCGGCGGTCGAGCTTGTCCATCACCTCGGGCTTGGAATCCAGCTCGATCTTGATCTTGGCCGCGGCCTCGTCGATCAGGTCAATGGCCTTGTCGGGCAGGAAGCGGTCGGTGATGTAGCGGTGGCTCAGCTCGGCCGCGGCCACGATGGCCGGGTCGGTGATGTCCACGTTGTGGTGCTTCTCGTAGCGCTCCTGCAAGCCGCGCAGGATGGCGATGGTGGCCTCCACCGAAGGTTCGTCCACCAGCACCTTCTGGAAGCGGCGCTCCAGCGCGGCGTCTTTCTCGATGTACTTGCGGTACTCGTCCAGGGTGGTGGCGCCGATGCAGTGCAACTCACCGCGGGCCAGGGCCGGCTTGAGCATGTTGCCCGCGTCGATGGCGCCCTCGGCCTTGCCGGCGCCCACCATGGTGTGGATCTCGTCGATGAACAGGATGATGCGGCCCTCGTCCTGCGACACCTCTTTCAGCACCGCCTTAAGCCGCTCCTCAAATTCGCCACGGAACTTGGCGCCGGCCAGCAGGCCGGCCATGTCCAGCACCAGCACCCGCTTGCCCTTCAAGGTCTCGGGCACCTCGCCGGCCACGATGCGCTGGGCCAGGCCCTCCACGATGGCGGTCTTGCCCACGCCCGGCTCGCCGATGAGCACCGGGTTGTTCTTGCTGCGGCGCTGCAGCACCTGAATGGCGCGGCGGATCTCGTCGTCGCGGCCGATCACCGGGTCGAGCTTGCCGGCGCGGGCGCGCTCGGTGAGGTCCAGCGTGTACTTCTTCAGCGCCTCGCGCTGGCCTTCGGCCTCGGGGCTGTCCACGCCCTGGCCGCCGCGCACGGCGTCGATGGCGGCCTCCAGGCTCTTGCGCGAGAGGCCATGCTCGTTCGCGAGGCGGCCGATCTCGCCCTTGGCGTCGGTCAGGGCCAGCAAAAACAATTCGCTGGCGATGTACTGGTCACCGCGCTTGATCGATTCCTTTTCGGTGGCCTGCAACAGCTTGGCCAACTCCGGCCCCACCTGCACCTGCTCCTGGCCTTGCACCTGGGGCAGGCGTTTCACGGCCGCCTCGGCCGCCTGCGTCAGGCCCTTCACGTTGACGCCCGCGCGCTGCAGCAGCGACTGCGGGCCATCGGTCTGGCGCAACATGGCCGTCAGCAGGTGAATGGGTTCGATGTAGGCGTGGTCATTGCCCAGCGCGAGGGATTGGGCCTCGCCGAGGGCTTCCTGAAACTTGGTGGTGAGTTTGTCGAGTCGCATGTAACGGCGCTCCGAAAGATTGGGATTGCCCGGCACATGGAGCCGGCGGCGGTCTTTTTCAAGACACCCCAGGCAGCATGCCGCCGCCAACCCGGCGCGGCCTTGACCCAGATCAGAAGCGCCAGTAGGCGTAGGCCCAGGCGGTTTGCAGGCCGGCACGGCGGTACAGCGCCAAGGCCGGTGCATTGGCGGCGTCCACCTGCAGGAACACCCTGGTAATGCCCTGGCGACGTGCCGCCAGCCCCATCGCCTTCAGCACACGGCCCGCCAGGCCATGCCCACGCCAATCCAGCTCGGTGCGCATGCCGTGCACGCCCAGCCAGCCGTGCGTGAGCGAGGCGGCGCCGCAGGCCCGCATGGCACCGCCCTCTTCCACCCCCACAAAGGCCGTGCCGGCCGCGCTGGCCAGGGCACGGGCGCGGTGGCGGCCGTCCACCGGGTCCAGCCCCGGGCCCAGGTACATGGCCATCCAGGCGCCTGATGGCGCATCGGCCACCTCGCCGGCCTCGCCGGGCAAGGCCAACAGCCCGTCCACCGAGCCGACCTGGGTGAGCATGGGCGCATTGCGCCGGGCGCCTAGGCGCTGCAATTCGGCGGTGAAAGCCTCAAAGCTGGGCAGCACCGGCAGGCGCAACACAGGCGGCAGGCCGGCGGCGCGGTAGCGGTTGAGGATTTCGTCAATGGCGGCCAGGTCAGGCGCCGCGTGGCTCAGGGGCACCGCGCTCTTGGCGCGCCCCACCGTGCCATGGTCAATGGGCAGCAGCCAGCCCGGCAGGGCTTCCACCCGCTCGGGCGACACCGCCTGCAAGGTGGCGCGCTCAATGGCCGCCACCTCGTCGTCGGCCAGCGGCACACCCTCAGGCATTGCGGGCGTCAATGCCCCAGCGGGCCAAGGCCTTGTCGTCGCTCACACGGGCGTCCACCCAGCGGGCGCCTTCAGGCGTTTGCTCCTTCTTCCAAAACGGGGCCTGGGTCTTGAGGTAGTCCATCAGGAACTCACAGGCCTGGAAGCTCTCGCCCCGGTGCGCCGAGCTAACGGCCACCAGCACGATCTGGTCGGTGGGCTGCAGCAGGCCCACGCGGTGAATGACCCGTGCGCCCAAGATGTCGAAGCGGTCAAACGCCTCGTCGATCATGGCCTCGATGGCCTTTTCGGTCATGCCCGGGTAGTGCTCCAGCTCCATGGTGCTGACCGACTGGCCCTCGTTGCGGTCGCGCACCGTGCCAATGAAGCTGCACACCGCGCCCACGCCACGGTCTTGGCCGCGAAGCGCCACCACCTCGGCCGACAGGTCGAAGTCTTGCGTCTGGATGCTCACCCGCTCGGCCATGTCAGCCCCCGGTCACGGGCGGGAAAAAGCCCACCTCGGCGCCATCGGCCAGGGCGGCGCCCTCGTCGGCCATGGCCTGGTTCAGGGCCACGCGCACGGCGCGCCCACGGGCCAGGGCATCGGCGTAAGCGCCGCCACGGGCGATCAGTTCATCGCGCAAGGCGGCCAGCGACGCGGCCTGGGTTTCGATGGTTTCAGCCCCATGGCCCAGGGCCTCACGGATGGACGCGAAGTAACGCAGTTGGATCTTCATGCCAGCAACTCAGCCAGTGAAAGGTAAGAAACGGCATCGCCGTGGGCGATGGTGGTGCCAGCCGGGTTGTCCACCAGGCCATCGCCCCACACGGCCGAGGTGAGCACGCCCGAACTTTGGTTGGGGAAGAGGTCCAGCCCGCCGGCCGCGTTGCGGCGCACCCGCAGGAACTCGCGGCGCTTGTCAGCACGCGGCAGGTCGAAGTGCGCCGGCAACTGCACTGGCTGCGGCAGGCCCAGCAGGCGCGCATCGCTCACGCCCTGCAGGGCCAGCAGGAAAGGCCGCACCAGCAGCAAAAAGGTCACGAAGCTCGACACCGGGTTGCCCGGCAGGCCGATGAAGTGGCAAGGCGTGGCCACGTCGGCCCCGGCACCCGCGTCGCGCCGCACCTGGCCATAGGCAAAGGGCTTGCCCGGCTTCATGGCGATCTGCCAGAGATCAAGGCTGCCGAGCTGTTGCACGGCGGGTTTGATGTGGTCTTCCTCGCCCACCGACACGCCACCGCTGGTGAGGATGAGGTCGTGGTGGTCGGCGGCGGTGCGCAGGGCGGCCAGGGTCAGGTCGCGCCGGTCGGGCACGATGCCCAGGTCGCTCACCTCACAGCCCAGGCGCTGCAGCAGCACGCGCAGGAAAAAGCGGTTGGAGTTGTAGATGGCGCCGGGCTTCATGTCCTGCGGCGGCACGTCACCGGGCATCACCAACTCGTCGCCGGTGGAGAACAGCGCCACGCGCGGGCGGGCCACCACGTCCAGCCGGGCCAGGCCCAGGCTGGCGGCCATGCCCAGCGCGGCGGGGTTCAGGCGCTGGCCGCGCGGCAGCACCACGGCGCCACGGGTCACGTCTTCGCCGGCGCGGCGAATCCACTGGCCCGGCGCAGGCACCACGTCCACGTGCACCGCGTGCAGGTTGCCGCCCACCTCGCGGGTGTCTTCCTGCATGACGATGGCATCGGCCCCTTCCGGCACGGGGGCGCCGGTGAAGATGCGGGCACAGGTACCGGGCTGCAGGGCGTGGCCGAAATGGCCGGCGGGAATGCGCTGGCTCACCGGCAGCACCACACCGGGGGCGGTGATGTCGGCCGTGCGCACGGCATAGCCGTCCATGGACGAGTTGTCGTTCGGCGGCACGTGCAGGGCAGACACCAGGTCGGTGGCCAGCACGCGGCGGTCGGCGTCAAAGGTGGCCACGCTCTCGGTGGCCGTGAGCGGCTGCACACGCGCCAGCAACAGGGCCAGCGCCTCCTCCATCGGCATCAGGGGGGCGCGTCGCGGAGCGTTCATGGGGGCAAAACCTCAAACGGGTGGGGAGTATTCGAATCGGCTGGCATTGTCGACCAACCAGGCGGCCACGTCATCGGCCGCGTTCAAATCCAGCACGGGGCGTGCGGGTGGTTCGGGCAGGGCCTCGGGGCTGTCGGTGGCGATGGCCAGCACCTGGGCCTGCGCGGGGTAGATCACCGGCTGGCCGCTGGCCTCTCGCCACACCTCGATCTTGGGCAGGCTGCTCTGTTTGAAGCCCTCCACCAGCACCCAGTCGGGCGCGGCGCTCAGGCGCGCAATGAGCTGGTGCACGTCGTGCACCGCGTCTTGCTCGAACTCGCGCATGAACACCAGCCGCTTGGGCGAGGCGGCCACGATTTCCACCGCGCCGGCCTCACGGTGGCGCCAGGTGTCTTTGCCAGGGCGATCGATGTCAAAGGTGTGGTGCGCGTGCTTGATGACCGCCACCCGGAAGCCGCGAAAACGCAGCGCGGGAATGAGCTGTTCGACCAGCGTGGTCTTGCCGGACCCGGAGAACCCGGCAAACCCCACGACCCTCATGCGCGAGGGCAGTGCTCGGCAATGTAGGCCTGCACACGCGCGGTGTCGGCCGGCATCACCTGCACCCGCTTGGGCAGCGCCTCGATGCCCTCGAACTTGGCCGGGCGCTCGGGCTCGCGGCCCAGTGCCTCGACGATGGTGGCGGCGAACTTGATCGGCAAGGCCGTTTCCAGCACCACCATGGGCACACCGGCTTGCAAGTGCTCGCGCGCCACCTTCACGCCGTCGGCCGTGTGGGTGTCGATCATCACGCCAAAGCGCTCGAAGGTGTCCTTGATGGTCTGCAAGCGGTTGGCGTGCGTGCTCTTGCCGCTGCGGAAACCGTAGCGAACAGCCGCATCAGCGAACACCGGGTCAGCCCCCAGGTCAAAACGCCCCTCGCGCGAGAGCGCGTCGCCGAACAGCGCCTTGCAGCGCGCGGCGTCACGGCCCAGCAGGTCAAACACAAAGCGCTCGAAGTTGCTGGCCTTGGAGATGTCCATCGACGGGCTGGACGTCTCGTGCGTGTCGGCGCTGCCGCGCACACGGTAAGAGCCCGTGCGGAAGAACTCGTCGAGCACGTCGTTTTCGTTGGTGGCCACCACCAGCGTGGCGATCGGCAGGCCCATCTGGCGGGCCACGTGGCCAGCGCACACATTGCCGAAGTTGCCGCTGGGCACGGTGAACGACACGCACTGAGCGTTGTCGCTGGTGGCCTGGAAGTAGCCGGCGAAGTAGTACACCACCTGGGCCAGCAGGCGGGCCCAGTTGATCGAGTTCACCGTGCCAATCTGGTAGCGGCGCTTGAAGTCGAGGTCATTGCTGACCGCCTTGACGATGTCCTGGCAGTCATCGAACACGCCCTCGATGGCGATGTTGTGGATGTTCGGGTCTTGCAAGCTGAACATCTGCGCCTGCTGGAAGGGGCTCATGCGGCCGTGCGGGCTGAGCATGAACACGCGCACGCCCTTCTTGCCGCGCATGGCGTACTCGGCCGCGCTGCCGGTGTCGCCACTGGTCGCGCCCAGAATGTTGAGCTCTTCACCACGGCGGGCCAGTTCGTACTCGAACAGGTTGCCCAGCAACTGCATGGCCATGTCCTTGAAGGCCAGCGTCGGCCCGTTGGACAGGGCTTCCAGGCTCAGGCCCGGCTCCAGGGGCTTGAGGGGCACGATGGCGGCGGTGCCGAACACGGCCTCGGTGTAGGTCTTTTCGCACAGCGCGCGCAGGTCGGCAGCCGGGATGTCGTCGATGTAAAGCGACAAGATCTCGAAGGCCAGGGCGGCGTAGCCACCCGGCGCGCCACCATTGAAGGCCTGGCGCAGGCGCTGCAGGCCAGCGGCGTCCACCTGGGGATAGGCCTCGGGCAGGTACAGGCCGCCGTCTGGGGCCAGGCCCTCAAGCAGGATCTCGCAGAAACGCTTGCGGTCGGCGTGACCGCGGGTGGACAGGTAACGCATCAGTTCAACTCTTCCTTGCGGATGCGCACGATGGGCGCCAGCACGGTGGGCAGTTGCTGCAGCTTGGCCAGGGCGTCGTTCATGGTGCCTTCGCGCGTGTCGTGCGTGAGGATGATGAGGTCGGTGGAGGTCGCGCCCTCGCCGCCCACTTCGTCGGCTTCGCGCTGCAGCACCGCGTCGATGCTGATGCCGGCTTCAGCCAGCAGCGAGGTGACCCGCGCCAGCACGCCAGTCTGGTCGGCCACGCGCAGGCGCAGGTAGTAACTGGTGACCACCTCGCTAATGGGCAGCACCGGCAGGTCGCTCAGCGCGTCGGGCTGGAAGGCCAAGTAGGGCACGCGGTGCAGGGGGTCGGCGGTGTGCAGACGGGTGATGTCCACCAGGTCGGCGATCACGGCGCTGGCGGTGGGCTCGCTGCCCGCGCCCTTGCCGTAATACAGCGTGGCGCCCACAGCGTCGCTCTGCACGACCACGGCGTTCATCGCGCCTTCCACGTTGGCGATCAGGCGCTTGCTCGGCACCAGGCTGGGGTGCACGCGCAGTTCCACGCCCTTGTCGGTGCGCTTGGTGATGCCCAGCAGCTTGATGCGGTAGCCCAGCTGCTCGGCGTAGCGGATGTCGGTGGCGCCGAGCTTGGTGATGCCCTCGACATAGGCCTTGTCAAACTGCACCGGAATGCCAAAGGCGATGGCGCTCATGATGGTCGCCTTGTGCGCCGCGTCCACGCCCTCGATGTCGAAGGTCGGGTCGGCCTCGGCGTAGCCCAGGCGCTGGGCCTCTTTCAGCACCACGTCGAAGTCCAGGCCTTTGTCGCGCATCTCGGACAGGATGAAGTTCGTCGTGCCGTTGATGATGCCGGCGATCCACTGGATGCGGTTGGCCGTGAGGCCTTCGCGCAGCGCCTTGATGATGGGAATGCCACCGGCCACCGCGGCCTCAAACGCCACCATCACGCCCTTTGCAGCCGCAGCGGCAAAGATCTCGGTGCCGTGCACGGCCAGCAGCGCCTTGTTGGCGGTGACCACGTGCTTGCCGGCCGCGATGGCCTCCAGCACCAGCGCCTTGGCAATGCCATAGCCACCGATGAGTTCGACCACGATGTCGATGTCGGGGTTGGCGATGACGGCGCGCGCGTCGTTCACGACCTTCACGTCCGGGCCCACGATGGTCTGGGCACGCGCCACGTCCAGGTCGGCCACCATGGTGATTTCAATGCCACGGCCAGCGCGGCGGCGAATCTCTTCCTGGTTGCGCTTGAGCACGTTGAACGTGCCACTGCCCACGGTGCCAATGCCCAAAAGGCCTACTTGGATCGGTTTCATGTCGGTCGTCAAATCAAAAGAAAGGAATCAGGTGCCGTGGCGTTTTCGCCAGTTTTCCAGGAAGCGCGCCACGCGGCCGATGGCCTCGCGCAGGTCGTCTTCGTGGGGCAGGAACACGATGCGGAAGTGCTGGTTGTCGGGGTAGTTGAAGCCCGAGCCCTGCACCAGCATCACGCGGGTCTCTTGCAGCAACTCCAGAAAGAACTGCTGGTCGTCCTCGATGGGGTACAGCTTCGGGTCCAGCCTGGGGAACATGTACAGCGCCGCCGACGGCTTGACACAGGTCACGCCAGGAATGGCGGTGATGAGTTGGTGTGCCAGGTCTCGCTGCTTGCGCAAGCGACCACCCTCGTTCACCAGGTCGTTGATGCTCTGGTAACCACCCAGTGCCGTCTGAATGGCGTACTGCCCCGGCACGTTGGCGCACAGGCGCATGTTCGAGAGCATGTTCAGGCCCTCAATGAAATCGCGCGCCGGCTTCTTGTCACCCGACACCACCAGCCAGCCCGCGCGGTAACCGCACGAGCGGTAGCTCTTGGACAACGAGTTGAAGGTGAGCGTCAGCACGTCTTCCGACAGGCTGGCCAGCGCGGTGTGCTTCGCACCGTCATACAGCACCTTGTCATAGACCTCATCGGCAAAGATCACCAGGTTGTGCTCGCGGGCCAGCCGCACGATCTGCAGCAGCAGCTCGTCGGAATACAGCGCGCCCGTCGGGTTGTTGGGGTTGATGACCACAATGCCCTTGGTCGCCGGCGTGATCTTGCGGCGAATGTCCTCGATGTTGGGCATCCAGCCGTTGTCCTCGTCGCACATGTAGTGCACGGGCGTACCACCCGACAGGCTCACGGCGGCCGTCCACAGCGGGTAATCAGGAGCGGGCAACAGCATCTCGTCGCCGTTGTCCAGCAAGGCGTTGGTGGCCATCACGATCAGCTCGCTGGCGCCGTTGCCCAGGTAGATGTCGTCCAGCGTCACGCCCTTGACGCCCTGCTTCTGGGTCTCGTGCATCACCGCCTTGCGCGCCGCGAAGATGCCCTTGCTGTCCGAGTAACCCGCCGAGGTGGGCAGGTTGCGGATCATGTCTTTCTGGATCTCTTCGGGGGCATCGAAGCCGAACACCGCCAGGTTGCCGATGTTCAGCTTGATGATCTTGTGGCCTTCTTCTTCCATCTGCCGCGCCGCGTCCATGATGGGACCGCGGATGTCGTAACAGACGTTGGCCAGCTTGGCGGATTTGCGAATGGTCTTCAAGGCGGCTCCCAAAGGGTGCGAGGCTCGGGCGGTATAGTCGGCAATCCCCCGAGGGGAAACCCGCCATTTGACCACAATCCGCCGCCCGGCCTGCCCCCGCCACCCCATGAAACTGCACGCAGACAAACCCGATCGCGTGGCCATCACCGGCTACGGTCCTGGCTGGATTGCGGTCAATGGTGAGCGCCACACCACCAGCCTGCTGATTGGTGCCGACGGGGCCTTGCGGGCCTGGGACTGCCGCTCGTTCGAAGCGCTGACGGCCGAGCACTTCGCCAGCGTTGGCGAGTCAAATCCCGAGGTGTTGATTTTCGGCAGTGGACAGCGGCTGCGCTTTGCTCCACCAGGCGTCCTGCGTGCACTCATGGAGCGCCGTATCGGCGTGGAAACCATGGACACAGGCGCGGCCTGTCGAACCTTCAATATCCTGGCTGGCGAAGGACGACGGGTTGCTGCGGCCCTACTCCTAGAGGCCTAGGCAACAGGCTTCGGATGCCGGGGCATCCATTCGGGTTAAAATACGAGGTTGTTCCCCGCCCCGCGGGGGCGAAGCCATGGCGTCGCTCCTTGTGTTCATCAGGGGAATGCCAACGCCTCACCATCCACTTACTCAGGGGTCTCCGCAGCATGGCCGTCGTTGTCAACAAACCCATTCCCGAATTCGAATCTATGGCCACGGGGGGCGTGAAAGTCACTCACCAGAGCCACCTGGGTCAGACGGTCGTACTGTACTTCTACCCCAAGGACAACACCCCGGGCTGTACCACCGAGGCCATGCAGTTCCGCGACAAGTACAAAGACTTCGTCAAGGCGGGCGCTCAGGTCTTCGGCGTGTCGCGCGACAACATGAAGTCGCACGACGAGTTCAAGGCCAAGCTGGAACTGCCCTTCGAGCTGATCGCCGACACCGAAGAAAAAATGTGCCACATGTTCGGTGTGGTGAAGAACAAGATCATGTACGGCAAGAAGGTCAAGGGCATCGAGCGCAGCACCTTCCTGATCGGTGCCGATGGTGTGCTCAAGCAAGAGTGGCGCGGCCTGAAAGTGCCCGGCCATGTGGAAGAGGTGCTCAAGGCCGTCAAGGCCCTCAAGAAGGCCGCCTGACGCCTGTCTCCAGCAGACGACAGAGATCGGATGGAAGCGCCACGGGGCTCATGCATAATGAATTCATGACGCCAGGACAGCCAACCGTCCTCTCTTCCAGCCAATCGCCCCGCCGCCCCGAAAGCCGCCCGGTCACACCGGCGGCTTTTTGTTTTTCAGACCCGCGCTGAACACGCTCCTCCCATGCCCCTGCCTCCCGCCCCCGCCAAACGCGCCGC
>FWPV01001216.1_pt1 | contig 73350 bp, 67 predicted proteins | sample 2228371 | NCBI WGS metagenome assembly FWPV01 (sample SAMEA103939776, study PRJEB20133) | metagenome
AGGAGAGCTTCTGGTGATCCCCGAGGGTACGCGCTACTTCCTGCCTCCTGAGGCCCGCTTGCGGCGGGAGTTCCAGGAGCGTCTGGCCCAGCTTTTGTACACCTGGGGCTACGAGCCGGTAGAACTGCCCGCTCTGGAGTTCTACGACCCCCAGCACGCTTTGGCCGAGCGGGCTTTCAAACTGGTAGACAAAACTGGGGAGGTGCTGGCCTTGCGCTCGGAGTTCACCACCGCGGTAGCCGGGCTTTTGCAGAGCCAGGGCATTTCGCTATCGGGCCAGCCGGTGCGGCTACAGTATGCGGGTAGCCTCTGGCTGCGTGAGGCTAACGCTGAGCTGGGGCGTAGCCGGGAGTTCACCCAGGTGGGGGCTGAGCTGGTGGGGGTTTCTAGCCCCCAGGCGGATGCTGAGGTGCTCGAGCTGGCCTGGGAGGCCCTTAGGCTGATCGGCTTTCCCGAGGCCAAAATAGAGGTGGGCCTACCCGCCTTGGTGCGGGATTTGCTGGATTCTACGGGGCTTTCCCCAGAGGAAAAGGAGCGCTTGCGCCTGGCCATCCACCGCAAGAACAGCCCGGAGCTGGCCACTTTGTTGCGGGAGTATGGGGTACACCCCACCCTTCAGCAAACCATCCTGGCTCTGCCCGACCTGTATGGGGGGCGCGAGGTGCTGAAGGAGGCCCGCCAGCTACCCCTCTCAGACAAGGCCCAGGCCGACCTGGACTGGCTCGAGGCCGTCCTGGCTTTGCTGCCCGAGGTGCCTTTGCTCCTCGACCTGGGCCGGGCCCGCCTGCTGGGCTTCTACACCGGGCTTAACTTCCAGGCCTACACCCCCGACTTTGGCCTGCCTTTGCTGGGTGGAGGCCGCTACGATGGGGCCTTGTTGCCCTATGCCGCGGGGTTTGCCCTGGGGCTGGAGCGGGTGATGGAGGCGTTGCGCCTGCCCCTTTCCGAGGCCCCGCCCGAGGTTTTGGCCCTGGATCGGGCCCTGGCCCGCCGCCTGCGGGCGGAAGGCCGGCGGGTGGAGCTGGCCTGGACCCAAAACCTAAACGACCTGCGGGAGTACGCCCGGGAGAAGGGCATCCGCTGGCTGGCTCACGAGGGGCGGCTAGAGCCTTTGGGCTAGGGGGTTGAGATGGTATACCAAAAAGGGTACGATAGCCCTGTGCTGGCCCCCCAGACCGAGGAAGCCTATCGCCGGCTGCGCCGGATGATCCTCTCGCTGGAACTCAGGCCAGGCGAGCCCCTGGTTGAGCGCAGGCTCGAGGAGCTCCTGGCGGTTTCCCGTACGCCCATCCGCGCTGCCATCCAACAGCTTTTCCGCGAGGGCCTGGTGGAGCGCAAGGGGCGGGTCTACACCGTGGCCCCTATTGATTTGGCCGAGCTTGAGGAGGCCTTCGAGTTTCGTAGCTGGCTCGAGGCCCACGTCGTGCGGGTGGCCGCGGCCCGTCCTCCCAAGCACCACGACCTCAAGGAGCTGCTGGCTGCGGTGGAGGCTGATCTCGACCCCGAGGTGGAGCTGGAAAAGGCCACCGACTTCCACCTGGCCCTGGCCCGGCTTACCGGCAACCGCTTTGTGGTGGCCTCGCTAGCCCAGGTTTTGCAGCGCATCTACCGGGCCCGCTACCTAGAGATTACCCGCCCCCAGGGGGCCGACCAGGCCCACCTCGACCACGCTGCGCTGCTCGAGCTGGTGCAGCAGGGCAAGGGTGAGGAAGCCGCCGCCCTCATGCAGCGCCACCTCGAGCGCTCGCGCCAGGCCTTGCTGGAAAGCCTCGAGGGCACCCGCCTGGGCTCCATCCTGCTGGGTAGCCCCCGCTAGCAGGCCCGGTAGCGTTTGATGGGGCGGCCCACGCCACCGTAGCCCACCTGGAGTTCGGCTAAGCCAGACTGGCGCAGGTACTCCAGGTAACGCCAGGCGGTCACCCGGCTAACCCCTACCTGCTCGCCTACCTCCTCGGCGCTTAGGGCGGTGGGCGCTTTGGCCAAAAGCAGCCGGATCTGCTCCAGGGTCTCCTCGTCGATGCCTTTGGGCAGGGCCTCCGCAGAGGTCACACCCAGTAGCCGGTCCAGCCGGCGCTGGGTGAAGGTGGGGGCCTGGGTGGCCTGCCGGCGCTGCAGATAGCGTTCCAAGGCCCGCTCCAGCCGGGGCCGCTGAAAGGGCTTGATCAGGAAATCCAGCACCCCATCGTACAGGGCTTGCTGTACGGTGTGGGTGTCGTTGGCCGCGGTGATCATAATGGCCTCAAAGGGTAGTCCCTGGCCACGCAGGGCCCGGATCAGGGCCAGCCCGGTGCCGTCCGGCAGGTATACGTCTACCAGCAGCAGGTCGGGCTTTAGCGAGAGGGCCAGGGCCTGCCCCTGGGCCACGCTCTGGGCCTCGCCCACCACCCTAAAGCCCTCCACCGTCTCTACCAGGCCGCGGTTGACCTGCGTCACCCAGGGGTCGTCCTCCACCAGCAAAACCCGCACCGCTCCCATAAGCTCCCTCAGTCGCCGAGGGGTGGCAGGCTAACCTGGAAGACCGTCAGGCCCCCCCGGCGGAAGTAGCGCACCTGGCCGCCCAGCCCCTCGGCCTGCTGTTTTACCAGGTATAGTCCTAGGCCACGGCCTGCCCCTTTGCTCGAGACCCCCAGCTCAAACACCCGGCTTCCCAGGGTTTCTGGAACCCCAGGCCCGTTGTCGCGCACCTCGAGCTGAAGCCCTTCGGGATCCTCGCCGATCATCACGCTGACCTGGCGGGAGGTGCCTACAGGCAGAGCCTGCACCGCCTCGAAGGCGTTTTCCACCAGGTTGCCCATGATGAGCTCGAGGCTTTCCGATACCCGTTCCCAGCCGGCCTGCAGGCTCGAGCCGGTCTCGAGTTCAAAGCGGATACCCAGTTCCTTGGCCCGCTCGTACTTGCCGATAAGCAGGGCAGCCAAACGGGGTACCTCTATAGACGAGATCAGGCTGCGCACCACCCGGGTCTGGGCCACCTCCCCGCGGATCAGGGCCAGGGCCTCGCCGCTTTGCTCTAGCTGAATCAGCCCGGCGATGGTGTGCAGCCGATTCATGAACTCGTGATTCTGGGCCCGCAACAGGTCGGCGTAGCGTTTGGTTTGGGTCAGTTCCTCGGCCATCTGCATAATCTCGGCCCGGTCGCGGAAGGTAACCACCCACTGCCCGTTGCTCATGCGGATAACCCCCACCAGCACCGGCAGGTTACCCAGGCGCAACGGTGCGTTGGCTACCGGACTGTCTTTCAGCAGGCCGCTGTGGTACAGCTCCGGCCAGGCCTCCTGTAGGGCGTAGCGGCCCTGGGTCTCAGGGGGCAGACCCAGCATCTGTAGGGCCCGAGGGTTGGCCAGCTCCACCTGGCCTTTGGCGTTGACCACCAGCACTCCCTCCTGTAAGGCCTCGAGCACGCTTTGGTGCTGCAAGACCAGGGCAGCGATCTGCTCGGGCTCGAGGTTGAGCATCTCCCGCTTGATGCGCCGGCTCAGCCAGATGCTGCTCAAAAGGGCAAACCCCAGGCCCAGCCCGTACCAGGGCAGCAGGCCCAGGATGACCCGCCGGGCCAGGCTTTGCAGGGTGGGCAGTAGGTAGCCAGTTGAGACTACCCCCCGTACCCGGCCCGCCGCATCGAAGATCGGCACCTTGCCCCGGATGGCGGTGCCCATGCTGCCGGTGGCCAAGCTGATGATTTCCCGTCCAGCCAGGGGTTCGTGGTTGTCCCCCCCCACCATGGGTTTGCCCAGGCGGTCGGGCAGGGGGTGGGCCAGCCGGATGCCCCGGTGGTCGCCCACCACGATGTAGTCGGCCCCGACCTGGGCCCGGATGCGGTTGGCCAGGGGGTTGATGACCCGGCTGGGGTCGGGGTGGTCGAAGGCCTCGATCAGGCTGGGCATCTGGGCTACGGTGCGGGAGATGAGCAAGGCCCGCTGGCCGTACTCCTTTCGTACTGACTGGTATAGGGTGTAGACCTGGATACCGACCAGGATTAGCATTAGGCTGCTGAACAACGAGACCTGCCACAAAAACAGGCGGGTTTGGATGCCCAGGCGGGCCCGGGACTGGGGCCGGGGCACCCGGTGGGGTAGGGCCTGGCGATGGGCGGCGCGCATGAGGGCCTCGAGGATTCCAGCATAACAGGGCTGGGCTTTCATGAACAAAATGAACAAAAACTTGACGCGGGCGGGGTTGTCGCTAGAATCTGAGGGCACGTACCAGCCTGGTTTCGCCGGCAGCAGGGTTTGGGCCTGTTCCGACGGGCTGGTGGCGTTTGGATCGAAAGGAGGACTTTAGGTGAAACGATGGATTCTTTTTGCTCTGGTGGCCAGCGGTCTTGCCCTGGCCCAGTTCACCCCGCGCAACCCCGAATGCATCGCGCCGGCTGGACCGGGAGGAGGTTGGGACTTCACCTGTCGCAGCGTGGCCCAGGTTTTGCTGGACCTAAAGATCGTCGGCCAGCCCATCAAGGTCACCAACCTGGTTGGGGGGGGTGGAGGGGTAGCCTATGCCAACGTGGTCACCCAGCGCGGTAGCGACGCCAACCTGATTGTGGCGGCCAGCCCGGCCACCACGGTGCGGCTGGCCCAGGGGCAGTTCAGCCGCTTCACCGAGCGGGATGTGCGCTGGCTGGGGGCGGTGGCCGCCGACTTTGGGCTGGTGGCGGTCAAGGCCGACGCCCCTTGGAAGACCCTGCAGGAGCTGGTGGCGGCCTGGAAGGCCGACCCCAGCAAAATCGCCGTGGGTGGGGGTAGTGCGGTAGGGGGGCAGGATCACATGAAGGTGCTGCTGCTGGGCCGAGCAGTGGGCCTCGAGCCCCGCGCTATCAAGTATGTGCCCTTCGACGGGGGTGGCCAGGCCCTGACCGCGCTTCTGGGCGGGTTTATCCAGGTCTTTGCCGGCGATGCCTCCGAGCTTCGCTCCCAGCTCGAGGCCGGCTCCGTGCGGGTGCTGGCGGTGATGGCTCCCCGGCGGTTGGACGGCCCCTACGCCAGCATCCCTACCCTCAAGGAGCTAGGCTACAACGTGGAGTGGGTGGTCTGGCGGGGCTTCTACGTGCCCAAGAACATGCCGGCGGAGGCCTACGAATTCTGGGCCCGGGCCCTGCGCCAGCTTGAGCGCAGCCCGGAATGGGCCAAGGTGCGCGAGCAAAACAGCTTAGGCCAGTTCTTCATGGTAGGGGCAGAGTTCCAGGTCTTCATCGACCGCCAAGTTAACCAGTTCCGCAACCTCTCCCGCGAGCTGGGCATCATTCGCTAGTAAGACGAGCCGGCCCCAGGATGCTGCGATAGGGAGGGGCCGGCCCGCTTTATGGATGTGGTTATGGTTGACCGTGTGGTGGGTATTATCGTCTTGCTGCTAGCCTTGGGCTATGCCTGGGAAGCCAGCCGGATGCCGGTGGGGTTTTTCTCCGACCCTTTGGGCCCCCGGCCCTTTCCCTACATAGTGGCCGTCTTGGTGGGGCTGTCGGCCCTGTGGCTTCTCTTCCGGCCCGACCCCGACCCCACCTGGCCGCCCCGTTCCGCTTGGCGGTCTTTTGCCCTGGTGCTTTTGAGCCTGGTGGCCTACGCCTATCTGGTGGTGCCGCTGGGTTTCATTCTGACTACCACGCTGGAGATGGCCCTGCTTTCCTACCTATTCGGGGCCCGCTTCTGGCCGGGTTTAGGGGGGGCATTGGCCTTTACCCTGGTGGTCTACTTCCTTTTCACCGAGGGGCTGGGCGTGGGCCTGCCTGTGGGTCGGATTTTTGGCTAAGGGGAACCGCATGGATATTCTGCAAGCGCTTTGGAATGGTTTTGGGGTAGCCTTTCAGCCCCTCAACTTGCTGCTGGTCGTGTTGGGCTGCCTGGTGGGTACCCTTATCGGGGTGCTGCCCGGCCTGGGGCCTATCAGTGGAGTGGCCCTGCTGGTGCCGCTGACCTTTGCCCTAAAAATGCCACCGGAATCGGCCCTGATCCTGCTGGCCGGCATCTACTACGGAGCCATGTACGGCGGTTCCACCACCAGTATTCTGCTCAACATCCCGGGCGAGACCGCCTCGGTGGTCACCGCTATCGATGGCCACAAGCTAACCCAGAAGGGCCAGGCGGGCCCAGCCCTGGCGGTAGCGGCCTGGGGCTCTTTTATCGCCGGTACCCTCTCGGTGGTGGGCCTTATGACCTTAGGGCCCCTTTTGGCCCAGTGGGCCATCCGCTTCGGGCCGGCAGAGTATTTTGCCCTAATGGTCTTTGGCTTTTCCACTCTTTCCGCTTTGGCGGGTAAAAACCTGGCCAAGGCCCTGATCGCGACCGGTTTTGGCCTGATGCTAGCTACTGTGGGCCAGGACCCCCAGTCGGGCATCTCCCGCTACACCTTTGGCCTACTGGAACTCGAGGACGGGGTAGACTTCCTGGTGGTGGCCATCGGCTTGTTTGCCGTAAGCGAGGTACTGGTTCTCCTGGAGGCAAAAACCCCAGGGGCGGTGCGGGCCCAGGTGGGGCGCATCTACCTTTCTCTAAAGGACTTCTTCCTCTCCCTTGGCACCATCCTGCGCAGCAGCGTGCTGGGTTTTCTGATTGGGGTGCTGCCCGGGGCAGGGGCCTCCATTGCCAGTTTCGTGGCCTATACCACGGAGAAACGCTGGCTGGGTTCCAGGGCCCGCTTGGGGGAGGGGGATTTGCGCGGGGTGGCCGCCCCGGAATCGGCCAACAACGCCGCCGCGGGAGGGGCCATGATCCCCCTGCTCACCCTGGGTTTACCTGGTAGTGGCACCACGGCCATCATGCTGGGGGCCCTGATGAGCCTGGGGGTCACCCCTGGCCCCCAGATGTTCGAGAAACACCCCGAGGTGGTCTGGGGCCTGATCGCCTCGATGTACGTAGGCAATGCGGTGCTCCTGATGCTAAACCTACCCCTGGTGGGCCTTTTTTTGCGATTGTTGGCCGTGCCGACCTGGTTTTTGCTCCCGGCGGTGGTGGCCATCAGCTTCATCGGGGTTTACGCGGTCAACAACAACCCCTTCGACCTGCTCTTAATGGCCTTTTTTGGCCTGCTGGGCTATCTGATGCGTAAGCTGGAGTTTCCGCTGGCCCCGGTGTTGCTGGGTTTGGTGTTGGGCTATCTGATGGAGATTAACTTGCGCCGGGCTATGACCATTAGCAACGGTGATCTGGGCTACCTCTTTAGCAGCCCTATTGCCATTTTGCTGTGGGTATTGGCTGCGCTATCGCTGCTTTCTCCCATGCTTATCGCGCGTTTCCGCAAACAGGGGTTAGGCCAGGAGGGCGAGATTTGATACCCTAGCCCCGTGCAGCGAATCCTTTGGCTGGCCTGGCGCGATCTGGTTCTGGAGTTCCGTGGGCGTACCGGCATTTTGTCGGCGGTGTTTTTTCTGGCTGTGATGCTATTTATCCTGGCCATGGCCTTTGGCCCTAATCAGCAAGATTTGCAAAAAGCAGCACCGGGGGTGCTCTGGGTCGCCCTGGCTTTTGCGGGTAGTTTGCTGGCCGGACGAGCCTTTGGCCTCGAGGTCGAAGACGGCACCCTCGACGATTTGCTACTCACGCCCGGCAGCCGGGAGTGGATCTACTTTGGCAAACTCTTGTTTCAGTTTGCCTTGTTGCTGGTAGTGGGCCTGGCCTTGCTGATTCTAACGGCGGGACTTTTCTACCTACCCATGCAAAATTGGCATTGGTACATAATAACCCTGTTGCTGGGTTCGCTGGGCTACGCGGCTATCTCCACTTTTTATGCCGGGATGCTGGCTCGTTTGCGGGGGCGTGAGATTCTGTTGCCGTTGCTTTTGTTTCCGCTGGTCATCCCGGTGGTGCTGGCAGCAGTGCGACTGACCCAGGGACTGGCCGAGGGAATCCCTATCGCCGAGCTTTCAGACTGGCTGCGCCTGCTGCTGGTCTTCGACGTGATCTACACCACGGTATGTGCTATGGTTTTCCCCTACATGCTCGAAGGTTGAACAGTGTGAATCTGGCTCTACACTTACCCCTGGGGGGTAATATATTATCTAGGAGTGAACCAAATTGAGTGAAAGCGAAGGTTGGAAGGCGCATTGTGATTTACCTCGCTTCATCCATTTCAGAGCACAATAGCGTAATAAGAGACAAGGGGGGAGAACCTGAATGCAACTTGCACGTTCTGATCAAACCAGCCGCCTCGATGGCCTGACTTTGGGCATTCTGGTTTTGGGCATGGTGGGTGCGGCGGTAGGTTTCCTGATGGCCATGACCGCACCACCCGACCAGAGCCAGGGCTTTGTGGCCCGGATTTTCCATGTACACGTCCCGATGGCCTGGATGGCCTACGTGGCTAGCTTTGCTGCGCTGGGTTACTCGGTTGCCTATCTGGTGCAGCGCAAACCCCACCACGACCGTGTGGCTGCTGCTACTGTGGAGGTGGGGCTTATCTTCATGGCGCTGGCCCTGCTGACCGGGATGCTCTGGGCCCGGCCCACCTGGGGGGTGTACTGGGACTGGGAGCCCCGGCTGACCACCACCGCCATTCTGTTTGCTATCTATGTGGGTTACATGGTGGTGCGGGGGGCCATCGAAGACCCCGAGCTGCGGGCCAAGGCCGCAGCGGGGGTGGCCATTCTGGGTTCCATCAATGTGCCTATCAGCTATATGTCGGTCAAGTGGTGGCGTAGCCTGCACCAGACCCAGTCCATTGATCTGACCACCGGAAAAATCAATGTGGACGCTGCCATCCTGATTCCCATGCTGGTCAACCTGGTAGCCTTCACGCTGCTGTTTATTGGGCTGGCGCGGTTGCGGAGCATTATTGCGGCCCGCGAGGCGGGCAGAGAAGAGGTGTGATATGCCGGAGAACCCCTTGTGGAATCCTGCCAACCCCTTCGTAGTCTGGACCTTTGTGACCGTATACGTGTCGGTTTTTGGCTATTTGGGCTACCTGATCTGGCGCTACCAGAGAAACAAATAGAGCCTCGAGGTACGAATGAAACCCAAGTACATCATTGGACTGGTTGTTGTGGCGGGGGCGCTGGCCTATTTGATCTTTGGCGGACTGGGCCAAAACCTGGTTTACTTCATCACCCCCAGCGAGTACTTCCAGCAGGCAGACCGTTACCAGAACCGCCAGGTGCGCCTGGGGGGTTTGGTCAAGGAAGGGTCGCTGTACTACAACCCCCAAACGCTGGAGCTGCGCTTTGTGGTTACCGATGGCGTCAAGGATATCCCCATCAGGTCTTCAGGCTCCACGCCGCCGGCTTTGTTTGGTGAAAACCGGGGGGTTGTGGTGGAGGGCAAGTTCCAGGGCGAGGCTTTTGTGAGCCAGAACCTGCTGGTCAAACACTCCGAAACCTATCAGGCCCCCAAGGAAGGCTGGACCCCAGACGAAGTACGCAAGTTAATTGAGGGAACCCAATGACTGCAACCGGGAGGCTGGCATGATCCCCGGGCTGCTGGGAGGGGTTTCCCTGCTCGCGGCCCTGGTCTTTTCGGTAATGGGCCTGGTGCTGGCAACGCTGGCCTACGCTTTGCGAGATGGACGCTACCTCGAGGCCGCCCGGCGCCTCTCAGTTCTTACCTTGATGGCCGCATTGCTCAGTTTTGGGGCGCTCGAGTGGGCGATTCTAACCAACGACTTTAGCGTCTCCTACGTAGCCAACCACAGCTCCGCTAGCAACCCGCTGTGGGTCAAGCTAGTAACCCCCTGGGCGGCGCTGGAAGGCTCCATTTTGCTGTGGGCCATGCTACAGACTGCCTATACCTGGCTGGTGAGCCTGCGGGTGGGCCAAAGTCTGGATGTCTGGCGGGCCCCAGTTGCCCTGGGCACGCTATTTGGGGTGCAGGTGTTTTTCTTCGCGGTGATGGTGTTTGTGGCCCATCCTTTTGATGCTGTGCCCAACCCCCCACCCGATGGTCGCGGTACCAATCCGCTTTTGCAAAACCACTGGATGATGGCCGTCCATCCGGTCTTGATGTACCTGGGATTTGTAGGGCTTTCGGTGCCCTTTGCCTACGCGGTCGCGGCCATGGTTGCAAAGCGTTTTCAGAGCTGGATCTTCGAGACCCGCTGGTGGACCCTGGTGGCCTGGGGTTTCCTGACCGCTGCCATCTTCACGGGCAAGTGGTGGAGCTACGAGATTCTGGGCTGGGGGGGGTACTGGGCCTGGGATCCAGTCGAGAATGCTTCCATTATTCCCTGGTTGCTGGCCACTGCATTTCTTCACACTGCCCAGGTACAAGAGCGCAAGGGGCTTTTCAAAGGCTGGAACTTTGCCTTCATCACACTGGCTTTCGCCGCCACGGTGTTTGGTACCTTTCTGACCCGCTCTGGGGTCATACAGTCGGTGCACGCCTTCGCCAGTGGCCCGGTAGGGGCCTGGTTCTTGCTGTTTTTGCTGGGCGTAATGGCGGTGGGGCTGGGCCTTCTGGCCAGAGTCTCTGCCGAGATACGGGAAGCTGGCGAAGTCCGCTGGCGAAGCCGCGAGGGAGCCTTGCTGGCTGGAGCCCTCTTCTTTGGCACCTTTGCCTTTGTGGTGGTGTTGGGAACACTCTGGCCGCTGGCGGTGGAAGCCATTAGTGGGGCCAAGGTTTCCATTGGTGCTCCATTTTTCAATCAGATTTCCATTCCGCTGGGCATCTTCATGCTGCTCCTGATGGGGATTGGGCCGGTCTTGCCCTGGCGCAATTCCAGTGCTCAGGTGGCGCGAAACCTGCTTGCCATGCTCATTGCCCTGGGGGTTGGAACCCTGCTGGGCTTTGTGCTGGGTCTGACCCTGGGTGTCTCGCTGGCGATTGGTCTTTTTGCCTACAACCTGACTGCCATCTGGTTGATGGTCGCGCAGGGTGTGCGTGAGCGAGCCAGCTCCCTGCGGATTCCAGCGCTACAAGCACTCCTGGAACTGGCCACCAGCCACAAACGTCGCTTTGGTTCTCATATCGTTCACTTTGGCGTTGCCCTGGCAGCCCTGACCATCGCCTTCAGCCAGACCTACCGGGTCACCGAGCAGAAGACCCTCCAGGTTGGTGAAACCTGGCAGACTCGAGGTCTGGAAGTTCGACTGCTCTCCATTGGTGCCAGGGAGGAGTCCAACCGCTTTGCGGCCATCGCCCCCATTGAGGTGCGCTCGACGAGCCTCGAGGGCTGGGGTGCGGATGGCCGCTACCAGACCCGGCTCAACTTCTACCCGCAGATGGGCTCGCCCATAGCCACCCCGGTGGTCAAATACTCGCTTTACAACGATTACTATTTTGTTTTGATGCAGTTTGACCAGGAGCAGGGCCGCTGGGCTACCCTGAAGATCATTGTGACCCCCATGGTTTGGTGGTTGTGGGTGGCGGGTCTGATTATTGTGCTGGGTACTCTGTACATACTCTGGCCCAGCGGGACCAGGGTGGCCGGACATCAAACGTCCCCCACAGCAGGAGACTGATGCTGGAGATTTGCCGAATAGAGGTGGCCTGTGCTTAGGTTCTGGCCCATCTGGGTGTTGTTACTGGGGGGGCTTTTTTACTGGGGTATGCAGCGCCCCAACCCCAACCAGCTGCAATCGGTGCTGGTGGGCAGGCCGGCTCCCAGCTTTAGACTGCCGTTGCTGGAGCCCTATCGCTCACAATACGGCGCTGAAATGGGCATCGCAGAGCGCCTGGATAAGCCGGTTCTGCTCAATATCTGGGCTAGCTGGTGCATACCCTGTCGTACCGAGGCCCCCCTTCTGGAGCGGTTCCACCAGCAGTACAAGGATCAGGTGTTGATTCTGGGGGTCAATGTGCAGGACAAGGAGGCCGATGCTCTGAAGTTTGTGCAGCAGTATGGCCTGACCTTTCCCAGCGTTTACGATGGACGGGGGCGCATCGGCATCGAGTATGGTTACTATGGTGTACCCGAGACCTTCGTGATTGACCGAAATGGAACCGTGTTAGCCCGTCATGCCGGTGAACTGAGTGAGGCCCAGTTGCAGGGCTATCTGAGGCAGGTGTTGCGGTGAAGGGATGGTGGAACCAAAGAGGTGTGGCCTGGCCTGTGACAACCTGGCTGCTGGCTGCTGGCTGCTGGCTGCTGGGTCTGGCGCTGGCCCAGCCGACCCCCAATACCCCACCGCCCGACTTCTCCCCAGAGGTTTTTGAAATTGCCCGTACGCTGCGCTGCCCGGTCTGCCAGGGGGAGTCGGCGGGAGAGTCCAATGCCGGTATTGCGGTAGAGATGCGCCGGATTATTGCTGAGCAACTGGCCCAGGGCAAGACCGAAGCGGAGATCCGGCAGTTTTTTGTGCAGCGCTACGGCGACTGGATACTTTACGAGCCACCGGTTCGGGGTCTGACCCTGTGGGTCTGGCTCTCGCCCCTCATAGGGTTGGCTTTGCTGGGATTTGGCTTGTGGCGCTATCAGGCGCGGGTCAGAGCCCTGGCCCACACTGCGGCCTCGAGTGTTTCCAGTGAGGAAATTGCCCGTCTCGAGGCCGAACTTACCTCACCTGAGCGAAAATCATGATACTTGCCTACATGCTTCTTGCGTTGCTGTTTGTGCTGGCCCTGGCCTATGTGCTGCGGCCCTTCCTGGGGCAGGCCCAGCCCTTTCCCGAGAGCCCTCGCCCGGATGAACTGCGGGCCGAGCTCGAGGTGTTCAAGTCTTTAGCCAGGGAAGCTGAAGGGGACGAACGCAAGCGCTTGCTGGCCCAGGTGGTGCGCCTCGAGCGTCAACTGGCTGAGCTGGGCCACGAAAACCCGGTACCCCGTCGCCTGAGCCCGGTTATGCTGGGGGTCGTGGCCTTGAGCCTGGTTGTCCTGGGGGTGGGGCTATGGGCCTACACGGTGCCCAGGCTACCTGGCGAGACCATCATCACCAGCCGCAACGAAGCCCGTGAGCTAGGTAACTTACAGCGCCAGGCCGAGCAGTCGGGGGCGGTGGCGGACTGGCTGGCCTATGCCAACAAAGCCTACGACCTGCAGGACTTTGAGCGGGCGGTGCAGGGCTACCTGAAGGTGATTGAGCTCGAGCCCCGCAACGCCAATGCGGTGCGGCGTATCGGTATGCTGCTCTTTATGAGCGGGAGACCCGAAGAAGGCGCCCAGGCCCTCGAGCTGGCAGTACGGGCCGAGCCCGATGTGGCGGAAGGATGGCTGTTTTTGGGCAACGCCTACTTTCAACTGGGTCGCCCTACCGAGGCCATTCAGGCCTGGGAGGGCTATTTGAAAGCCGGAGGTGAGGCTAGAACGCAGGTGCTAAACCTGATTCAGACTGCCAGAGACCAACAAAATGCTACCTCCAAAGGACAACAGGTGTATTTGGGCAAGTGCGCTGCCTGCCACGGAGCCCAGGCTCAGGGCGCTTCCGGCCCGCGCTTGCAGGGCAACCCTATCAACAAGGTGCCGGAGGCGGTCAGCGAGATTGTGCTCAAAGGCCGGGGTCAGATGCCTCCCCAGCAGCTCACTTCCGAAGAACTCAGCGCATTGCTGCAGTACCTTGGGGGTCTATGAGCGAACCCGGCCTGCAAAACGTCCGAAAAATCAGCCGCCGGGATTTGCTCTGGATTGTTCCCAGCGCCATCACGGCAGGCTTTTTTGGCTGGCTGGCCTGGCGCACCTACTCGATCCACTTCACCAAAACTGGCGTTGCCGAGCCGGTTTGGCGCGACGGCCCCAGGGTACAGGCTGCCGTGCTGAACGAACTCGACGCGCACTGGAAGTTCAAATACTTTGAGTACACCTACAATGGCAGCCCCCTCAAGGCGGTGGTTTTTCGCCTCTCGGAACCCGTGGTGGGGGGGCTCTCTACAAGCGATGCCCACTTCCTGGCCCTTTCACGCATCTGCACCCACCAGGGTTGTGTGGTCAACTACGTGGATAACCCCGAGCTAGGCTCAATTGCCTACAACTACCGCACCGACCACCCCTTCATGGGCTGTCCCTGCCACTTTGGCGCTTTCGAGCCGCTGCAGGGCGGAAGGGCCGTTTATGGCCCGCCACGCTTTCCCTTGCCTCGGCTGCGCCTGGAAGAAGAAAACGGTGTCCTGTACGTAACTGGTTACGAGATCCCGTTCCGCCCTTTGGAACCGGGTTAAGATGGTACCACCCGCACAAACCGGTCTTTGCCACGCTGGAGCACCAGCGGTTGGGTGAGGGTAATCTCCATCTTGGGGTCCGTGAGCACGGTTCCGTTGAGCCGCAGACCTTTTTGCTCAATCAGACGCCGGGCTTCTCCATTGGAAACAGTCAGGCCGGCCAGGGTGAAGAGTTTGACCAGAGGAATCCTGCCTCCCGGCAGCTCTTCTGCGGGTATGGTTACCTCGAGCATTTCGTCGGGGATGCCCCCGTGAGCAATTTCGTAGTAGCGGGCTTCGGCCTGCTGTACCACAGCATTCTGCCCTCCCTGGTCTTCACCCAGAGCGGCCCAGCTATACCCCAGCGATTCGTAGAGTTTTTTGTCTATGCTGGGGGGAATCAGGCTTTGCGCATAGGCTCCCGTTAGCAGCCGTGCCAAAACCCGGTGAGCCCCTACGGGGCCGCCTTTATCCATCACTTCCTTGATTTCCACCGGGGTCAGGTCGGTGCATAGCTCGAAATAGGTTTGCAGATACCTGTCTTCAATTTTCATCAGCTTGCGAAAGACTTCGCTGGGCTCTTCAGTAATGCCAATGTAGTTGTCGTAGCTTTTGGACATCTTCTGTCCATCGCCGCCCACCAGAAGCGGCATGATGAAGGCAACCTGTTTTTCCAGGCCGTAGGCTTGCTGTACCTCGCGGCCGACCAGCAGGTTGAATTTCTGGTCGGTACCGCCCATCTCCACGTCGCAGGCGATGGGCACCGAGTCGTAGCCCTGGGCGAAGGGGTAGAGGAACTCGTGCAGCGAAATGGGGACGCCCTCGTTGTAGCGTTTTTTGAAGTCCTCGCGTTCCAGCATCTGGGCCACGGTGAGGAGCGAGGCCAGCTTGATGACCTCCTTGAAATTGAGGTTCTCCAGCCACTCCGAGTTGTAACGCAACTCAAAGCGCTCCGGGTCGCCTGTGATGAGAATTTTGCCAACCTGCTCCACGTAGCTCTTTGCGTTGGCACGGGTCTCCTCGAGCGTGAGAGGGGGGCGGGTTTTGCTGCGGCCCGAGGGGTCGCCAATCATGGCGGTAAAGTCGCCGATGATGATCACCACCTTGTGGCCTAGCTCCTGGAACTGGCGCATCTTGCGCAACACCACTGCATGGCCGATATGAATATCGGGCCGGGTGGGGTCGAGCCCTAGCTTGACCACCAGTTTTTTGCCTGATTCGAGCTTTTTGAGCAGATCTTCCTGGGGGATGATTTCCACCGCCCCAATGCGCAGCAGATGAAGTGCGTCTTCAGCCGTCATGCCCCCAAGTATACCGATTTCCACAGGGTTCTTTAGACCCCTGCCAAACTACCTGGGCTTGCCTCTACTCGCCTTGTTTGGATAATACAGGCTTGATTTATACTGACGGTGTGCGAACCCTCCTATTTCTGGCCCTGATTGTGGGTGCTTTGTACTTTTACGCCGAGCGTTTTGGCCTTGCGGTAGGCTATGCGCCTTTTACCCCGGTTTACTACTGGAACTACACCGGTGAGTCGCGCAACCAGATTCGGGCAACGGGTGCCCGGGCCTTTGTCAAGGTCACGGTCAGTGGCGATTTGCGCCAGGGAAGCCTCGAGGTTGAGATTCGCCGCTCTGGCCAGTCCAACCCAGGTCTGCTCAAGCGCTACCAGGGTCGTTTCGCCGACGAGATTCGCTATCCCGCCGATGCCAATCTGTACGATGTGGTCTTTCGCTTCAAGGATGCGCGAGGCCAGGCCCGCATGGACTGGGTAGCGGCCCGCAACGAGTTTTGAGGGTCTAGGCACTGTGGCCCCAAATATGCTAGACTTGTGAGCGGTTTGCCTCGAGGCCGCCTTTTTCGCGGTAGCGATTTACGCAGCCCCAAATCTGGCAATTACGGAGAACTATGGCACAGAAGAAAACTGCTCGCAACCCCTCGGCCATCAAGCGCCACCGGCAGTCGCTCAAGCGCCGCGCCCGCAACAAATCCAAGATGTCGACCATCAAGACCATCAGCAAGAAGGCGGTGGCTCTGGCCAAGGACGGCAACACCAGTGAAGCTACCAGGGTTATGCGCTATGCCGAGAGCCTCATCGACAAGGCCGCCAAAGGCTCGACCCTGCATAAGAACGCAGCCAGCCGTCGTAAGTCCCGCCTGATGAGCAAGGTGAACCAGCTCCTGAGTGGAGCCAAAGCCTAGGAGTAGATCATGGGGAAAGGTGATCGTCGTACCCGTCGCGGCAAGATTTTTCGTGGTTCGCACGGTAAATACCGTCCTCGCAAGAAGTAAAGCGGTTCTCCAAGAGCACCCGCTACTCCCCGCAACCGTGCGGGGATGTTTTTTGCTTTTTGGACGATCCCCTGTCGGGACGGGCGTTGCCCGTACACCAGGAGGACGATCCCCTGTTGGAGCCGGCAGTGGCTCCGCACCCAGGTAGTAGAGCCATTGTGATACCGGATTCAAAAAGATAGTCATTCAAACCAAAAAATCTAGAGGCTTTGTTGCGCCGCGCGCGGCGCAACTTGAATCCTAGAGCACACCCCACCCCTCGCTACGCACCCCTCCCTACGGTCGGCGAAACGAGCATCTCGGCGAAACAAACGTCTCCCTCCGGTCGGCGAAGAAAGCGTATCCCTTTGGTCGGGTTAGTTCGCCACCATTCGGTGCCGAACTGACCGAATCTGGTACAAGAGCCGCGACATAGCGATTCGAGCCTGAGACAAACACGAAGCGAACCGGTAAGCCGTCCGTCACATCCATCACACACCAGGCCAAAGCGACCCACGCCGGCAGCTTGAGAACGAGTCGGGTATGGTGCCTATCTTTTGAAGCCAGCCTGACTCATTGTGGTTTTGCCGGATTTGCATCAGGGCCGTGACCTCAGGGTTGGAGAGCGTTCTGGTGGTTTTTCCAGGCTTGTTTGGCTACGGCCAGGGCCTGGTTTAGGTCGGCCTCGAGCTTCTTCCTGTAGCGAACAGGGGTCTTGCCCCCCTCGGCCTCGAAAGCAGCGACGAAATTCAGGGTAAAACTCAGGTCGCCTACCTGTCCAAAAATCTCCTGAAGCGCTTTGATCTTGCTGCTATCTTGCCCCAGCCATTCTTTGGCGTATCGCAAGCGCCGCAAGGCCCGTCGCAAGGCGTGCAGACTTTCAATGCTGCCTTTGCTACGCCATTCCTTGGCTCGGCGCTCCACCTGTTGCAAGAAGCGCTCCAGCCGTGCCTCTGCCGCTTTGTCATCCAGTGGCGGCAAGGTTGATAGGGCCTGCAGCAGGCCTACCAGCCGGGGAGAGTCCAGCACGGGGATAAAATCAGTGCGGGCCTCCTCCAATCGAGCCCTGGCCCACTTCTGAAAAGCGATGGGCAGGCCGGGGTGTTGCAACAGTACTTCCAGGTCACGCACTTCTCCTGCCGAACCTACCAACCAGGCCAGATCGTCCTCCAGCACACGCATGCCGGCCAGGCGCAGCCACACCCGCAGACGACGCCCCGCTACCCGTACCTGATGCACCCCCTCGGGGTCTTGGCCCTCGCGAGCGATGGGGAGGTGCGCTTGCAGGTGTTGGAGCCAGCGTAGCAGGCCAACGGGCATGGGTCTAGCCTAGCATTGGGTTCGGTGCCGGGCCATGATTTTGAGATGACATTGGCTGGTTGGGGGTCAGTCCTTGATATCGCCCAATAACCTGGAAAGCTCGGCCCCCAGCCTGGTCTGGGGTTCTTCGTGGTGGCCACAATCTATCTCGTTGCGGTTGGCCCCGCAGACCGGGCAAAGCCCCTTGCAATCCTCTTTGCAGAGGGTCGTGTAGGGCAGCTCGAGGGCAAAGGCCTCACTGAGCAACGGCTCCAGGTCGAGGTCGGGATGGCCAAAGAGCAGTATTTCCTCCCCATCCTCCTCGATGGCCTCGAGGTGCTGCAAACCAGGCTGGTAGCGTAGCATGAACTGAAAGTGAGCACGCACCGGCGTAGGGGTGGGCTTGAGGCAGCGGCGGCACTCCATGAGGGCGTGGCCCGCTATCTCTCCCGACAGCCAGAACTCCTGCCCACCCTCGCCTTCCACCCTGGTCACGTCAACTATCCATCTGGCCGGGCCATGCAGGGGGATGCGCTCTTTCTCCAGTGCTATGTATTCCAGGATTTCGCCCTTGGCGTCGGTGCTGCCACCCTCCCGCAGCAGGCGCGATAGGTTGATACTTTGAATATGCAGTTCTTTCATTAGCTTTGAGTTTACTCTGCAAGAGTAGATCTTCAATGTAGCGCCGAAAAGGCCGGGGGTCAATGGCTCTGTGATTACAGTGTCGTGGTCGAGGTATTGGTTCATGCAGAAGCAACACTTCCGCTACAGGTGGCCAGCAGCTCATGGCTAAAAGCCTGGCAACCTCACGACCCCTGACAGTTTCTGACCGGTGATCCAACGGTAGACTAGGCGCATATGAAGCAGATCGGTATCGTGGGCGTTCCGATGGATTTGGGTCAGGGACGACGGGGGGTGGATATGGGCCCCAGCGCAATTCGCTACGGACGGTTGCAGGAAGTGCTCGAGGGCCTGGGGCACCGGGTTTTCGACTACGGCGACATGAAAGTGCCGGTGGTCGAAAGTTTGCGCCAGCAGCAGGAAGAGCCGGGCGGACTGGGTTACCTCGAGGCCATCCGTTTGGTCTGCCTGGATACCATACAAACCCTTGAGCAGATGCCTTCCGAAATGTTTCCCATCGTGCTGGGCGGCGACCACTCCATCGCCATGGGGTCGGTCACAGGTGCCAGCCAGGGTGCGCGCGTGGGGGTAATCTGGGTAGATGCTCACGCCGACTTCAACACTCCCCAGACCAGCCCCAGCGGCAACATTCACGGCATGCCCCTGGCCCATCTGTGCGGCCTTGGTGACCCTCGCCTGGTGAACCTGGGCCGACCTGGGGCCAAAGTACGCCCTGAAGATGTGGTACTGGTTGGGATTCGTAGCCTGGATGCCGGCGAGGTCAAGCTGTTGCGCGAGCGGGGGGTCACTGTTTTCACTATGAAAGAAATTGATATGAAGGGCATCCCGGCCATTGCACAGATGATCGCCGATAAATTTCATGGTTTTGCCAAAGTGCATGTCTCCCTCGATGCCGACGTGCTTGACCCCGAAATCGCCCCGGGGGTTGGAACACCGGTAGCCGGAGGCCTGACCTACCGCGAAGCCCATCTACTGATGGAACTGCTGGCCGATGCCAAAATTGTCACCAGCCTTGACCTGGTCGAGGTAAATCCCATCCTCGACATTGCCAACCGTACCGCCAGGATGATGGTCGAACTCGCCAGTAGCCTGTTAGGTAAGAAGATTTATTGATGGTTGGGGTTTTATTCTGCATATGCGGGCTTGTGATTGCCAAACTTGGTATACAATCCCCAAATGCTGGTCATTCCTGCAGTAGATATCCAGTCCGGGCGGGCTGTTCGCCTGTTTGAAGGCGATCCCAGCCAGGAAACCGTCTACTATGAAAACCCGGTGGATGCAGCCTTGCACTGGCAAAAGCTGGGGGCCCGGATGCTGCATCTGGTAGACCTGGACAGTGCTACAGGCCGGGGAGAAAACCGCCGGGTGTTGCGTGAGATTGCCGAGTCCATGGCCATCCCGTTTGAGGTGGGGGGTGGAATTCGTAGTGTGGAGGCGGCTCGAGAAATTCTGGCTCTGGGGGCAAGCCGGGTGGTGGTGGGCACCGTGGCCGTGAAAGCGCCGGAACTGCTTGGTCGGATGCTCTGGGAGTTTGGAGCCGAGCGGGTGGTGGTCAGCCTGGATGCCAGAGGGCTGGATGTTGTGATTTCCGGCTGGGCCGAGGGAACCGCCCTCAAGGTGCACAACCTGAGCCTGCGGATGTGGGACCTGGGTGTTCGAACCCTCATTTACACCGATGTCCGGCGGGATGGAACCCTGGCTGGGCTTGACCTGGAGGTGGTGCGTGAGGTTCGTGCTGCCTGGCCCGGCTTCCTGATTGCGGGGGGTGGTATTGCCTCGGATGCCGACCTCGAGGGCCTGCAAAACCTGGGGGTGGAGGGGGCCATCACAGGCAAGGCCATTTACGAGGGCCGTATCGATTTAAAAAAGTGGGTTTGATTGCCGATGCCCTTGCTCTAAGCTGGCTAGTCGGAGGCTCTGGAGTAAACTTCAGACATGAAAGTCCTGAATGGATTGGCTTTCCTGATTGTACTCCTGGTCACAGCGGTTACCTGGGCTTTATATTTTCTGGAGCCAGGGCTGCTGCTGGGGACGCCCTGGGGTCAGGTGCACCTGGTCTTCCTGCTGCTGGGCGCCTTTGCACTTGGCCTGGCCGTGATGGGTTTATATGTCCTGGCTGGTTGGGTCAATGCCCAGTCCACCCTGAGCAAGCGCAACCGGGAACTACGCCAGCTCAGGAGTGAACTCGAGGCCCTTAAGCAACAACACCCCGAGGAAACCCCGGTCATCCCGGATCGGCTGCCGTGATGGCCGGGTGGAACTTGTCACGGCGGTTCCGGGCGCTGGGTTCCATCCCTGTGTAAATCTGCTCTGGCTGGTTTGCAGGGTAGTTCCGAAGGCATCGTTTTCAGGCCCTTCACCCAATTTTACCCAGGCCCCGTTTTTGCAGGAGATGCTGGATGATCTGGAAATTCCGCCCATGGCCCCCCATCGCCGAGCTTCGCCCCCTGGTTGAGCAGCTGGGTATTTCGCCCCTGGCAGCAGCAGTGCTGTGGAACCGGGGGTTTCGGCGCAGAGAAGACCTCGAGCCGCCCCTGGAACTTCTGCCCATCGAAGGGCTCGAGCAGGCTGCGCTGCGGGTACTCGAGGCCCTGGAAAAGGGCCAGCGCATCCGTGTACATGGCGACTACGATGCCGATGGCCTGACTGGTACGGCGGTTTTGCTGGCCGGACTGGGCAAGCTGGGTGCCGATATTCACGCTTTCATTCCCCACCGCCTGGGTGAGGGCTACGGGGTGCTGATGGATCGGGTGCCGGAGCACCTGGAGGCCTGCGACCTTTTCATCACGGTAGACTGTGGCATCACCAATCACGCCGAGCTGAAAGAACTGGTGGACAACGGTATCTCGGTGCTGGTCACCGACCACCACTCGCCAGGAGGGACCACCCCGCCAGGCCTGATCGTGCATCCCGCGCTCTCCCCCCTGCTAACAGACCAGGTGCATCCAACGGGATCGGGCGTGGCTTTCTTGCTCCTGTGGCAAATCCACAAACTGCTGGGTAAAGACCCCCCGCTGGAGTATGCCGACCTTGCGGCCATCGGTACGGTGGCCGATGTAGCGCCTTTGCAGGGGTTCAACCGCGCGCTGGTCAAGGAAGGATTGCGTCGCCTGCGCGATTCGGCCAACCTGGGGCTGGCTGTGCTGGCCACCGAGCACTGCCGTGAGTTTACTGCCAGCGAGATTGCCTTTCGCATCGCCCCCCGCATCAATGCGGCCTCGAGGCTGGGGCAGGCCGAAGTGGCCTTGCAACTCCTTACGACGCAGGACTTGCTCCAGGCCCGCCCGCTGGCCGAATACCTCTCCCAACTGAACGTGCGGCGGCAACGCATCGAGGAAGAAATGCTACAGCGCATCTGGCCTACCCTGGATGCCAGTAGTCCGGCCCTGGTCATCCACGATGCCGAAGGGCATCCGGGTGTAATGGGGATTGTGGCCAGCCGGGTGCTCGAGCGCTACTACAAGCCGGTCTTCATCATTGCCGACGGCAAGGGCTCGGTACGTTCAACCCCCGGTATTAGTGCGGTGGGTGCTTTGCGCTATGCTGCACCTTACCTCAAGCGCTTTGGAGGCCATGCCCAGGCGGCGGGTTTTGCCATTCGGGAAGAAGAAATTCCTGCTTTCGCCGAGGCTGTAAAGAGGTATGCTGCGCAGTTTCCAGCGCCGGTGCCGGAAATCACCCTGGATGGCTGGTTGAATGGAGAAGACCTGGCAGAGCTACACCAGGCCGTACAGCTTCTGGAGCCTCTGGGAGAAGGGAATCCCGAGCCGCTGTTTTTTTTGCAGGGCAAGCCTGAGCAGGTGCGCGTGCTTAGCGAGGGTAAGCACCTGTCCTTCAGGCTGGGTGGGATAAAGGTCATCAAGTGGCGAGACAATGGCGAAAACTTGCCCGCAGAACTCGATCTGGCTGCCGGGCTCGTGTTGAATGAGTGGAATGGTGAGCGCAACATCGAGCTGCGGGCGGCGGTCTACCGGCCGACTTCGCCCCAAGCAGACCACAAGGCAGAATGGCTTACTCCAGTGCCGTTCCGTGAGGCGGTTCACGACGCCGTTGCACAAGGAGCCAGGGTGTACGTACACGCCGAGGGGGCCGACTGGTTTATCAGCCGGGGGGTCTCGGTGGTGAGTCCCGAGGAAGCTACTTACTGGTTCAGCTTGCCAGTTGTGCCGGCTTACCCGGAAAAGGTGCGCATTGCCCTTTCGGATAAAGCCCTGGCTAAGCTGGAAAGCAGTCCCGATCCACTGGTGCGGGTACTGGGCCGGCGGGTGGCCATGGCCTACAAGCTGGGTCAGACGACACAGCTTGGCGAGAGCCTGGGGCATTACTGGGAAGCCCTGGCTCGCTCGTCGGAGAGGCGTTGAAGGATGGCCTCTAGTTCAAGTTGCAGGTTGGCGCGGGCGGGTTGCTCCAGGTGGGCAAAGGCTTCGGTTTGATAGATTTGTTTGCGCGAAAAGAACTTTTCTAGTACTGCGGCGCGGCGCTCCAGAAACAGTACCTGGGGAACCCAGGCATACTCTTGCCGGATGGCCCGGGCGTAGGTTTGGTAGGTTTTGGAATCGGCGCCCAGAATCGAAAGATCGGCGTCGAGGAACAAAGCCGTATCGGGATCATCGGTCTGATGGTCTTGCGTGGCCTGGATAATGTTGACCACTGAGTGGATGAGTGGCGGATTGACACCCAGGCGTTTCAGGCATTCCTGGGCCAGCTCTGCGCTCTGGGCCTCGTTGTCGGTGCGGGTAGGGTCGTAGACTGCATCGTGAAACCACGCCGCAAACTCCAGATGAGGTTTTGCTGGCAACAGCCCCAGGAGGGTGTCCAGGTGCGCCAGATTGTGATAGAAGCGCTGTGGCTCGGTATGACGTGTGAGCAGATCGTCGAGCATGGAAAAATGCACACCGGGGTCTGTCTCCAGGGATATCAGGAGTGAATTCCAGCGGCCAATAAGCCGCCTGCGGCCCCCGTGAGACAGCTTGAATCCCTGCACCATGCCCGGCATCTTATACCAGATTCGGTTAGTTCGTCGCCATTCGGCGACGAACTAACCCGACCGAAGGGATACGCTTTCTTCGCCGACCGTAGGGAGACGTTTGTTTCGCCGACCGGAGGGAGGGGTGGGGTGTGCTCTAGGATTCAAGTTGCGCCGCGCGCGTCGCAACCATGCCTCTGGATTTTTGGTTTGGATGACTATCTTTTTGAATCCGGTATGAAAATATCTGGGTTGAAAGACCTTCTTTTTGAATCTGTCATTACCCCAGTCGTGCCAGGTTTTGCAAGATGCGCTCGAGCTGAGCCTGGTTTTCTAGCAGCCGCTCACGCTCGGCCTGCACGATAGCTGGGTCGGCCCGCTCGACAAAGCCGGGGTTGGCAAGTTTTTTCTGCCCCTGCTCGACCTGTTTTTCCAGCTCGGCCAGCCGCTTGCGCTGACGCTCCAGAAAGCTACTCAGGTCGCCCTCGGGTTTGAGGTAGACGGTGGTACTGGGGGTAACCTGGGCGATGGCCCTTTCGGGTGTTCCGAGCGAGGCGCTGGCCTTGCCCAGAAAGCGGAACAGGGCCAGGTTTTCCATCACCAGTCCGGCTCCAGCGCCCTCCAGTTGCACCGCAATTTCTTGCTGGGGTAGGATGCCCAGTTCGGCCCGCAGGTTTCGGGTTGCGGTGATGGTTTCTTGCAGGGTCTCGAAGGCCCTCTCGGCTTCCAGGTCGCGTGCACCTGCGGTGGGCCAGTCCTGCAGAGCCAGCTGTTTGTCATCTTTGGTCAGGGTTTCGTAGAGCTCCGAGGTAATGAAGGGCATGATGGGGTGCAGCAGCTTCAGCAGGGTGGCCAGGCTAGATTCCAGGGTTTGCAGGGTGGCCTGGTTGCCCTCGCGCAACGCAGGTTTGGCGGCCTCGAGGTACCAGTCGCAGAACTCACTCCACACCAGGTCGTAAACCAGCCGGGCCGCACGCCCCAGGTCAAAGGCCTCGTAGGCTTCGGTGATTTCCGCAATACCCCGGTTGAGGCGAGAAATCATCCAGCGATCGGCAAGGGTCGGTTGATTGTTTTGTGCGTCGCGGCCCTCTGCTTTCTGCAGCAGCACAAACCGCGTGGCATTGTAAAGCTTGTTGGCAAAGTTGCGTCCCTGCTCGTAGCGCCGCTCGTCGTGGCGGATGTCCTGTCCGCCGGTGGCCAGGTAGTCCCAGGCGAAACGGCAGGCATCGGCCCCATACTTGTCGATTAGCTCGAGGGGGTCAATCCCGTTGCCCTTGCTCTTGGACATCTTCTGGCCTTTGGCATCCAGGTAGAGTCCGTGCAAGACGATGGTGTGGAAGGGGGCCCGGCCGGTGAACTGGTAACCCGACATCTGCATCCGGGCTACCCAGAAAAAGATAATGTCGTAGCCGGTTACCAGGACATCGGTGGGGTAGTGTTTCCTGAGGTCGTCGGTTGTGTCGGGCCAGCCGAGGGTCGAGAAGGGCCACAAGGCTGAGGAAAACCAGGTGTCGAATACGTCTTCGTCACGCCGAAGGTTCAGATGGGCGTAGCGTGGGTCCTGGTCGCAGTCGAGGTCTGGGTTATCCGGGTCGGGCACGTAGATACGGCCTTCTTCGTCGTACCAGGCCGGGATCTGGTGGCCCCACCAGAGCTGACGGCCCACCGCCCAGTCGCGGATATTCTCGAGCCAGTCGCGGTTGACCTTCTCCCAACGTTCTGGCACAAAGCGCATCTCGCCCCGATTCAGGCCCTCCAGCACCTTCTCAGCTACTGGCTTCATTCGCACAAACCACTGCTCCAGCAGCAGGGGTTCTATTGGGGCCTTGGTACGGTCGGAGTAGCCCAGGGCAATGGAGTAGTCCCTGGTCTCGCGCACGTGCCCAGCCTCTTCCAGTGCCTCCACGACCACCTTGCGGGCCTTGAAGCGCTCCAGCCCCCTGAACGGCTCGGGCACCAGGTCGCCTACCAGATGGCCCTCGAGGTCGATCACACTGGGCATCTCCAGGCCGTGGCGATGTCCAATCTCGAAGTCGGTGGGGTCGTGGGCGGGGGTGATTTTGAGGGCGCCGGTGCCAAACTCCATCAAGACGGCCTCGTCGGCGATGATGGGGATGTAGCGCTGGGTGAGGGGAATGCGGGCCTTTTGACCAATCAGATACCGGTAGCGCTCGTCGGCAGGGTTCACGGCCACTGCCACGTCGGCGAAGATGGTTTCGGGGCGCACGGTGGCAATTTGAATCTCGCCGCCCCCCTCCAGCGGGTAGGCCAGTGTGTAGAGCTTGCCGGGGGTGGGCTCGATGTTGACCTCGAGGTCACTGACCACGGTCTGGGCCACCGGATCCCAGTTCACGATGCGCTTACCCCGGTAGGCGAGCCCCTGGTGGTAGTACTCCACGAAGCTACGCCGTACTGCGCGCGAAAGCCCCTCGTCCATGGTGAAGCGCTCCCGGCTCCAGTCGCACGAGGCCCCGATGCGGCGCAACTGATACAGGATGGTGCCGCCGTTTTTTTCTTTGAACTCCCAGACCCGCTGCAAGAACTTCTCGCGCCCCAGGTCGTGGCGGGAAAGCCCTTCCTGGGCCAGCTCCTTCTCCACCAGCACCTGGGTGGTGATGCCGGCATGGTCGGTACCGGGCAGATACAAAGCTTCGTAGCCCTGCATGCGTTTGTAGCGGATGATGGTGTCGATGATGGTGTTGTCCAGCGCGTGCCCCAGGTGCAGGTTGCCGGTCACGTTGGGGGGCGGTATCACTATGGTAAAAGGGCCTTTGCCCTTGCCCGCGTTCAGCTCGGGCCCAAGTGGATTCCTGGCCCACTCTTCGGCCCAGCGGGGCTCCACCGCCTGGGGGTCGTAGGTTTTGGGTAGTTCTTTGGTCTGGGTCATTCGGGTGCTCCTTCGTGCAGGTAGTAACTCATTCCCTCCTCCTCAAAGCTGGCTTCTTCGTAGGCCACCCCGACCACCACGGTACCTGGGTCGAAGTTGTGGCTCCAGAAGCCCACGGTCAGACGATCCCCCTCGAGGCTCACTGTACCCACCGAAATTTCCCTCCACTGGGCCTCGAGGCCCTCTTCGTCGGGGCCACGCTCGAGGTCTTCCAGGGTAGCCGCTTGCAGGGTGCAGACCCGGCCTTGAAGGCTGCGGATGGGGTTGTTGGCCTCGCCAAAACGGGTATAAAACTCGTGGCGAAAAGGGGTGTATTCAATAGTAGCCACCAGCAGATACCCGCCCAGCTCCCACCTGCACTCGAGCAGAAGCGGCAGAGGTTCATCCCGGTCGGGGTCGTAGCCTGGCGGTGGGGCGTGGATGGGAGCTTCTAGCAAATCTGCCAGCATCTGCTTGCGCTCGCTCTTGCTGGCCTGATAAGGGGCCGACTGACCGAGGAAGTTTTTCAGGTTCCAGTGCTTCAGGCGCGACTTGATCTCGGACAGGGCCTCCTCGAGGCTATCCAATATCCGCATGGTGTCGCCCCGCCGCAAGAAGTACCAGCCAGGATACTGTTCCGACATTTCCGGTGGGGGTAGTTGCTCGCCCATAAGCCGCTGGCTTTGCGGTTCTCGGCTGAACCACAAGAGCGAGGGCTGGTAGTGGGGCTGAAGTTGCCATTCTCTGGGGATGTTCATCGGGCCTCCCGGGTCTTGCAAATCTGTTTGGGGGGAATGCGGTGCAGCAACACCCCCATACTCCAGTCCAGTTGCGGCGCCGATAGGGGTGTCAGGAAGTAGAAAAACGTCTGTTCGCGGTCCTCGCCATCGCCGCTCACCCGGTGGAGGAAAGTGTCCGGGGTCTTTTGGGGGGCCTCGCCCCAGAACACGTGCCAGTGCTCATTCTGCCAGACCTCGTCCGACATCTGTACTTCACCCAGAAAATACATCTGCTCCAACTGCAACCCCGACTCCTCGTAGGTTTCGCGTATGGCAGCCGCAAGCGGTGTTTCTCCCGGCTGAATGCTACCCTTGGGTACTTGAATGCCTGGCTCTGGCTGTTCATGGCGAAACACGTAGAGCTGGTCGCCCTTGGTGATATAAACGACTACTTTTTGTTCTACCATTTCTTGCCTCCAAGCAAACAAAAAAGCCCCTGCAGCCTTTGCTGCACGGACGAGGGTTTTCCCCGTGGTACCACCGCGCTTCCTGGCTACAGATAGCTTGTAGCTGCTAACTAATAGCTATTCCTGCTATCGGTAACTTTCCAGGCACTCGGATGTGCTGTAACGGGCACCCCGGCAGGCTCTACTGTCCCGTTTCCCAACAGGGTGGGGGTTCTGCCTGCGGGCTCGCGGGCGACGTTCGGTTTGGGCGGTTCCCAGATGCTCTCCCAGCCGATGGAGCATCCTCTCTGGGGGGCGCAACCAACCTACTCCTCCCGGTCAACGCCTGAAACCAGTATACAACGAGCCAGATCAAACTGCTCCCAGAACGCGCTGGACAATTTCTTCCAGTGGTACGGAGGTGGGCGGAAGCGGCCCTTCAACCTGCCGACGTATCTCCTCACGCACCCAGGCATCGGCGCTTTTGTGGTTGGCGACCAGCTGCCAGACTTCCTGGGCCAGCGATGGTTTCAGTTGCGGGGTGAGGCCGGCCATGGCCCGCAAGGCCAGCGGAATAGCCCCCAGGCGCAAAGCTTGCTCGAGGGCCAGCCGGTAGTAGGCCTTGCCTTCCGCGACCTCGCCCAGCGCGAAGAAGGTGCGGCCCAGGTGGTTGTAGGCCAGGGCTTCGCCCCAGGGGTAATGGCTCCGGGTAAAGCGTTCCAGGGCCTGGCGCTGGAGTTTGAGGGCGCGTTCGTACTCGGCGTCGCGCATGGTCAGGCGGCCCAGCCCCAGCAGCGCCCTGGCAATGGTGATCTGGTCGCCGGTCTGATGAGCGGTCTCGAGGCTGGCCTGCAAGCGTTCGCGGCATTCCTCGTTTTTGTATTCGATGCCCGCCACCGTACCCAGCCCTAACTGAGCATTCGACTCGGCAAAGCGGTCATCCAGTTGGGTGCCAAGCGAAAGGCTCTGACGAAACATTTCCCGCGCTACACCGTACTGGCCCAAAGCTGTCCAGGCCTGACCCAGCCCGGTCAGGGCCAGGCTGAGGCCACGCAGGTCGGAGAGGCTACGGTATACCTCCAGGGCTTCTTGCAAATGGCGCTGGGCCTGCTCGAAATCGCCTTGTAGAACGGCCAGGTTGCCCAGGTTATACAAGGCGTTGGCCAGGCCCCAGGGCCGTTTCTGACGGCGGCGCATCTCCAGGCTCTGGCTGAAGAGCTGCTTGGCTTTTTCGGACTGACCCAGCCCCATTGCGGCCATGCCGAGGTTGTTGAGGGCGAAGGCGGTCTCGTATTCGTCGACCACACCCTGGCCCAGACTCAGGCTTTGTTCGATGGCTTTCTGTGAACCTGCACTATCGCCCAGGTGATACAGGAAACGCCCCTGGCGGCAGAGTGCGAGGCTTTGCAGGGTGCGGTGTGGTGAAGTGACTACCCGGGACATCAGGGCCTCGCCCTCGGCAAACCAGCCCCACAACTCGAAAAGCAAAAACAACCCGTCTATCATCTCCAGGGCCAGTTCCTCGTGTCCGTGGGCCAGCGCCCAATTCCAGGCGGCCTTCAGGTTGGGGTATTGCCGAATAAACATCGGCAAAGCCTCCCCCTGGCTGCCACCACGCAGCCCTTGCTCGTGGGTTTTGAGCAGTTCGGCAAAGTAGCGAGCGTGCGCCAGTCGCGTTGCGTCGGGAATGCGTGGTAGCAGGTGCTGGCGGATCACGGTCAGGATGCGGTAGCCATCGGGGGTCTTTTGAAGCAGGGCGCGGTCGAGCAGGGTGGTCAGGGCAGGCAGGGTGGCGTTTGCGATAGCCTGGGCGGCCTCGAGGTCGAAGCTGCCTTCAAACACCGCAAGGGCTTGCAGGGTTTGCCGCTGGGCAGGGGTGAGCTGGGCCAGACTGCTTTCCAGCACGGTACGCAGGCTTGCATGACGGGCCGGCAAGTCGGCTAAGGTGTCCTCGAGCAGGCCCAAACCCTGTTCCAGGCTCTGTGCAATCTCGCGGCAAGACATCACTCGAACCAGGGCCGCAGCCAGTTCCAGGCCCAACGGCAGACCGGACAAGAGGCGGCAAATCTGCGCGATGGCGGCCCAGTCTTCAGGGCTGGGGCGGAAGTGTGGCGCTACCCGCTGGGCACAGCGACGGAAGAGCTCGGCGGCCTGGCTGCGCTGGATAAAGCGGTCTTCTTCGGGATACTCGAGTCCTTTTACCTCGTAGATCCATTCACTCTGCAGGCGAAAGCGTTCCCTCGAGGTCAGCAGCAGCTTGGTGGAGGGGCTTTCGCGCAGCAGGTGCTCGAGCTCGGCAGGGGTGCTGAGCCCTTCGGCTTCGTCTAAAAATAACCAGGTCGGCTGTTCGCGCAAGCGGTGCACTACAGCTGCGCCCAGATCGCCCTGGCCCATGGTGGGCAAACCAAGCCCCTCGGCGATGCTGGTTAGAAGGGGACGCCCCTGAAGGGCCACCCAATAGACTGCTGGGGCGGGGGTCTGGCTTGCTAGCTGCTCGGCTACGGCCAGGGCCAGCCGGGTCTTGCCCACGCCTCCCGGCCCCACCAGATTGAGCAGCCGACAGTCGGAGCGTCCGAGCAATTGCAACACTTCGGTTTGTTCGGTATCGCGCCCAACCAGGGCAGTGGTCGGGGTGGGCAAACGTGGTCTGGAAGGGACTTGCGTCAGGACCCTGGCCAGTGCCTGGGCTTCTGGGCTAGGGGGAAGCCCCAGCTCTTTGGTCAGGGCTTGCTCCAAATTCTGGTAAAGCCGCAAAGCCCCCGCCCGGTCACCTAACCGCTCGGAAAGACGCATGGCTTCCAGATAGTGGTGCTCTGCCAGTGGATCGGCCGCAATGGCCTGCCGCCGCAGCGCCAGCGCTCCTGCCAGATTGCCAGCCTGCTCAAAGGCGGTTGCTAGCGCCGACAGGCTTTGCAGGTACTGTTGTTGGGTTTCCAGGCGAATCTGCTCTTGCCAGCTTTCAAATGCAGCGGTCTCGCGTAGTTGCAAACCCTGCAAGAACGAGCCTCGGTACAGTTCCAGCGCTTTGTGATGTTGCCCGCTGCGAATGGCGTCCCAAAAGTCCCACAAATCCACCTGGATGCCTGCGGGGTCAAGCCGCAGTAACTGCTGGCTGGGCTTTTGCAGGACGTTGCCCAGCGATTGCCCCAGCCGGGAAAGCTCCTGTCGCAAGCTGGCTCGAGCCTGCTCTTCGGCGTTTTCCGGCCAGAGCAGATGGGCCAACTGGCTGCGGCTGGCCCCTGAGCGCTCCACAGCCACAAAAGCCAGCAGGGCCAGGGCCTTGCGGGTGGCCAGGTGAAGGGGCTGTTCGCCCTGCTCTAGTCTGGGTGGCCCCAGCAGCAAAAGTCTGAGCGTCGGTTGCTCCATGATTCAGACCGCCCATTCGTGCAATCTTCTTGTTAGAGGTGTTTGCTCAAACAACCCACCCCAAGCCGTACCCTGCATTTTACGTCTACACTGTGGGTCGTTATTCAGTCAGGGTGTGCGTTAAATTCCAGCCGTCCCTGCGAGGCCTTTCGCACTGCCCTATGGTGCAGCGCAGGAGCCGACGTACTCCATCAGACCACGAGGTGATCCTGGATTGCTTAGGGTGGTTCTCGGAAATAACCCCGCAATCCCCGAAAGCCAAAAAACCGTGCAGAACTCGTTTATTCGCTCCAGGTGGCAAAAAATATAGGGTGACGCGATAGGGCTACCCAGACGCATCCAGAACGTTTTTGGTGTGCACTGGCTGGCCGAGGGTAATCCTCCTGAACTGTCGCGGAGCAAATATGCCAAACGTTGACGCAAAAAATGGCGGGGTAGACCCGCCAAATCCACACTGGAATCCTCACAGACCCAGGGTCAGCTCCAGAATCAGCCAGCCCAGAAAAAACAGTGCCGAGGAAATCGCAATGGCATAGCGTACCGATGCTTTGTCTCTGGCTTCACTGCGGTTCAGAAGGCTTTTCAAGGGGTTTTGGGCGCGGCCAGTCATGGAAAATCAATCCTTGCTCTAGTAGTAAAGTCCGGGGAAGGTTTGATTGCGACCCGAGCTTTTGGCCTCGTCCTGAAAGCGGTCGGCGCGCTCGAGCACTTCCTGGGCTGTAGATTCGTCATCGCGACCGGCAAAACCCAGGCTGATGGTGACCCTGAGCTCGGGGTGCAGGTGGTTCCAGGGGTAATTCAGCACGGCCAGCCGTAACCGTTCGCATACCCCAAAGGCCCGGTCGCCCGTAATACCCCGCAGAATAATAGCGAACTCCTCGCCGCCTGTTCTTCCGGCCACATCCGAGGCGCGGAGTGCTTTGCGCACCAGCTGGCCCATCCGGCGCAAAACTTCGTCGCCGACCCCCGTGCCAAAGCGCTCGTTGATGGCCTTGAAGCCATCGAGGTCGAAGGTCACGATGCTGAATACCTCGCCGCTGGCAAAAACCCGCTCGAGGGCCTTTTCGAAAGCCGATTTGCCGGGCAACCCGGTGAGTTCGTCGTCGTGTTCGGCCCCGTAGCCCTCCAGCAGGGGGCTGCGGGCATTGAGCAGGCTCTGGTTGCGTTCTTCGACCAGGCGCTGGGCGGTCTCGAGGGCGCTTCGCAGGGATTCCAGGTTGCTGCTGGAATGCGCAATCTGGGTGCGCATCTGCTCGAGCAGTTGCACCAGTTTCAAGTCTTCATCACGGAGCTTGTCGGCGCTCATATTGAAGCAGATTATATGCAGGTTCTAATCCAGCGCTTGTGCGATTTGACCATCACCGGCTGGTGCTGCGATACGGTGGGCTGGGGTTATAGCAGAATTTGCCCGCGTACCTCTCCGGCGCGGAATGCAGCGGTGTGGATGTCGAAGTAGAGTTCGCCCTGGCGAAGGCGGGTCTGGTCTTCGGGGGAAAGCTCGAGACGATCCATAAAGGTCGCGCTTTTGCCATCGGGGGCGCCCATCACCCTGAGGGCTTGCAACAAGGGGCCGTTCTGTCCTTTGGCGCCGCGATGGATGTGCACCGCGCTGGTCAGGCGGGCGTTGAGGGCAGGGTCATCTACCGGGTCGCGGGTGTAGTCGCGGAAGGCCCCAGCCAGGTTGGCCACCGCCCCCTGAAGGCTCAGCACGTTGCCCATCAGCTCCAGGCGCACCACCGCCAAAGCCGGGGTATTGACCGGGTTGGGCACGATCTCCGCTCCGCTCAGCACCACCGCCCGCACCTGGCCCATGCCCTGTCCCAGGGCTGCCGAACCCAGGCCCAGGGCAGCCAGACTGCCACCGACACCTTTGAGAAAGAACCTACGCTGCACAATAAACCTCCTTTCTTTGAGCCCCGCGGGAGGTCGGTATCCCGCGGGGCGATCTCCGGGTGTCTAACGGCGGATGAAGCCCTGCACCGCCCGGGTGGCCTGCTCAGGGGTAATGGCTGCGGCGAAGGCCCGGCCCACCGGGGTTTGAGGCCCCTCTACCCGCCCGCCCAGGCTGATCACCGAGTCGCGCAGGATGGCCAGGTGGGCTTCCTCGTTCATACCGATGCTGGCTGCGGCGGAGAGCACGGCCTTGTTCTGGATCAGGGGGATGGCCCCCAGGTAGGCCCCGGTGAAGGCGGTCTCGAGGGCCACCAGGGTCTCCAGCACCTTGAGACGGTTGGCGGCGTTGAACTGCAGGTCACCGTAGGTGAACTGGGGCCGGGCTACCGGGGTGGCCCGGAAGGGGCCGCTGATGGTGTCCTGTAGGGCCTTGACGTGGGCCTCCTCATGCTTGAGGGCCTCAGCGAGGTAGTCGCGGATGTCGCCAGGGAAGGCCACAGTCAGGGCCCGGGTGTAGGCGTCGGTGGCCAGGTATTCCGCGGTGAGGGCCAGGTTGAGCACATCCAGGTCGCTCACCCCCTGGGACTGGGCCATGGCCAGGTGGCCGAGCTGGGTGGCCAGGGCTGCGCTCAGGCCCCCGGCGGTCAGCACCTTGACAAACTGACGGCGATTAGCTTTTTTCTGGCTTTCCAGGATTTCCAGCATGGTCTTCTCCTTTTGCAACAAGAGGGCTTAGGGTCGTGGGGCCGAAGGGGGTTGAGGGTCTGCGGGCTGGAGGTGCAGGTAGAGCAGAAGCTGGGGGTAGGCCATCAGGCTCCAGTGCTCCACGATCAGCCCCTGGCGCAGGCGCAAAAGCTCGAGGTTTTCAAAAGCCACGGTGCGTCCACTGGGGGCAATGCCGACAAACTCGCCCCGGTGGGTGCCACGCCATAGGGTGCGCAGGGCAACCCGATCTCCCTCGGCCACGGAATCCTCGATGGTGACCTCGAGGTCGGGAAAGCCTGCGTGCAGCAGTGCATACAAACGCTTTGCTCCTTCGCGCCCTGCGGGCAGACCCGGAATCAGAGCGTCGTGGTCCAGATAGTTGGGGGACAGTAATTCGTCCACCGCTCCCAGGTTGCCGCGATTCACTACCTCGTCCACAAAACGCCGCACTATGCTTTTGTTAACCTCCGACACGCAGCTCAACCTCCTGTGCGCCAGTGTGCAAAAGCGGGCGTAAAAAAATCGTCAAAAGTAGTAGGGCAAAGATTTGGGGCAGAGGGCCATGCCAGCGCTCATCCACCATTTGATGGATTGACAAATTTGTGGATTGACCTTGGGTAATGTGACCCTAACCTCGTTCAAGAGAGCATTTCCATGCATAATCTGAAGACGAGATGAGCGTGCTCTCCGAAGCCCTGGTATTGGAAGCTCTAAAAACGGTCAACGACCCCGAGCTACACAAGGATCTGGTCTCGCTGGGGATGGTTGAGCGGGTTGTTGTAGAAGGAGCCAAGGTTGCGGTCAAGATCAACCTCACCACCCCGGCTTGTCCGCTGAAGGGGCAGATCGAGGGGGACGTGCGTTCGGCGATCAGCAAGATTGGCGCTGCCGAGGTTGAAGTGCACTTTGGGGCCCAGGTGCGGCCTCCGCAGAATTTGCCTCTACCCGGCATCAAGTACATCGTGGCCATTGCTTCGGGCAAAGGCGGGGTAGGGAAGAGCACGGTTGCCGCCAACCTGGCCATTGCCCTGGCCCAGGATGGAGCCCGGGTGGGTTTGCTGGATGCCGACATCTATGGCCCCAGCCAGGCCCAGATGTTCGGCACCCAGGGCAACAAGCTCATGGTGGACGAGCAAAAGCGGATGGTTCCCATAGAGCGCTATGGCATCAAGCTCATCAGCATTGCCAATATCGTCCCGCCTGGTCAGGCTATGGTCTGGCGTGGCCCCATTCTGCACGGCACCATCAAACAATTTCTTCAGGAGGTGGCCTGGGGTGAGCTCGACTACCTGATCATCGACCTTCCTCCTGGCACAGGGGATGTGCAGCTTTCGCTATCCCAGCTCACCCGGCTTTCGGGCGGGCTGATTGTAACCACCCCGCAGGATGTGGCCCGTATTGACGCCGAGCGCGCAGTAGACATGTTCAAGCGGGTGCAGGTGAGCATTCTCGGTGTGATTGAAAACATGTCGTATTTTGAACAAGGTGGCCAGAAAACCTATATCTTTGGGCAGGGCGGGGGCCGAAAGATGGCCGAGCAGTACAAGACAGCCTTCCTGGGTGAGATTCCCATCGCGCTTTCGGTGCGCGAGGGGGGCGATGCTGGAGTGCCGGTGGTGGTGGGTGCCCCGCAATCGCCCGAGGCGCTGGCTTTCCGCCAGGCTGCACGCAATCTGGCCGGTCAGTTATCGGTGCATTCCTATCTGCTGCTGCCGATGGTATAGGGTTGTTATGGCTTTGGGAATGGGTGAAACCAAGCTACGCATCCTCGAGACCTTGCGCTCCAGGTCGTGTTGTGCGGGGTCGCTCGCGGCGTCGCTGGGCATCTCCAAGGTGGCGGTGCACCGGCACCTGGAAGACCTCGAGCGCGAGGGTCTGGTGCGGGCCCGCCTGCAAAAAAGTGAAGGTCGGGGGCGTCCCAAACAGGTCTACCAGGCGGTAGACGAGCAGGCTCCCTATGCACGCATGTGCGCCGATGTGCTGACCCATCTGAAGGAGCTTTTTGGTGAGGGACTGGTACTGGAAGTACTCACCCGGCGCAACAACAAGCTGCTCGAGGAACTGGCTCCTCACATGGAGGGCCTGACCCTCGAACAAAAAATCTATCGCCTGACCGAGTTCCTTACCGAGCAGGGTTACCAGGCCAGCTTCTATTTCGAACATGATGCCTGGTACCTGGAACAAGGACGTTGCCCCAAGTTAGCGCTCTCGATGGAGCATGATGAGTTTTGCCGGTCTGAACTCGAGATGTACGAGAAACTGCTGGGGGTTTGTGTAGTCCGCGAGGAGCGCATTGCGGCTGGCGGCGATTGCTGTCGCTACCGTATAGATGCAATGGGTATCCAGAGCTAAAGCCGTGAGAACGCAGTTGTTTGTAAGAACTCTAAACTACACGAAAGCCTCCCGAGAACCGGGAGGCTTTCGTGTATTTTGTGGGCCTTTGAATAGTTCCAGACACTTGTGATACCGGATTCAAAAAGATAGTCATTCAAAACAAAAAATCCAAACGGCGAAACATGCGTATCCTTTCCAAGGGGTGGTATCGCCCTCCGCTACGCGGATAACTTCAGTGGGGTTAGTTTGCTGCCATCCGGTGGCGAACTAACCGAATCTGGTATGAGCTATCGGCGCGATACGCTCAATTTGTAGTGCGGGGGCCAGTACAGTCCATAAAGCCACCGGCCATTTTTCGGCGACGCTCTCAGCCTTTGAAGTAGCCCAGTTCGTACAGCCGTTGCCAGACCCGACTGACGGGTAAGCCCATCACGGTGTAAAAGTCGCCCTCGATACGCTCCAGAAGTACCATGCCCAAACCCTGAACCCCGTACCCCCCAGCCTTGTCGAGTCCTTCGCCGCTCAGGGCATACCACTCCAGTTCCCAGTCCTGCAAAACCCGAAAGGTGACCTGTGCTTCGACCACTTCACTGTACAGGAACCCCTCGGGCTGTTGAATGGCAAAGCCGGTGTACACCATGTGGCTGCGACCGGATAAGCGCTGCAAGAAAGCCCTGTTTTCCAGTGTGTTTTGCGGCTTGCCCAGGGTTTCGGAACCCATTGCGACCACCGTATCGGCGGCCAGCACCCACCGCCCCGGCTGCCCGATGGCCTGTGCTTTTTGTAAGGCTAGTGTTTGAGCCATCTGAGCAGGCTCGAGGTGTCCCAGAGCCTCTTCGTCTATATCGGCTGGACACACCTCGAATGGTAGCGAAAGCCGCTTTAGCAGTTCGGCCCGGCGAGGGCTCTGCGAGGCCAGAATGAGGGTGGGCAGGGATTTCATGGGAAAAGTTTTGTTGATAACAAATCCTTTAGATTTCGCTTTAGTATTTTGCATACGACAAAAAGAAAGCTATAACCGCGTGCCAGCCCGCCACGTGGCCTCCACTTCCCGCTGGTAGCGCTGGGCCAGGGAGCTGTCGCGCAAAATCAGGAGGTTTTCGTTGTTCCGCGCGAAGCCAGAATTGGTGAAATTGTAGCTGCCAGTAATCACCCATTCGCCATCCACCACGATCACTTTGTGGTGCATGGTGTAGGGGTTGCCGTCCTTGCGTACGTTGATGCCAGCTTGCTTCAGGGTTTCGTCCCTCGAGTTTTCCAGGTTGCGCGCATCGATGACCGCACTTACCCGAACCCCGCGCCGGTGGGCTTGCACCAGCGCATCCATCATACGGGTATCGGTCAGGACAAAAGCCGCAATCCAGATTTCTCGATTGGCTCGCTTCAGCAAGTCAAGCACAGCGCCCCGACCCTCGCGTCCCCCGGCAGGACTAAAGTAGACGGTGCCCTCGGTGGAGCCAATCTGGAAGCGCTCGGAGCGGCCCAGTCCGTTTTCCTGGCCTGCGTAAATGGTATCAAACTCGGCCCGGTAGACATCGACCAGACCCCGCACGGGCAGCCACAGGCTGTTTTCGTTGTTGCGCTCGAAGGCATTCCAGGTCAGATTGGTACTGCCGGTCCAGACCCCCAGATCGTCTATCAGCACAAACTTGTGATGCATCAGGGCGTTGTTGCGCCCATCGTAGCAGACCTGCACCTGTTGCAAGGTTTCGCAGCGAGCCTGGCTGCTGCTTTTTACACCCAGGCTCTCGCGGGTTTCGCGGCGGTAGTCAGAATCGTTGAACATCCGCACCCGGACCCCTCGAGCCGCTGCTCGGATCAGGGCTTGTCCAATCTCGCGATCTTCCAGCTCCAGCGCAGCCACCTCAATCCGGTTTTGGGCCGAATTAATCAAACCAATCAGGCGATTCTTGGCCTCGCGGCCCTGCTGAGGCGCAAAGTAGAGCTCGAGCCCCCCTGTGGCTTTGTAGGTTTGGGGAACGGGGCGAAAGTAGGTATCCCAGACGAAGTAACCCACCACTCCCAGCAACAGCAGAAAAAGCCAGATGCGGTCACCGCTGCGACGAGTTCGGCCGCGACGCCCTCGGAGCCGGAGCAAGCCCCGTACACCCAAGAGCAGACTGCGAATGGTTTGCTGGCGCATAGCAGATGTCTACTGTACAACGCGGAGCCAAAATTGTTTGTTTGCGACTCGCCATACCAGGCTTTGTGATTTTGCTGACCCTGGCACCCATGCCGTCCCATGGCCTGGCGCAGAACCGACCAACCGAAGATATCGGTGGGCCCATCCGGGGGGGCGGGTTTATCGGGATAGCAGGCGCAAAGGTGTCTAGCGCAATTTATTGGACTTGGGTACAATCTCATCATGCTCAGTCTTCGGGAAAGGCAAAAGCTGCGTCGCCGTGATCGTATTTTTCGCACCGCCATCAACCTGTTCCGGGAGAGGGGATTCCACCAGACGACCGCTACCGATATTGCCAAAGCCTCGCACGTCTCGAGGGGTACGTTCTTTAACTATTACGCCTATAAAGAGGCGGTCTTGCTCGATTTTGGAGCGCAGTTGCTCAACGAGTTGCGCGACCAAGCTCTGGCCGAGCTTGGCCAGGGAGATCCTCCGCTCGAGGTCTTGCGCCGGTTATGGGGCCGCCTGGCCGAAGTGAGTGAGCAAGAGCGGGTACTGCTCTCGCCCCTGGCCTACGAACTCTTGAACCCCGACCCCCAGAGGGCCAAGGCCGCCTTTGAAGCTCTGCCCCTGGGCGATCTGATTGCCGATATCCTGCTTCCGCTCAAACTTCAGGGCAAGCTTCGAACCGACATGTCGCTCGAGCGCATCTCCCGCTCTATTGCCGATGTGTATCTACTCTCGGCTTTGCGTTGGGCAGCTTACACACCGGGGCGGAAGCTCAAAGAAGAAATGTCCAAGTTTCTAGATCTCATGCTGGAAGGTGCCGTAACTCGGGAGACCAAAAAGCCCGAGAAAGCCACCAGAACCTGAGATGTACAGTCTTCTGATTCCTTCGCCGATTGGCCCTTTGTATGCCAGGGCCAGCCGCCAGGCCCTTTTATCGGTGGAGTTGCTGGTGCTGGGTGAGGGCTTCCTGGAGCGTCCTAACCAGCTCCTGCTCAGCCTGGCAAGGCGGGTCGAGGGCTATTTTGCCGGTACGGGCGAAACCTTTTTAGAAATGCCCCTGGACTATGCTGGGCTTGATTCCCGACGGATAGCCCTGTACGAGGAGGTCCGGCGTATTCCTGCCGGACAAACCCGTAGCTATGCCCAGATGGGGCGCCTGTGTGGCTTGACGCCCAGAGCAGTGGGAGCAGGGATGAGGGCCTGCCCTTTTTTTCTGGTGGTTCCAGCCCAGCGGGTGATTCATGCGGATGGGAGGTTGGGAGGGTTTGCGGGGCGGGAGGGTGTGAAGGAGTGGTTGTTGGAGTTTGAGGGTGCCAGAAAGGCTTAGAAGTCAGGTCTGCCTGGATCCTCCTGTCAAGAAAGTTTGTTGCCCTGTGGAGGATTGTTGGCTTTGGGCGGCATTCTGCACAACGGCGCCGTATCGAGCCGACGACCCGTTCACCCTCTATCTCAGCCATCCAACGATAGTCTTGTTTTTTTTGGAGGCACCTGGCCTGATTCCTCTTGCCTCATACCAGATTCGGTTAGTTCGTCGCCGAATCTGTAAGAACCAGGATGAAGGTTTTTTTGAACCAGAATGACCCGCTGGTCAGGTAAAGTAAAGGGGTGACGCCCGACCTGTTGTATCAACTCCGTTTCTTGTCCGACCTGACCGAAGGCCCTGGTGGCAAGCCACTTTTTGTCTATACCGATATCGAGCGGCCCGAGAAAGACCCTCCCCGCTATCGTTCCCGCGTGGCTATCTGGGATGGGGCGCTGCGCTTCTTGACCCAGGGCGAAGGCAAAGCGCCCTTCTGGCGCGGGGACCATATCTACTTTACCCGTAAGGTAGAAAAAGCCGTCCAGCTCTTCCGCCTGCCACTTAAGGGTGGCGAGGCCGAGCAGATCACAAAGTTCAAGGCCGGACTGGAAGGCTATAAGGTCAGCCCAGATGGTACTCGCATAGCCCTATTGACCAGGGGCGACTACGAGGTTCCCAAGCCCGATGAGCCCCGTGTGTATGAAACCTGGCCAGTCAAATTTGATGCTAGGGGCTTGTTGCCCGGGCAACCTCGAGAACTCTGGTTGTGGGAGGATGGTCAATTGAGGCCCCTCGTCCAGGTCGCCCAGGATGTGGAAGAGGTGGTGTGGAACGCGGTGGGCAATGGGCTGTACTTTACGGCTTCAGGTTCGCCACAGGAGCGCTGGGGTTGGATTCAACGGGTCTATCATGTAGGTTTGAACGGGCAGATGGATGAACTATTCGGAGGAGTGGGGCCCATTAGTGGCCTCGAGCCCACCCCCGATGGCGGGCTGGTCTACCTGGCCCATGCCTGGGAGCGGGGGGGTGGGACCGAGTCCAAGCTCTATTATCGTGGCCTGGACGGAAACATTCGCCTGCTGGCCGAGGGCTCTTTCCTTAACTCGGTGAACTCGGATATGCGCATGGGTGCAGGCGTTCAAACCCCCAGGGTGGGGCCCGATGGGCGGGTATACGTGGTCGTCACGCACCAGGGTTCGGCCCGCTTGCTGGCAGTGACCCTGGAGGGGCAGGCCAGGTTCTTCAGCCCGGCGGAGTTCAGCATCCTGGGCTTTGCCTTCTGTGGCAACGATCTTTATACCCTGTCGGAAAATTTTACCCGTGGAGCTCGTCTGACCCGCCGAGGGGAGGTGCTCTTCGACCCCAATGCCGGAGTGTTGCCCGAACTGCCCACCCCCCAGGAAGTGCGCTATTCTGCACCCGAGGGCCATAGCGTGCAGGGCTGGGTGTTGTTGCCAGAGGGGGAAGGCCCCCACCCGGTCATTTTGTATATTCACGGGGGTCCCCATACCGCGTTTGGCAACGCCTTAATGCTTCAGTTGCAAATCTTCCGGGCCGCGGGCTTTGCCGTGGCCTACTGCAATCCGAGGGGTTCGACCGGCTATGGGCAGGACTATGTGGAGCTGGGCAAGCGCTGGGGAGACATCGACGAGAAAGACCTGCTCGGCTTTTTGGATCAGGTGCTGACCCGGTTTCCTCTCGACCCCGCGCGGGTCGCGGTGGCGGGCGGCTCGTATGGCGGTTACATGACCAACTGGCTCACCGCCAACCACCCCGAGCGCTTCAAGGCTGCCGTCACCGACCGTAGCATTTGTAACTGGACAAGTTTTTTTGGTGCTTCCGACATCGGGCCGCGCTTTACCTATTTGCAGCTGGGGGCCAAGCCCTGGGAGAACCCCGAGGTGCTGTGGCAAAAAAGCCCGCTCTCGCTGGCCCATCAGGTACAAACCCCCACCCTGGTGGTGCACTCCGAACAGGATCACCGCTGCCCTATCGACCAGGGCGAGACCTGGTACACGGTTCTCTTGCAAAAAGGTGTTCCTACCCGGTTCTTCCGTTGCCCTGAGGAGGGCCACGAGCTTTCCCGGGCGGGCCGTCCCGACCGCCGCATCGCCCGGCTGAACGCCTATCTGGAGTGGTTCAGGGCGTATCTGTGATACCGGATTCATACAAGGGTCAGTATCGCCCACCCAAATAGGGATCACTTCGGTCGGTCGCCCTGCGCCACGCCATGACGCGGCGTGGGCGAGGCTAAGCCACAAACTATCCGAATCTGGTATGAAGCAATCCAGAGCAAGCCACCGGCCCACATCGACATACAGCCTCATCGTAATGAAGGTTTCGATGGGCCTGAAGCGGGTAATGGATGCGGGTGTGCTTGGTGTTGGCCTAAAGCTGGTGCGATGCCGTTCAGGGTTGGTAAACCGGACATGGTGTCCGGCCAGTTTTTTTGAACGCTACCGCTTGAGGAAATTGCCCAGCATCCGCACCACATCGTCCACTACGCTGCCGTCTTTGTTTTGATCGAGCAACATATTGACCAGGTTGAAGGCCTGCGGCTGCTGGCGTTGCATCTGTCCAGTCGCTTGACCAAGCAGGTCCAGCAAACCGCCCATCCCCGTGCTCTGCTGACGGGTGGTTTTGCCCAGAGCCCCCATCACAACCGGGGCCAGCATTTCGAGCAAACTCCCAATCTGGTTGGGGTTGATGCCGGTGGCTTGTCCGATACCCTGCTGTACCACAGCCCGCTGGTCTCCCAGCACATGCCGCAGAATGCCCGCGCCCGGCCCCTGCTGGGCGTTGCCCAAAAAGCCCACCAGGTCGTCGAGGATTCCCCCGTCGTGGTCGCGCTGCAAGGCATTCGCCAGCGACTCGGCCCCCTGGGGGTCGGACGCATTGCGCTGCAAGCCTTGCAAAAGAGCAGGCAGTGCCATCCCAATCGCACTTTGCACCTGGGTATCCGAAGCCCCCAATTGGCCCGCAATCTGCTTGACGGTGTTTTCGTTGAGGGCCGCACCCAGCAAATCCATGAGTCCTGCCATAATGACCTCCGGTTTCCACAAACCAAAAAAATACGGTCTTCAAGAAACCCTTCAGATTGTATCACTGCGCTGTGGAGAACTTTTGAAGACAGACTTTTTTTGAATTCTAAGCCCCACTTCCTGCTATACTCGGCACTGTTGTCGCGTGAGCGCACAGGAGAGCGAATGGCAGGCAAGGTTGGGTTTGTTAGTCTGGGCTGTCCCAAAGCCCTGGTTGATTCTGAACAGATCTTAAGTCGGCTGCGGGCCGAGGGCTACGAGACCTCGCCCACCTACCAGGACGCCGACGTGGTGGTGGTCAACACCTGCGGCTTCATCACGCCTGCCGTGGAGGAGTCGCTCGCGGCCATTGGCGAGGCCCTCTCGGAGAACGGCAAGGTGATCGTAACTGGCTGCCTGGGCGCCCGCCCCGAGGTCATCAAGCAGGCCCATCCCCAGGTGCTGGAAGTCACCGGCCCGGGCGAGGTGGACAAGGTGCTCAGGGCAGTGCACCAGGTCGCCCCGGCGGACAAGAACCCCTTCACCGCACTCATCCCGCCCCAGGTCAAGCTGACCCCGCGCCACTACGCCTACCTCAAGGTTGCCGAGGGTTGCAACCACAAATGCAGTTTCTGCATTATCCCCAAGCTGCGCGGCCTGCAACAAAGCCGCGATGCCGCCGATATCCTCTTCGAGGCTACCCGGCTGGTGGGAACTGGAACCAAAGAACTGCTGGTGATCTCACAGGACACCTCGGCCTACGGGGTGGACATCCGCCATCGCGCATCGGATTACGCGGGCAAGAAAGTACGGGCGCACCTGGTGGATCTGGTCAACGAGCTGGCCGGGCTGGGGGCCTGGCTGCGGCTACACTACATGTATCCCTACCCCCACGTGCGCGAACTGATTCCGCTAATGGCCGAGGGCAAGCTGCTCCCCTACCTGGACGTGCCGCTACAGCACGCCAGCCCAACAATTCTGCGGGCCATGCGCCGCCCTGGCGGGGCCGAGAGCCACCTCCAGACCATACGTGAGTGGCGTGCTGTGGCCCCCGACCTGGCGATTCGCTCCACCTTCATCGTGGGTTTTCCCGGCGAGACCGAGGCCGACTTCGAACTGCTGCTGGATTTTATTGCCGAGGCCCGCCTCGACCGGGTGGGCTGCTTCACCTACTCCGAGGTGCCCGAGGCGGATGCCAACGCCCTGCCGGGGGCGGTGCCCGAAGAGGTTAAAGAGGAACGCAAAGCCCGTTTTATGGAGCTGCAGCAGCGGATTAGCCTCGAGAAAAACCAGGCCAGGGTAGGCCAAACCCTGGAAGTCATCGTGGATGACTATGGTGAGCTGCCCGGCCATGTGGTTGGACGCTCCAAGTACGACGCGCCGGGCATCGATGGGCTGGTCTATGCCGAAACCGATGGAACGGTCAAAATTGGCGACGTTATCAGGGTAAGGATCACCAGGGCCGAAGCCTATGACCTGCATGGGGAGATGGTGGGCATGGTTCCCTGGAAGCCCCATGTGCCGCTGATAGGCAACGTAGCCTTAGAAACAATTCGGGTGTAAGCTGAACGCAGTTTTGCCTATGGAACCTTTACAACTCAGTCTGGGCTTGACCATTCGGCGCGAACGACCACATCGCAGATCTATCCATAACCCGCATTTCAAGCGCAATTCAGAGCGGTTCTCGCAGAGAATAGCCCCCCCTCTCAAGGCCATAAAACTTTGCGGGACTCGTTTTTTGCTGCTGGAGTGGAGCCTGCCATGTACATTGTGATTGCTGGCGGTGGCGAGATTGGCTCGCAGATTGCCAAAGCCTTGCACACCCAGCACGACCTGGTCGTAGTGGATACCAACCCCGAGGCCAAAGAACGCCTGGGGGGGCTGGATGTACAGGTTGTGATCGGCAGTGTCACCGACCCCGAAACCCTGCGCGAGGCCAAGGTGGATCTTTGCGACACCTTCCTGGCTACCACCAACTGGGACGAGGTCAACCTGATTGCCTGTATGCTGGCCAAGGGGTTGGGGGCCAGAGAAACCCTGTGTTTTGTGGGCAAGCAATCCTATGTGGATATCCTGACCGACCCCCGCACGGTGGAGATTCTGGGTACCCGCATCGACCAGGTATTTTGGCCTCAGCGCTCGCTGGCTAAGGAAATTGTGGAAGTAATCCGAATTCCGGGCGCAGTGGATACCGAGGTGCTGGCCGGAGGACGGCTGCGCTTTGTGGAATATCAGGTGCGCGAAGGAGGACCCTACGCGGGCAAGGAGCTCGCCTTGCTGGACTGGCCCGATGGTAGCTACATGGCTGGTATTTTGCGGGAAGGAAAGTTTTATGCGGCAACGGATCCGAAGTTTGACGAGCTGTCGCTGCAGCCCGAGGATCGTATATTCTTCATGACTACCCCCCAGGGCTTTGACGCCATCCAGGCCTGCTTCGCCCCCCGCGAGCGGGTGCGGCGGGTGATGGTGGTGGGTGGTGGCAATGTGGGCTTCATGGTGACAAAAGAGCTCCTGAAGCACCGCCTCGAGGTCACCATCATTGACCACAACCCCGATCGCTGCGCCTGGCTGGCCGAACACCTGCCGGGAGCGCTGGTACTGGAAGGCGACGGCACCGACTTAGAACTGCTGGAATCCGAAGGCCTCGACCATGTGGACGTGATGGTGGCCGTCACCGAAAACGACGAGAAAAACCTGCTGGTCTCGCTCCTGGCCAAGCAGGTGGGCGTAGCCAAGGTGATCACCCGGGTCAACCGGGGGGAGAACCGCCGCCTCTTCGAGCATGTGGGCATCGACATTCCCCTTACCCCCCGCGCCGCCGCCGTGCGCGAGGTGGTAGACTGGATAGCCCCCGACAACGTAGACCACCTGGCCCTGATCGAAGACCAGGTAGAACTGTTGGAATTCGAGCTTCCCAGCGATTTTCGCGAGACCCCATTCGACAAACTGGTCATGCCCAGAGGGGCAGTGGCAGTGGCCCTCGAGCGCGGTACCAGGGTATACCTGCGCTCACCCATGCTGGCCGTCATGGCGGGCGACAAGCTACTGGTACTCACCGACCGACAGGTAGCCGATGAAGTCCTGGCCCAGGTTCGCTAAGGCCGCCCAGGCCAACCCCGTTCCGGTTGCGACCTACATGACCGGCACGGTCTACATTGCGCTGGGTGGCGTCATGGGGCTGTTGGGCCTGGCCGATACCCTCCTGGGCGAAGATGCGCTGGGGTTTTTTGTGGGGGCTGCCATTGGTTTATCGGTTGGTTTCGTCCTGCGGCAACTGGGGAGCCCCCAGGCCGAGCCACGCCGGGCCGAAGCCCTGCTGACGGTGGCTGGCCTGTGGATGATGGTGCCCATTCTGGGGGCTATCCCGTTCTGGATTTCGGGGGGCCTCAGCTACCTCGATGCACTGTTCGAGGCCACCTCGGGCTTCAGCACCACCGGAGCCACCATCCTGGCCGACTTTGGCCAGTTAAGCTACGGGCTTTTTTTCTGGCGCTCCATGAGCCAGTGGTTTGGGGGGATGGGTATTCTGCTCTTGTTTATTGTGGTGCTGCCACACCTGGCCCTGGCTGGGCGGCAGATGTTCTTCGCCGAAACCACCGGCGTACAAAAGCAGCAACTCACACCCAAACTACGCCAGACCGCTACCAACATTCTGCGGGTGTACCTGCTGCTTACGCTGCTGACCCTTACCGCCTATTTGATTAGCGGTGTACCTGCCTTTGAGGCTGTTGCCAACACCTTTTCCAGCGTCTCGGCAGGAGGGTTTAGCCCCAACCCCCAGAGCTTCGCAGCGTACAGCCCTTTGACCCAGTGGATCGCGACTCTGGTGATGTTCCTGACCGGGGTCAACCTCTTGCTGCAATACCGCGCCATTTTTGGCCGCGAGTACACTGCCCCCCTGCGTGACCCGGAGTTTCGCGCTTATGCCCTGATTGTGCTGTCGGTAGGTTTGGTATTGGCAAGCATCCTGTTCTTGCGCCACAACTACGATTTCGAGCCTGCCCTGCGCCACGCTTTCTTCCAGACCGCCTCCATCGTTACCGGCACCGGCTTCGCTTCGGCCGACTTCGCCCAATGGGTGGTGTCAGCCCAAACCCTGCTGGTGATGCTGATGTTCCTGGGGGGTAGCGCTGGGAGCGTGGGCGGCAGTATCAAGATTATTCGCTGGCTGGTCATTGGGGCGCTGGTACGGCGGGAGTTACAGCGCGCCCTACATCCCCAGGCGGTACTGCCGCTGCGGGTGGGCAACAAAAACGTGGGCGAGGACGTACTGCGGGCGGTCTCAGCTTTCATTACCCTGTATGTGGGGTTGTTTGCCTCAGGGGCACTGGTTATGGGGGTTTTGGAAGAGGATTTCGTGGTAGCTTTTACCGCTTCAGCAGCCGCCATCGGTAACGTGGGGCCGGGGCTGGGGGCAGTGGGACCCATGGCGCATTATGGCGATCTACACCCCATCTCCAAAGCGGTGATGGTTTTTCAGATGTGGGCCGGTCGTATCGAGCTGATTGCGGTTTTTTCGATCTTCACCCCCGAGCTGTGGCGCAGGCTGAGGTCATGAAGGCTGCTGAGCTGTGGCATGGGCCCCCGGCAAGAACGGTGTGGTTCCTATGAAAACCAAAGCAAAACCCTGGCTGCTGCAAAACCTGCGCTTTGCCTACTACTTCCTGGGGGTGGTGTATCTGGCCTTGGGCCTGGTGATGCTGGGACTCGAGGCCCTCGCCCTGGTGCTGGGGGAGTCGCCCTGGGGTTTTCTGGCTGGAGCGGTGGTTGGGCTGGGCGTAGGAGGGTGGTTCCGCATGCTGGGCGACCCCAAGCACGAACCAGGCCGAGCTGAAGCCCTGCTCTCCATCGCGCTCATCTGGCTATTGGTTCCGCTTTTAGGAGCCATTCCCTTCTGGGTAGCGGGTGGCATGAGCTACCTGGATGCTTTTTTCGAGGCCATGTCCGGCTTCACCACCACCGGCGCTACGGTGCTGGCAGATTTCGAGCAGTTTGGCTACAGCCTGTTTTTCTGGCGCAGCCTGATGCAATGGTTCGGCGGCGTGGGAATTCTGGTGCTGGTGGTAGCGCTGCTGGCCCATCTGGCCGTGGCAGGCCGCCAGCTTTTCATCACCGAGAGCACCGGTGTTCAGAAAGAACCCTTCACACCCCGTTTGCGCACTGCAGCCCAGAGCATCCTGAAGGTATATGCCGTTCTCACCCTGGCGGCGGCTTCGTGCTACTGGCTGGCTGGCATTCCCCCCTTTGAAGCCCTCTGCAACGCCCTCACCACCCTGCCAGCAGCCGGATTCAGCCCCAATCCCCGCAGCTTTGAACAGTACAGTCCCCTGGCCCAGTGGTTCGGAACGCTCTTCATGTTTTTGGGGGGTGCAGGGTTTGTATTGCAGTACAAGCTCTTTTTCACTCGAGACCCCCGCCCGCTCTTGAACGATGTAGAGTTGCGCGTCTACACCCTGATTGTGCTGGTATTCAGCTTGTCGCTGGCAGTCTTCCTGATGACCCACCACGCCACGGACATGAACTACAGCTGGCACGATGCCCTGCGCCACGCCTTTTTCAACGTGACCTCCATCTTGACCACCACCGGCTACGCCAGCGCCGACTTTGCTCTTTGGGTTCCGGCAGCCCAGGCCATTCTGGTCGCGGCGATGTTCGTGGGAGGGTGCGCTGGCTCGGGTGCAGGCGGCATCAAGGTAATCCGGCTCCTGGTGGTGGGCGCTATCGTACGGCGGGAGTTGATACGCTCGCTACACCCCCAGGCGGTCATAACCCTCCGTCTGGGTAGCAAGAGCCTGGGCGAGGACGTAATGCGTTCGGTGGCCGCTTTCATCACCCTGTATGTGGCCCTGGTGGCCGCGGGAGCGGTCCTGATCTCCTTGCTCGAGAACAACTTTGTGGTGGGCTTTACCGCCAGCGCCCAGGCGGTGGGCAACATTGGGCCTGGGCTTGGCGAGGTTGGACCCATGGGGGGTTATGCTGGCCTGAATCCGCTCTCCAAGCTAATCCTGATTTTTCAGATGTGGGCCGGACGCATCGAGCTAATTCCGGTGTTTTTGCTGCTGACGCCGGAGCTGTGGAAAAAGCTTCGCGGCTGAGCCCGGCGCGGTAGACTACAACCATGTCCAAGCCGCTGCTGATTCCAGAATCTTTTCGCCTCGATCACAAAAAAGTCCGGGCGCCTTACGTACGGTTGGCGGGAGTGAAACAGACTCCCAGGGGCGACACAATCGAGAAGTACGACCTGCGCTTTGCACAGCCCAATCAGGAGGCCTTGGGCACTGGCGCCATCCATACCCTGGAGCACCTTCTGGCCACCTATCTCCGCAGTCATCTGGAAGGAGTGGTGGACATCTCGCCTATGGGCTGCCGCACCGGGTTTTACCTGGTGGTGTTGGGTGAGCCTGGGCCGCAGAGGGTACTGGAAGCCTTCCAGGCGACCCTGCAAGACGTGCTGAATCACGCCGAACCAGTGCCGGGGGTGAGTGAGCTCGAGTGTGGCAACTACCAAGACCACGACCCCGTAGGGGCTAAAGCCTGGGCACAGCGGGTATTGGATACGGGTTTACACATTCAGGAAACCATCGAGATTGCAAAGTAGGGGGTTGTGACGGTGAACCTCATGCGGTTCTCTGAAGTTTTGGCCGCTACGCCCTGCAGATAGCCAGTCTGGAAGACCCTCTGGCCCTTGGGGGCTGTCTTATCCTTTCCGAGAACTGCTATAAGTTTACGCTGGCCGTAATTGCGGCGTTTCCCGGCAGTTTAAAGCTGGATGTTCGCCGGCGCGAATGCTAGGCTACTCAGTATGCCAGTGGTTGCCCTGTTTGCCGCCGAAGGCGCCGAAGCCCAGGCCCTGCGACAACACCTCAACCTGCTAGAAGCTGTAGATGGCCCCTGGATCATTCACCAGGGCGAGTTGGGGCGCTATCCGGTGGTGCTCATCGAGACTGGCGTGGGCAAAGCAGCCGCTGCAGCAGCAGTGGCCTATACCAAGGTTCGTTTTAATCCGGCACAGTCGTTCTGGGTAGGCGTGGCCGGAGCCCTGAACCCCGACCTCAAAACCCTCGACCTGATTCTGGCCCAGGATGCGGTGCAGTATGATGTGGATATCACCGCTTTTGGTCGCGCACCGGGCGAGCTGGCAACCGGTGAGCGCTTTATTCCTGGAGATGCAGGGCTCACCTCTAAAGTTTTGCGTACTGCACTGGCCATGGGCTTGCCCATTTACCTGGGGCGTATCGCCAGCGCTGACCGTTTTCTGGCTCGCCGCGGCGAGGCCGAAGAGGTGCGTCGGATTTTTGCAGCCGATGCAGTTGAGATGGAGGGAGCTGCTGCTTTGTGGACAGCCAAACGTATGGGTATGCCGATGGCCCTTCTACGGGCCATTACCGACCAGGCGGGCAGCGAGGCCCCCATTGCATTTGAAAGTTTTCTCGAGAGTGCTTCGCAGCGGCTGGCCAGCCTGATTAGCAAAGTATTGAGCAGTTGAACTAAACCGGGTTTGCTGAGCACTATTCTGAATTGAGCCATCCAGTAGTTTCAGTCCGTGCCAATTCGGCTGCAAACCCAGAGACATAACCGGCTGCAGATCGCTCCTGGGTCAGGGATACTGAGGCTAGGTAGTACCGACCTGCCCTGTTGCGGTTACCTAAAAATTTTGCCGCTTCGCCCAGGGGCAAAAACGAGCCCTGTACAGCTATTGGCGCGTAGAGTTTGCTGCCTGCTTTCCGAGAACCACTCTATCTCGTTGCCCTGCTTTGGATTAAGACCGCATTTTGGCAGCCACCCTGATTCCTGAAAAGATGCACAGGTATACTGAGGTATCAAATTGAGCACGTTAAGTTGGCAACGCGGGGACTCGAGGAGGAGGTAGCATGGGGGGTGCATCCGTAACGGAGCAAAGGCTGGGATCAGAGCTTTTGGAAGATTTGCAGCACACCAACGGCGGACATGTCAAGCTCTTTTGCGGCAACGCTAACCGCCCCCTGGCCGAAGCAGTTGCTAAAGCACTGGGCATCAAACTAGGTGAGGCCACTGTTGAGCGCTTCCCCGACGGCGAGGTACAGGTGCGCCTTTTGGAGAGCATCCGGGGCGACGATGTGTATCTGATCCAGCCTACAGCGCCACCAGTCAACGACAACCTGATGGAATTGCTGGTTCTGGCCGATGCCGTACGCCGCAGTAGCGCCGGGCGCATCAACGCAGTGATTCCCTACTTTGGCTATGCCCGTCAGGACAAACAAACCCAGGGCCGCGAGCCCATAACCGCCCGGCTGGTCGCTGGCCTGCTGGAGCATGTGGGCATACACCGTGTCATTACCGTAGACCTGCATGCCCCGCAAATTCAGGGTTTTTTCTACCAGCCGGTGGACGAGCTTTCGGCGGTACGGCTCTTCGCCGAATATCTGGAAAACCAGCAACTAACCGAAAATGCGGTGGTGGTCTCGCCCGACTCCGGGCGCGCCGAACAGGCCCGACGCCTGTCCGAACGGCTTAATCTGCCGCTGGCCATCCTGGCCAAACGCCGCACCGGCCCTCGCGAAACCCAGGTGAGCTATGTGATTGGGGATGTGGCAGGCAAGCGGCCCCTCATCATCGACGACATCATCTCGACGGGGGGCACCATACGGCGCGGGGTAGAAGCTCTGATGGCAGCTGGAGCTGCTCTAGAGGTAATTGTGATGGCTTCGCACGCGGTGCTGGTAGGCAACGCCCGCGAGAACCTGGCCCACCCGGCCATCCGAGAGGTGGTCTTTACCGATACCATCGCGCTCAACCCTGGTCTGGGCTATACCATTTTGCCCACCGCACCCCTGCTGGCTCAGGCCATCCGGCGGGTACACACCAACCAGTCGGTGAGCGTGCTGATATAGCCGCGCATCTCGAGTAAGCGTTCTGGGTTTTGCCGGAACCTACAGCTCGTACGGGTGTGGCCATTGGCCCTTGTTGTCGCATTCTTTAAGAGAACCGCCACAGGCCCACGCGAGACTACCCAGCGAACCCTCATCCATCACCCGCATCATGTTCTGGAACGTCATCGCCAGTAGACCACAGGCCGACCCATTAATCCGGGTGGGCCAGTAGCCTATCGTGGTTTCCTTTGCGAGGACCGCTCTCCGCCGGACTGCTTCGCGCCCTTCAGGTGCTCACAAGAGCGCCCTGGGTTGGATTGACCATCATTTTGAATCTGGCATCAAAACACTTTGGTCAGCACTTCCTGAGCAGCGCGCTCGGGCGACATCGGCAGGCCGATATAGTAGCCCTGGGCATAATGGCAGCCGTGACGAGCAAGCCAGTCCAGCTGAGCCCGATTTTCCACCCCTTCGGCCAGGGTCTTGAGACCAAAGGCGTTGGCCAGTTGTAGCATGGCCCGCAGAATGTCTTCAGAGGCGCGGTTGCTACCGATATCGCATACAAAGCTTTTGTCAATCTTGATCAGATCTATTGGCACCTGCTTAAGGTGCGCCAGCGAGGAGTAGCCGATACCGAAGTCGTCGAGGGCCACCCGCACCCCCAGGCCGCGCAACGCCACCAATCCTCCCAGCCACTTCTGCCGCTCAGGTAGTAAGGCCGACTCGGTAATCTCGAGCCACAGCATGCTGGGTTGCAAGGTCTCGTCGACCAGCGAGCGCACCACCTCACGCACCCAGTTGGGATGAGCCAGCGTAACTGCCGAGAAGTTGATAGAAAGCTCGCCTCCAAGGTGTCGCTGATCCTGCACGGCTTGTTTGAGTACAGCCAGGTCGAGTTCTCCGATCAGGCCCGACTCCTCGGCCAGAGGCACAAACTCACCCGGATGCAGGAGTCCCCTGGTCGGGTGGTTCCAGCGCACCAGGGCTTCCCACTTGCTCACAAAGCGATCCTGGATATTCAGGATGGGCTGGTACTGGATCAGGAAGCGGCCTTCCTGGATGGTCTCGCGAAGTTGCTGAACGGTCTTGAGGCGCTCGAGGGAGTTGATGTCCTGGCTGGGGTCGTACACGGCAATACCGGTACGGGCGTGTTTGGCCTGATACATGGCCACATCGGCGGCGCGGGCCAGCTCGTCGAGGGTCTGACCGTGTTCTGGATAAAGTGCTACCCCCAGGCTGGCCTGGACATGAATGGCATGATCCCCCAGGGTAAAAGGGGTCTCGAACACGCCATTCACCCTGCGGGCAGCAGCGGTAGCCGAGGTACGGTCTGCCGAAGGCAGCAGCACCGCAAACTCATCCCCTCCCATACGGGCCAGCAGATCGCCCTGGCGCAGCACATCCTTGATGCGCAGGGCAATTTGGCGCAGCAGTTCGTCTCCTGCCTGATGCCCCAGGGTATCGTTGACAACCTTAAAATCGTCCAGGTCGAGGTAGATGAGGGCTGGGGTTTCACGCTTGCGGCGATCGGTGACAAAGATAGCCTCGGCCACCGCCCAAAGCTTGCGGCGATTGGGTAGGTCGGTCAGGGGGTCGTGGTAGGCCAGGTACTCGATGCGGGCTTGCTGGCGATTGCGTTCGCCCACATCGCGGATGGAAATCAAAACCTGCTTATGGCCCGCAATCTGCACCAGCACACCGAGGGCCTCGACCTCGAGCTCGCGTCCCCCGTAGGCGACCAGGCGAATCTCCTCTACCGTGTCTTGTTCACCCCCCAGTATGCGCTGCAGCCGCTCGGCCACCCGAGGCAGCGACTCGGGGTGGACGAACCTGGTCAGGGGTTGCCCTACCACGTCCTCCAGGCGTTGATACCCCAGTCCACGCAATCCCGCCGGGTTGAGGTAGAGCACTTTTGAGCCATCGAAGAGCGCAACCGCGTCGGGTAGGGTCTCCAGAAGGGTTCGATAGGTAGCTTCCTGTTCGCGCAGGGCTTCGTAGGCCTGGGCACGGTCCATGGCCAGACTCAGCTGCCCCGCTACCCCTTCCAGAAAGCGCACGTCGCGCTGCTCGAGGTCAGGGGTGCTGCTTGCCACCAGTACCCCCTGCACCCTGCCCTTCACCAGCAGGGGCACTGCAATCAGGCTGCGCTCCCCTAACAATCCAGCCCTGCTACGTTCTTCGGTGCGGTAGAGAACCACCGTCTCGGCAGAGCGGACGGCCCGATAGACAATTTCGTGGGTCGGGTCAAAGTGGTCGGGCAGGGTCTGCATCCCCCCCAGGCAAACCAGCCGCAGTTGCTCCCCATCCGGCTCGTAGGCAGCCACGCTCTCGAAGCGCGGGTGCTCCTGCAGGGTATCCACCACCCCGTGCATCAGGGCCTGGGCTCCCAGGTCGCGGGCAAGCCCATCTCGTACTCTGGAGAAAAGGGTGAGCTCGAGGTTGCGCTCCTCGGCCTGGGCCTGGCTTTTAAGCAAGGCCTCCTCGGCAGCCCAGCGTCGGTCGTACTGTAAGCGAAAGAGCCCCATCGCCAGGCATGCTGCCAGCCCCACCCCGCTCATCAGGCGCACAATCTCACTGAGCCCCACATCCCACTGTGCACCCCCGAGGTTGAGCAACAGCACCTGCACCGGAATGTTGAGCGTGCCCACCAGCGCAGCCCCCCAGAGGCCCAGCCCCCAGCTCAGAAGCACCAGCCCCGGCAGTGCCAGCATGAGCAGCTGGTTACCAAATGTTTGATATAGCTGTGGAAACGACAGGCCATACACCCCAAGGGTAACCAGGCCCGCCAACAGCTCGAGCCTGCGTGACGATAACCAGGCCATCACCCCTGACAAAAACGAGTCCTCCGATCCAGGAGCCAATCTCCAGGTCTTCCACAACTTTCAGACAGTACCCCGAAGCTAAGGATTAACCCTACCTTGCCGAGCCTTGCCAACCGACAGTGAGGCACGTTGCGAGTGTACTCGAGAAAAGCGCCCAGCGAAACGTTATTCACATTTTGCATCCAAGTAACGGTCAAGCCCCTTTTTGCGTCACGTGCCAAATGTTTAGCCACACAGGTATTGTTCTAGGATATCCAGCTTCCAGAGACTTGCAAGTAACGCCTGCTTTACCGGGCCTTGAATGGCCTATCATTCAAACCTCACCCTGGGCTATGCGCTGGCGCAGATGATGAGCCCGCTGGCGAACTGCGGACTGCTCCAAAGGGTCGCGCTTATCCCAGGTCTTGTACAGCACGCCCAGGCGGGCATTACCTTCCAGCAGGGCACGGTGCCGAACCATGAAATCCCAGTACAGGCTATTGAAAGGACAGGCTTTTTCGCCCAGGGTCTCTCTCACCTTGAAGGCGCAGTGCTCACAATGATTGCCCATTCGGGCAATGTACTTCCCACTGGCCGCGTAGGGCTTGGAGGAGAGGATTGGCGAAGCAAATACGCCCATACCCAGCACGTTAGGTACCATAACCCAGTCGGCAGAGTCCACAAAGGCTGCCACGAACCAGGCATTCAGCGCCTCGGGTTCGATGCCATAGAGCAACGCGAAGTTTGCAAGCACCATAAGGCGTTCGATGTGGTGGGCATAGCCGCGCTGTTGAACACGGCTTAGCACTGTAGCCAGGCAGCGCATGCGGGTCGGTGCACCCCAGAACAGAGGCGGGACGGGCCGCTGGGCCCCTAGCTGGTTGGCCTGCAACAGCCCCGGCATCTCCCGGCGGTAAACGTGGTACATGTACTCGCGCCAGCCGATAATCTGCCGCACAAAGCCCTCGATGCTGGCCAGGGGAATGCCGCCATTTTCGTACTCTGCCAGGGCCCGCCCGACCACCTCGGCTGGATGTAGCAAACCCAGGTTGATAGCCGGCGAGAGCAGCGAGTGATTCATGCTCCAGCTCTGCTCGAGCAAAGCATCCTGAAACGGGCCAAAGGCCGCCAGGCGATGGATGACAAAGTCTTCCAGTGCCTCCAGTGCTTGGGCTCGTGTGACCGGCCATTCGAAACCCTCGAGGCTGCCAAAATGGCCACTGAACTGCTCCCGCACTGTTTCGATGGCTTGCAGGGTGAGGGCATCGGGGGCAAAGCGCAAAGGCGAGGTTGGCTGGTAGCCTGCCGGAGGGGCTTTACGGTTGTCTGCGTCGTAGTTCCACGCACCCCCTACCGGCTGACCCTTCTCCATAAGGTAGCCGGTGCGCTGGCGCATGAAGCGGTAGAAGTACTCGAGCCGGTAGGCTTTTCTGTCTCCTGCCCAGCGATCGAACTCCTCCGGCTGCAACAGCCAGAGCTGGTTGGGCAGCGACCGGTAAGCACCCCCGAGTTCCTCGACCAGCTTTCGCGCCCGCTGGCCAAACCCATAGTCGGCGGGCTGCATCTGAAACAGGGTCTCGTGGGGGTAAGACTCAAGAAATGCTCCCAGGGCCTCTCTCAGGGTCTCGGCCCGGAGGTACACCACCTCCAGGCCGCTCTTCTGAAGTTCCAGGGCAAAGTGGCGCATGGCACTGAAGAACAGCGCCAGTTTCTGCGGGTGCATGGGGGGGGTACGCCCCAGCTCATAGGCTTCTATCAGCAGCACCCGGGTGGGGGAAGCCTGCTGTACCGCTGCGTGGTTGAGCTGATCTCCCAGTATCCAGAGGGTCATACGGTTTCAGCCGTTCGGGCAAGCGGGTCAGCGCCTTTGGCTCAGCAAGTAGGCCGCGATGGGGCCTACTGCGTCCCCGTTGCGGCTGGTCAGAATGTCCAGGTGGGTCAGGTTGGGCAGGATTCGCACGTCGGCCGAAGTACCCGGAAACAACTCCTCCACGCTTTTGAAGCTGCTCACCTGGGGTAAAAGCCCTCGTCCTGCACCAAGAGCCAGCACACCATAGGGCAGCGAGCGGGGCCGCAACTCGGGCATGGCTACATCGTAGGCAGAGATGTCGAGGGACAGACGGTAAGGAAAAAACCACTCCGAGAAACCCGTGGTCGGGTTGGCATACAAAGAAATAAACTCCAATGGGTCGGTGGCCTCGCCACTGTCGCGCCACTCGACCCTGCCGCCGCGGGGGCCCCTGATGGTGTAGACCAGGCTGCCCACAAAAAAACTGAGCAGGTTAATCCCTTCGCGTCCGAGCGCCTGCCCCACCGAGACCGCAAATATGGGCGACAGCGCATAGCGCTCATCCACACGATAGAGCGCTGCGGCCAGCCGGCTGGCCCGGAAGGGCACCCAGCCAGGCGGTGCATCGGCCTGGGGGTTCTGGGCGGTCATAAAGGCCTGTGCTTCGGCCTGGGCAAAGCCCACCGGGTTCAGCCCAAAGGCGTTGATATAAGGCGGTGACTTGCCTTCCAGGAGTTCATTGAGCCCGGCCAGGCGGCCAAAAGCCCCTTCAGTGCCACCCAAATACTGCTCTTTAGTCAGTGGAACCAGGCGGGGAGCACCATCCAGCAAAATCAGGCCACTGATTTTATCGCCACGGTACAACGCAAATAGCGAAGCCAGGCTGGCTCCCAGCGAGTGTCCGGCCAGCACCACCGGGCCGCCCTTGCGGGCCTGATCGATCACTTGCTCGAGGTCGTCCAGGTGTACTCTAAGACCCCAGTCTTTGAGAAAAGGAAAATCGGGCAGGCGGTACTCCTGGTAATAGGCCCAGGGGTCGGGCGAGGCGAAGCCCCTGCGGTCTTCGAGGCCATTGGCCCTGCGATCCCAGGCCCAGACCGACCAGCCGGGGGCTGCCTGCACCAGGCGTCGGGCCAGGGCATCGAAGTTGGTCGCACCCCCCAGAAACCCCGGCACAAAAACAATGGTGCCGCGCGGGCTTCCCTGGGCCGGGTAGACCAGCACATAGCTTTTATCCAGGGCCACCCCTGCTGCTGTCGGAGCACCGGGAATGGCCCGGTATTCGGGCTGGCCTGCCCAGCGAGCCTGGGCCAGCCCCATGCCCATAAACCCAAGTACCAGAAATATCCACAGTCTCATGTACGTTATCCTGAGGCCAAGCAGGGGTTCAGACTTGACCAGAGCTCACAAAAAAGGTGGGCCGAAGCCCACCATACAAGTGATCGAGTTTCGGAAAGTAGCGCTCTTTCCTGGAAGCCTCCTAGGGACTGCCAAAGGTATCCTCGACCACGATCACCTCGAGGGTCTCGCCAGCGAGCAGGCCCACCGCAAATACGCTGTAAACCTTGCCCCCTTCAAAGGCCACCCCCTCTAGTGGAAGCGCCACATTGGTGGTGCCGGTGGGGCGCACCTCGAGGTTGAAGGCCCCGGCTGGAACGGTGCCGTAGCCCGAAATCTGATTGAAGGCCAGATTGCGGAAAAGCACCGGCCCACCCTTGAGGGCCACATCGACCGCCGGGGCATCCGGCGAGGCGTGAACAATACGAACCTTGGCTACCCCCTCGGTAGGGGCGATGCGGTCTTCGACCAGGCGGGCCTTAAGGGTAGAGGCGGTACCCAAAGCCATCACCGTGTAATGCTTGCCAGCCTGCACACGGATTGCGACATCGGCCACCTTAGCCGGGTTCTGACCGGTGGTTTGCACCGTCAGGGTTAGGCTGCCTGCAGGCACCTCGGCGTAGTAGGTCACATCTTTGAAAGATTGGGCCTCAAAAACCTTGTTACCACCAGAGAGAATGTCCACTGCTGGTGCATCTGGCACCAGATGAGCGAACCGAACAAACGCGGTGCTTGCGCTTTCTTGAGCTAGAGCAAAGCCAAACACCAGTACCGAGGCCAAAACCCACTTTATCCACCGCATAGAAACGCTCCTTTCTACCGCTGGGTTATAGACTTGCAACGTCATCGTATCGTTTGAAGCAGCGATAATCAACCCGTTCAGCCTACAGAGCTTAGAGCATCCTCTGTGCAACGATAACTCCTTCTGTATTGCAGCAGAAGACCAAAATGTAGAGGGTCGCTCGAGGCGACCCTCTAAAGCCTCGAGGCCCTTTACTTGGGCAACAGCACCGTGTCGATTACGTGAATGATGCCGTTGCTGGCCTGCACATCCACCGCGGTAACCGTAGACTTGCCGTTCAGTACCACTTTGCCATCCTTAACCTCGATGGCCACACTCTGCCCCTCAACGGTCTTGGCTTCCTTGAGGGTAACCACCTGGCTCGAGGGCACCCGGCCTGCCACCACATGGTAGGTCAGAACTCTGGTTAGGGCGGCTTTATCGGCTAGCAGTTTATCCAGGTCGGCCTTGGGAATCTTGGCAAATGCTTCATTGGTAGGCGCGAACACCGTAAAAGGACCTGGCCCGGAAAGGGTTTCGGCCAGACCGGCCGCCTGCACTGCTGCCAGCAGGGTGCTGAAGTTGGGGTTGGTAGCGACAATCTGAGCAATGGTCTGGTTCTGCGTAGCACTCTGGGCGCTGGTCAGGGTCAGTCCAAGTGCAGCCAGGGCCAAACTGCCAATTACAAACAGGGTCTTGAGTTTCATCTACGGCCTCCTTGTCCAACTTTTGTAGGGGTTATGAAACAGGTGGAGATACGAAAAGCCCTGTTCAGGTGGCTTTTGACCTCTGATTGACTGCTTCCTAACCTCCAACACTACGATAGACGTATAATCTTAGTAGAATATTTGTTTAAGATACGTTTAGATTTGTAAGGCATGGTACAGGTCAAAGGCTAATAAGAATAATCCCTGAAGCACGATAGCCAGTCCAAAGCCCCTAAGGATGGGGCTTTCACGCTTCCACAAAACCAACCCAACCAGTACATACACGAGATCCAGACCGGCATTAATCCAGAGCAAGCGTCCCAGGCCCGATGGCTCTGGTTCGGGTCCCAACCAGCCGGCGTAGGCAATAGCCGCGTTGACCAGTCCCCAGACCCCGGTCATAAACCAGAAAGACCTCCAAAAACCAGGCTCAGATCGCCACAAAGCAAAGAGGGCAGCCCCCAAACACACCAGTGCCCAAAGCATCAGTTGCTGGGCTATGCGCTCTCCTGCTAGATCGCTCATAACATCATCCCCTGGCCTGGGCTCTGCAACGTCTGGAACAATACTTCACTTCGGTCCAGTTCCGCGCCCATTTCTTGCGCCATTGAAAAGGCCGACCACACACCGGACAGGTTTTCACGGGCAGGCGCGCCTTGAGGCCTTTGTAGCTCATATACCATCCCCTCGCAAAAAAGCCAGGCCAGCTGCTTGATTTCGAGTGGTGCTGGGAAGGAATGCAGCGGACAGCCGGAGCCAGTGGGAGGGAACCATTTGTGGCAACTCTAGTCGGGAAGATAGCCGGCAGAGCCATCTGGCCGCTGGGCTATGGCTCTACCCTGGAGGGTCTTGTGCTTGCTACTTGGGCGTTTGGTCTTTTAGCTATCTTCTCGGCAGCCACCAGGTAGCGCCTGCGGGCAAACTCCAGATCCAGTACTGGACGCCGGTAAGGCTGGGGACGTCCCTCGGACTCTGGCACCCAGCGTCGCAACCAGACGCCGTTGGGGTCGTGGGTCTCGGCCTGGGTGATCAGGTTGAAAACCCGGAAATAAGGGGCCGCGTCCACTCCCAGGCCACCGGCCCAGTGCCAGCCCTGCAGGTTGGAAGCGTTGTCGCCGTCCAGAAGCAGATTACGGAAGGCCCGCTCACACTTCTGCCAGGGCAAAAGAGCTAGCTTGACCGCAAACTGCGCGACCACCATGCGCCCCCGGTTGGACAAAAAGCCGGTAGCCCGCAACTCGCGCATGCAGGCATCCACCACCGGGATACCGGTCTGGCCCAGAAGCCAGGCTTCCAGTAGTTCGGTGTCGTCGTTCCAGGGCAGGTCGTCCCAGCGGGGGTCGAACGCCTGGCTCATCATCTGGGGGCGGTGGTGTAGCAAATCACCGCTAAAATCACGCCAGCAAAGCTCATTGACCCACTTACGGGCCCCCTCCCCGCCCACCTGCAAAGCCCTTTGCGCAGCCAGACGTGGTGAGAGCACCCCAAGGGTGAAGTAGTAGGACAGCCTCGAGACCCCCTCACCGGCCAGCCCGTCGCGGGTCAGGTGGTAGCTGGGCAGCTTGTCGCGCAAGAAGAGCTCGAGGGCCTTTAGCGCGGCCTCCTCACCTACCGGCGGCAGCGGCACGTCCGAAGCTTCTTCGGGTATCGATCCGACCTCGTAGCCTGGCGGGAGGTCAAGGGGTAGAAAGTGGGCCGGCGCATCCAGTGGGGTGGGTTCGCCCGCAGCCCACCAGCGCCTGGAGAAGGGCGTGAAGACCGTGTAGGCCTCCCCATCAGGCTTAACGATGGCACCGGGTTCGTGGATGTACTGACCATCAAACCAGCCCATCCGCCCTTGCAGAGCCTTCGCAACCTGGGCATCACGATAGCGGGCATAGGGGGTGGAGTTGTGTACTGCAAAGACTTTCTGGATGCCCAGTTGGTTTACCACCTGGGGCAAAACTTCCCAGGGCAAGCCGGTGCGCACCAGCAAGGTGCCCCCCCGCCGGGTGTAGCCCTCACGTAGCGCTGCAACGTTCTGGTAGAACCAGGCCCTTCGGCGCGGTGTGGTGTTTTGCAGAATGTTGGGGTCGAAGACCACCAGACCCAGGGTGGGCCCGGTACGCAGGGCCGCATCCAGGGCCAGATGGTCATGCAGTCGAAGATCGGCGCGGTGCCAGACCAGATTCACGTGGGCCATGATGCCGGAAAACGCAGGGTGGAAGTATGGGATGGGGTTCAATTGGTATTCTCAGCCAGGATTGGCATACTGGAGGGGTGCGCGGCTGGATGCAAATTTTGTTTTTTGTTCTGGTGGGGATCATCCTGGCTTTTGGCGGCCGGATGCTACTACAGCCACGCCCTGCCGACGACTGGAAAACCCAGCGGCTTCCCGACGAGGCCATCAGCCGACTGGCAGTGCATTACCAGAGCGATGTGGGCTTGTACGCAGAAATATGCAAGCCTAAGGGCAACGGCCCATTCCCCAGCGTGGTACTGGTCCACGGCGGTTTTGTAGGCCCCAATGACAGTGCCCAGGAGCTTTGCCGTACCTGGGCCAAGGCGGGTTATCTGGTCGCCCTGCCTCACCTGCGGGGCCAGGGCAAGAGCCAGGGGAAGAGCGAGATTTGCCGGCAAGAAGCGGGCGATGTACGCCTGCTGGCCGATGGTCTACAGCGCCTGGGGGGCAGCGCCAAGCGGGCCTACGTGGGAATTTCGCTGGGGGCCTGTGTGGCCCTTGGCGCTGCCCGGAATGACCCTCTGGCCCAGGGGGTTGTGTACTTGTTGGGCGCAACCGATTTCTTAGCCATGATGGAGCGCCTGCAACAGTATGGCCGCGCCGAGGCCTACCAGCGCTGGCAGGCGTTGATCGGCGCATCACCCCAGGACTGCCCAGCCTGTTACCTGGAGCGCAGCCCCCTTTCCTGGGTCCATGAAGTCAAGGCACCGCTCTTGCTGATTGCCGCCGGAAACGACCCCATCGTCTCACCCCTGCAATACTGCGCCCTGGCTAAGCTGCGTGAAAACGCTGGAGCATCTGTGCGTCGGGTAGCCCTGACCCGCGAAGGCCAGTTGTGGACGGCGCCCCTTATAAAAGAACGAACCTGCCTGGGGCAGTTTGGTAGCCTGGGGCGAGTCGTTGTGCAAACCTCGGTAGGATGAACCGACAGCTACCGCCCATCACCTGGCCTGCGACCATCCAAACGAGGCCACCCTTGGCGTTAGTATTGTGGGCATGATTGTAGATGCCCACCTCGACTTAGCCCACAACGTAGTTGACCTGGGGCGCGACCTCACCCTGTCACTCATGGAACTACGCCAGCGCGACTCGCATACCGATGTACCTGTAGTAACCTTGCCTGCCCTGCGAGAGGGTCATGTGGGCATCTGTTTTGCCACCCTCTGGGTGGATCCGCGCAAATACGCAAACCCGGAAAGCGCGCACCAGCAAGCCCTAAAACAACTGGAAGTGTACCTGCGCTGGGAAGAACAAGGGCTGGTACGAGTTTTACGGGACAAAACCAGCCTGCAAAATCATCTGGCTTTGTGGCCAGAGGACAGAATAACAGCCCTGGTTGTCCTGATCGAAGGCGCCGAGTGCATCCGTGCGCCTGACGAAGTCGCTTTCTGGCAAAAGCAGGGGGTTAGGCTGATTGGCCCCGCCTGGAACCGCACCCGTTACGCCGGGGGAACCCGTGAGCCGGGCGGCCTCAGCGACCTGGGCAAGGAGCTCATGCAAGCCATGCAAGAGCATCATCTGGCCCTGGATTTCTCTCATATGGACGAACAAGCCTTCTGGCAGGCCCTTGACCTGTTCGACGGCCCCGTTTGCGCCACCCACAGCAACCCCAGGGCCCTGTTGGGAGGTGAGGGGCTCGAGTTCTCCAACCGACACCTGACCGATGCGATGATTAAGTCCATCGGTCGGCGGAACGGGGTTATCGGCACGGTGTTGTTCGGTTTTTTTCTGCAACACACCTGGAAAAGGGGAATGGAGAGGGTAAAGCTGGAGGTCGTAGGCCAGCACCTGGCCTACACCGCCGGGTTGATTGGCTGGGACAAAGTGGGCATCGGCTCCGATTTTGACGGAGGCTTTGGGATGTACGAAAACCCCGAAGGGCTGGATCAACCCAGCGACCTTAATAGAATCCGTGAGCTGGTTCCCACCCCCTTCCAGCCTGGCGTCCTGGGTGAGAACTGGCTGCGCTGGTTGCAGACGGTTCTGTTTTGAATCTAAAATCCGACCTGCCGTGGTATAACCAGGGCTGTGAATCTTTCCAGCTTGTGGATCGGCTTAGTAGCAGGTGCTTTTGGGGGTCTGGTAGGGCTGGGCGGTGGCATCGTAGCCATGCCATTAATGGTAACCTTCCTGAAGCTCACCCAGCATAAAGCGGTGGCAACCAGCCTGGTCATGGTGGTTTTTACCGGATTGGCCGGTGCGCTGACCTATGCCACCCAGGGAACAGTAGACTGGGTGGCCGCCCTGCTCATCTTTCCCAGCGCCATGATTACCGCCAACCTGGGGGCCCGATTTGCCAACCGGTTGCCCGAGTGGAAGCTCAAGCGGGTATTCGGCTGGTATCTGGTTTTTGTGGCCCTATCACTCCTGCTCAAGCCTTACATCCCACATGTAGACGAACCCCTGCAGGGCTGGGTACGGGTGCTGCCCCTGCTGCTCACCGGCACGGTAGCAGGCTTTGCCTCGGGGTTGCTGGGGGTCGGAGGCGGAACCATCACTGTTCCGATCATGGTACTGCTGGTAGGCCTCGAGCAGCACACTGCTCAGGGCACGTCCCTGCTGGCCATGATTCCCTCGGCTCTGGTGGGGTCTTACACACACTACCGGCATGGCAATCTGGCACAAGAGTACGTGCCGGGGCTGGTCGCAGGCATTCTGGCCGGCGCCTTTGCGGGAGGGCTGGTTGCCAATCAACTACCCGAGTTCTGGCTACGCCTGGTATTTGCCATGGTGCTAATCTGGACTGCCACGCGCTATGTTGGAGCCAAGCCCAAGCCCCAGGCTGCCTAGGTTCGGTTCTTCGGAAAAAAAATCGCTAATCCGAACTACATACTTTTGCTCTATACAATACAGCGGGCTCCACAAAGAGCCATTCGCTGCCAGGTGCGCTAGACTCTTGTATGGGATTCGAGTTTTTGAAACTTTCTTAGGAAAGTCATTTACGCCATCCTTCGACGGGCAACAGATCATGAGTGAGACCATTATTCGCAGGGCTTTGCTGATCGGCTTTTTGCTGCTTGGTGTCTTGCTGGCAACTCTCACCCGTCAATCGGCTCCCACCCTTCCTGGTGAGTTTGCAGCCCGCAGCGCACCCTTATTTGGCTTTTCCTTCCGATTGGGCCAGAATGCAAAGGCCAGCCTGGCAGCCATACTTGACCGCCGGGATCTGCGGGCCGAGCAACGCCGGATGCAAGCCGAGCTGCAACAATTGCGTCAGGAAAACCAGCGGCTGGTGATGGAAAACCGCAAACTGCAAGCCACCTTGCGGGTTCAGGCAGTACAGGGCCTGGGAGTGGTTGTGGTTGCACCTGTCATTGACGATGACCCCTCCGGGTTATATCGCAGGCTGTATCTGGGGGCTGGTTCGGCCCAGGGTCTGCGGGTCGGGATGCCTGTCACAACAGCCAACGGACTGGTAGGCGTTATAACCGAGGTCGCACCAAACAATGCCGTGGTTCGGACGCTGCTCGACCCCGAGTCACGGGTTGGGGTACGGCTCGCTGGCGCCCCTGGCCGGGGTATCGCATATGGTGCTCCTCCTCGCATGTTGCGGGTTGAGATTGCCCCTGAAGCCAGTGTCAAACCTGGCGATAAAGTGGTGTCGGGGGCCTTGCAAGGGCTCTATCCCGCCGGCATCAGCGTAGGCACTGTTGAACAGGTACTGCCCCACTCGCCAGGGGCACTCAAAAAGGTCTTGTTGGTGCGGCCAGCAGTGCAGCTTTCGCTGCTGGAGGAAGTGCAGGTGCTAAAGCCCCTATGAACTCGAGGCTTCCTGAAACCTGGTCTGGCAGTGGTTTTGCTTGTCACATGACGGGCAGCCAAAGTCAGTACCAATATTGGCCCGTACAGGACCCTTCGAAGCCGGTTCGCTCGCCATTCGCACGCCTTTGTGAGTGCGCCTTCTCAACCCTTCCCCGGCTATGCGAATGATATTGATCATTGCTGTTGCTTTTCTGCTCCAGGGCTTTGTATCTGGATTACTGGGGGATAGCTATGCCCCCCCTGATTTGATTTATCTGGCTGCATTGTTGCTGGCAGCAACGGTATCACCCTACACAGGTTTGCCCCTGGCCTTTGCCCTGGGGCTGCTGCAGGATCTGCTCTCGGCCGGATATCCCGGGCTTCATGCAGTGGGATTGCTGTTCGCTGCTTATGCCTATTACCGTCTTTCACGCCTGGTACACTGGGACGAGCTGGCCGGTCAGGCCGTCATTTTGGGGGGCAGTTTCGTAGCCAAGTGGTTGGGTATCCTGCTCGTGGCTTTCTGGTTGCGGCTGGGCAACTTTAATCCTCTCACGCTGTGGCCGGTTATCTTACCGGAGATGCTGCTGACCCTTCTGATTGCCCCATTTGCCATTCGGCTTTATCAGGCGTTTTTTGCGGTACGCGGCAAGTAGGAGGGCCGAGTGAACAGCCGTGTCTGGGTTCTGCTAGGGCTTTTTTACCTTGTACTGCTGCTGTTTGTCGGACGGCTTTGGCAGTTGCAGGTAGTGCAGTACGAGCAGTATGCCACCCGCAGCCAGGGCAACTACCTTCGCACCGAAACCTCGCTTGCCCCCAGGGGACGCATTCTGGATCGCAACGGTCAGGTAATCGCTACCAACCGCCTGGCGGTCGACCTGCTTTATTCTGGCGGAGACGTGCATTTTGAGGAGCGCATTCTGGCCCTGACCGGCCTGAAGGAACTACCCAAAGCTGTGCGAGAACCGGTTGAGTTGATGGTCAATATTCCAGAGGCACTGGTTCCTACGCTGGCCGAGCTTACCGCTGGAGAGCCCAACCTGAAGCTCCTGGAGCGCATCGAGCGGGTCTACCCCAACCCCATCTCGGGGCCGGTAATCGGTTATACCGCCCTGCCTAGCCCGGACCAGCTCAAGGCAGGCTACGACCCCGAGGAACTCGTAGGAGCAGCAGGCCTCGAGGCCGCCCTGGAAGGCCAGCTCAAAGGTATCAAAGGTGTGGTGCTGGCCGAGGTGAATGCCAGGGGTCAGCGGGTGCGTTTTCAGGAGCTCAAAGAGCCACAGTCCGGTACCGACGTGTACCTTACCCTCGACCTGAGCCTGCAACGAGCCGCCGAGCAAGCCTTACAGGAGGCCGTCGAAGACATCAATCGAATTCGCGCTCGCAACCGGCTGCCCCTGGTCAGCCGGGCCAAGGGGGCCATTGTGGCCCTGGATCCACGCAATGGTGAGGTGCTGGCCATGGCCACGGCCCCGGCTTTCGACCCCAACCTGTTTGGTCGAAGGCCCCGCCCCAACAACAAGATTCGCGAACTCTTCGCCGACAAAGACAGGCCTACCCTGAACCGAGCGGTGAATGCCTATCCACCCGGTTCAACCTACAAGCTGGCCACCTCGAGCATGGCCCTGGAAACTGGTTATGTTAGCGCCAGCACAGCTTATCGCTGTAGCCCCTACATCGTCTTCGGCGGTATCCGGCGCAACTGGGCCCGGGTGGACATGGGCATGATGACCGTAAAGGAAGCCATTGCCCAAAGCTGCAATACCTGGTACTACCAGGTCGCTATGCAAGACCCCATCGGGATGGTCGACAAGCTGCACAAGCGGGCTGTGGAGCTGGGGGTGGGCCGCCCTACCGGTCTGGAAATCGGCGAACAATCCGGCATTGTACCCACCCTGCAATGGAAGCGCCAGAATCTTCCCCGCGACCCCCGCTGGTGGCCGGGCGAGACCCTTTCGATTGCTATTGGTCAGGGCTATAACAAGGCCACCCCGGTTCAGATTGCCCGCATGCTGGCGACCATTGCCCAGGGTGGCCAGCAGCCCGAGTTGCACCTGGTTCGGCGCATTGGTAATCAGGTTATCCAAAGACCCCGTACCTCGGTTCCAGGGCGGTACTGGAAAGAACTGCAAGAGGGTCTGCGCAAAACTGTCACCTGGGGCACTGCCCGGCATGTGCTGGGCAACTTTCCCGTATCCACTGCCGGCAAGACCGGCACCGCCCAGAACGAAACCCTGACTCCAGGCCTCGAGCACGCCTGGTATATGGGCTATGGCCCGGTAGACCCCGCCGACCCTCGGCCTCCCCTGGTGGTGGTGGCCTTTTTCGAGAATGGCGGGGAAGGTAGTGGAGTGGCCCTGCCCGCCGCACGCAAGATCATGGCTGCCTACTGGAAAGTGGGGCAGGACTTCGCGGTTCGCTAGGCTGCTTCAAGCCCAGTCGGGCCAGAATCAGCGCGGCTACCCGCTCACCTCCCATTGCCACCGCCGGCACCGACTGACCTGGAAAAATGGTCTCGCCCACCCGCCACAGGTTTGGATAGGGGGTTCGAGGGCTGGGGGTGCGGAAGGGATGCACCTGCGGATACCCTCCAACCCAGCCGTCCTGCCGCTGGGTGTAGAAGTGGTAGGTGCGCGGGGTGGCCCCCAGAATCAGCGCCGCCGATTCACGAAAGCCTGGAATCAAACGCTCCACCTGAGCTTCTACTTTTTCCTGCCAGAGGGCTTTCTTGGCATCGTATTCATCCCTGGAAAGGCCCTGCCACTCGGCCATTCGGGTGTGCACCGAAGCCGACAACACCCTTAAACCCGCCGAACCGCGTGAGGTGTCTGCCGGATCCGCCAGGCTCAAAAAAATCCACTCGCCATCCCCAGCCCACTGCCGGTAGGGTGCACCCGCTGGAACGCTGGACTCGGGCACCACGGCGTGCAGCATGAAGGCCCCCCAGCCATCACGGGGCGACGCAGACCTGGGGCCATCGGGTAGCAATGCCGCAAGATTGCCGGGGGTCAGATTGGCCACGAAAAGATCGGCTGCTACTATCTCGCGTTCGCCTCGACGGCGCCCACCCAGCACCACCTCCGCCGCCTCGATGCGTCCGGCCCGAACCCGCAGTTTTTCCACCCGGTGCCGGTACAGCACGCGGCCCCCATGCTTGTGAACAGCCTCGGCCAGGGTCTGTGGAACGGCCCCCATACCCCCCATAGGCATGACCGGGCTCCGGTGGGGTAAGTCCAGGGCTGCTGCCCCAAACAAAGCGTAGGTACCCATGGCATCGGTCTGAGAGGCAATCAGGAGCTGCGCATCCAGAAAGCGCCTGAACGGTGGCAGGTCGGGCGCATGGGCTGCCGTGCGAGCCACCAGATCGGCCAGGATACCGGGCAAGCTGCCCAGATTCTCCAGTGCCCAGGGAAGTCCTTTCTGCACCAGCCACCATAGTTCTCGAGCATCGGCGGGCGGGAAGGGCAAACCCCTGGCCACCTTCCACAGCGCCAAAGCCCGTTTTTCTTGCCAGACCCAGAACTTTTGCACGCTTCCGCCAAAGGCCTCGAGCTGCGCTTCCAACTCGTACATCCGGCCCACCGGACGGGTGACTACCCGGCCATCATGCAGCCAAACCTCCATCAGTGGCTCACCCAGGGCCAGCTTACGAACGGGAAAAGCGACCCCCAACTGGCGCTCGAGCCGAGTAAAAACCCCGTCTGCATCGAAGCCCGCCAGCAAGGTAGCACCCGCATCGAAACGGAAGCCTCTATGCCAGAAGGTACCCGCCGAGCCGCCGGGGTAGGTATGGTGCTCCAGGACGGTGACCTCGAGGCCGGCCTGGGCTAACAGTGCGGCGGTCGTGAGCCCGCCCACCCCCGCACCGATCACCGCCACTCTCACGTGAGAAATAATGCCATAGGGTTAAAAGCTTTACACGTTTTGCGGCTACATTTTTTCCGAAGCGTGCTTGTTTAAGAGAGCTGATCTATTCGCCATATGGTTTTCGCAATATTAGCCATCTGGCTCTGACGTGCTAACAAACGTTCGGGTGTCCACTCTGCGTTTTCTTCAGCCAAACTTTGAGTAATACTTAAAGTGCTTTGGCGGTATACGGCGCGCTTTGCAGAATAGGGTTGGTTGCCCAGGTTTCTGTTGAGTCCTGTTTCAAGCATGGTCATATTGCCAAGACGGTACACGAAGTCTTCCATATCTCGGTCGCTAAAGGCTTCCCATCCTGCTTGTGGCGATTGTGGCAGCACATGCTCGATGGAGTAGTGAGGCGAATCCTCGTCAAATTCAGCCCCTCCCATCTGTTTTTCCAGTTTCCTCAAAATATATCGTACAATCTTGGCATTGCGGCTCTGGGTAGTCTTTATGCTTTTCTCTGCAAAGTCAGCGTAGAATGCCTTATCACTGGGGTAGATGGGCCTTAGTGAGTCTAAAATCTCCTGTAAGGTGGTCAGTTTGCTCAAATGGATCTTTTTGGCTACCTCATGGTACAAGCGTTCTTGTTCGTTAGGCGGCTGGGAACCGATTACGTTATAGCGGAAGGAGATGACTACTGTTGCCCGGAGCAAGCGATCAAACGCCTCGTCTGGCATTTGCCGTTTAGCCGCCATCAACATAGGATAGGGTTGCCTTACGGAAAACATCCGCAACTCCTGGGCATAGCTCTTCCACTCGGGAGGCCATTGAGATCCTTCTGGTTGAACTAGGGCGAGGTAGGTGTCTATGTCCTCATCCATTTCTCGCAGCAGAGTAAAGACGTCTTCACGCGTTTTCACTTTGGTGCGGATGACCTTGAACAGCTCAGAATGCCGCGCGAAACTTTGCCGGCTATTCCAGTGCATTCGAAGGAAGTCGGGAAAGCTCTCGCTACCTAACCGTCCTACCATGTTTTCCCAGCGGCGCTCGAGTTCTTTTAACTCGTGCTTATCCTGCGATCCGCGGGCAAGAACCGAAAATAGGTAATTTTTGAGTAAATCTGTGGAAGAAAGACGTACACCACGAGCGTTTAGCGTTTCAAAAACCTTGTAGGCGTTTAGCTCATCGGAGACCGTAATAACGGTGAAGAAGAGCTTGTCGCTCATATTTTCGATAAACTGTGCTAAGGCTTTGCCTTGGTCAGCATCTTGTTTTACATAATCTGAAAGCTTTTTCTCAAACCACTCAAAGGCTTTCCGCATAAAATGCGTGGAAGCAGGAAAGCCCCGCACAGGTAGTTGATCAGATAAAGGAACCAAATAATCCCGATAGTAGGAGTCGTTATTGCGGTTGAGCGATAATTTGTTTCTGCTGGTTAGCGTAACAGGGTCCAAGTAACCAACATAACTGGCACGTAGCTGATCCAGCCTTTTTTGGTTGTTATCAGAGTCTGTGCTGGTGGATACCAACCGCTTTAGCAAACGCATAGAGGCAAGAACTATCAGGCTCAATGTAGTGAGCCTTTGTTGTCCATCAATAACATCGAATAGGCGGTTATCGCTTGTTTGCAGAACCAAGTAGCCCATGTAATGGGCGGGTTCGCTTTCTTCCTCTCGACCGGGAATTGTGCCTAGAATATCCGTCCACAAATCCTCCCACTCCTCTTCACTCCATGAGTAATCACGTTGAAATGGGGGTATCTGATACGTAAGCCCGTTGCCAAGCAACTGGCGGTAAGTTCGATTTTCGGTGTTGAAATTGGTTGAGGCCATACCAACTACAAGGGTAGCCAAAAATGTCTACCCCAGCCAGAGGGCAGAAGGGTCTAACTCAACGCTTTATCTGGCGCACATAGGCCAGCACCGTATCTGGGTCGCGGAAGGGGTTAACACCCCGCCAGATGTGCTCGATACGGCCTTTGGGGTTTACCAGAATGGTGTCGCGGTTGTAGAAGCCGAAAAGCCCGCCTACTTTGAAGAGCCTGGCCAGAGTACCTTCCTTATCTGGCAGCATGGCTCCTTTGAGCGCCATCTGCTCAATGAAGGAGCACTGGTCGGCAGCGGGGTCGGCACTCACGCCATATATCTCTACACCCAGCCTGGCAAACTCACCATGCAACTCGGCATAACGTTTGCCCTGGGCAGTGCAACCCGGCGAGCTGGCCTTGGGGTAAAACCAGAACAGGAGGTACTTGCCTTCCCTCACGGTGGCCGCAAGGTCTACCGGTTTACCATAGGAATCCTGTACTTTGGGCAGGGCCACCGGGTCGCCAGGGGCCAGTGCCAGCACCGGGGCAAATATCAGCAGCATCCACCAGAGCCGTTTCATACTCTAAAGTCTGCCCCGATGCAGCGACGCTTGCTGTGGGCCAGGCTTCAAGTCGGAGAGCTTTCAGGCTGGGTCGGCGTTACTCCAACTTTCGACTTCAGGTAGTCCAGCACTATTTGGGCATCCTGAAAGGGATTCACATTGCGCCAGATTTTTTCGATCCTGCCCTGGGGATTAATCAGGATAGTATCGCGGTTGTACATACCCAGCAGCAGGCCAAAACCCAGCCAACCCCCCACCCCAAACGCACGCCCTATGGCCCCCGAGGGGTCGGGAATCATGCCACCCTCGAGGGCCAGGCGGTCAATAAAGCTGCACTGCGCCGAGGCGGGGTCGGCACTCACTCCAAACACCTCGGCCCCCAGCTGTTTGAATGCCCCGTGTAGCTCACTGTACTGCTTGCCCTGGGCAGTACAACCAGGGGAACTGGCCTTGGGGTAGAACCACAACACAATGTAGCGCCCCTGATTGACCAGGGCTTTTAGGTCAATGGTTTTGCCGTAGGCATCCTGTATTTGCATGAGGGGCGCGGGATCCCCAGGCATCAAGTTCATGGTGCTAGTATCGGAAATGCAACAAAATCAGGCTGTAAGGAAGGGACAAATTCTGTTCTGGATATACCGGTCGCTACCCTTGCCCATCAATCGAATGCCTGGGCCGAGAGGTCTACAGGCGCTTCGACTTTGGTTCCATAGGTGTTATGCCAGAAGGCGATGCCGCGCAGTGGGGCGTAGACCTCGAGGCTTGGAAGCGTCTGCCCGTCTAGCTTGATGCGGTGAATCTTGGTGCTACCCCGCCGGATAGCATAAATAACATCATCCAGCACAACCATCTCCACCTGGCTGGTCGGATCCTCGCCCTCGGCTACCGGCATGGAAAGCGATAGCAAAACTTCGCCCTCGAGGGAAAGCTTGCGAATTTTCTGGCTGTCCGAGTCGTAGATTAGGAGCTGGTCATCGGGGGTCAGACCCAGACCACCCAGCAGCCGAAGTTCTTGTGATTCACGGCTTTTGCGGAAAGCATAACGCGAAACATACTGCCCGTTATGCTCGAGGCGCTGCACCTGGCGGTTACCGTAGTCAAGCACAAAAATGTACTTGCGACTGGCCAGCATGGCCCTGGGCGACTCGAAGGTGCCCCGGCCCTGACCCGAACCCCCAAAACGGGTCACAGGGTTGCCTTCCAGGTCGAAGCGGGTGATGGTGCAGGCCTCGCCATCCAGCACCAGCAGACCATCGGCCAATGCTGCCAGCGAGATGGGGTACAGCAGCTCACCCAGTTTCATCCCGTAGGGCGCAATTGAGTGGGTAATTTCGCCTTCCACATCAAAGCGGTGCACCAACCGTACTGCGCCGCCGCCATACTCGAACAGGCTAATCCAGAAGCCGCCGTCCTTGTCCACCGAAATCGAGAGCGGAGGCGAAGGGAACATGCCCCGTCCGCTGCCTACCCCACTCCACATCCGCATCAGGGTGCCGTTCAGATCCATCAGGCGCAGCGTGCCTTTCTTGGTCTCGACCGCCAGGGCCAGGTAGACGGGAGCCGTAAGGCCAGGGTCTTCCTGCCACTTGCCACGCAACACGTCCATCACAGCTTCCAGACCAGGGCGTTTTTCCGGGTCTTTCTCCAGCATTCGGTAGACCAGGTCGGATAGCACCTGAGGAATATCGGGGTTGACTTGCTTGGGAGGGGCAGGCATCTGGGTGATCTGCTGGTGGATCACCGCTTCGTAGGCTCCCTGAAAAGGCGGCTGACCGCATAGGGCTTCGTAAAAGACCACCCCAAAGCTGTAAATGTCGGATTTATGGTCAATGCGCTGTCCCTTGGCCTGTTCGGGGCTCATGTAGACTGGCGTACCGATGCGAGCACCGGTGATGGTCAGACGGGTCAACACCTTGCCCGCTGCAATGCCAAAGTCCATCAGGCGAACCCCCCGGGGGTCTACACTGCCATCATCGCGCACGGCATTCTTGAGCACCATGATGTTGCCTGGTTTGATGTCGCGGTGGATAATGCCCTGGGCATGAATGTGCTGGAGGGCCTCGGCCACCCGACTCATCACTTCCACAATGCTTTTGATGCCCAGGCGCTTGCTTTCGATCAAGCGATCAAGCCCCTCTCCATCGAGAAATTCCATAGCAATGTAGTGGGTATCGCCCTGGTTGCCGTGGTCGTAAACCTTGACGATGCCCGGATGGTCAAGGTGCGCCAGCAGTTCGGCCTCGCGATGGAAGCGCCGCACAAAGCGGGGGTCCCCCACGTATTTTTCCTGGGGTATCTTGAGCGCAATCAGGCGGCCATCCTTCTTGCTGCGGCCCTTGTAGACCGTAGCCATACCTCCAATTCCGATCTTCTCCTGGATGTCGTACAGGGTCTCGAGGCCAGTGACGCTGTTCCCCAACGAGACCTTGGGGTTGGGCTTGGCCTTAGGGGGTCGAGGCGCGGGCTTTGCGCGCGGTTTGAAGGCCACCCGGGTGGATCTGGGTACCCACATCGAGGCCAGGCCCAGCAACAACGCCGAGGCCAGCACCAGCGGCTCTGCTCCCAGTACCCCCAGGCCACCCAGCACCAGCACAACAAGTACCAGCATGAGCCAGGTGCTTCCCAGGCGCAAAATTAGTGCGGCAGAGATGCCAACCAACAACAAAGCAAGCAGGTAGCTCATCTAAACCTCGCTGCGACTACCGTGATATTGTCTGTTCCACCACGTACCAGAGCCTTGCCAACCCAGCTCTCGAGGGCCGACTGTAAATCACCGGTTATGCTCCATTCTTCCGGGGGTACCAGCCCATAGAGGCCATCGGTAGCCAGAACCAGCACCTCGCCGGGCGCAAAATTGACCGCCGTGATATCGTGTCGCACATCCGACAACCCCAGCGCTTGTGTCAGCATGTGCTTCCAGGGATGGTCTTCGGCCTGGTCGGCGGTCAGTACACCCTGACGCACC
>FWPV01001217.1_pt1 | contig 73342 bp, 51 predicted proteins | sample 2228371 | NCBI WGS metagenome assembly FWPV01 (sample SAMEA103939776, study PRJEB20133) | metagenome
CCAGCTCGCGCCGCATCCTGTCGCGCTCCAGCGCGTTGCGCGCGGCGAGGAGAATCTTCTCCCGCTCGGCCGGCTTCTCAAGGAAATCATGAGCCCCGAGCTTGGTCGCTTTCACCGCGTCCTGAATCGAGCCCTGCCCGGAAATCATCACCACCGGCAGAGACGGCGTGCCGGCAAGAATTACTTCCAAGACCTCGGTGCCGTTCATGTCGGGCAGAAACAGGTCCAGGAAGACGAGGTTCAGTTCATTCTCTCACGGGCCAGCCGGATAGCCTCCTCGCCGTCGCCGGCCTGAAGTACCTCCATGCCGGCCTCGGAGAGGATGTCGGCCATGATGTCTCTTGCCCGCGGCTCATCGTCAACAACCAGCACTCTCTCAGGCATTTGTTTCCTTTCGCGTCATTCTACCTCTCCACCTTCGGGTCATGCTGAGCGAAGCGAAGCGTCTTCGGCCGCCGGCAGCACAATCGTCACCGTCGTCCCCGCTCCTTCCTTGCTCCGCACTTCCATCCGTCCCTTGTGGTCCTCGACCATCTTCTTCGCCAAGGCAAGGCCAAGGCCAGTCCCAGCGGGTTTGCCGTGCGTGAAGTACGGCTCAAACACCTTGTCCAGGTACTTCTCCGGGATGCCCACGCCGGTGTCCGTGACCTCAATCCGAACGGAAGAACCGCCAAGGACGCCAAGGTCGCCAAGACCGGATTCAGATGTGGTTCCGGGAGCAGTTGCGACCGGGCCGAGCGTCCTGACTTTCAGCGCCCTGTTTGCTGTATGCTGTCTACTGTCTACTGCCACAGGCATAGCTTCGATGGCGTTCTCGATGACTATGTCCAGCACGCTCCCGATTCCCTCTTCGTCCAGCGCTACCGGTGGCAGCCGCTCGTCCAGGCTCATCTCAAGCGAGATGCCTTTGGCCAGCGCGCCCTCGTACTTGGCTAGCACCTCCCGTACAAGCACGTTCACATCCTTCGGCCTGAGTTCAGGCGGATTCAGCCTGGTGAAGTGCATGAACGCGTCGGTCATCTTCTTCAGCCGCGCGACCTCATCCTTCACATACCCGATGTACTTCTTCACCCGTTCCGCCGCTCTTGCTTCCTCGTCTTGAGATTTGGCTCTTGGCTCTTGGCCTTTGACTTCTTCCCCAGTTCCTTCTTCCGCACTTCCAGCTTCTAGCCTCTCGCCTCTCGCTTCCGACTTCGCCCCGTCCTCAGTCTTGGCTTTTGGCTCTTGGCTCTTGGCTTCTGACTTCTCCCGTCTCCTGTTGACCTCGGTCTCGAATTGCTCCACCGCGCCCATGATGGTTCCCAGCGGATTCTTGATGCCGTGCGCCAGCTTCTGCGCCACCGGCGCCCAAGCCTTAACCCTCTGCAGGTACTCCACTGCGGAAATGTCCTCAATAGTCAGCACAGCCCCGGTCTTCACCTTCACGCACCGCGCCAACTTCGTCTCGCCCGGGGCCGTGGTGACCACCATCTCCTTCGGCACCACGTTCCCGGACTCGGCGAGCATTCCCCGTGCGAGTTCGGCCACCGTCGCCAGTGGCCCGCTCGTCGGTAGCCTCTTGTCGTCCTTGCCGTCTCCGCCCGCCTTGCCCAGCAACTCCCGCGCCCGCTGATTCATGCTCGTGACCTCTCCCCGCCGATCAAGCTCCACCACCCCAGCCCGCCCGGTCAGGCTGCGGATGGTCGCGCGGACGTCGCGGGTGCGCTGATAGCGAGCATGGACCAACGCCACGACGAAGAGCAACAGCACGATTCCCGAACCCGCTGCGACAGTGCCGACAGTGATACGACGAGACCATAGGGAAGGTACTCTCTCGAACGCATAAAGGGCCCACACCCGGTCACCGGCATGTTGCGTTGCGGTTAGCAGCCTGGTTTGGCCCTCGTAGGACAGCGGCGACAGACCGTCGATTGGCCCACTCGCAAGCTTGGTACGAGAAACCAGTCGCAGATTCGTATCATAGACAAGCAGGACTCCGGTCGTCGTCACAACTGCAACTTGCTCGCCGGCTTGCTTCACGAACCTGCCAGCGCAGATGAACTTGGTGCCAATCCCTTCGACGTGCAGCTTCCGGACTACCCTCAGGTCAGTATCGACCACTCTGAGCGTATCGTCGTCGTCGGTCAAACACGCAAGCTCTCGGTTGCGGCCGCCGCGGAAAACGGCGCACCCGCGGTAGAAGACGCCGTGAGACGTGCGCGCAACGACGTCGCCATCGGCAACCCGTATCATGAAGAGGCTGTCGCATGACCTCTCCCCGGCGGGGCCTCCAAACTCACAGGCAAGTATAGTCTCGCGTCGACGTGCTTCGCCGCCGCCAAACCAGAGCACCCGCACCTCAGAGGCGTAGCGACCGATGGGGCGCAGCCACTTGCTGCTGCCATCGCAGTTCAGAGCAAACACGTAGCTGTAGGAGTCGTCGGTTCCGCCAGCGGCATTCCCGTTCCCGGGCGCTTGCGTCCAGCATAGAACCTCTTGAGTACCGTTGAGGTCCAAGTCGGCCGGACTGAAGCCAGTGACGTTGGGGCCGCACAGGTAGGTCCACTCGGACCGCCCCGTTTTCCAGTCGTTGACGAACACTCCTCTCGGCCTGAGGTCGAACCCAACCCCCACTGATGTCACTAACTCCGTATCGCCGTCCGAGTCCAGGTCGGCCAGGCCTACCTGTAGTGCAGCTCCGTTCCATCCGGCTGGCGGGGCGATATCACGTCCCGACGCGACGAAGATGCGCCTCTTCTGCCACACGTCGAACACAAAGAGCGAGTCCCGTTTCAACGACGTAGCCCAGACATGGTCGCCATCGCAGGCACCGCACATCGTAGAGGCCAACTCGAAAGACCCCTTGTCGAGGAACGGGGTGCCACTGATGGCGCTTTGCTTCTGGTCCATAGGCGCTACGCAATAGTCGTTGAGAATCACTACGAGTTCATTCGTGGAATCCCCATCCAAATCGGCTGGAGCCATCCACAAGGCTCTTCGCTCCCACAGCAGCGTTGTGCCGACGTGAGGTCTCTCGCAGGCCCCGACCGTCAACAGCGCCGTTGTCAGAATCCCTGCGGAGAGAGACGTCAGCACGCGGCCAGAGATAGCCATCGCCATTAGATATACCCTGGCCTTTGCCCAAGTCAACAGACCCAGAGGTCTGAACCGGTGCGTGCGCGGCGAGGTGGGCGGTATCTCCGCCCACCTCGTGCGGGAACTGGTACTACGCAATGCCGGACTACTCGGCAACGACCACTTTCCCCTTGGACAGGATCTGGCCGTCCATCTTCACTGCGTAGAGGTATGTTCCTGCGGCCACGCGTCTGTGCGACGCGTCCTTGATATCCCACTGGGCGCTATTGGTCCCGACCCTGCAAGGTGCCTCGAAGTCAGCGACCAGCCCTCCCCGAATGTCGAAGACCCGCACGCGGGCTTTCCCGGCGGTGGGGGCGTCTATTGAAAACGAAACGCTCGTCGTTGCCGGATTCGGATGCACCCCGCGGCTACGTGCAACGTCCTTGGTGCGCCGCGGGCCGCTCGGTTCAAGCACGCCCGAGCCGTCGCGGTGCAGGCTCACGTAGTGTATCCATGCTTGGGCTGAGCCTGGCCATACACAGGACAGCACGCCGACCACCGTTCCGGGCAGATAGCAGTGACTGCTCACGATGTCCACGACAAACTCACCGCTGTCCCCGGGTGCAGAGACCTGGTCCATGAACAGGGAGTTCCAGCCGATACCGAGGTCGAACTGGCCAAAGCCCTCGGTGTTGGACTTGGTTAGGTGCATTCGTATGATGTCACCGGGGTAGATGGTCGTGTTGATGGTTGTAAGAAGACAGATATTGCCCGGAGCACCGCTGATGCTCAGATGGGCACTACCGTCGTGCTCCGAACTCCATTCAGCGGTTCCGCGTTCGTGGGGGAAATCGAAGTTCGGGTCGCAGGTGAACCAGCCAGCAAGCGACGACGCGAACTCCTCGTTCTGCACGAACCACAAGTCATATGCCGGCACCGCCTGGGTCAGAAGGACAAGGCAGCACAGGACCACCAGTCTGGACATGACGCTTTCTCCTTTGTCGCGCCTAACGCACCTTCAGGCGTAGCATGATTCGTCTTCGGCTCGGTGCCGCCGTGGTGCCCAAAGACGGCGAGGGTGAGGCACGGGTCGCGCTTGGCGTCCGGTCTCTTCTCTCGCATCGTTTGATTCGGGCACGCTGTTGTTCTCATCACGGGCAGCACAAGAGCAGGTGATGTGCCACCTGCGGCTGCATCGGGCCGTGGCGTAAGCTACCGAGCCAAGAGCCGTTAGCTATTGGCGGGCAGCGGCGGCCGCTGTGTCGTGTCTGATTTGTGCAACACTGGCGTTAGAAAGATGATACACCGCAGCGAGAGGCGTGCTTCCTTGCCGCTTCACGCGAAGCAAGGCAGACGGGCATTGGACTGGGGCATCCTTCGTCTGTTTGCCCACCATCTTGAACCGCTACCCGATAGGCGCGTCAGGCCCAAGTTGGCCGGTCGGCGACATTCCCGTGTTGTCATAAGAACGGGAACACCGGGGCTGCTGGAAGATAACGTTTCGCCTCGCGACGCGGTTTCCGTCTAGCGTGAAACGAGGAAGGAGCAGGAGGCCGGGGCGCGGCCGGCGCGGTCGAGACGAAGGAGGTAGACTCCGGGCGGAAGGGAGCGGAGGTCGAGGGGGATTTCAGATTTCAGATTGCAGATTTGAGATTGCAGAATGAGGCGGCCGGAGGAGTCGAAGATGAGGATGCGGAGAGGGAGCGAGGCGGCAAGGGTTCGTGGGACTAGGTGAAGGACGGCATAGCCGCGCGTCGGGTTGGAACGGACAGGGTTGGGGTAGACGCGTATTGTCGTGCTCCCGCGGTCGGCCAGTCGCGCGGACAGGACCGTGAATCGGCTGCGCCGGACGTGGCTGAGTGTGCTGCCTGAGGAGACAAGGCTGCAGCAGGCGAGATATTCTCCGATGGGTGCTTCCCAGGCCGGGAACTCGACCGGCAGGCGCTTGTCCGGCTCAAGCGACACCTCGACACCGGCGGAGAAGCAGCGGGAACCGGTGAGGGCGTCGTCTATCATGAAAAGAGCGGTTGCGGTGCCGGCACTGCTGCCGAGGTTGGCTATCTCTGCCAGAGGAGTTACCACGCCGGGGGCCACGGTGTCAGTCGGCTGGAGAATCGCCGCAACACAGAGGTCTGCGCCCGCAGACTTGCCCGGTATCACTGGTATGACCGCGACCGGGCCGCCGTAGTCGAAGTTGATGACCCGGTCTACGGGCGTGCCGCCCCAGAGGTCGTGGACCATTATCCAGCGGTCGTCGGGCGGGCCCCAGCCGCAGAAGGTGACGGCATGATTGCCGTATTCAGGGTGACCAAGCAGCCCGAGAACGCCCGGCCTGCCAGCGTCAATCTCCCTCACAAGCAGGTCGTGGTCGTTCCAAGCGAGGAAGCTGGAGAAGTCATATCCGTTGTTCCAGACCGGGTCGTTGCAGACCGCCACAATTCCGGGTGCAATGCTGTCTGAAGCGGTGCTGCCGGTTTTCAGGGTATCGGTGTCCATGGCCGCGGCGAGTTGGGCGCTGACATTGGGCACACTGTCGAGGCCGCCTTCGAGCCGATCCGGCACGTCATAGCGCACCGAATCGAGGAGTCGCACAAACCCACGACCCGCCCACCAGGTCAGGACATTGGCCGCGGCAGTGGGCGCACAGCCATAGTGCCAGTCCCAATCCGGCACGTCTTTCAGCCAGTTCATGCCGGTGCGGTCAGGGGTGATGAGTGATGGGTGATGGGTGACGAGTAATGAGTCAGGGACGGGGCGAACGGCGAGGTTGCGCAGCGAGACGATGACCCGAGCAGGGGTTGAGGACTGCGCAGCACTGAACTCCTGCCACAAGTCGAGTGGCGACCAGTAGAGGAGTATGCCCGGCTCAACGCGGTCACATTTGAGCGCGCAGCAAGCTGCTTGGGCGAGTCGTTCGTCGAGTTCGGACAGGCTCACGGGTGAACGATGGTGCGCCAGGGCAGCTCGGTCTGCTCCACTACTCACAAGCAAGAATGCCGTCGTCTGGTCCGGGAGTGTCCCGGCACAGAGAAACGCGACCGGTTCGGCAGTTGGCCCGACTGCCCTGAGCTCCCAGTCGGTAACTGCTGCTCCATAGCCCGCGCTCTGGGCCATTTCTCTAACTCTTTTCAGAGTCTCCTGCTCAGCTTCCCTGTCATTCCGAGCCCTTCGCTCGTTGTCACTCTGAGCGGGAAAGCCATGGGGAAATCCGGGACTGTCCCTGAGTCTGTGCGGAGCATGGGACTGTCCCAGGGTTCCCTTGACTTCGCCCCACAGGCGCGGCGGATTATCCATTGACTGTTGCTCCGAATGCGCTGCCTCCTGGCCTAATGCCAGTGCCACAACGAGCCAGACACACAGTAGTTGGAGGGCGAGTTCCGGGCGTCGTTCCACGTTGTTCATGCCCCAATTCACGCCCAGTACATGTCACATGCCGTGCCTGGGTTCCGAAAGACAGTTCAACAGTGTAACGCCTTGTCATCCAGTCAGTTAGACACGGACCAGCAGTCTGCATGACCCGCCCCTCAGTAGAGGCTAGTGCGCTGTGTCCGCGGTCGTGTCCCATCCTGACGCAAGCCCACTGCCGTTGTCGGCATCTAAGTCATTGAAAGGCAATGCCGTTGTGAACCAAGGCAAAGTGCGGCAGGGTTCAGGGTGGTTTGACGGTACGGCCTGTTTCGGATATAATTATTCACGCGCCCTTCGCATGCCCGAGGGCGCGCAGTGGGCTTATTCAGCAGGCACATTCCGCGTAGGAGGCTGGAATGAAGAATCTCTGGTTAGTTCTCGTATTTCTCGGCATCGGCAGTGCCGGAGTCAATCCGACACCGGGCGCCAGTTCTGACAATTTCTGCATTCACGACATCAAGACCGTGGCAATCGTCGCTCCTCGCGGCGCGATTGATTCCGGCGTGGTCATGACCCCGCGTGCCATTGTTCGCAATGTTGGGGACTTCAATGAGGTTTTCCCGGTGACGATGCAGATTGCAAATGGCTACAACCAAACCGTGCAGTGCACGCTTCAGGTCGGGCAGACCGATACCGTGACGTTTGCACCGAACTGGATTGCGCACCCCACAGGGACCTTTGCCACAGTCTGCTTCACCAGTCTGGCTGGGGACCAGAATCGGCGCAATGACACCATCCGTGGCTCGGTCGAAGTCGTCGCCTGTCGGCATGACGTCGGCGTGCTGGCGATTGTCGCGCCGGCGGACACCGTGGACTCAGGCGCGTCAGTGACGCCGCGTGCGGTCATTCGCAACTTCGGGGACCGCCAGGATACTTTCCCTGTGACTTTTCAAGTCGGTGCAGTCTACACCCGGACGGTCGAGCGCGTGCTCGCACCATCGCAGACCGACACGGTCGAGTTCGAAGAGTGGCATGCCGGCCCGGTTGGCCGGTTGGCAACAGTCTGCTTCACGAACCTGGCCAGCGACCGGAACCGCGGCAACGACACGGTCCGCAGTTACGTTGATGTGGTTCGTCCGGTACGCCACGACGTGGCAGTTGCCGCAATTCTTGACCCAGTCGGCAGCGTTGACTCGGGCACGCTGGTGGTGCCGCGGGCCGTCGTCACAAATCTGGGAAACTCATCCGAAGCGTTCCCGGTCACGTTCGACATCGGCAGCCACTATTCCGAAACTGTCCAGAGTGCGCTCGGTGCCGGTCAGAGCGACACGGTTGATTTCCCGGACTGGGTGGCCCAACCGGTCGGCACGTTCGCGCTTGAGTGCTACACCAGCCTGGCCGGTGATGAGGACCGTAGTAATGACACCGCGCGGAACTGGGTCGAGGTCCTTGCCTGTCGGCATGACGTCGGGGTACTGGCGATTCTGGCTCCGCCGGACACAGTAGATTCGGGTTCAGTCCATGTTCCGACCGCCGTCATTCACAACTTTGGGGACCGGCGTGAGACGTTCCCGGTCAGCTTCAGGATCGGCACCGGCTACGCCGAGACGGTCCAGCGTACGCTTGATGCCGGCGCGACCGACACGGTCGGGTTCCCGGACTGGGTCGCCGAGCCGGTCGGCTCGCTCGCCATGCTCTGCTTCACCGAACTCGGCAATGACGCGGACCGGTCGAACGACACGGCCAGAGCCCTGGTTACCGTGGAGATACCGAGACTCCCGGATGTCGGCGCAGTCTCCATCATTTGGCCGTTCGGCCTTGTTGACTCAGGTTCGGCCGGGGTTCCGCGCGCCCTGGTCACCAACTACGGCAACCGCGAGGAATCGTTCCGAGTTGCCTTCAGAATCGGCACGGTCTATCACGATTCGGCTTTGACCAGACTGGCCCCAGGCGAGACGACCGAGGTTAGCTTTCCCGTCTGGATTGCGCAACCGGTCGGACATCACGAGGTCCTGTGTTACACCCAATTGGCTGATGACCGGGACCGGTCGAACGACACCGCGCGTACCGAGCTGTGCGTGATACCGCGGGTGCCGCCCCGGCGCGACGTAGGCGTAGTCGAGATACTCTCGCCGGTTGGCTCAGTCGTGCTCGGAACCGCGATCGCGCCGCGCGCGCGGGTCGGCAACTTCGGCGACTCAACTGAAGTATTCCCGGTCACGTTCGAGATTGAACCGGACTACAGCGCCACTATTATCTGCACTCTGGCTGCAGCCCGGACCACGCTGGTTGACTTCCCGACTTGGATTGCCGGCCCGCTCGGCCAGCAGGCTACGACCTGCTACACCAGTCTCGTGCCGGATGCCGACCGGTCAAACGATACGGTCAGGAACTCGGTTCAGGTCGTGGAGCCGGACCGCCGCGATGTCGGCGTGCTCGCGATTCTTGCACCGCCTGACACGGTAGACTCGGGGTCAACTCACACACCCAGCGCCCGAGTCGCCAACTTGGGTGACCGGGTTGAAACCTTCCCGGTGACGTTCACGATTGGCAGTGTCTACTCACACACGTTGCCCTCTGTTACCCTGAACCCGGGCGATACGACAACTCTGTACTTCCGGTCATGGACCGCAATCCAAGCTGGTAACTTCACGACAATATGCTTCACATCGCTGGGCCCGGACGAAAACCGGTCCAATGACACCGCATACGGCGTGGTTGTGGTCAGGCCGCCACGCTATGACGTTGGTGCCATCGCTATCATCGCACCGGCCGACACGGTGGACTCAGGAACCGTGATTACCCCGGTTGCGGTCGTCCATCGCTTCGCCGACGACCACACTATTCAGGAAAGATATCAGCCGGAAGTGGATGTCACCTTCCCGGTCACGATGGCAATCGGTGGTGCGTATCGCCAGACCTTGCAGGTAACGATGCCTGCGCGTGGGATTGATACCGTTCGCTTCTACCCGGTCTGGATTGCCCAGCCAGCCGGAGTGGTTGGATGCACCTGCTACACCAGTCTGACCGGAGACCCGAACCGTGGCAACGACACCGCTTACGGAACAGCGGTCGTTCTCAGGCCCCCCGCGCCGGCTCGGCATGATGTCGGTGTGCTCGCAATTCTTGCACCGCCGGACACGGTGGACTCAGGTTCAACCCACACGCCCAGCGCCAAACTAATCAACTTCGGCAACCGGACCGAGACCTTCCCAGTCACGTTTACGATTGGCAGCGTCTACTCGCATACGTTGCCCTCGGTTACGCTGCACCCGGGCGACACGACAACTCTGTACTTCCAGTCTTGGACCGCAGCGAGGCCCGGCACCTTCTCAACCCTGTGCTTTTCGGCGCTGGCGTCTGACGAGGACCGGTCAAATGACACTGCATATCGCATGGTCACGGTCGTGGATACGACCAGACCGGCGCGTCATGATGTCGGCGTGCTCGCCATAGTTGCGCCGCCCGATACGGTTGATTCCGGAACGGTCTGCGCGCCCAGCGCCCGAGTCGTGAACTTCGGCAACCGGACCGAAACCTTCCCGGTCACGTTCCGAATGGGAACTGGCTATCTCAGCATTCTGCCGGCAGTCACGCTGCATCCGGGTGACACGGCAGCTATGTACTTTGAGGAGTGGACCGCGGCCCGTGCCGGAACCTTCCCGGTAATCTGCTACACTGAGCTGGTCTCAGACGAGGACCGGTCTAACGACACCGTTTACCGTACAGTCACGGTCGTAGATACGACCACCCCGCCCCGGCATGACGTCGGCGTGCTCGCCATACTTGCGCCGCCTGACACGGTAGACTCGGGTTCAACCCACACGCCCGGCGCCCGAGTCGTGAACCTTGGCAACCGGACCGAGACTTTCCCGGTCACGTTTACGATTGAGAGCGTCTATTCACATACCCTACCTTCGGTGACCCTGCACCCGGGTGACACGACAACTCTGTACTTCCAGTCTTGGACCGCAGCGAGGCCCGGCACCTTCTCGGCCCTGTGCTTCTCGGCATTGACTTCTGACGAGGACCGGTCTAACGACACCGCATATCGCATGGTCACGGTCGTGGACACGACCAGACCGGCGCGGCATGATGTCGGGACTCTTGAGATTGTCGGCCCGACCGGCACGGTTGACTCGGGCTCGGTGCACGCGCCGAGCGTCTGGGTGACGAACCACGGCACTCGCACCGAGACTTTCTCGGTGACATTCGAAATCGGAAGCATCTACCGCCAGACTTTGCCAGCAGTTACCCTGGGTTCGGGCGACACGACGATGCTCTTCTTTCCGACTTGGACCGCGACGAGAACCGGCAGCTTTGTGACTGTGTGTTATACCTCGCTGGCGATGGACGAAGACCGGTCGAATGATACGGCGCATGGCTCGGTAACGGTCGCCGACACGACCGCTCCGACCCGGCACGACGCCAGCGCTGTGTTGATTGTCGCTCCAACCGGTGACGTGCGCCGGGGTGAGTCGGTGGTCCCGATTGGCGTGGTGCGGAACCTGGGCACGCGCAAGGAAACCTTCCCGGTGTCGTTCAGAATCGGGAGCGGGTATCTGGCGACGGTGATGGCCGAGTCGGTGCCCGCGGGCGCGTCTGACACGATACGTTTCCCCGTCTGGAACGCTGCATCAGCCCGAACTGAGTCTCTGATTCTGTACACGGGTCTTGGTCTGGATGAGAACCGGGCAAATGATACGATAGCCGGCCTGGTCAGGGTTGTGGCTGCCGACGTAGGCGTTGTCGTCATCGTCGCGCCGGCCGGCCAGATTGACTCGGGTGCACTAGTGACACCCAGGGCTGTGGTCAGGAACTTCGGGCCTGATGCCGCAGTGTTTCCGGTGACGATGGTCATGGGTACGACCTACGCCCAGTCGGTCGAGGTGGAACTTGAGCCCGACGCCGGCGACACAGTCGAGTTTCCGCTCTGGGTTGCGCAGCCGGTCGGTGACGTCGGCACGGTCTGTTACACAAGCCTTGTCGGCGACCCGAACCCGTCCAATGACACAGTGCGCGGCTCGGTTCGGGTTGTCGGCTCAGGGCACGACTTGGGCGTTGATGCGGTGCTTTCCCCGACCGGCCGGGCAGTTGTAACCGGGCCGCCATGGGCTGCTCAGGTCAGACCCCGTTGTCGGGTCAGGAACTACTCAGGCTCGGCCGAATCAGGCTTCGAGGTCAACTGCCGCATCTACGAGAAGGGCGGAAGCTCAAGTCTGGTCTACGACCGATGGGAGCTTGTCTCAACCGTGTTCGCACCGGGTGGTACGTTTGAGGTCAGCTTCCCTGAGACCGTGCTCGGGTACGGCACTTACACGGTGCGGTGCTCAACCAGGCTGGTGACAGACCAGGACCCGAACAACGACCTAGCCGAGGCCGATTACCTTGTCGCGTCGCAGGTAGGCGGACCCTCTCAGGTATCGGTGAGAATCTTCACCCGGGCCGGCGAATGCGTGCGCCGTCTGGAGCGGAGCGTCACCGAAGGTTCCCCGCCTTGGGTTGTTTGGGACCGGCGGAATGACGGAGGGCAGCGCGTTGCCGCAGGAGTGTACCTCTGCGTCGTGACCCGGGAGGGCGCAACCGACGAAGGCGGGAACGGAACCAGCACGGCCAACGTGCTGGTCTCGCGCGATGCCGAGGAAGTTCGTGTGATGTGGAGGCAGCCATGAACATCGTGACATTCCCTATCCTTCTCGCTCTGCTCGGGTCGAATCCGGGCCGAGCAATCCTGCCGCTTGCCAAAATCGGACAGGGCCCCCGCGCCGCTGGTATGGGTGAGTGTTTCACTGCGCTGGTTGACGATGCAAGTGCGGTCTACTGGAACCCGGCCGGGCTCGGGCAGTTTGTCAGTCACCAGTTTGCCCTGTCGCATCAGCAATGGTTCGCGGGCATCAAGGACGAGGTCTTCCATGCGGCCCTGCCGATAGGTCCGGGCAGCGTCGGGCTGGGACTGGTCTACTCCGGCACCCCGGACGTGCAGTACTGGGATGACCTCACCGGAACGTTCGGCTCCTACTACGCCTCAACGGTTCTCTTCTCCGCCGGGTACGGCCTGCGGCTCGGCCGGGGGCTGAATCTGGGCGGAACGTTTGCCGGGACCTATGAGGACCTGCGGACCGAGCAGAGCTTTGGCGGAGCAGTTGACCTGGGCCTGCTCGCCCATCCGTTTTCGTGGCTGAACTTGGGACTCTCGGCCCGACACTTGGGCGCCGGCCGGGTCGGCAACGCAGTTGAGCCGCTGCCCGCGGAGCTGGCAGCGGGCGCGATGTGCGGCGGCCGGGTGCTCAGGGCGACGCTCGATGCGACTCTGCCGTTCCTTGACAACCCGCCGAGCCTGCGGGCCGGCTTGGAGCTCTCGCCGGTGCCGGTCATGGCGCTGCGCTGCGGGTATCGAACCGGGCCGGTTGCCCTAACCGACCTTGGTGCGCTTTCCGGACTGACCGCCGGGCTCGGCGTCACAGTCGGCAGCTTTGGCGTTGACTATGCGTTCGTCCCTTACGGCGAGCTCGGAGCTACCCATCGGTTCGGCCTCAGGGTCGGGAATCCGATTCCCACTGACGGCGGGCTGGAGCTGACCGTGCTCGACAAAGACACCCGGGCACGGCTGGTCGCCGGCTTGGCGGCTACCGGCGTGCTCGACACCACTGCTCAGGCCGACCAATTGAGCGCGTCGCGCCTCGCGCCCGGGCCGGTCGATATCAAAGCTTCGGCTGAAGGATACGAGTCGCAGTCAGTAACCCTGACCGTCGTTGCCGGCCGGATAACGCGGGACACCATCCTACTGCCGCGCCTCCGGGTCGCAATCAGCGGTGGCATCTACGACGCCCGCACCAAAGAAGCAATCGGCGGCACGCTCGACTATGACGGGCCGCTCGCCGGCAAACTGAAGGTCGAGCGCGTCCCGGGCACCTATGCTATTACCAACCTAACACACGGCAGCTACGTTCTTCATGCGTCCGGACCAACATCCGACTACCTGCCTCAGACCTGCACGGTGCGCCTGAGGCCGGGCGAAACAACGCAGCAGGACTTCTACCTTTGGAAAAAAGGCGACTTCCTCGTTCTTGAAGGGGTCAACTTTGAGACCGGCAAGGCCGACATCCTGCCCCAGTTCTTCCCGATTCTCGACCGTGCCGGCGAGATTCTGGCACAGACGCTCGACATCAAGAAAGTCGAGCTCGCCGGCCACACCGACCCGCGCGACATCAACACCCGCGAGTTTCCTTCGAACTGGGAGCTTTCTTCTGCAAGGGCAGAGGCGGTACGCCGGTATCTGGTGCACAAGTTCGGTATCGCACCGGAACGACTGACCACGCGCGGTTATGCCGACACCCAGCCGATTGCGAGCAACGCCACGGCTGAAGGCATGGCGCGGAACCGCCGCACTGAGCTCAGAATCTTGGAGTAGCACCATGACCGCGTTCCTGCTTCTCCTGGCATTGTCAGGCGGAGACTCACCCGGCCCATCCACGACCATCAACTACATCAACATGTACATCCGGCTTGCTGAGGAACAGAGTTGCGGCTTACACAAGCTCACCAAAGCAGAGCGGAGCCGGTTGAACGAAGTGTTCAAGGCGATTACCGAGCGCCTTGATGACAACCTGCGTAACAGCGCCCTCGCCTATCTCAGGCAACAGGGATGGCAAGAGATGACCATCACCGGTGCTGAGCAGCTCACGCTCGATGAGAGCCGCGGCCCGCTGACCTACACCATTGCAACGCTCGCCGAGGCAAGGCTCGCGCTCGAGCCCTGGCACGTCGCAACGCTGATGCCTGGTGAGTATCTGGGCCGGGTTGATTCGGCCGAGTGCCGGATAATCGGCCCGCAGGGCAATGTGGTTGGATTCTGGGTGCGAAAGGCCGGTCGGTAACGACTATGCCCGGCTAATGGCGGAGCAAACCAAAGGTGGCAGGGTCGTGCTCGAAAGGCACCTGCCAGACCCCGATTGCATCGAACCGAGACTGAAATCGAACGGCGTTGACGGTCCAGTCTTTTCCGACCGAACCGAAGTCCGCAAGCGGACAGGAGAGTTCTAGACTCCAGAAGTCGCCTCCCCGGTAGCTAGCGACGCGCCAGTTACCGTCCCAAGCGTAGTCCTTCCGACTCCGGTCCCCCTGCACCACGCAGCGGCGGTCGGCAAGCGTGCCCTCAGAATTGACGAACAATTGGTAGTAGTCTGTTATCGAACCAAAGCTGAGCACGATGTTGACGTGGTCATCGTCGTACACTCGGCCGTCGCGCTCTTTGACCTTGGCTTTGATGCGGGCGGTATCAGATTCCTGACAGCGGATTGCCAGAAAGAGCAAGCTCTCGTCCGCGCCGACCCAGACTTGGGCCGGCTCGATGGCGCCCCGTGCGCCGTCTTGAGCCCCGAAGCTGCGCAGCGATGCCGTCGTCTGCCAGCATGGGTCGTCGAGCCTGCCGTCGAGTAAGGGGCGATTCCTCACCCGAATCAGGCCGGCTTCGCGTCGGATGGGCAAACATTCGTTGAGCTCGGTCCTCCTGCCCGGCAGGTATTCGAACGGCATATTGTAGCGCGGCAGAGGAAAGATGCTGTCAGGACCGGGCAGACTGAACCGGAACGATTGACTCGCACTGCCGCGCGGCGTGAGGGCAAAGCTGATTCGGCCGGGAACGATTCTCCACGCGGTCCCTGAGTCCTGCCAAACGAACTGGCCTGACACGTGGGTATCAGTAGTGTTCAGTAACGTGACTCGGGCCTCAGTCGAGAGGCGACCGGTGCCGGGGACAGACAACCGTTCGATTGTCACCACCTCGCGCATGGCCCGGTTCAGGGCTTGGACCGCGTCCCACGTTACGACGTCTGCGGGCAGCGCCGCATACCGGCCCGGTTCGCGCACCTCGACCGTTACCGTGTCGCCGCTGATGCGACACCAGAGGTAGTTCTGAAATCCGCCGCGGGCCGGGTCTGGGTGCGCCTTGGTTCGGCTGCCGGACGGGCCGACCTGAAAGTAGCGAATGCTGTCCTGAGTGTGAGTACAGTAGAAGTGGTCATGGCCGGTGAAGACATAGTCTACCCCGTAACGCCGGAACAGCTCGTGGAGCTGGTCGGGCATGCCGCTTTCCAAAGCGGTTCGCCACCACGGCCGGTGCATCAGGACCAACGTCTGACGACTCCGGCAGGCCCGGGCAAGCTCGGACTCAAGCCAGCGGAGTTCCGCTCTGGGCAGAGACTCAGACGTAGGCCAGCGGCTGTTGTCGAAAAAGATGAAACTGGCGCTGCCTAGACGCAGGGCGCGTCGCCGTGGCCCGACCCGGCGGACGAAGACCGACTCGCTCGCTGCATCGAAGATATCATGGTTACCCGGACAGGCATAGAACGGCACTCCGACCGACCGCACCAAGCCGAGCACCGAATCCCACTCTCGGTTAAGCGTGGCACGGTCCTCGGTATAGCCTTCAATCAGGTCGCCCACGCTCAGAACAAGGTCCGGGCCGAGCAGCTTGATTTCGTCAACTATCTGCGCGAAGACGTTGGGCCGCGCACCGCCGGTCCGGTCGCCGAGCACAACAAAGGTAATCGGCCGCGGCGCGGCGTCAAGGCGAAGAGAGCAAACCAGCAGCAACAAACAGCCGAAACGGTTCACCATTCGCGGCCTCGGATCATCTCTTTGGTCTGGGGACACAAACCTGACTTGAGGACGAATTCGGGTCATGTCCCCGCGCTACGACCTGGACGGTGCGGGGCGGTGACCAGTCGCCGAAGCTGTGTGAGCCGTCTTTGGCCCGCACGCAAACTCGGTACGCGCCCGGGTTGCGCCAGACGTGTACCGCGCGGCAAACTGAGCTCGAGGCATAACCGGCCGCGAGATAGGTCTCGCCGTCGCCCCAACTGAACTCATACGTGATGAGGTCGGCTTCAGGGTCGGTGGTCGTCGCCGAATACTCGGTGACGGTATCGGGGAATGTCGTGTCCGGGCCGAGAACCTGTTCGGGCCGACTTGGGCTCAGGTTCACGATGGCGACAATCAGGGCTTCGGACCAGTCTGAAAGATGGCCGGTATTGTCCTGAGCCCGGGCGCGGACGGCAAAACAGCCAGTATCGGCCCAGGCGTGCTCGAACTGAACCGTGTCACCCGAGCGAATTGCCGGGCCGGTATCAACTCTGCCGTCGCCCCAATGACACAGATACCGAACCCGCTCGGGCTTCTCCTTCTGGCCGGTGAAGCTGAACCGTCCGACAACACGCTGGCCCAAGGTGTCAGGCCCGGCCGGCCTTGCCGGCGTGCTCGGCAGTCTGGTCTGACAAGAGGGCAGGAGCGCTGCCCAGACGAGCAGCGCTCCTGCAACTAGCTGACGCAAGTACGGGGACATGACCCGAATTCGTCTTAGAATTCGGTATCGTGTCCCCAGACCCTACCGGCCTCCGTACTTGCCGGTGTGGCGGACGTCGTGTCGGAACATCGGCCACGGAGTCGTCGCCAGACCCTGATTGAGTCGGCCGGCAACTGCGAATATCCCGGACGAAGCCGAGATGTAAATGATGCCGTACTGGTCAACCATCGCCGACGGCTGGCCGTCAAAGCCCAGCCGGCGCGGAGTCGGTGTCTTGCCGCTCCGGCGCATCGCCGCCGGAACAACCAAGTCTACTGCCCAGCGCTGGGTGCCGTCCGGATTGACGGCACGCAGGGTGTCGGCATCGTCGGCAATGTAAATGATGCCGTCGAGGCAAAGGCACGGCGTGGAGCTGATTGACCAACCGCTGATCGTTACCGGCCAGCCGGGCACGGTGTCGTGCGTTGCCGGGTCAATCCGGTACAGCTTGCCGTCGTCCGCGGCGAAGTAGACGTGACCGTCGGTGCCGAAGATGGGCGAGGACGAAATCGGCGTGCGTGGACTGGGCGGATTCCACGGAATCTCGAAAGTCCAAAGCACCTGGCCATCCTTGATGGCGTGCAGCCGTCCGGCCTCAGTCCCGATGTAAATGGTGCCGTCGGTCCAGACCGCGGGCGATGAAACGACGCCGGCAGAATCACCGGTCCAGATGGTCCAGTTCTCGTCGCCGTTCGCGGTGAACGAGTAAACGTAGCCCGAGTCATCGCAGACAACGATGTTGCCGGCGGGGTCCATAACCGGCGAGGAGATGAGCTCGCTGCGCAGGGTCTTGGTCCACGACTCGGTCCAGCTCGCGCCGTTGTCAATCACCTTGTGCAGTTTCTTGTCTTCACCGCCGAAATAGACCGCATTGCCGTCTACCAGCGGCGAAGTCGCGACATCGTCACCGGTCAGGGCGGTAGCCGGCCAATGCCAGATTGTATCACCGTCCGGGCCAAAGCAGTACAGCGCGCCGTCTCCACAGCCGGCATAGAACCGGCCGTTGGCACCGACCGCCGGCGAAGAACTGAAGGCATCCGGATCAGCCGTCACCCACTCATTGAGCACCTCAGACTGGTAGGCGTCAATGAAGTACATCTTGCCTTCATCACTGCCGCAGACAATCCCCGGCCACGTGCCGCCATACGAGTTGAGTGTAGTCAGTGCCGGCGAGGCGAAAAACGCATCGTCCCATGCCCAAATAATCTGGCCCTCATCAACAATGACGAGCGTGTCCACCGCCGGGGTCGGGTTGGCCGCACCGAGCTGGTCAACCGCCCGCACTTGGTACTCATACGCTCCCGGAGCACCGGTCGGCCGCCACTGTGCGACCGCATAAGCTCCGGACGCCGTAAGCGGCGAGACAAACGAATCGCCGGACGGGAAGTAGAATGTGTAACGGATGCTGTCACCTTGCAGGTCGGTTGCCTGAGCGTAGAACCGGTAGGTCGGGCCGTTCGCAATTCCGCGGCGCGGATTCGCGCTCCGCACAAACCTCAGATTCAGCGGCGCCGTATTCACCGCGTCAATGTAAATACTCTCCGGCTCGGACCAAGCCGAAGTGTCGCCGCTCGGGTCAATCGCCACCGCGTACACCTTCTTACTGCCCCGCAGACTGTACCTGATGGAATCGCGGGCCTCGGCGCCACTGCGTACCGGTCTGGTGGTGGTATACATGCCGTCACCCCAGTAGAACTTGATGCGCACCGAGTCGCCGTCCGGGTCGGTCGCTGACGTTCGGGCATAGACCAACGAGTCAATCCAGAACTTGCCGCTGAGCACCGGCTTTGCCGGCCGGTTCGGCGGCTCATTCACGCCGGGTGTAGTATCGCCGACAACGCGCACCGTGCACGGGTCAGACCAATCTGCCGACCAGTTACCCTTTGCATCCTTCGCCTTCACTCGGATGGCATAGTAACCGGCCTCGGTCCAGGCGTGACTCCTGCTGATGGTGTCGCCGGACTTGATGAGCTCGCTCGTGTCAAACGAGCCGTCCTTCCAGTCGAAAACGTAAAGAATGTCGTCCTTGTTCGGGTCGGTCGTCACCGACTTATAGGTGGCGCTGTCATCAACCTGAACAACTACCGGCCCGATTGGCTTGGCCGGGATACGGGGTGGCTTGTTCTTGCAGCCGGTCAGTGCAACTAGGGCCACAACCACAAGCACCACGGCAAGGCTTCTGCGCATACTTCCTCCAGATTTGATGCTTACAGGTGCCAATTCGACATAGAACATACCCAATCATCTTCAGTAGTCAATAGCGAACGAGCCCCGTGTTTGGCGGTGCCAGCTCAACGCGTTCGATTCGCTCCCGGGTCCGGCCTTCGCAAAGCCGCGTCCGCCGATGTTCCCAACGTACCGGACCACGGTCAGGGGCAAACCAAATGAAATCAGGCCAGGCTTCTTCGGCGCTGTGGACTGCGACCTTGAGACAACCGGGAAACTGTCCGGCTGGGACCAAGACTGCCTCCCGACCCACGACCTCGAAGAGCTGCTCGCGCCGGGCGTTGCCGAACCAAACCTGACCCGGTCTGGGGCGTGACTCAAGCACCAAAATCCACTCGGCATCGGCCGAGCCGAACTCAACTGCAAGCCACGGCAAGAGCAGATATGTCCCAGAACGACGGCGCTGAAGGAACAGAGTGTAGAGCCGAGTTGGCCCGCGGATGATTTCCACGACAAAGAACTGACCGAGTTTCTGGTCATTACGTTCAGTGACAACCCGGGCCAAGCCCGGTGCGCATCGGAGCTCGACAGTCTCGGCACCGGCTATCTCGTAAGTTCGAAACAGCAGGTCCCAGTGCGAGTCACAGGCAAGCGGGAAGTAGTCAGGCTGCCGACAGCCGGAGTGGGCAAGCACCACCAAGAACAGTAGGGCTTTCGCAACTGCATGGCTCACATGCCAAGCCTAAGCTGCCGCTGGCCTGTGTCAATGAGAATGTGCACGCCTGTGTCAGCGACCTAAGAATCCGGCTGTGCTTCTTGGGGCCGTGGTGTGTCACGTTCGCCGGCTACTGTCCCAAACTGGCTCGCCCGATTGAGCTGTGACCTTAGGTAGCGGGCAGTGTCAGAGTCGTATCAACGTTGGTTGCTCCTACTGTCACGTCAAGCGGTTCTCATTGCAGTCGCAGTACTAACAACACAGCTAGCCAGCCAAGAGACCATTCGCCCGGAACCTCGGCCGGCATCGCCACTGGGCACAACTCTGCCGCCGCACCTCCAGACCGACCCGCATATGCGCTTGCCGCAACCACCGTTCTGCCAAGTACCAATCAAGCCGTAACTTAGCCCGCTCTTGGGGTCACAACGGCGAGTGGCTCCCCCAGTCGCCCCACCCAGCACTCAAGGCTGCAGTCTCGAAATCCAGCCTTTCGCCCTTCGCTTTCCGTCGCCTTGGCTCTTGGCCTTTGCCTTCCGCCCTTTCTGAAAGAGCATAGAAGACTTTTCGCTGCGCCCTCCGCCCACCGCTCACCGCCTTTCGCTTTCTCAAGTCAGTAGCTTCTAACAAGTTTTGTCAGCGATGCGGCGGCCGGAATACCCTGGCCGCTGCACCGGTAGCTCTTCTTTGACAATGCACGGAATCAAGTAAACTCTAGTATGGCTACCAAGGAGTGACTATGAGTATGATAGAGCACCTACCCAGAATCGGCTGCCTTTCCGTAGTGCTTGCCGGCTGGGCTGTCGCGTCCGCCCAGCAGCAGCCAGTGATGAAATCCGAACTTGTGTCGGCCCAGAACCGGTTCGGCCTGAGCCTCCTCTGCCGACTGACCGACGCTGACCACGGCCAGAACGTCTTCGTTTCGCCCGTAAGCGTGGCGATGTGTCTCGCTATGGCCTACAACGGTGCGTCAGGCAGGACCCAGGTCGGGATGGCCAAGGCGCTTGAGATTTCCGGCATGAGCCCGGACGTGCTGAGCCGAACCAGCGCCGCCCTGATGCAAGACCTACTGGCTGCCGACCCCAAGGTGAAGCTGCAGATTGCCAATTCACTCTGGGCTGTTCGGGGCATCGCGTTCGAGAGACCCTTTTTGCGCGCCAATCAGCAGTACTTCAAGGCCAGAGTCACCAACCTTGACTTCGCCTCACCCGACGCGGCCCAGACCATCAACGCCTGGGTGAGCGAGAACACTAATGGTCTTATCCGCTCGATTGTTGACCGCATTGACCCGCTGGACATCATGTTCCTCATCAATGCCATCTACTTCAAGGGTACGTGGACCGAGCAGTTCGACAAGGCCGCCTCGTACCAGCGGGATTTCTACCGGCTCGACGGCGCGACCGTGAAGCGCTGGATGATGCAGCAGGACGGCAAGTATCAGTACTTTGGGACCGAGAACTTTCAGGCGGTGAGTCTGCCCTATGGCTCGGGCCGGCTAAGTATGTACCTGTTTGTGCCCGAGGAGAAGGACGGCCTGCCCGACCTGCTCAAGCAGTTGAGCACGGCCAACTGGGAGAAGTGGCTTGCCGGGTTCCACCGGATGAGCGGCGCGGTGGTCCTGCCCCGGTTCAAGCTCGAATACGAAACATCGCTAAACGATGCGCTGAAGGCGCTCGGTATGGCCGATGCCTTCAACCCGAATGCGGCCGATTTCTCGAAGATGGTGAAGCCGCCGATTCAGACCTACATCAGCGAGGTGAAGCACAAGACCTTTGTTGAGGTCAACGAAGAAGGCACCGAGGCGGCTGCGGTCACCTCGACGCGGGTGGCAATGACCGCTATGCCTTCCCCGCAGGAGAGGTTCTCAATCGTCGCCGACCGGCCATTCCTCTGTTGCATCAGGGACAACACCACCGGCGCGATTCTCTTCATCGGCGCCGTTTACGACCCTACGCAGTAGCCTGCGCACCGACTCTGCCGGCCGATGCGGCTCGTCCCGGACAGTTGGTTCGCACGCATGCAAACCAACGGGGCAGCGCTGCTGCGCTGCCCCGCATAGCTAACACTCGGCGCTAGTCGGAAAGTACGACTTTGCCCCAGGCTTCAGCACCAGCCGAACGCACCCGGTAGAAGTAGATCCCGGGCGCAACGCTTCGGCCTGAGTTGTCGCGGCCGTCCCAGGGGAAACCAACCTGCGCCGACACCTGCCGACCCGAAGCCAGCTCGCGCACGGCCCGGCCGTTGTTGTCGTAGACCTTGATGTCTACATCACCCGGTTGGGCGAGCTTGACCGAGAGGACTGTTCCGCGCGTGAACGGGTTGGGCCACGCGCTGACGCTAATTCTGCTGTTCTCGCCCATCGGCATGGGCCGACTCTCCTCGATGCCGACACCGTAGTTGAACCCGACGACTTTAAATATCTGGTTGTTGCCGCCGGTGAACTCCATGATGGAAACCCAGTAGGAGCCGTCGCGCGGGTCGTACTCGATGCCGCGCACGTTCCACGCGCTGTTGGCGAACTTGAACCGGTTGCGCAGGGTGAAGTTCACCCGGTCAATCTCGAGCATCCCGATCGAGTCAATCGCGGTGCCGCCGGTGTTGAACCAGGTGAAGATATTGAGCACCGAAGGCGAGTTGACCGGGCAGCGGTCATCCAAAGCCAGACAGCGAGTACCGTAGTTGCCGGATATCGGATGGATGAGCGTGTCGAGGATGTTGCCGAGCGTGTCGTAGACGAAGACACGCTGCTGGGTCTGACCGACCATCCGCCGGTCGCTGAGGTACAGTCTGTGCTCGTCGTCGTGCTCGACAATCCCGCAGGGGTAATCGGCCTGCGGCACGGTGAACTGGCGCACGACCGTCCCGGTCGGTGTTATCTTGTAGACAACCTTGCGTGGGTTCGACACGACCCAGAACGTGTTGTCGTAGGCGCAGTAGTCAAGGTCGGTGCAGGAGTCCTCAGGCAGCGTCACCGTGCCCTGCAATGTCAGCAGGCTGTCAGACGAGTACTTGTAAATCGTCGGCTGCATGAAGTACATCGCGTAGAGCAGATTGTCGTTGGTGTTGTAGGCCATGCCGTAAAGGCCCCATGCGGTCGGCATGCCCGGGCAGACGCGCGGGCCCCAGATGATTTCACCCGGCTGGGGTGGCGGAGTGCCGACGCGCAGGGCAATCGGCAGCCGGGCAGTGTAGTCGGCGCTGTCGCCGGTGACAATCAGCGTGCAGGAGATAACCGTACCGGGTGGAATCGTGCCGCCGGCCCGAACTTCGAGCCGGTCCGCAGTGTTTGTCGCCTCGCCGCCTGAGGCGATGTTGCCCCAGGTGCCGATTGAGTCGGTCACGGTCAGCCGGGCGTCGGTCGAACGGAACACACCGGCGACGTTGTTGCAGGCCGAGCCGCCGGAGTTGCGCAGGGTCATCTGCAGTCGGGCAACTTCACCCGGGTCTACTTGACCGTTGTTGTTGCCACCGGGCGGTGAGTCGAGGACCGTGGTCGCCCGCAGAATGAGCATCGGCCCGCCTGAGCCGGTCACGTAGTTTACGGCCGCGAGCGCGTCAATCCGGCCCGCGCCGTAGTCGTTATCCTTGCCCGAAGGCCCGCGGTCCACCGCTGTGGTTTCGAGTATTGAGTCAATCACCGCCGGCGTCAGGGCTGGGTTCTTGGAGAGCATCAGACAGACCGTGCCGGCAACGTGGGGCGTCGCCATCGAGGTGCCGGACATGTTCGTGTAGCCGCCGGTCCGGGCGCAGGACTTGATGTTGTCTCCGGGGGCCGAGACGTCAGGCCGGGTCAGGCCGGGTGGATACGGATAGTCGTTGAACGGCGCAACGGTCGCCCAAGTCACCGGCCCGCGGCTGGAGAACGAGGCATAGTTGTCGCTGGCGTCGGTGGCACCAATTGACATGATACCCGACAACGTCCCGACCCCCGTGTTCTGGGGGTTCCACCACGGCGGCGGCACATTGCCCGGACACCGGCACGAGTTCGGCGGCGACAGCGAACGCTCGTTGCCCGCGGCGACAATCTGCGACAACCCGGCGGCGTTGACGTTGTCGGCAGCAGTCCGCCACGTCGCTTGGTGCGGGTTCCAGGAGATCTGCCAGCCCAAAGACATCGTGTAGAGGTCCGCACCGTTTGCTGGCGACAGCGGCGGCGAGACACAGAACTGCATCGCCTGCCAGCACTGACTCTCGGCCACCGAGTCTGCGGTCGTGCGCACCCGGCAGACCATTATCTGAGCGTCGGGCGCAACGCCGCACTGGCTGCCCGCGGTGCCGTCGCTCGCGACGCTGCCCGCGGTGTGGGTGCCGTGGCCCTGAGCGTCGTTCGGATCGTTATTGTTCAGCTCGAAGTTCCAGCCGTGGTTCGGGTAGTTCGGGTCGGTCCACATGTGGTCGGCCAAATCAGGGTGGTTGTAGTTGCAGCCGGTGTCAATGTGGCCGCAGACGATTCCCTGCCCGGTATAACCTTGGGCCCAGACCGCAGGCGCATTGACCCGCTCCACTCCCCAGGCAATCTCGTCCTGCTCATCGGTCGGTTCCTCCGGCTCGAGCAAGCCGGGCGCATAGGCTAGGTCGTAGTTGACGTAGTTCACCTCAGCCCGCCCGGCTAGGGCCGCGATGGCCTGCGGCGTTGCCTCGCAGTAGACGGCATTGACAATCCAAAGCGGCCGGATGTCCGCGACCCGGCCCCGGGCTTGCTCAGATTCGAGCCAGACAAGCAGCGCCTTCTGCTGTTCGGCCGAAAAGTCCTGCAGGATGCGCGCCACTTCGACCCGGCGCTGGGCGCGGGGCATGCCGTCAACCAGACGATTGAGCAACTCCTTGTCGAACTGCTCCTTCAGCACAATGTGCACCGGGAGGCGCTGGTCAGCCTGCGCCGTCGCCATGTGCCGCTCAAGCTCGGGCGTGACGGTCGCGAAGCCGGCCGCCGCCACGAGCAGCAGTGAGAGCATCGCTCTTTTCACTTTGTTCCTCCGTTAGGTTTCATCCGGACCGGCGCCCAAGTCCGCTCGGCCCACCTCTTGTCGTGCGGGCCGGCGTGGCTGTCGTCCAGCCGGAAGGCTTGTGATGATTGTAGCCGCACCCACTCCGGAAGTCAAACCGTCGCGTTGCCACTGATTCCGACATCGGACCACGAAACGTAAGACCAACAGGGGAACGACGGAATCTACCCTCCGCTCTTCGCTCTTCGACTTCCGCCGTTTTGGCCCTCGGCTTCTGCCCTCCCCTTGTACGGCCATCATCCCTTGTCGGCAGTTCGCCCAAGTACTCCCTCTCTCTTGACGGGAGAGGACAAGGGTGCGGGCAAGAACCCGGGACTGTCCCTCAGTCTGTGCGGAGCATAGGACTGTCCCAAGGTTTTACGGACTGGGATGACGGCGGTCAATCTCGAAACTGGGGGGTGCCGGACAGTTTTGGGTCAGACCGCCTCGAAGTCGAGCGCGATGTCTGCGGCCGGTGCTGAGTGGGTGATTGCTCCGACCGAGATGAAGTCAACCCCGGTCCGGGCGATGTCACGGACGTTATCGAGCGTCACCCTGCCCGAGGCCTCGGTAACGGCCCGGGCCCGACAGAGCCGAACCGCCCGCCGCAGTTGTGTCGGACTCATGTTGTCGAGGAGAATCCGCCGCGCTCCGGCAAACAGTGCTTCCCGGACCTCGGCAAGACTGGCGGCCTCGACCTCAACTTCGAGCCGAGTCTGATTGAGGCAGGCGCGCACCGCTGCCCGGACCGAACCGGCCGCGGCAATGTGGTTGTCTTTGACCAGCACCGCGTCGTACAAACCCATCCGATGATTGGTGCCGCCACCGCACCGGACCGCGTACTTTTCCAGCGCGCGCCAACCCGGAGTTGTTTTGCGGGTGTCGAGAATGACCGCGCCGGTGCCGTGCACCGCCTTGACGTATCTGCTGGTCAGGGTCGCAATGCCGGATAGGTGTTGCAGGAAGTTGAGTGCGGTCCGTTCCGCGGCAAGGAGCGAACGGGCGCGACCCCGGACTCGGGCGAGGATGGTTCCCGGCTGAAAGGCGGTCCCGTCACTGACCAACCGTCTAAACCTAACTGTCCGGTCAACCGTAACAAACACCTGCCGGCAGATGTCAATACCACAGAGCACGCCCGGACCGCGAGCGACAATCCGAGCTTGCGCGGCCCGCCTTGTCGGGACGACAAGTTCAGAAGTGATATCACCGGGACCCAAGTCCTCGGCCAGCGCACACCGGATAAGACGCTCAACCGCCCGACGGGCAGCTTCCGGCAGCCGGCTGGATTCGAGGTTCGAATGGCGAACGGTCTCAGGCAGGTTTGGCTTCCGGGGTGGTAGGCTGGGATGCCGGTGCGGCTGCCGGTTGCTTGGGCTGGAGCAGCTCCTCAATCTTGGCCTTGAGCACGTCCGGCTCAAACGGTTTGGTTACGTAGCCGTCCGCTCCCATGTCGGTACCGCGGCGCACGTCGTCCGGTGACGAACGAGCACTGAAGATGATTATCGGAATCTCCGCCATGCCGCTCGATTTGAGCAACCGGCAGACGGTGTAGCCGTCCATCTTGGGAATCATCAGGTCAAGGATAATCAACTCCGGATGAAACGACCGCGCCTTGGCCACGGCGTTGAAGCCGTCTGCGGCAGTCTCGACCTGATGCCCCCATTGCTCCAAACGTCCCGAAACCAGCTCGCGCAGATTGGTTTCATCCTCAACCAGTAGAATCCTAGCCATCGTGGTTACGGGTTCTCCTTGATTGGGAGGATGAAGCTAAAACTCGCCCCTTCGCCGAGTTTACTGTGCGCCCAGACGCGGCCGTGATGCAGCTCGATAATCGAGCGGACAATCGCTAGGCCGAGCCCGATGCCCGGACCGTGTGGGTCCACTCGCTCGAACTTGCCGAAGATGCGGTCCAAGAACTCAGCCGGAATACCCGGGCCAGAGTCGGATATCGTGACTTGCACGTAGCCGGTGTTGGTGAGCGTCCCGCTGTGTGCCAAGAGCGGGGAGTTCGGGTCAACGAAACTGATGTCCACACGAATCGTACCGCCAACCGGCGAATACTTGACCGCATTGTCAAGGAGGTTGTTGAACACCCGCAGCAGCCGGTCGCGGTCGCCGAGAATCGGCGGCATGCGGGGCGGGATGTTGCGTTCGATGGTCAGATTGCGCTTGTTGATGAGTAGCGACATACTCTCGACTGCGGTCGAAAGAAGCTCGGCCAAGTCCACGCCATCGAGCCGAAGCACGGTCTTACCCGCCTCCATGCGCGACACCTCGATCAAGTTGTCAATCATCCGGTTGAGCCGGTCAATCTCCTCACGGGCGATGGTCAGGTAACGGCGCTGACGCTCCTCCAGCCGAGCCGCTGCCGTCTCGGACAACAGCGACATCGCTTCCTTTATGGCGGCGAGCGGAGTCCGCAGGTCGTGCGACAGCATCGCGATGAAATCGGTTCGGGCACGCTCGGCCTGCTTGAGCGCGGACACGTCGCGCAGGAAGCAGAGTAGGGTCGGCTTGCCGTCCGATTTGACCGGCACGATTCGCAGTTCGCATTCAATCTCATGGCCGGTGCGATTGACGAGACGGACCTCGTGGTGCACCGGCATTAGCACGCTACCCGGCTCAGCGATGATTTGGGCGACATTCTTCCGGTCCCGGGCCGAAATCAGCCGGTCCAAGCCGAGCCGCGCGACCTGAGATGAAGAGTACCCAGCCAGCTCCTCAAAGCGGCGGTTGACATAGGCGATGTGGCCATTCTCGATGATGCAGATGCCGTCAACCGAGTTTTCCATCACCTCACGGCTCGTCGTATCGGCGACATTTGCCCCGGCCCGCACACCCGCCCGGACTGCTGTGCCGATCAACCATGAGGAGTCAGCCACTTTACGACGGGCCATGGCGACGCTAACCGGAACGTGCTCGTTGTTTCGGCTGACAATGAAGGAATCGCCCAGACTCTTCATCTCACTATCGAGCTTCGTGCGAGTCAGCCGGGCGACTTCACCCGATGGGAATAGCTCACGCCAGCTCTTGCCGACAAGAATGTCGGCACTCTCGAACCCGGCAAGCCGGGCAAGCGACCGGTTGGCAAACACAATCCGACCGTTTCCATCGGCGACCCAGACGCCCTCTTGGAGGTCGTTCAAGAACTCGCGACCGCCAATGAGCGCGTCAAGGTTGTTTTTTTCAGACACTTATGCGTCTCCTGGTAGCTTTCATGAGTATCTAGGCGCGACCCAATGGTATCGCGCCGTCCCGTAACTCGAGGACAGAGAGACCGCCACGAACGCTAGATTCTATCGCGGTCTGGCGCTAAGTCAACCGCAGACAGTGCCCCAACTGCGGGATTCTCAGCCTCCTTTTCTCGTTCCTCCGCTCATCACTTGATGAAGAGTGTGATGGTGAAGGTCCGAGTGAACGCGAGCCGCCGCGTGTCGCGCAGAGCCGGCGTAGCTTGGAACACTGTCGGGAGTGCCCCACCTTCGTTTCCTACGTCCGGGGACTGTCAGCGTCGTGACAATCCCTGCGCGCGTTGCCAGAGGTCGACGCAAACCACGCGGTAGGCAGGGCGGTAAAGCTCAACGTAGCGCGCTGAGTGGTGACGGGCCGGGTAGCCCGTGGATTCGGATTCGTCCACGGCCACAGCAAGTGCGTCGGCTTGTTCCGGCAGCCTGTCACGGCACCAAGCAAGCGCAGCAGCGAGTCCCTTGCTCATCTGTTCTTGGCTGCCGTGGATGGTCACTGCCGTCTCGATGAGGACGTCTGCGAGCCGCTCGGTCATGTCGGGCCGCTCAAGCAGGGGACGGAGGTTGACGCGGACAAGGCGGCCGTTCGGGTCCAGCGGCTCGACTTCCTGCTCATTGCCAGCGTCCGAAGCGACAAGCTGCTCCCGGACTGCAGCGAGCTCCTGGGCAAGGTGGCAACGACAGGAGTCAGGGTCCTTGATGATGTGGCCCGGGCCGAAGACCGACTGGTGTATGAACTTGTAGATGTCGGCCGCCTGCATCAGCGGATAGCTGGTCAGGTGCCAATCGAGAACCGAGGGCATCGCCGGGTTTTGAGTCAACTGCCTGGCGTCTCGTTCACTCGGTCACGGAACAACCGTGCGACCAGCTCCACGAGCTCAAAACACAGGCCGAGGCAAGCGCCGAGTTTTAAGCCAATTATCGCCTGGTCGAGCACAAGGAAAGTAGCAAGTCGCTGGCGCATGAATACAAGGAAAAGGGCCACCATTGTGCCGTAGCCGAGCGCGAGGATGATGCCCATTATGATGAACCGGCCGATGGGCACACGACGCAGCACCTTGAACAGCAAGGACGAGCCGACCAGAGCTAGTCCGACCGGGACCGCAAAGACCGCGGCGTTGACCGCCGACGAGGGCCGGATGGGCGGGTTCTGAACAACCTGGCTTAGGTAGAGGAGCAGGAGCATAATCGTGACCGTCCCGAGCCCGCGCAACTGAACCGAGGCATAGACCAGCGCGGCCACAAACCCAATCACCGGAAATCCGAGAAACTGCCTCGTCTGGAGCATCCGGGGCCCTAGTACAAGCCGGGCAGCCAGCAGCGAGCCGGCCAGCCCGGCGAGGACATAGCCGAGGGCCTGGAACTTGTCGCGGGTGTTCTTAGCCACAGCTGTCGGAAAAAGTCACTACCTTGACTGTACCCGGAGACAAGACATGAACGAAGGGCTGACACTTCGGTTCGTGTCCCAAGTCACAATGTGGGTACTCCCCGTGCTTGCACCCGGATTCATGCCCCTCGGTTCTTCGCGCGTGCGGCGATGATTCCCTCGGCGATGCTGAACGGCACCGCCTGGTAGTGCTCGAAGTGCATCGTGAAGCTCGCCTTGCCCTGGCTGATGTTACGCAGTTCGGTGGCGTAGCCGAACATCGTCGCCAGCGGCACCATCGCGTTGATGACCTTGGCGCTTCCCTGCGCGTCCATCCCTGATATCAGGCCGCGCCGGTTGCAGAGCGAGCCGACAATCGCGCCAGCAAACTCGTCTGGCGTTACCACGTTGACGCTCATCAGCGGTTCGAGCAGTTGAGGGCTGCCGGCGAGAAACGCCCGGCGGAAAGCGCGCGCAGCACAAGTCCGGAACGCAATATCCGACGAATCAACTTCGTGGTAGGAGCCGTCCCAAAGGATCACACGTACATCAACGACCGGGAACCCGGCGTAGACGCCTTTGTGCAGCGCATCAACGATGCCGCGTTCGACCGACGGGATGTACTCTTTGGGCACCCGGCCGGAGACGACCTTGTTGACAAACTCGAACCCGGCGCCCGCCTTAAGCGGCTCGACGGTCATAACCACGTGAGCATACTGACCTCGGCCGCCGGTTTGTTTGACGTACTTTTCATTGACGTCAGCCGGGACGGTCACAGTCTCGCGGTAGGCAACCTGCGGCGCACCGGTTTGGACGTCAACTCCGAACTCACGCTTGAGTCGGTCAACGATAATCTCGAGGTGGAGCTCGCCCATCCCCGAAACAACCGTCTCCTCGGTTTCATGGTCGGTCGTGACAACAAAGGTCGGGTCTTCCTCGGCCAGGCGCGAAAGGCCCAGCGCCAGCTTCTCGCGGGCAGAGCGGTCTTTGCTGTTGACCGACATTGAGAGAACCGGCGCCGGAAACTCGATTGCCTGCAACAGAATCGGTGCTGCGCGGATGCAGAGCGTATCGCCGGTGACCGTGTCGGCCAGCCCGACGACCGCGCCGATTTCACCCGAATAGAGCGCATCGATCATCTCCTGCCGGTTGGCGTGCATTCGGAGCAGCCGTCCGACCCGCTGGTCTTTCTGCCGGGTCGAGTTATAGACGTACGAGCCGGCCTTGAGCGTGCCGGAGTAAACCCGGACGTAGACCAGCTTGCCGATGTGTCTGTCGGCGACGACCTTGAACGCGAGTGCAGCCAATCGGCCCTCATCCCACGGCACCCGCACGACCTCCTCGCCGCTCGGGTGGACGCCGATTGTCGGCAGCAGGTCAATCGGGCTCGGCAGGTAGGAAACGACCGCATCGAGCAACCGCTGGATACCTTTATTCTTGAACGCCGACCCGCAGATGACTGGGCAAACTAGGTGCTTCAAGGTCGCGCCCCGGATCGCGGCGGAGAGCTCGCGGTTGCTGACCGGTTCATCTTGGAGGAACCTTTCGAGCAGCCGGTCGTCGACCTCGCTCACCTTCTCCAGCAAGTACTGCTTCCAGTGCCGGGCTTCATCTTTGAGCGCGGCCGGGACCGGCTCCTCGCGCCAGGTCATACCTTGGTTGGTCTCATCATAGTAGACCGCAACGTCTTCAACTAGGTCAATGATACCGGCAAAGTTCTCCTCCGCGCCGATGGGAATCGTCACCGGCACCGCGTTCGCGCCCAGTTCTTTGGCAATCTCCTCGACCACCGCGTAGAAGTCGGCTCCGGCTCGGTCCATCTTGTTGACAAAGGCGATACGCGGTACTGAGTACTTCTCGGCCTGACGCCAGACCGTCTCGGACTGCGGCTCGACGCCGCCGACCGCACAGAACAGTCCGATGACGCCGTCGAGCACCCGCAGGCTGCGCTCGACCTCGACCGTGAAGTCAACGTGACCGGGCGTGTCAATCAGGTTGATTTGGTGGTCACGCCAGACCGTAGTCGTGGCGGCGCTGGTAATGGTGATGCCCCGCTCGCGTTCCTGCTCCATCCAGTCCATCACCGCCTCGCCGTCGTGCACCTCGCCCAGTTTGTGCGAGCGGCCGGTATAGAAGAGGATGCGCTCGGACACGGTCGTCTTGCCCGCATCAATGTGCGCCATGATGCCAATATTGCGGAGTCTCTCAATCGGGTAGGTGCGCGCCATCTGGGCCTCCTAAAGACCGACGACCTTGCTGCCGAACTCGCGGGCTTCTTCCGGGCTGGTCGCAACGTGGGCCAGAAACCGGTCGATGCCGTCCCGGCGCAGCCAGTAATTGCCGTTGCTGATGACGATCAGGCCGCGACGGACCCAGTCGTGGACCACTCGATCGTCCTTCGACAGCTCGACATAGGTCCGAAAGTCTTCAACCGGCTTCTGCGTGTCTCGGTCGAGGACAAAAGCGATAAGCACGAGCGGGAAGGTCCGAACGTCGAAACGGAAGGCGGGCGGAAAGCCGGGGCGGGCCGGAATGACGTCAATCCCAGTGATATTGTCCGGCGCAAGGATGCGTTCGATGTCGAGTTCGGGGGTGAATCCGAGCCGGTTGGCAATCACGCCCATACCCATGTTCTGCAGCTCGACGTCCTTGTCGCCCGGCTTGAGCAGGCGTACCATCCGAATCTTGAAAGTCGCCTTCTGCTGCTGCCTGAGCAGCTCACGGAAGATATGCACAGTCATGATCGAGGCGAGTCCCTTGCGCCGGAACGCTTCCTTGACTCCGACGTCCCAGAAGACCACGCCCCGACCCGGCGGGTCGCGCTCGACGTAGGTCTGGCCGATCCGCTGACCGTAATAGTACAGAAACACACTGGCCGCGTCGTCCTTGACCTCGGTGACCAGTTCGAACTCCTGACCGGCCAGCTCGCCGTCAAGGATGCGGATGTGTGCCGGGCTGAACCATTCATACCGCGGACCGATGCGGGCCGGACGCCAGGCCGGCGTCTCACGCGGCCGCCGCAGCAGACTGCCGAGCGAACCAAAGAGCCGCTGCTTTAGCCGATTCAACAGCGCCACCCCAAACCGAACGGGAATCTCAACGCGGCGCGGGCAAAACAAATCATCATCGTCCACAACTATGCCGGAATCGGCATCGCTGTCAAGGCTTTCCGGCCGAGCGTGCGTCTGCCCGGCGTGCCTGATTTGACAACCTCCGTCAGCGCAATATGATTAGCTGTCGGGCTCGTAGTGTAGCTTGGTTTAACACGTCGCCCTGTCACGGCGAAGATCGCCAGTTCAAATCTGGTCGAGCCCGCTTGTATCCGTTTCGAGGCCGCGCCCCCAACATCCTGCTGGCACTGGGGACAGCCTCGTTGCTTTTTGCCAACAACCCGATGGAGGACAACCACGAGCTTTCACTGCGGGTCCAGAGCTTCACCGAGGCGCTGGTGCGCCGGGACACCCGAGCCATCTATCGGTTCTTCAACAGCACGTTTCGTGACGAGATACCGTTTGCCCGGTTCGATTCGGCCGCTCGAGGCTGGTACGGGAACGGCCGGGTCATCAGAGCCCGTCACAAGGTCGTGGGCGTCCAAGGGCCGGTCGGGTCGGTCTCCATCTGGGTGGTTTTTGAGGGCGAGCGTGACGCCCGCTACCTCTACCAGAGCTGGCTGCAGAATCAGAACACATGGGAGCTGGTCTGGATGTCGAGAATCATTGACGAATCTTTTCAGTACGGGCGGACCGACACAGCCGAGTTGCGCCAGGTCGCGCAGGCCGCGCTCCGTCACGCCCTGACCCCGCCGATTCTCGCCCGACTCAGCGGCCGTCCGCGTCTGCCCGACACGGTCGTTCTGGTCCGGCTCGGGCAACCCGAGGAAACAACGATGACGGTCAAGGGTGTAAACACGGTCTGGCTTTCACCGGCTCAGGTCGTTGACCTTGCGGTCCTGCCCCGGGTTCCCTTTTACGTTGGCTTCGGCATCGTCCGGGTCTTTGGCGATGTCGCTGAGGCCGCAGTTGACTTCTACCCGACGCCCTATGGTCGGCTGCCCCGGCGCCAGTCGGTCAAAGTGATACTCCGAAGGTCGGCGGAAGGCTGGCGCTACAGCCACGCAACGCGGGTCTGGTAAGGAGCTACGACGGCGTCGGTTCTGCGGTCCCGGCTCGGCCTGCTCCTCTTCGCAGGGCTCATGTTCTTCGCCGGCTGCCCGGCTGAAGACACAACTCCTCCGGTAGTGGAAATCATCACGCCGAGTCCGGGCGATACTGTATTGGGTATCGTGCCGATTCGGGTGCGGACAACCGACAACCGTGGTGTCGTGCAGGTTCGATTCTCGGTTGACGGCAACTTACTCGGCATTGACTCCGCACCAGACCAGAACGTCTTATCGCTAAACTGGAACTCCACTGGGCTGGCACCCGGCTCGGCCCATGTTATCAGATGCGAAGCTTGGGACCGCGGCGGCAATCGCGGCGTTGCCGAAGTGGGTGTCTACGTCAGTTCCGCTGCCGGTACCCGTCACCGCGGGCCGATTACCGCGCCCGAAACTTGGACCGCGGCCGGCAACCCGCATGTTATCGAGGCCGACCTTGCAATCGAGACTCGGCTTGCGCTTGAGCCGGGCGTGGTCGTGTTCGTCGCTGACCGAGCAGCGATTGACGTAGGCAGTCGCTTTCCCGCCGCTATCGTCTGCCGAGGACAACCCGACTCTACGATTATCATCACCGCACTTTCGTCAACTCCGGTACAAGGCATATGGCAAGGCATCACGCTCCTCGGAAACTGCCTACCGGACAGTTCAGTTTTCGAGTACTGCACAATCGAGTATGGCGGCGGCAATGGCCGGGCTCTCGTTTACAGCGATGGGGCGCGGCCGGCCTTGAGGAACTGCGTCCTACGTCACAGCGCCGCCGTAGGAGTAGCCGCCAGACGGCTCGGGTTTGGTGCGTTCACCGGCAATCTCGTGAGTGACTGCGCCGGGTTTCCGGTAGCGGTTGATGCCGGTTCAGTTTCGTCCATCGGCGCCAACAACAACCTCACTGGCAATGCCCAACGTGGCATTGAGGTGACTGGCGGCACGGTGGCAACTTCGACCGAATGGCCCAACCGGTTCGTGCCCTATTGCATTACAGCGAGCGTCACGGTGGTCGGTGCGACCAACCCGCTCCTCACAATCGCTCCGGGTTGTTCGTTGCTTTTCGCCGATAGCGCTCGGCTGCGAGTCGGCGCCGGCGGAGCGGGCGGACTCGCAGCCGACGGTTCGTACGGGCCGGTGGTGTTCAGGCCGCTCTCCTCAGCACCGGTACCGGGCGCGTGGCGGGGTATCGAGTTCTGGGAAGGGACTGACGCTACCCGTACCGTGCTTCGTTTCTGCCACGTGGAGTACGCCGGCTTCGCCGGGTCCGCAGCAGTGTCATGTTACTCGGCACCAATAACGCTCATCGGCTGCCGCATCAGTGCCAGCGCCGGCAACGGGCTGCAGTGTACCGACTGCGGATTCACCCGCCTGGAACATGACACGGTTGTCAACTGTGCCGGCTATCCGTTGCGCATCGCCGCCCCCTTTGTCGCCTCGCTCGGTGCGGGCAACTCATTCGCTGGTAACGGCCGCGATAGTATCCTGGTACTAGGTGGGACAATCACGCGTAACGCTCAGTGGCGCCGACACGACGTCCCCTATCTTGTGCGGGGCATGGTTGAGGTCGGCTCGGCCTATGAACCGACGCTGACAATCGACCCGGGTGTTCGGCTCTGCTTCGCCGATTCCGGACTCGCCGTCGGCCGCCGGTACGGCGCAACGCTGACCGCAGTCGGGCTGCCTGACTCGATTGTCTTCACCGGCAGCGCGGCCGTACCCGGTACTTGGCGCGGCGTTGAATTCCACCCGTACACCGACAACCGCTCACGACTATTGCGCTGTCGCCTGCTTTATGGCGGTGGTGGCGGCCGGGGTATCCTTTACGTGGACAGTTGCGTGCCGGGCATCAGAGAGAACGAAATCGCCTACTCAAGCAGCTACTGCGCCTACCTATGGAATACCGACTTGGAAGCAGAGTCGCTCCTTGCGACGAACTGGCTGCACGACCCGGCACCGGGGTACGACACCGTGTTCGAAGGCGGACGGAAGATTACAGCTCGGCGAGTAGGTCCTCGTAGATTGCCAGTAGGTCGGTCTCGATAAGCTCGATTTCCTGAAAGACGACCATCAGTTTCTGCTGGTCCGTGGTCGTGCCGGTTCTGACTCCGCTCCGAATAATGCCGTCAATCTTGGCGATAATCGCGGTGTTGTCGGCGATCGCCTCGTCGAGCAGGCCCGCGAGTTCGGGCAGTGCTTCGCGCATGTCGGCGAAAAACCGGTTGGCGCTCTCCCGATTTGCTTTCAGCGTCCAGAGCAGCCGGTCGAAATCAGCCTGGCTGCCATTCTGGCAGACCGGACAGAACGGCACCGAATCGAGTGCGCCGATCAAAAGGTCGTACGCGGCGATGCCGGACTGCCAGCCGGTATCGGCGAATGCCTGACCCAACTCCAAAGCACGTACCAGCACCTCCGACAGCAACTCCTCCGGGTCATCCTCAGCGTCGCCCACACGTCGCAACTCATAGGCCTGGCTGACTGCTCCGGTCAGAGGGAGTTCGTCAGCCGAACCGAGAGTGTAGCCGTAGACCAGCGAGTCGTCGGAATCGTAGCGAACCGCAACGCCCCAATACTCCGCCTTCTCGTCGGGCCAACCGCCCTGGACTAGGACGATTCGGCCACGACTGAGTGCGGACCTGATTGCGTCGACGGCGTCTTCCGGGTCACTCGATTGGCCGCGGCTGTAAAGTGAGCCGAACGAAAGCCCAACAGTTCTCGCAATATCACGCAAGTATGCCCCAGCCAGCCCGCCCGGCCAGGAAGAAACACACGTCCCGCTGCGGGCCGTGAAGGTGAAAGACTCGCCGGTCAGTGCCGCCAACCAGTCGTAGTTCGCGGCTGCGCCGACGTGGTCAAGTACATCCTCCAATGCAATGGCAAGACTGCTCGGATATCGTCCGACATCGGGTACAAACCCCAGCTCGCCGGTCTGGACCGAGAGTGTTATCTCTTCTTCACCACGCAAAAGAACGAGCGGGAGAGCGGTGCCGGTCGCAGCCGATTCGGTAATCAGTTGCCATAGGTCGTCGTTGCTCTTGACAATCACGTCATTGTAGGAAACCACCAAATCACCAGGCTGGAATCCAAGCTGCTCAGCCTGACTTCCGGGTACTAGCTGCCAGACAACCGGCCGTGCCACGCGCTCGTAGACCGAGCCGAGCGGAGTACCACTGTCATACTGGCGGCAGGTCACGCCGGCAACGAGCACCAGCGCGACTAGAACTAGGAATTGTCGTCTCATCGGGAACTCCTTCTACGCCCGACACGCCGCACCCCGCCGCAGCTTGCCGCGTGCAGTGTGGGCCGTTCGGCGTCCTGGGTTTCTACCAGTACCATAACTGACACTTGGTCATGCAATTATGCGTCTGGAATTGCCAAAAGGCAAGGGAAACCTTGTCCCCCGAAGCTGACACCGAGTAACTGCCTTTCTGCAATCTCAAATCCGACATGACTGCCGCTTGGTCGGTGCGTATCCTCGCGCACTGGAACTGTCGCTCGTTTACTAACTGAGATCAATCAAACTTGAACTCGTGGTCTACCGACCGGGTCTGCCGACTGGCCGGCGCTGAGATAATCAGGACGGACGCGTCGCCACTACCGGTTCATTAAGACTCGACGATGCATCGAGCTTGAGGGCGACATCGGCGAGACCCTGACAGAGTGCCTGAATCTGGTCGTCTGTCATTCCGCTCTCACGAATCCTGGGCCAGACCGTTTTCGCCAGTGTCGCGGCCGAATAGGCAACCCGGACATTGACGAAGCCGGCCTCCTCAAGAGCCTGTTTCATCGTGGCGGCGGTGAAATGCTCAAGCTCGTAGAACGAAGCTCCGACAATCGAACTCTGATGACGCTCAAGGAACTGCAACCCGACCTCGGGATTGGTCGAAGGGCTGCGGCCGATGCGCTCCATCAAGTCCTTAAGCTTGGTGAAGGCTTCTTTCATTTCTGGCGTCACAGCAAACTTGACAAGATAGCTGCGTTCCCAGGCCGGCCGGGAGTGCTTGATGACATAGTGATAGCCGAGCGAGTCCGCGGTTTCGGTCAGTAATACATCTTCCTCAAACCCACGTTCCCTGCCTTCGTACGACTCAAACTCGATGCGGAGCTTTCCGCCCGGCTTCATCACGCGAAAGAGCTCGCTCAACGCCTGCTGCGGGTCCTCAGTCTGTTCGATTGAGCTTGCAGCCACGGCGCCGTCGAAACTCCGGTCCGGAAAATCGAGCTTGGTCGCCGACATCTGTTTGACTGTCACGTTCTTCAGGCCCAGTCGCTCGGCATTAGCCTGAATGACAGCGACCCGTCTTGGGGAAGGCTCGACCCCGGTCACCGACTTGAACAGTGGCGCCAGACGCAGCAGCGGCCAGCCGTCGCCCGGTCCGATGTCGATGATGTCCTGCGCCACCCCCATGTGTGCAGCGAAGTCCCGTATCCGGGCCTCGTCGAGGAAGTGTTCCTCCTGGCGGTAGTCAAGCACGACGTCAATCGCCGGCAGCTTACCCTCGCCTTGTCGCTCCAAGCGGTCGTAGAGCTGTTCGGCGCTGGTTGACTCGATTGGGTTGGTTTCTTTGACAATCCAGGTTTCCAGGACGGTATACTTCTTCGCCATATTCGTCCGTATCTTACCCGGCGCTACCCTGAAGTCAAGGCAGCAAGTCGCGGCTGTCCAGACGGTGGTCTTGCTCTGGCCGGCCGTCCTTGTCGATCGCCGATGCGAATTACCTTGACTTCGCGGCCAACTGCCGCTAAGGTAACTACCATGATGGCCCTGATTCTTGCGTTTGGTGTGGTTTCAGTTGCCCCCAACGCCGGGACGACCGGCTTCGATTTCCTGCGGATTCCCCCTGGTGCGCGCGAAGCAGCGATGGGCGACGCCGCCACCGCGGTCGCCGGCAGTCCACTGTCCTTCTGGTACAACCCCGCCCACGCTGCCGTCGCCGGACCGTCGCGGGCGCAGGTCAGCTACCTCAACTACATTGCCGGCATCCATGTCGGCGCACTCGCGTACAACCAGACACTTTCGACGCGGCAGGGTATCGGCGCGGCGGTCGTCTATCTCAACTCCGGGACGATGAAGCGTACTAATGAGAAGGCCGAGGAATTCAGTACGTTTGGAGTCTCCTACGCCGACCTGAACGTCAGCACGGCACTGAATGTTATCCCCGAGCTGAATCTAGGGGTCGGACTGAACGGGCTGTACGGTTCGATTGACAGTTTCTTCAGTATCGGCGTCACCGCGAGCATCGGCGCAACCTATCAACTGCCGATCAACGGCCTCTCTGCTGGAGTAGCGGTCCGGCACCTAGGCTATCAGGCCAAACCTTTCCGCGAGGAACGAGACCCGATGCCCGTCGACTTCGGGCTGGGTCTGGGCCTCGAGCCCACCCCAGAACTCACGCTCGCCCTCGACGTACACAAGCCGATTGACAGTCGCATCAACGTCCGCGCCGGAATCGAGGGTCGGGTCGGCGACGTCCTCATCATCCGCGGCGGCTACTCGTCGCTCGGACTCGACTGGCAATCGGGCGGCGGCTCGGACATCCTCGCCGGACTCACCACTGGACTCGGTTTCCGCTGGCGCAGCTATGTGCTTGACTATTGCTTTGTCCCGATGGTTGAGCTGGGCATGGCGCACCGGTTGTCGTTCGCCTTCTCTCTTTAATTGGATGTCTTCTCCGACACCGCAATGAAGAAGCAGTTCATTAGAGATTTAAAGCCCGGGACCCAAGTTGATGACATCTTCTACTGCTCACGGCGCGATGTCCGTGAACGGCGCGACGGCGGTGCGTTTCTGATGCTTGAGTTCCGCGACCGTACCGGCTCGGTCAACGCGGTAATGTGGGACCGGGTTGATGATGCGCTGCAGTGCCTGGAGGCGGGCGGATTCTACCGGGTGTTGGGCAAGTTCGGAGAATACCAAGGCAAGCCGCAGCTAACGGTCAGCGTTATCTATCCGGTGGCGACGAACGAGGTCGTGCGCGACGATTTTGTTGCCGCTTCCCGTTACGACCGGGGCGAGATGCTGGCCGAGCTGCGTGGCTTCATCTCCAGCGTCAAGAATGTCCACCTGCGCGCACTGCTCGATTCTTTTTTTGGTGACCAAGTGTTTGTCGAGCAGTTCTGTCTCGTTCCGGCCGGTGCCCGGGTTCACCACGCCTACCTCGGCGGCCTGCTCGAACACACCTTGATGATGTGTCGCGGCGCTCGTGTGCTGCCCGAAATCTATGCTGAGATTGACCACGACCTGCTGATGACCGGCATCATTCTGCACGACGTCGGCAAGCTCAAAGAGTACGTCTATGACATCGCCATTGACCACACGCTCGACGGCCGGCTCCTCGGGCATCTGGTCATGGGCTGCCAGATGGTCGAAGAGAAAATCGCCGGCATCGCGGGCTTCCCCGAGGAGCTCTCGCGGCTCATCCGGCACATCATCCTTTCGCACCACGGCGCCTTGGAATTCGGCTCGCCCAAGACACCCAAGTTCGTCGAGGCATTCGCCGTCTACTCGCTCGACTATCTCGATTCGCGAGTCGCCATCTTCCGTGACATGGTCGAGAAGCATCGGGACGTCAAGTGGACCGACTTCAACGACTATCTCGAGTCGAACGTCTATGTCCGGGGGCCGGTCGGCTAGCCGGAGCCGAGCCTGAACCCATCCTTTGACCGTCTGGCGGCCGCCTGCGTCCCGCTCGGTGTCACGCTGACCGAGGACCGCTACCGGAGCCTGTGTCGTTACGCCGAACTGACCCGCGAATACAACTCCCGCGTCAACCTCATCTCGCGCCGCGACATTGACCGCATCATCACCTACCACGTAATTGATTCGCTTACTGCTGCTCAGTTCATTCCCAACCGGGCACGTTGCTGTGACATCGGCACCGGCGCCGGTCTGCCAGGAATCCCGCTGGCGATTGTCCGTTCTGACATCAAGATGCTCCTAGTGGAATCGGTTCAGAAAAAGTGCCGGTTCTTGGTTCGTGCTGTGCAGGAGCTGGGCCTGTACCACGCTGAGGTAACCTGCGCTCGCGCCGAATCGCTTGAGCCGCTCGCCGGCGATGTTGTGCTCAGCCGTCTGACCGGTCCGATTTCCCGGACGATTGGGGCCCTTGCGCGTCATGTGCGTTCGGGCGGGACGATTGTGCTTTACAAGAGCCCGGCCGCCGGTGACCTACATCAGTCACTGCTCACCCGGCAAGGCCTTGCTCTGGATTGTCAGCTTGACCTTACTTTGCCCATAACCTCAGTTCCGCGGCGCTTGGTCGTCCTGCGCCGCGTCCTTCCTTGACGCCACACTCCGGCCACATCCGCAGCTTGGACAAAAGGAACCCCGGCAGCGACCTACTCTCCCATGCCGTTACCAGCACAGTACCATCGGCCCTGGAGGGCTTAACGACTCTGTTCGGTATGGGAAGAGGTGTGGCCCCTCCGGTATTACCGCCGGGAATTCTCGCAATCACGGTTTAAGGAGAAGAAGCAGACTGAAATCTCAAGCCGCACGGCTTATTAGTACCACTCGGCTTAACGCATTACTGCGCTTCCACCTGTGGCCTATCGCCTGGTAGTCTACCAGGAGCCTTCAGCGTGCACACCCTTGCGGGCATGCACTGGGGAGACCTAATCTTGGGAGGGGCTTCCCGCTTAGATGCCTTCAGCGGTTATCCCTTCCGTACTTGTCTACCGAGCGATGCACTTGGCAGTACAGCTCGTACAACAGAGGTACGTCCACCCAGGTCCTCTCGTACTATGGGCAGCTTCCCTCAAGTCTCCTGCGCCCACGATGGATAGAGTCCGAACTGTCTCACGACGTTCTGAACCCAGCTCACGTACCGCTTTAATGGGCGAACAGACCAACCCTTGGGACCTTGTCCAGCCCCAGGATGCGATGAGCCGACATCGAGGTGCCAAACCGGGCCGTCGATGTGAACTCTCGGGCCCGATCAGCCTGTTATCCCCGGAGTACCTTTTATCCGTTGAGCTATGGCCCTTCCACGCAGAGCCACAGGATCACTAGGTCCGACTTTCGTCTCTGCTCGACCCGTCGGTCTCGCAGTCAGGCCAGCTTATGCCCTTGCACTCCACACACGGTTGCCGTCCGTGCTGAGCTGACCTTTGAGCGCCTCCGTTACCTTTTAGGAGGCGACCGCCCCAGTCAAACTACCCGCCTGCCACTGTCCACCGCCCCGATCAGGGCACGGTGTTAGAACCCCAACAGAACAAGGGTGGTATTTCACCGACGGCTCCGCCCGAACTGGCGTCCGGGCCTCACAGCCTCCCACCTATCCTACACATGCTCGGCCAGGATCCAATGGCAAGGTGTAGTAAAGGTTCACGGGGTCTTTTTGTCCAATCGCGGGCAGGCGGCATCTTCACCGCCACTACAGTTTCGCCGGGCTTCTCGTTAAGACAGCGCTCCACTCGTTACACCATTCGTGCGGGTCGGAACTTACCCGACAAGGAATTTCGCTACCTTAGGACCGTTAGAGTTACGGCCGCCGTTTACCGGGGCTTCGGTCGGGAGCTTCGCCTTGCGGCTAACCCCCTTCCTTAACCTTCCGGCACCGGGCAGGTGTCAGTCCCTATACCTCGCCTTACGGCTTAGCAGAGACCTGTGTTTTTGTTAAACAGTCGGCAGAGCCTCTTCACTGCGGCCACCTTGCGGTGGCACCCCTTCTCCCGAAGTTACGGGGCTAGATTGCCGAGTTCCTTAACGAGAGCTCACCCGAGCGCCTTTGGATATTCTCCTCACCCACCAGTGTCGGTTTACGGTACGGTCACCCTGACATCTGGCATAGAGGCTTTTCTCGGCAGTCGGTCCGGCTCAGTTCCTCTACCTGACGGCAGAGTCCCCATCACCACCGCGAATCCCGTGCGCGGATTTTCCTACGCACCATCGCGATGGCTTAGACCCCGATCCAGCACGGGGCTGAGCCCTTCCGCCTGCGTCCCCCCATAGCTCGTAACGATGCCAAGGTGGTTCCGGAATGTTGACCGGATTTCCATCACCTACGCCTTTCGGCCTCAGCTTAGGTACCGACTAACCCTGGGCGGATTAACCTTCCCCAGGAACCCTTGGGTTTCCGGCGAACAGGTTTTTCACCTGTTTTAACGCTACTCGTCCCGGCATAATCACTTCTGCTTCGTCGACCAGACCTCGCGGCCTGGCTTCAACCTACCGCAGAACGCTCCCCTACCACTCCTGCCCGCAAAGGGCAGAAGTCCACGGCTTCGGTGGTATGCTTGAGCCCCGGTGAATTTTCAGTGCAAGGTCACTCGACTGGTGAGCTGTTACGCACTCTTTAAATGATTGCTGCTTCTAAGCCAACATCCCAGCTGTCTGAGTAACCTCACCTCTTTTCCCACTTAGCATACACTTAGGGACCTTAGCCGATGGTCTGGGTTATTCCCCTCTCGGCCATGGACCTTAGAGCTCACGGCCTCTTTCCCGCAATCTGAAGTTGCGGCATTCGGAGTTTGGTCGGGTTTTCCCCCACATTGTGGGAGAGCGCCCGTCCAGTGCTCTACCTCCGCAACTAAACTTGCGAGACTGCCCCTAAAGGCATTTCGGGGAGAACCAGCTATCACCCGGTTTGGTTAGCCTTTCACTCCTACCCACAGCTCATCCGAGGCTATTGCAAGGGCCACCGGTTCGGTCCTCCCTTGGGTGTTACCCCAAGTTCAACCTGGCCATGGGTAGCTCACACGGGTTTCGGGTCGAATGCGCGCGACTAAACGCCCAATTAGGACTCGCTTTCGCTCCGGCTCCGCCTCAGAGAGGCTTAACCTCGCCACGCACATTCACTCGCCGGGTCATTATGCAAAAGGCACGCGGTCACAGTCACCGCCAAACCTTGCGGAAAGGCGGTAAACTGCTCCCACTGATTGTAAGCACATGGTTTCAGGTTCTATTTCACTCCCCGCCAGGGGTTCTTTTCACCTTTCCCTCACGGTACTGGTGCACTATCGGTCAGTTGGGAGTATTTAGCCTTAGCCCGTGGTCGGGCCGGATTCCCACAGGGTTTCTCGTGCCCCGTGGTACTCGGGAGCCGGACCGCGGGAGAGCCTGCTGTTTTCGCCTACGGGGCTATCACCCGCTATGGCGCTTCTTTCCAGAAGACTTCGGCTAACAGCTGGCTTTTGTAACTCCCTCGCCTCACAGCGGTCAGCGCAATCCGGTCCCACTACCCCGTTCCGGCAACGCCCGCTGGCTTTAACACCGGAATCGGTTTAGGCTGTTCCCCTTTCGCTCGCCACTACTCAGGGAATCACATTCGTTTTCTTTTCCTCCGGGTACTGAGATGTTTCACTTCCCCGGGTTAGCCTCCCGGAACTATGGATTCATTCCGGGATGTACGGATATTACTCCGTACGGGTTTCCCCATTCGGGAATCGCCGGGTCAAAGCTTGTGTGCAGCTCACCGGCGCTTATCGCAGCTTACCACGCCCTTCATCGCCTCCAACTGCCGAGGCATCCACCATGTGCTCTTAGTAGCTTGAGGTGAATATCAGCCTGCCTCTTCTCCAAATTGTCAAAGAGCAAAATTTTTCCGTTTAAATTGGCTAACTTAATAATAATAAATTTTTCGCAAAAAGTCAAGCAGAAATGTTAAAAATTTTTCATCCACCGGCAAAACTTATAACCCATTGAAAAAATAAAAGATAAATCTTATATCTCCCCCTTCGCCCCAACAAACCGCCCAAAAATAAGCAACCCCTGAAACCCAGGGGTCGCCCTATCCTTTTATTTATTATGCGAGTGCGATGTCAGAAGAGGTTGTTCTTCCGGATGTACGCCCAGAGGAGTTTCATCATCTCCCCGACCTTAACCGAGCTCTTCTTGCCAAAAAGCGCCTGCAGGTCCGGAGTCAGTTTGATTGACCTCTTCATCAACGGTCCGGTCCCGGTCATCAGGTTGTGCTTCTTCACATACGCCCAAAGCTTTTTGTTGATGTCCTTCACCTTGATCACCTTGCCCGGGCCGAAAACCGGTTGCATCGCCTCGGTGAGTTTTACCGTGCGGTTCATCAGGACTTGTCCTCTCGGCATTTACTACTCCTTTCTGCCCTTATCGGGCGGTTGAAAACCATCGTCTCCTGGTTGCACACCGTGCAACCACCTCTATTTTGAGGGAAAATTGCCCCCTGTCAAGCAGAACTTACAGGGAAAAATCAGCCCGGCGGCAGGAGAAAAAGCCTTAAAAACACCCCACTTGACATTACCCGTTTTTCTTGCTATTCTCACTTGAGGCGAAATATGCCCGAAGCACCAATCATCAAAAGGGGCGACCGCTACTTCTGCCCGGAATGCGGACATCTGATGACCCGCCTGCACAAATCCTGCCCGATGTGCCATCTGGAGTTCAAGGGTATGGTCAAAGACGAAACCCGTGCACCCACCGACCCCTTAAAAATCCCGGAGATTGAGGAAAAATACGAAGAGGTTCACACCCAGCGCTACATCTGGAGCGCAATCGGCGGCATCCTCTTCCTCGGCGCCGTGGCGGTACTGCTCATCATCCTCTTCCGGCGCTGATTAGCAGAGCTAACCGCTAACCCGGTTAGCCTGAACCCAGCGTGCCGGAGTAATCGGCTACTCTTGACTCATCTCCAGCAGTCAATAGGCTATTAATCTAATGGCAACCGTGGTTATCGTCGGACGCCCGAATGTGGGCAAATCCACCCTGTTTAACCGGCTGGTGGGTGGTCGGGTTGCCATCACCCTACGCGAACCCGGCATCACCCGGGACCGGCTGAGCCATCCTGCTGAATGGCAGGGGCGCAAATTTACTGTGATTGACACCGGGGGCTTTGTCCCGGACCCGGATGCTGAGATTGAAGCGGAGATTGTCCGGCAGGTCAACATCGCGCTCAACGAGGCGGATGTTATCATCCTGGTGGTTGATGGCACCGCCGGACTCTTACCCGCGGACGAGGAGATCGCCCGGCGCCTGCGCCGCCAGGGCAAACCGTTCCTCGTCGCGGTTAACAAATGTGATAAAAGTAAATTTGACATCACCGATTTCCACCGCCTCGGCAATGAAAAACTGTTTCCTATCGCAGCAGAACACGGCACCGGCGTTGCCGAACTCCTGGATGAGGTCATCAGCCAGTTACCGCCGGAAAGCACCAGCACCGCACCGGGGGAAGAGGTCGCCCTGGCAATCCTGGGCCGCCCCAATGTCGGCAAATCAACCCTGCTCAACCGCCTCCTGGGCAAAGAACGGGCGATTGTTACTCCGTTACCCGGCACCACCCGTGACACTGTCGAAGACACCTTCCAGTGGCAGGACACCCGGTTTCGCATCATTGACACCGCCGGTATCCGGCGCCGCACCCGCATCACCGCACCGGTTGAGTTCTACTCGGTGCGCCGGGCACTCGCGGCGATTGACCGCGCCGACATCGCCCTGGTGATGATTGACGCCACCGAAGGTCCCACCGCCCAGGACAAGCGCATTATCAACCTGGTCACCGAGCGCGGCAAAGGGCTGGTCATCATCGCCAACAAAACCGACCTCATCCCCCGGCAACTGGAGAAAAAAGTAAAGGAGTATATCACCAGCCGGCTCCAGTTTGTCAGTTATGCGCCCCTGGTCTATACCTCCCTGTTAAAAGGCAAGGGGGTAACCGATGTTGTCCGTCAGGCAAAGGCGGTTTATCACTCCGGGGCGATGCGCCTGAGCAAAAAATTCCTCAACCTCACCCTCCTGGAGCAACTGAAAACCAATCCGCCCGGGATAAAGGTGCGGGTGCTGGGTATCAGCCAGACCGGCATCCGGCCGCCGGTGTTCCGCCTGCGCCTCTCTGACCCGGACGCTATTGACACCCGCTACCAGCGCTATGTCTTAAACCTCATCCGGCAACAGTTCCAGTTCACCGGCTACCCCATCAAACTGGATGTCACCGCTTAAAACCCGCCACCGGATTTTAATCGCCATCGCCCTGCTGGTGATTCTTATCTTAACCGCCAGTGTGCTCTACCTCTTCCTACCCCGGGGCTACCGCCGGACGACCACCACCCTCACTCCCGGACCGGGCGGCGAAGTCAACATCCTCATTATCGGCAAGGACGCCCGGGCAATCAACCCGGCACTGGACCGCGGCGGCATCACCCGCATCCCCAGAGAAAAGACCGCACACTCGGATGTCATTGTCATCTGCCATATCAACCTCAACTCCGGCCGGCTCAACCTCGTTGCGGTCCCCCGCGACCTGCTGGTAATTGTCCCTGGTGTTACCGCCGCGCAATCGTCCACAGACTTCAACCGGATGGAAAAAATCACCCACACCTATGCGCTGGGCGGTGAACCCCTGCTCCGGCGCACCCTGGAAAACCTCCTTGGCATCAAAATCCACCGCTTCATCGCCTTTGATTTTGACACCTTTCGGATGGTCTTTCGCCGGCTCCGCTCCCTGCTCGGACCCCTGCGGGTGGGCAAAACCCGGCTTGACGACCCGGACCGGGCGCTCAAATTCGTCCGCCAGCGCTACGGCTTAACCTATGACGACCTGGACCGCTGCCGCAACACCTTAAACTTCCTCCACACCATCCTCCGCGCCACCTGGCGCTTCAGCAACACCCGGCTCGGTGAAATCCTCATCAATCAGGTGTTCCACATCATCGGCGACGATACCGACCTCACCCCCGCCGAGGTTAGCCACCTCATCAACGAACTCCACGCCCGAGGCTTCACCCCGGCTGCAGTCAAACTGGCGGTGCTGGTCAGTGAGGGCAGACCGGTAACCCTTGACCGCTACGCAATGACTTTATCCTGCTACCTGCCCATCTATCCCGAGATGGAAAAACAGATTGAGTTCTTCTTAAAGGACAACGAACAGGTCCGGGCTATGGACTTTATGACCCAGCAGCCCTACTCCTGGCCCGCCTATATGACCCTGGACTACGACCTTTTGCCCTCACCGGTTGACGACACCCTCCAGCGCCGGCGAATTATCGAGAGGATTTTAAAAACGCAACTCGCTCCTCAGGAAAGCAACTAACCGGCAAGCGCCTGCCGCAGCGCCGCCTGCCCGGCACTCACCCGGCTCGCATCACCGCCACCCTCAGCGATGTCCGCTCTGCCACCCCCGCCACCACCCATCGCACCGCCCACCACCTTCGCCAGTTTTCCAGCGGGCAGACGCTCGCGCAGGTCCGGACTGACCACCACCACATAGCGCAACTTCTCACCGCTCACCGCGCCGGTCAATAACACCACATAACTACCCACCAGCAACTCCCGCAGCCGGTCCGCCATCACCCGCAACTCCTCCACCGTAAAATAAGGAAAATCACCAATCACCACCCGCACGCCGTTAATCTCCTCCTGTTTCTGAACCAGTTCGCCTGCGGTATGCCGCGCCAGTTGCCCGGACAACTGCCGGACCCGATTCTCCAGCCGCTTCAACTCCTCGGTAAGGTTCTCCACCCGGCGCAAAAGCGCATCCTCACTCACCCCCAGATGCGCCTGCAGCCGGTCCAGGGTCTCCCGCTCCTGCCTGAGCCTTTCAAACGCCTGCCTGCCCACCAGCGCCTCAATTCGGCGGATACCCGCGGCAACACCGGTCTCAGCCACAATCCGCAGAACGCCCATCTCACCGGTGCGGCGCAGATGGGTACCACCGCACAACTCCATCGAGAAATCACCAATCTTTATCACCTGCACCCGCTCGCCGTACTCCTCACCAAAAAACGCCAGCGCGCCCATCCGCTTCGCCTCCTCCAGCGGCACATCCGCCATCCGCTCCACCACCAAATCCTTCACCACCTGCTCATACACCAGCCGCTCCACCGCCTCAATCTGCTCTGGTCGCAACGGCTCAAATGCGGAGAAGTCAAACCGCAACCTCCCCGGCTCAACCAGCGACCCCTCCTGCTTCACATAATCGCCCACCACCCGGCGCAGCGCCGCATGCAAAAGATGGGTTGCGGTGTGCGCCCGCTCGATCTCCCGGCGCCGCTCCTTATCAATTGCGGCAAACACCACCCCCGGCTTCGGCTCGCCACTCTTCAACACCGCGCGCACCACCCGTACCCCGTGCTTGTAATAACTGTCCTTCACCTCAAACTCAAAACCCTCACCCACCACCCGACCGGTATCGCCCACCTGACCGCCCGCTTCGGCATAAAAAGGCGTCCGCCGCAAAACCAGTTCATAACTCCCGTCCTCGTTCTTCACAAAACTCACCAGTTCCGTCTCAACCTCATCCTCCTCATAACCAACAAACTCCACCTCCAGCGGCTGCTCGCCGCTCACCGGTGCGCCGTCAACCCCGCGGGCGATAAATGTCGTCCGCCGGCTCCGCTCCCGCTGCTCCGCCATCGCCCGCTCAAAACCTTCCTTATCCAGCCGCACCCCCTCATCCGCCGCCAGTTCCTCAACCAGTTCAATGTGAAAACCATAGGTGTCATGCAAACGGAAAAGCTCCTCACCGGGAATCAAACCATCCTGTCGATACCGCGCCAGCGTCTCCTCCCACCGCTCCAGCCCGCTCGCCAGTGTCCGCAGGAACCGCTCCTCCTCCGCCTTGATAATCAACGCCGCCTGCTCCCGCTTTGCCCCCAGTTCTGGATACCACTGCCGCATCAACTCCGCCACCGCACCTGCGACCCGATAAATAAACGGCTCGGTTATCCCCTGACGATGGGCAAACAACAGCGCCCGGCGCAAAATGTTCCGCAGGATATACCCCCTGCCCTCATTGGACGGAATCGCGCCATCAGTAATCGCAAAGGTCAGTGCCCGGGCATGGTCAGCAACAACATAAAACATCTGCCGGTTATCCAGAGTAACACCGAACCCGACAATCTCCTCGGTCGCCCGCACCAGCGGCGCAAACAGGTCGGTCTCAAAAATACTCTTCTTCCCCTGCGACACCATCGCCAGCCGCTCCAGCCCCATACCGGTATCAATCCCGCGATTCTTCAACGGCACCCTCGTCCCATCCGGCAACTGATTAAACTGGGGAAACACGATATTATAAACCTCCGAAAACCGGTCGCAATCACACCCCGGACCACAACTCTCCTTACCGCACCCGAACTCCGGACCCAGGTCCGCATAAATCTCCGAACAAGGACCACAGGCACCGGTCCCGCCTGCCGGACCCCAGAAATTGTCCTCTGCACCCAGCCGGTAAATCCTCTTCTCCGGCAACCCGACCACATCACGCCACACCGCAAACGCCTCCTCATCCTCCTCAAACACCGAAACATAAAGCCTTGCGGGGTCAAGTTTCACCACCTGGGTCAGATACTCCCATGCCCAGGGAATCGCCTCTGCCTTAAAATAGTCGCCAAAAGAAAAATTACCCAGCATCTCAAAAAAGGTGCAGTGCCTTGGCGTCCTGCCCACCCTTTCCAGGTCTGAGGCACGCAGACACTTCTGAATAGAACATGCCCGCTTATAAGGCAACTCCACCGTCCCTGCCCACAGCGCCTTAAACTGCACCATCCCGGCATTGGTAAAAAGCAGCGTCGGGTCATCCCGGGGAATCAAAGAAGAACTCGGCACAATCTTATGCCCCCGCTGGGCATAAAACTCCAAAAAAGTCCGCCGCAACTCACGATGATTCATAACGCTGGAATTTTAGCAGGATTTTAACCAGACTGCAACTATAACCTTATCCGCCCCGGCCGCAGGGCAAATGCACGACTTTTCTGCCTCTATACCTTAAAACCTCCTAACCGGTCAAGAGCAATCCCATACACCCACAGAGTTTCACAATCTCAGCGCCTTACCCGTAAACCATTTGCCAACTGATACATTCCTTTGCCATCATCATCGTTTACCCAGATACCCTTACTCCGCAAATACTCCTTCAAACCAATCATATTGTCGTGCACTTCCGCGGCAACCTCTTCCCAGTAGAGCACCTGAAACTCCTTGCCCCCATTTTTGAGCGACTCTTTAAAACTTCTGAACACTCTCATTATCCTTGTTATTACTTTTTTTCCTCATTACCAGGTTCACCAGCACAAAAGGTTTATTCAGCCCCTCAGCAAGTTCGTTACCGATACGTCTGTTTCCGCTCAGGTAGTTAACCTCAATGACTACCAGTTTCTCAGGAAAATCAAGCACAACATCCGGCTCTGAACGATAATCTTTCCTTTCTCCAATCTTGTCGGATATATCTTCAATTTCTCTGCGAATGTTCGAGTCACGGCTATCTTGTAACGGCGGAACCGGTGCTCCCCATAACAACATATCAGGTTCCTCGCCAATCTTCTGTAATCCGTTGATGCCTGCGGGGCTCAATACCTTGCGAATCATACCTTCGTTCTGAAGCCACACAAAAAAGGTCCAGGTCAGGGCATCTTCAGATGTAGAGAAACCAAATCTCTCCCACTTCTTGTTGTTCTTGCAGTTTGCCTCGTTTAATGCCTTATCAACAACATCCTTCGCGTAGCTCTGAACCTCGCACGGGATGTTTTGGATAGGATGGCGATAGATCAAAGTAGGAAATGTATTGGAATATCCAATCCCACAAGATTCGCATCGCCTTATGCATGACTCATATTTTCGAGCTGTTTCGGGTCTTCCTTCCTTATAACTCATCTCCTTCCCGCAATTCGGACAGATTAACACAGGAAGCTTCATTTTACCTGCTATCTATAGTTTTTTTGATTCCCTATATCCACTTCCCTCATTCTCCTTAACCCTCGCCTCCATCACCCCATTTTTACCATCGCTAACCAATCCTGTCAACTAATACCCTGACCCTGTTCCGGAGCCGCACAAGTGCCCCCTCCATTGCACCTCCCCTAATCATTTAGAGCCAGAAATTTGGTGGTGTTAACAACCGGCGCAGGAAAAATTGAGTTAATTAACCAGATATCAATATGTTGGGCAAAATCAGGGGGTATACCCCACCCTGCCTCCCGGGTAATTACCGGGCTCGGTGCTGAATCCGGTCCGCTGTTTTGCTGGGTGGTAATTTTTCCTTAAATGATAACGCCAGGGCGTCATGTCAGCAGGATGGTAATCAAATTGGCTTTGTTATGGTTCTTCGCTCACATCGGCGCCGAGTTGTTTTAAGACCCTGGTAATCGTGTCCGGTGCGAAGCCACGCCTTGCCAGGACACCCCAGAGTCTTCTTGCCCGGGTGTTTTCGTCCAGTTTGCGGTATCTGGGCAGGAAGTGTTCCGCCACCATCCGCGCCGCCCCGGTCTCATCCGGCGCATTTTTTAGCGCCCGGTTAATCTCCTCTTTTGCCACGCCCATCTTTAACAATTCAACACCGACCCGGTTTTTGCCCTTGTGCCCGATGGTGATGCGGTCCGCAACAAATCGCTCTGCCAGCCGGCGGTCATCCACCAGCCCCTGTTTTTTTAACTCCTCCATTACCGCAGTAATCACCGCCGGTGTGTAGCCCTTTCTGGCTAGGCGTTCCTTTAACTCCTTTTCCGAGCGCGCCCGATAGGAAAGTAAGAGCAGCGCATACTCCCGGCAGTGCTGGCGTTGTTCATCCAGAACAACCTCGGCTAAAAACTTTTCGTCAACCGGACTGCCCGGTTTCAGCCGGAACCTTTTTATCGTTACCCGGTCCAGGCTGAAGGCGAACTCGCCGTCAACAAATACCGCTAACCGTTTTTTACTTCTTCTTTGCGGTTTGAGCGCGGTTATCTTCATCCTTTACCCGCAGCCGGGGCAGTTTCAGTTTGTCGCGCAGCGCCGCCTCAATCTTGGTCGCCACATCCTTGTGGGTTTTGAGAAAGTCAATCGCCGCCTCGCGGCCCTGACCGATTTTCGTGCTGCCGTAGGTGAACCAGGCGCCGGACTTGTCAATGACGCCGTGCTCCGCGCCCAGGTCAACCAGTTCACCGAAACGGGAGATGCCCTCACCGTAGATGATGTCAAATTCGGTCTCCCGGAACGGCGGCGCAATTTTGTTTTTCACCACCCTGACCTTGGTGCGGGAGCCGATTATCTGTTCGCCCTTCTTTAAGGCGGCGGTGCGCCGGATGTCCAGCCGGACCGTGGCGTAGAATTTCAGCGCCAGCCCACCGGGCGTGGTCTCGGGGTTGCCAAACATCACGCCAATCTTGTGGCGGATCTGGTTGGTGAATATCGCGCAGGTGTTGGACTTCTGAATCACGCCGGCGAGTTTGCGCAGCGCCTGCGACATCAGCCGTGCCTGGACGCCGACAAAGGCATCGCCCATCTCACCCTCAATCTCGGCACGGGGCACGAGCGCCGCCACCGAGTCAACGACAAACAAATCCAGGCCACCGGAACGGGTCAAAACCTCGGCAATCTCCAGCGCCTGCTCACCCGAGTCCGGCTGGGAAACCAAGAGTTCCTTCAGGTTGACGCCCAGTTTCTCCGCATACTTCGGGTCCAGGGCATGCTCGGCGTCAATAAACGCCGCGGTCCCGCCCATCTTCTGACACTGGGCGATAATCTCCAGCGCCAGGGTGGTCTTGCCCGAGGACTCCGGACCGAAGATTTCCACAATCCTGCCCTTGGGCACGCCCCCGACACCAAGAATCGCATCCAGGCCGATTGAGCCGGTGGGAATTGCCTCAATCTCCAGCACCGCGCCCTCTTCGCCCAGACGCATTATCGCACCTTTACCAAACTGCTTTTCAATATGACCGAGCGCATTGCTCAGCGCCTTGACCTTTTCCTCTTTTGCCATAATGCCTCCAGTGGTTTTATTCGCCTCGGTATCCTGTCTCAGTATAGAATGCGCATTCGCCAAGTCAAGGAGAGAAACCCATCGGGCGGGTAATCTTGACCCGGGGCGGTGGCTCGCTAAAATTGTTTTAGATTGCGTTACATAATACCGGCTGAGGATGTCGACCAGGTGGAACTCCTTGGTCCGGCAGACATCAACCTGACCACCCTTGCCCGATTTTACCGCACCTATGTTGTTTATCGGGACGGGCTTTTGCGCCTCTCCGGACCGCGCTCCGAGAAAAAGGAACTGGAAGAGGTGTTTCAGCGCCTCATCGCCCGCTGTCGCCGCGGGGAACGGGTGACCCCGGAACTGGTTGAGGCAGAGGTCCGGCGCCTGCGTGCCGAGCGCCGTGCCAGCCTGGACGAAACCGAGGAGGAACTACAAGAAAAGGAAAAGGAGCCACCACCTGCGGCAGAACTGGGTGTCATCCACACCCCGCGCAAGACCATCACCCCGAAAAGCGAAAACCAGCGCCGCTATCTCGAGGAGATTAGCCGCAACGACATCATCTTTGCCATCGGGCCCGCGGGTACCGGCAAAACCTACCTGGCGGTGGCAGCCGCGGTGTCCGCCTTAATCTCGGGCAGATGCAGTCGGATTATCCTCACCCGTCCCGCGGTGGAGGCGGGTGAATCGCTCGGCTATCTGCCCGGCACCTTCAAGGAGAAGATTGACCCCTATCTCCGGCCGCTCTACGACGCCCTGTTTGATATGATGCCCCTGGAGCGGACCCAGCGCCTGATTGAGCAGGAGGTGATTGAGGTCGCACCGCTTGCCTTTATGCGCGGGCGCACCCTCTCCGACGCCTACATCATCCTGGACGAGGCGCAGAACACCACCTCCACCCAGATGAAAATGTTTCTCACCCGGCTCGGCTGGAACTCCAAGGCGATTGTTACCGGCGATGTCACCCAGATTGACCTGTCCCACCAGTACACCTCGGGTCTGGTTGAGGCGGAAAGACTTTTAGCCAATATCCCGGGCATCACCATCATCTACTTTGACAAGGGCGATGTCGTCCGGCCACCCCTGGTTTCCGAGATAATCAAAGCCTATGAGCGCCGCGACAAAAATAGAAAAGAACAAAAAGAGGAAAAGCCGGCTGACGGTTGAGGTGTTTGGCAGCCGGGATAAAGGGCTCTGCCGGGCGATCGCCGACCTCTGCCTGACCGTTGCCGAACAACTGCCCGCGCCGCTCCCCGCCGGGGTGGTGAACATCATCATCGTCAATAACCGGTTTATCCAGGAACTGAACCAGCGCTACCGCCGGCGCAACCGGCCCACCGATGTCCTCTCCTTTCCCCTTTATACCCCGCTGGCGCCGGCAAAGAAAACCAGCCCGCTCCTTCTGGGCGAAATCTACATCTCCCGGGAAAAGGCAAAACAGCAGGCGGCGGCACTGGGCATCCCGCTGCGGGTGGAGCTGTTGACCCTGGTCCGGCACGGGCTCCTGCACCTTGCCGGCCTGTCCCACGCCGAAATGAAAAAACTGGACTGAGCGTCCCGCCGATGCTTATCCTCCTCGCCAGCATTGCGGTGCTCCTCTGCCTGTCCGCACTTTTCTCCGGTGCCGAGGCGGCTTTCTTCTCCTTACCCGGCTGGCAGGTTGAGGAACTCCCGCGGCTAAAAACCCTCCTCTCCCGGCCCCGGCGCCTGCTCGGCACCCTGCTGCTGGGCAACCTGATTGTCAACACCACCGCCACCGCGCTCTGGACACTCCTCCTCCTCAAACTGATCCGCCAGACCGGTATCGCGCCCGCGGGCATCCTCGGCGCCGGCGGCCTGGTGATGACCGCACTCCTGCTTCTGTTTGGCGAGATATCACCCAAGGTCATCGCCACCCGCCACGCCCTCGGCTTTGCCCGGCACTCCGCCCCGCTGCTCCACCTCATCTATCGCAGCCTCACCCCGCTCACCGTCCTTCTGGAAAAGATGGACGCCCCGCTTGCCCTGATTCACCAGGAACCCGCCGAACTTACCGATGAGGAGTCGCACACGCTGATTGAGATTGCCCAAAAGCGGGGTGTGCTCCTGCCCGGCGAAGAGGAAATCCTGCGCAACATCGTTGACCTGGACCGGCGCACCGTGTCCGAGGTGATGACCCCGCGCAGTGACATCGTTGCGATTCCGGAGAATACCCCCCTGCACCAGGCACGGGAAGTCTTTGCCCGCACCGGTTTCTCCCGGCTGCCGGTTTATCACGACACAATTGACCGCATCACCGGCATCCTGTATGCCAAGGAACTGCTCATCGCCGATGACGACACCCAGCCCGCGCTCACCATCGCCCGCAAACCCTACTTTGTGCCCGAGGTCAAGCGCCTGCCCGCACTCCTGGATGAACTGCGCCGGAAAAACTCTCACATCGCCATTGTTGTTGACGAGTTCGGTCAGACCGCCGGACTGGTGACTCTGGAGGACATCCTCGAGGCGGTCTTTGGTGAAATTACCGATGAGTTTGACCGTGCCGAGGAACTGCCCTATAAAAAGGTTGCCGGTGGCGGGTATCTCGTTGATGGCGAAATCGACCTGTCGACGCTCAACCGGCTGTTCAGTAACGCCTTCCAGAACCTGCCCCACGAACGGCTCGCCGGCTTCATCCACGACCGGCTCGGACGCCTGCCGGTGCCCGGGGATGAGATTGAATTTGCCGGGTTGAAAATCGTTGTCCAGGAAACCTCGGCGCTGAAACTGGAAAAGGTTTTAATCCAGCCCCGGAAGGGTTAAGCGATGGAACTGCTTGCGGGTCTTTTCCTGGTCCTCATCACCGGCTTCTACTCCGGCTCGGAAACCGCGCTTTACCGCGCGAACTGGGTCCGGCTCAACCACTGGGTAAAAAAGCGCCTGCCGGGTGCCCGGGACGCGCTCCGGGCTCTGGAAAAGATGGAACCCACCCTGATCACCACCATCATCGGTACCAACCTCGCCAGCGTTTTTGCCACAATTCTCATCCAGCGCTACTTTGTTGCCCATTTCGGTGGTGCCGCCACACCGGTTGCGGTCACCCTGACCGTGGTTGTCACGCTTGTTTTGGGTGACTACCTGCCCAAGGCACTCGCCCAGACCGCTCCGAACCGCTGGCTGCGCCGGGGTGGATTTCTCCTCAACGCCTCCCGCCTTGTCTTCGCGCCGCTAACCGCGCTCATCGCCCGCATCACCCCCCGGCCGGCACGAACCCACCTCTCCCGCGAGGAACTGGGCAAAATCATCGCCCGGCGCAGCCCGCGTGCGGCGACATCGCACCGCCCGCTAACCGCCACAATGGTCGCCCGGCTGTTGCGCTTCTCCACGATGCGGGTCGCCGAGGCGGCGATTCCATTAAAAAGGGTGCGCTCGGTGTCGGTGCGCGACTCGGCACCGGATGAGGTGGACCCCGCGGCGGTGCTTGCGGTATTAAAGGAATCGGGCTATAGCCGGATACCGGTTTACCAGGGCACGAGCGACAACATCATCGGGCTGGTCGTTGCCAAAGACCTCCTCACCGCGCCGCCAACAAAAATCCGCCCGATTCGCCGGGTCCAGACAGACGCCCGGGCACTGGAAATCCTGCGCCAGATGCAACAGCGTGGAGAACAACTCAGCTTGGTCGTTGACCATCAGGGCAGAACCACCGGCATCATCACCCTGGAAGACCTGCTGGAGGAGATGGTCGGCGAGATTCGCAGTGAAGATTAAATGAACCGCATCGTCCAGACCGAAGCGCTCTGCCTGCGCACCCGCAACTGGCACGAATCCTCGCGCCTCGTCAGCCTCATCACCCCGGACCTGGGAATGATTGCCGGCATCGCCCGGGGCGCCCGCCGGCTCAAGAACTACCGCGCCGCCGCACTTGACCTGTTCGCCCGCTCCCGGGTCACCATCTACCTCCCGCTCCGGGGCGAACTGTGCACCATCGGTGACGCCGAACTCATCAACGCCCATCGGGGACTGATCTACGACTACGAGCGCTTCCGCACCGCGGGTATGATGGCGCGGTTTCTCCTCCGGGTCCTCCACCGCGCCCACCCGGAGCCCAACATCTTCTCCCTTCTTGCCCACAACCTCCGGCTGCTCTCTGAAAACCCGTCGCTTCCCCCGGACTGCGGTGCCGGTGCCGGCACTGTTAACACATCGGCAATCCTTGCCGCCTTCCTCTTAAAGGCAACCGCCTTTTTGGGCTTCAAACCCAGGTTAAACACCTGTGTCCGGTGCCACCGTAACATCGCCACCAACACCTCCCTGCCCGCCACCCCGGTCCGCTTCAGCATCCATTACGGCGGCATCGTGTGCGAAAACTGCCCTAGCGGAGAAAACACCCGGCTCACCCCGACCGAACTTCACACCCTGAAACAGCTCATCTACACCCCGGCGGCTGATTTATTTAACCTGACGATAACGCCCGAACTGAAAAGCTTTATCAACCGCTACATCTGCCACCACTTCAACATCACTAACTGCCAGTTCATCTAATTTTTATTAACTTCCCAAATTACTGCCACTGCTCCGGAATCAAGTAAAAGAAACAGCAGGTCTAATAATTATGCGGTATCTTATATCATTATTATTTGCCGGCGTTGCCCTGCCGGCTTTTGCCTTTCATGGTGCGATTCAGGGCAGGGTTTACAATTACCAGGAGACACCGCTCGCCGGCGCCCAAGTCTGGTTAGAAGGTTACCCCATCGGCACAACCACCGATACCGCCGGTCGTTACTATATTGAGGTCCCGATGCACGGAGAGTTCCGGGTGGTGTATCAGTTTATCGGCTTTAAATCAGAAACCCTGAAAGTTTTTGTCGGTCATGGTGAACTGGTTAACAAGGATGTCCGGCTCAAGGAAACACCAATACCGCTCACACCAGTAGAAACCCGTGCCCAGAGAGAAATGCCCCACGAGTCTAAAACTCCTGAGCCCGCGGTGGTCATCCCGAAAATCGCCGCGGAAAAGACTGGCAAGGCGACAATCGGCGAAGCGGCAACTCTCAGCGCGGGCGTCCAGTTACAGAAACGGTGCAGCGCCTGCGAAGCCAGTGAGGTGTCAATTCACGGCTTACCCGGCAGGTTTTCCCTTATCCTCCTGGAAGGGATGCCGGTATTTTCCGGGCTTGCCTCCCGCTACATCCTTGACCTGCTTCCCGTAGACTTCATTGACCGCCTTGAGATATTAAAGGGCGCTGCCGGCGCTATCTGGGGTAGCGATGCGATTGCCGGTGCGGTCAATGTCATCCTGCCCCAGCCGGTTCAACCTTTTGAGGCAAAGGCAAGTTACACCTATCGCAGTTATGGTAACGACCTGTCCGCACTCATCGGTAGCAATCTCAAGCCCTTTGGTATCAATGTGATTGGTGCTCACCGCAATAATCGTTTCGTTGAGATAAATCAGGATACCATTGCCGAAAATACCGCCTTCAAGCGCAATCTCCTCCTCACCAATATCTATTACTACCATGGAACCGCCTGGCGGTTCCATGCCGGGGCATTAGTTGGGGACGAAACCCGTCGCGCCGGCGCAATAATCCCGGACTCGCTTTATCCGAACACACCCAATGCGGACAAAATTCATACCCGGCGCTGGGACCTGTGGCAGAAGTCCGGTTTTCTCGCCGGTGAGCGGGAGGTGACTCTCCGTCTCGCATTCAACCATCATCAGGAAAATGGTATTATTGCCACACGTGACTACACTGCCCGCCAGACAAACTTTTACAGCGAGATCGCCGGTAAGCTCCCCCACCTGACCCTGGGAACCGCCCTCGCCCATCAAAGGCTGGACGACACCCGGCTGGTATTTGACGACTATCGCGAGGATAACCTCGGCATCTGGGCGGCCGGGAATGACATCAATCCGGTTCTCCTTTCCATTCCGGTTGACATCATGCCTGCAGTCCGGCTTGACCTTAACTCCCGGTTTGGCACTATTATTTCACCTTACGCCGCGGTTAAAATCTATCCGGGCTTTGTAGACTTCAATATCGCTGGTGGCACCGGGTTCCGGACGCCCACAATCATCTGGGAAAGTATGGAAAACCTCCCTAACGGCTATCAGTATGTCATCCAGCGCGACCCGGACATCACAAAAGAATCAGGTATATCCCTGCAGGCTGGCGCGGCCCGGCGTCTCACCGGTAATAACCTGGTCATTGACCTGCAGTTGAACATATTCCATCATCAAGTCGATCGCCTGATCGCTGCCGAATTCCGTGGCATTGACACCGTCAGCCGGCGGGCGCTCTTCTATTATCACAACCTTGATGAAACCGCACTTTCTAGCGGCGCTGAGTTCTCGCTGCGCGGGGTCTTCGTCGGCGGACTGTCGGCAAACCTTAACGCCTATTTCCTCTTCCCCCGGAACCGCACCGGTGCAACCCTGCCTTTTGTGCGGCGCTGGGCAGGAAATTACTCCCTCAACTATAAAATTGCGCGCTGGCAGGCGGAGTTAAACCTTAGCGGCGAAATCAACGGACCGATGCTCGTTCAGACAATCTCAAGTGGTAATGTGATTAGAACTTACGACTCGCCAGTTTATCCGCTGCTCAATATCCGGGTGACAAAGGAACTATCGCTCTTCCGTTTCAGTGCCGGAGTCAATAACATCGGCAACTACTATCAGCCACCACTTTCCCACCACGAAACGAAAGCGGAGTATTACTGGGGTCCGATAATCGGTCGGGAGCTTTATGTCACCATCGGGATAAATATCTAAAACCCCTGTCCCGGTGTCTTAGAAAAGAACTGGCGCCCGGTAACGGGCGCCAGCATTTTTCTCTTGAGCGGTTTTTCTTACTTGGACACGATGACCTTCGCCACCGAGGAGCCCTGGTCAACCACCCGGGCAAAGTAGATACCGCACTTCAGCCCGCGAGTATCAAGCACACCCGCACCCTTTTGCAGGTCAACCGTGGTCACCAGTTTGCCGGTTGCATCAAACACCTCAACCCGGGCATCCACCGGTGCATTGACGGTGAAACGGGCAAAGCCGGTTGCCGGTGTTGGTGAAACCTCCAGTCTTCTCGGTGTCGGCACAATCTCAGGTCGCAGTTCCATCACTCCAACCGCTCCGGAAACGGTGGCGTTCACCATTGCGTCCTGCTGATGCCTTGAAGGTGCCCAGACACCGGTGAACTCCCAGCTCTGGTTGGAGATAGGTGGAACCGAGTCGTGACCAAATGATGGTGCGCCGGAAATTTCTGACATTCCGCCGACAAAGAAGGCACCATCCTCAATCACAATCGGGCTGGGTGGTGTTACCGTGTACCAGTTCTGCGCGCTCACCTGCACGGTGGTGATATAGAGCGTATCACCGGGCGTGCCACCCGGGCCGTTGTCATCAAATATCGCGATTGCGCAGGGTGTGGTGCTGGTTGCACCCATATACATCCGCACGCTGGTGATCGAGCAGGGGTAAACCGGTGGCACGAAACGACAGCCGTACCCGCCCGGACCATTCCACGACCACATATGGGTCTGGGTCCCGCGGTCATAGCCTAAAACCGCCGGCAGCGTCACCACTCTCAACTCCACGGTCACGGTGTCGTTGATCGGCACCGCATCACCGGGCAGTTTGCTGATTACCTGCAGGAAGTAGGTCGCGTTGTTGGTCGGTGTCCAGGTGCGCGGGAAAACAACCGAATCGGTCTCACCCGGATTGAGCGCCCGTACCGTGGTGGAATCAATGAACACCACCGAGCCAGCAAGCGTGCGCACCCGCACCACCGCCCGGAACTCTGCTTCAGACTGGTTGCCGGTATTGGCAATTACGCCCCAGAAGGTGAGCGGACGACCGTTAAGCGCGAACATCCCGCCCGAGCGGTCATTCATCGCGTTACGCACTGCCGCATCGTGAATCCGCAGGGTTGTTGACTCCGGCGGGATAAACCTCACCGCCAGCCCGGCATGGTACATATTCTGGGGCGGGATGTTGCCTGAGAGGTAGTTAAGACCAATCCTGCCGGAAACATTCTCAATCCCGCACTGATTACCATCGGGCAGCCAGCCGTTGTAGGGCTGACCGGTCTGCTCTTTGTACTGGAAGGTGATGGAGGAGTCCGGACGGGAAAGGATAATCTGAAAGCTGTTATTACCACCGGTCGACCAGAACCTGATACTGTCATACTCCACGATGAAGGTGTCGTTATCCGGACTGGTCCAGACCCAGACCGACCCATTGGGTGAACCGGCTGCGGATGGGTCCAGGTCGCACATCATCGCTGCGACGGTGTTATTAGTTCCGGTTGGGCTCGGAACCGGCGGGAAGGGGTGGGCGTTCAGACGATTGTCATGAAACGTAATATAACCATTGGAGCCAACATAAATCTTGCTGACCCTGTACCAGTAGTAGGGAAAGTCAAACCCGATATCAAACGGACCAACCACATTGTCATCGCCGAGACCGGTGACCCGGGTGCCGATGCCTTTGATATCTATCCAGTTATAGGTCGGCGCACCTGGACAAACGGTGTCCGAATCCAGATACCGGTACCCGAATGAGTCCGGACCACCACCACCCCAGACCACGGGCTGGGTGTTTTTCACCCCGACCGGGCTCACGGCGATGATGAAGGACATTACCAGCGTTACTACCATTATGCCTCCTTATAGTTTAAAATAGCCTGCACTACTGCAGGACAATATAATTCAAGAAATTACTTTTGTCAAGCACTATTTTCCCCTCAACCGCTGCCGGCGGTTGCCGGTGCGGTTGTGTCTGGCTTGACTTTTAGTTGCGATAGTTAAAAATATCTCCTGTGGACCGGTTTCTGATTTATGGCGGAACACCGCTGAAGGGCACCGTCACCACCGCCCGGGCAAAGAATGCGGTCCTGCCCCTGCTTGCCGCCTGCCTTTTAACCGAGGACACCTGCACGATTGAGGACATCCCGCTTTTAGAGGACGTCAATACGATGCTCAAACTCCTGCGCACCATCGGCGCCCGGGTGGAGCAAGACGGCAGGACGGTCCGGATTACCGCCCGAGGCAAATTGAACCGGGAGGCGCCCTATGACATCGTCCGCCGGATGCGGGCAAGTTACTATGTCCTCGGTCCACTCCTTGCCCGCTTTGGCAACTGCCGGGTGTCCCTGCCCGGTGGCTGTGCGATTGGACCCCGACCGGTTGACCTCCACATCAAGGGCATCACCGCGCTGGGTGCCCGGGTTAAAATTGATGGTGGTTATATCCACGCCCGGGCAAAATCGCTGCGCGGTGCCAGGGTGATGCTCGAGGGCTACAAGGGACCGAGCGTTGGTGCCACCATCAACACGATGATGGCCGCGACCCTTGCCCGCGGGGAAACGGTAATTGAAGGTGCCGCCTGTGAACCCGAGGTGGTTGACATCGCCCGCTTTCTCACCGCCATGGGCGCGCAAATCCACGGCGCCGGCACCCCGGAAATCCACATCTTCGGTGCAAAAGAACTCGGTGGTGCCCGGCACCTGCCCATCCCGGACCGCATTGAAGCCGGCACATTTGCGGTTGCTGCAGCAATCACCCGCGGCGCGGTTGAGATCACCAACTGCTGTCCGGAACACCTCACCGCGGTCATCACCAGGTTGCGCGAACTGGGTGCTGAGGTGGAAACCGGCGCTGACCGCCTTTTTGTCCGGATGCGCTACCGCCCCCGGCCGGTAAACATCGCCACCGCGCCCTACCCCGGCTTTCCCACCGACCTGCAGGCCCAGTTCACTGCGCTCGCCACCATCGCCCGGGGCACCAGCACCATCACCGAAAACATCTTTGAATCCCGTTTCCTCCACGCCCTGGAACTCAACCGGATGGGCGCCTCCATTGACATCACCGGCAATATGGCGGTGATTCACGGCGTCGAACGGTTAACCGGTGCCCAGGTAATGGCATCGGACCTGCGCGCCTCTGCCGCGCTGGTATTAGCCGGTCTTGCCGCCCGGGGTCAGACCGAAATCCTGCGCATCTACCACCTTGACCGTGGCTATGAACAGATGGAGAAAAAGATTGCCCGGCTCGGCGGCAAAATCAAACGCATCCGCGACAGCTGAGCGCCCGCCAACACTGCCGGTGCGGGTGCGGGATGTGGTCATTGGCGCGGGTGCGCCGGTGCGGGTCCAGTCAATGACCAAAACCAGAACCGATGATGTCCGGGCAACCCTGCGCCAGATTCGCCGGCTCGCCCGTGCCGGGTGCGAACTCATCCGGCTGGCGGTGCCGGACGAGGCGGCTGCGCTTGCCCTGCCCCTGATTCGCCAGCGCACCAGCCTGCCACTGGTCGCTGACATCCACTTTGACCACCGCCTGGCGCTTGCTGCCATCAGAGCCGGCTTTGACAAGGTGCGCATCAATCCGGGGAACATCGGTGGTAATGCGAAGGTCGCTGAGGTCATCCGCGCCGCAAAGGACAACAATGTTGCCATCCGGATTGGCGTCAACTCCGGCTCCATCCCGAAAGACATCCTTGCCCGCTACCATCACCCCACACCGGAGGCGCTCCTTGCCGCGATTGACCGGGCGCTGGCGCCTTTTGAAAAACTCAACTTCAAAAACATCGTCCTCTCTGCCAAGACCACCTCGGTTGCGGACTTGATTGCGGTCAACCAGGCGATCGCCCGCACCTACCCCTATCCCATCCATCTCGGCTTGACCGAAAGCGGTTCACCCTTTGTCGGTGGCATCCGCTCTGCCGCTGCACTCGCGCCGTTGCTTCTGCAGGGCATCGGCGACACCATCCGCATCTCCTTGACCGGCGACCCGGTCCTGGAGGTGCTCGCCGGCTACGAACTCCTCGCGGCACTGGGACTGCGGCAAACCCGACCGCTGGTGTACTCCTGTCCGGGTTGTGGCAGGACCCGGGTGGACATCAACCGGCTCGCCCGGGCGGTGGAAAAGGGGTTAAAAGGCATCAGGGCGCCCATCAAGGTGGCGGTGATGGGCTGTGTTGTCAATGGTCCGGGTGAGGCGCGGGAAGCGGACTTTGGCATCGCCTGCGGTCAGGGCCGGGGTGCGCTTTTCGTTAAGGGCAGGGTCATCCGCTCCTATCCCGAAAACCGGCTGGTCCCGGCGCTGCTCGAAGAAATAAAGAAACACCTGTGAAAAAATTCTTCACCACCGCCTTCATCATCGCCCTTTGCCTCTCCGGCACACAACTACCCGCCTGCACCATCGGCGCCTTCGGTCCTGAGGTGATGGAAGAGGGCCGGGCAATACTCTGGAAAAACCGCGATGTCACCAACCCGGACCAGGAGATGAAGTTCCTGCGCGGCCCACGTTTCGCCTTCATCACCAATGTTTATGCCGGCGAGACCCACAACGCCTGGGCGGGCATCAACGAGGCGGGCTTTGCGATAATGAACTCCAACTCCTACAACCTCTCCGGACTCCTTGACGCACCCGACGACGGCAACATTATGGCGCTGGCGCTCGGCACCTGCGCCACCGTGGACGACTTTGCCCGGCTCCTGGACTCCTTCAACATCATCGGCCGGGAAACACCGGCAAACTACGGCGTATTTGACGGCCTGGGCAACATCGCCATCTTTGAGGCAAGCAACACCTACTACACCCGCTGCGATGTCAATGCCGACACCCTCGGCTTCCTCCTGCGGGCAAACTACTCCATGTCCGGCGGACCAACCCGGCTTCTGGGCAAAAACCGCTACGAACGGGCGCTCCAGCTCTGCCTGGCGGCAAAAAGAGCAGGACGCCTCTCAATTGAGTTCATCATCCAGACCCTTGCCCGTGACCTCGGTCAGATTGACTTTGACCCCTACCCCCTGCCCTTCACCGGCACCCTGCCCCCCCTGCCCACCGGCTACCTGCCCACCGACACCACCATCTGCCGGGCGACCACCCGCTCGGTAGAAATAATGGTTGCGCCCCTGCCCGGTGCCAGCCCCTTGACCGGAATGATGTGGGTCCTGCTCGGTGAACCCATCGCCAGCCTACCCATCCCCCTCTGGGTGTGTGCCGAAACTGTGCCCGAACTCCTGGACGGCAAATTCACCGCACCCCTCTGCGACGAGGCGCAAAAACTCACCCGCTACTTCTACTCCGACCCCGCCTTCCCCAGGGCGATTAACACCTACCGCCTCGTCCAGTGGCTCGAGCACAGCGCACCGGTCGAGTCCACCATCTTCGCCCTGGTGAAAGAAAAACAGACCGCCTGGGGCAACTCGCCGCCACCACCGGAATCTGCCCACAGCCTCACCGAAACCATCTGCCAGCTTGCCCTTGACACCTATCAGAAGTTCTGGGAAAAAATTGACCCGGAAAACCCTGCCATCACCTTAAACACCATTATCATCCCATCACCAGCCACACTCCACCAGTTCACCGCACCCGGCTTCACCATCTACGACCCGCTTGGCAGAAAGATAAAAAACCCGCCTGGTGCTGCCGGCATCTTCTACCTCCACCACGAAAAAACCCGCCAGCGCCTGGTCATCCTCAAAAACCGCTAAACCTTCCCGCCACCCGACCTTCATTCTGCTATTACCACAACCCGGCAATCAAACACCCGCACCAGACACCGGTTTAAACCGCAGACAACCAGCCGATTAACCGCACCGATTACCCACCACCCAGTTAACAGATTAACCCGCACCAAAGCCCCAAAAACAGCAAACCCAACCGCACCACCTGCTTATTCCAGGGCAAGCCCCCCAGCAGCCCCGGGGCTAGCCCCCTGACCAAACCGGAACTTCACTTAACACACGCAACATCAGGCAATTACACAAAATCACAACCCTAAACCCTGTTGCCTTTTATGTAACATAACAAATTCCCCTCTTGGATAGCGGTGGCGGTGACAGCGACGGGTGCTCTTTGACTATCCCGGCCGGGCGTTGCCCTGCCGCCCCTTCACCGCAGGAGAATTTATCTCCTCAATTCCCCTCTTAGAGAGCGGTCCCGGCTTTCGCCGCCGGGGTGTTTTTGGGCTGCTGTCAACCGCTGTTTATGAAATCGCGGCGCCCAGCGCCGCACCCAGTAACGGCAACTGCGCCCGGACTACTTCACAACCCAGCGCCCGGCTGAGCGCCACCAGCATCCCCTGATTCAGCGCCGTGCCGCCGGTAAACACCACATCCGGCACAATCGTCAACCGTCTCGCCATATTCACCACCCGGGTCGCCAGCGCCTGGTGTAAACCGGCAATGATGTCCTCGCTGGGCACATCCGCCGCCACCAGGGATAAAATCTCCGACTCCGCCATCACCACGCACAAACTGGAAAGCAAAACCGGGTTCTGGGAGCGCTGGCTCAACTCCCCAAACCGCTCAATCGGAATACCCAGCGCCCGGGCGATAAACTCCAGGAAACTGCCGGTGCCGGCAGCACACCGGTCGTTCATCACAAACTCTTGCACCCCGCCTTCCGGTGTCAACGCAATCACCTTGGAGTCCTGACCACCGATGTCAATAATCGTCCGGCAACCCGGATGCCACTTCCGGACACCGATGGCGGTTGCGGTAATCTCGGTGATGGTGCGCCGGGCAAAACCCACACTCTGCCGGGCATAGCCAGTCGCAACAATCCTGTCCAGTTCCTGCGCACTTAACCCGGCAGCCGCACAGCACTCCTGAAAAACCTCCTGCGCCCTCTCCTTTGGCTTCATCCCGGTCGGCGCGACCCGGCTCGCCACCAGTTCATCCCTTGCGGTGTCGTAAATCACCACCTTAGTATTAACCGAACCAACATCGATCCCGGCACTGAGCATAATAAACCTGCCTCCTTTCTATCCCGTTTTCCGGCGCGGTGGAAACTCATAAACCCCTGCCAGCCGGGCACCGGCAACAAACGCCCTTAAATTCTCCGGCGGTGTTGCCAGCGGCACCTCACACCCGGTTGCCGCCACATAGCCCCTGGGACAGGTTTTGCCCTGCTCAACCATCGCCACCACCCGCGCAAAGACCTCCTCCGGTGGCAACAACCACAAATCCGATGTATGGAAGTTGCCAATCACCCGCAACCGGTCACCAACCGTTTTCACCGCCACTCCCAGGTCAACCAGGTCAACACTCACCAGGTCCGCGCCGCTCTCAGGCAGTAACGGCAACAGACCGCTGGTGTCACCGCAGATGTGCAATACCACATCCAGGTCATACCGGTGGAGAAAATCAATTATCGCCCTTTCCCCGGGCAGGGCAAAATCCCGATACTGCTCCGGGCTGAGCACACTGCCTGACGCCAGCGGGTCAACGATAATCGGCAGGGCGCCGGCGCGCAGCACCAGCCGGCAGAAGTCCCGCACCGCCCTGGTGGCGTAATCCAGCAGGGCCTTCACCAGTTCCGGTGTTTCCAGTAATCCCAGAAGAAAACTCTCCGGCTCCACCAGTTGCTGGGCGGTGGTAAAGGGCGCCGGGACATAGGCAAGCACCGGCACCACATCGGCACACGCCTCCCAGGCGTAGTTGATGGCATCAAGGTAAACCTTAACCCGGCCACCCAGTTTTATCGCCGCACCGCACTCCCGCACCGCCTCTGCCAGCGTCGGCCAGCGCGGTCGGGAAAGCACCGGCAGGTCATCCTCCGGATAGACAAACTCCGAACCGAGCGCCTCGGCAACTATCCCGACCTCCGAGAACACCGAAATAAAATCGGTTTCGTAAACCTCCCGTGCCCGCAACTGACACTTTGCCATCACCACCCCATCGGTGTAGTAGTCGCGCAGCGACACACCGCTCGCCACCGCCGCGTAACTGGTGAGCAGGGGAAAAATCGGCACCCGGTCCTGGGGCTCGTCAATGACCAGCAGCCCGAACCGTTCCCGCGGGGTAAGCAACTCCTTCATCGCCGGCTCCTTAAAAGCTCTAAAAACGCATCAATCCTGGTCTGGGTCTGGCGGTCGATTGTCTTGTTCGGCGGCGCAACATCAAACTCCAGCACCGGCAGGGTGAGCCGGCTCTTGATGTAATCGGCGATCAGCCTTGACTCCATCGCACAGTGCGAACCACCCAGCAGCCCGGACACAATCACCCCCTCTGCCTGCCGCGCCGCTGCCTCGCTTAAAAACCCCTCCACCCGGGAGCGGGAACTGCCAATCAGGGAACCAGCCAGGAGCGTCCGGGCAATCGCCACCAATGGCGGCAGCCCCTCATCCATCTCCACCCGCGCCTGATTGATCACATACTCGGTTGCCACCACCCTTGCCCCCTGGTCCTCCACATAGGTCAAAAGCAGCGGGTCCGCGGGCGGTGTAATCCAGCCCACACGCAGGGCGTCTGCAGGCAGCACCCTTTCCCCTTTTTCCTTGCGCCCTTCCGCGGTATTGACCAGCTGCTCAACCACCGCCCCCCATTCGGTAATATCTGAATAGTAATGCAGACAACCAAACTCCACCACCATCATCTCCAGCGCCGGCAACACGCCGTCCTGATAGGCCAGTACCCTTAACCGCTCGGTCAAACGCCGGATGCGATTTGCCCGTTTTATCCCCTCCAGCAGCAAGGGCTCGGTCAGCGTCGTGCCGGTCAACTCCTCCAGCGCCCTGATCACCCGCCCGTACTCCTCCACCAGCAACCGCTCTAACCTTGCCGCCTCGTCCCTGTCAACCGGACGCCGCGGGGTCTCCACCCACAGCACCTCGTGGAACATCCCGGCAACCAGGCTCTCCACCGCGGAATAGTCGTCGCACGAGGCACCGGTCGCCGCAATCACCAGGTCCGGGTCCGGAAAGTAACTGTGCTTGGCAAACGCACCCAGCGCCGCCCGGGAAAAGCAGGACGCCTCGCCCATCCCCAGTTCCTCCGCCTGATTGAGCAAAACCTTGCTCTCCATCGCAAACGGTGTCCACCACCAGCAGTCCGGATAAAACGCCACACAACCCGGAAAGGAGTTGACAATCACCGCCAGCGGTCCCAGGTCACCCATCACCGCCACCACCTTTCTACCGGTCTGCCGGGCACGGAAAAGCCTTTCGCCCTCGTTCTGGACAAAGCCCCAGAGTCGCAGCGCCGCCAGCGAGTTGTCAAACTTCAACCGGCGCAGGTGGCGGGCACCGTAAATGGCAAATGTCTGGGGTGGAAACAGGTACTTGGACCAGGGCTCATCATTGGGCGGAAAGTAATGGAACCTTTCAATCAATTCATCCGGAATCGCCGCAAAGATGTCGTCCCACTCGTCAAAGGTCACCCGGCGCGCGGGCGGGTCCTGATACTCAATCCGGCTCATTTCAGCACCTCGATAAACGCCTCGATTCTGGTGCGCAACTGCTCCCGGTTCTCCTGAGAGTAGTCGCCATCAACCTCCAGCACCGGCATACCTGACACCTGGCGCATCCGCTTTATCTCAAACCGCCAGGGGTCGCAGTAAAAAAGTGTCTTGTAAACCATCCCCTGCACCTGGCGCTCTTCAATCAACTGCTTGATGTTCGCATAGAGCGCATCGTTGGGCCGGCGAAAGGCGCAGGGGACGCGGTTAAAATAAAATCGGGCAAGTTCGGTCAGCGGTTCACCGGCCGACACCACTCCAGCAAACCACCTCATCCCGGTGCACACCACATCCGCCACCACATCCGCCCTTTCCTCAAGTAAATTCAAAAGCAACCGGTCCTCCTCCACCACAATACTTCCGGCAAGAAGCAGCCGGGGTCGGCCGCATTCACCCGCCGCACCGGCACCACCATACCGGGCAAACTCCTCCACCCCTCTTATCGCCCGCTCCGGTAACTCCCGGCTAACTTCAGCAATCAGGTCAAACAACGCACCTGCCCGCAGACGTGCCGGCACCTGCGTCCGCAACCGGTCCAGCTCCTGTAACCTCTGGCGCAAACGATTATAAATTTCCACCGCCTTAACCAGCGCTGCCCCGGACATCGCCGCACCGGTCAATTCTGCCACCCAACCCTGCAACAACCGCAACTGCTCGGTCCACTCCGCGAGCCGGTTCGGGTGCGGCTCAGCGGTGCGAGGCAAATAGAGCGAAAACAGGGGCAGGGAGAGCCGTTCTTCCAGCACATCAGCCAGCCGGCGCATCATATCACAGGTATTGACCATCACCAGCCCATCGAGCAGCTGACACAACGGGTCGGTGGCAAACCTGCCCGCACTCGTCTTGCAGAACGGGCAGGCGTCGGCGCGCAACCACTCCTCACCCTGCTGCGCACTCGCCTCATCTCCCCTTGCCAGCCGCACCGGCACCGCACCAGCCGCATAGATAATCTCCACCGGCACATAAAGGCAGAAATAACCCACTATCTTCTTACCCTGTTCCTTTAACGCCCGCAACTCCTCCAGCCCGGTGTTCCTCAATTCCTCCATCTTCCGAACTCCATTGAGCCGACAAAAAACCGCTCAAAATCCTCATCCTCAGCCAGCCTTATCTCCTTTACCAGCCGGCTGATGCGACTCGCCGCCTTTAACTCCAGCGGGTTCTGCACCGCCTGCACCGCACCGAGCAACGCTAGGTCCGGACGCTGACGCACCCGCTGCACCGGCACCACCGGCAAAAGTCCGAGCGCCATCCCCGCGCTGATATTCAGTTTCCCGCCAAAGTTGCCGGTAATAAAAACCCGCTCTATCTTTTTACCCGACCATTCCCTTAACAGCACCTTTATCCCGGCAGCCAGCGCCGCCTTTGCCAGTTGCACCTCCCGGATGTCCGCCTGGGTTAGATAAACACCGTCCGCGATGTCCAGCCGCTCACCGCTCTTCAACCTGCCGTTCGGCTCAATCAACCCCGCACTCAGCGCCGCCGCGATTGCGCTCACCACACCGGAACCACATATCCCGACCGGCGCGCCGTTGCCGATGGTCTTGACCCGCCAGCCGCCTTTCACCAGCCGGCAGTCGCTCACCGCACCGTGCCGGGCGATTGTGCCGCAGGCAAGTGTCGCGCCCTCAAAAGCCGGACCCGCGGCGGTGGAACAGGCAACAATCCGTTCACAGTTACCTAAAACCACCTCGCCGTTGGTACCGGCATCAATCAACAAAGTTAACTTTTGGCTGCGGTGCATTCCCACCGCCAGGATTCCGGCAAAGCAGTCACTACCCAGAAACGCACCCAGTAACGGCAGGGTCCGCAACCGCAACCCATCCTGACGCGCACAGAGCACCCTGCCCAGCGGCAACCGCGACCGATAGGGATAACCGCCCAGCCCCTGCGGGCTCCTGCCAAAAACAAAGTGCATCATCACCGTGTTGCCCACTACCGTTACCGGATGGCGCCGGTCAATCCCCAGCCCGCGCACAAACCCATTTAACAGCCGGCTCAGCCGCACCCGGCGCACCGCCTCCGCCCGGCTGATGCGGGAAAGGACATCAGCGCCATACTTAATCTGCGGATTTAACAACACCGTCCGGAAATCGACCCCTTTCCCATTTTTTCTCACCCCGGCGATGCGCAGCGTGGTTGTACCAATGTCCGCCACCAGCACCCGGTCCCTTTTTCTTTCTACCTTTCCGCGCTGCCCCGCTTTGTCACTTCCGCGCTCAACCGCCCCCTTCTCCCACTCGACCAGCACCAGCCTTTCCGGCACAAACTGACAGGCAAGAACCGAACGCCTGCCACCATCATCCCTGATCACCACCCGGCACTTGCCGCACCTGCCCGCACCGCCACAATCACCCGGCAACACCAGCCCCTGTTCCAGCATTATCTCCATTAAACTCCTGCCACCCGCCGGTGCAATCCGAATCACCACTGCCACTCCTTGGCCACCTTAACCAGCGCCCGCACATTGTCCACCGGCGCATCCGGTGGCACATCGCAAGCGGTGGCAAGAATCAGCCGGTCACCGCCATTTTTTAAACATACCTGCGCCGCCTGTGCCACTTCCTCCGCACTACCGGTCTCCAGCAAACCGGTGGAAACATTCCCCATAATCACCTGTCTTGCGCCCACCTGCTTCCGCACCAGCACCAGGTCCATCTCATCAATACTCAAAACCTCTGCTCCGCTCGCCGGCAACATCGGTAATATCTGAGAGGTATCACCGCAGATGTGCAAACCGGTCCAGGTCCCCAGTTGATGAATTGTATCCACCAGTTCTTTAATATAGGGCAGGGCGAAACGGCTAAAAACCTGCGGGCTGATAACACTGCCCGATGCCATCGGGTCACCGATAAACGGCACCCCGCCAGCCCGGACAATCTCCCGGGCAAAAACCTTCTGATTTTCCACCGCCAGTTTGAGGAAAAACTCCGCCCTTGCCGGCTCGTTGAGTAAACTGGTAAAAAACTCCTCCGGACCGCAGAGAAAAGTCGCCAGGGAAAAAGGACCTTTCAAAGAGGTGAGAACAAAAACCTCTTTTCCTGCCCGCGCCACCAGCCGGGCGGTCGCATCAATCACCAGCGCCATCCTGCCTTCCCTGCCTGATGTCGCCACCCGGGCACGCTCACCCGCCGGCTCAATCAGCACCGGCGGCTCATCATCAAAAAATTCCAGTTTACCGCCCATCGCCTCGGCCTCCACCAGCACATCGGCAAACACCATAATCAGGTCATAATTATAAAGCCGGTAGGCAGCATAAAGCACTTCTTCAAGCACCCGGGCATCGGTCAACGCAGAAAAAAGCGGCACTTTACTTATCCTTGCCGCATGATTGGCAACCACCACCGGAAAGACCACCGGCGGTGTTGCCCTGCCCTCCTGCAATACTCCAAGAACCCGCTCCTTTGCCCGCTCCATCGCCTATGCAACAGCGGTGCCAGCACCTGTATTCCTGTCTCCCTCCTGAAGGAGGGCGCCGGCGACAGCCGACAGGGTGTTACTCCGGAAATCCTGCCCCTTCAGCATCAATTTAATCATATTAAAAGTTGTGCCACCCGGCAACAAAATTTTGACCATCGTCAATAGCATCAACCCCGCCACCATTCATTCCCGCGCCATCGCCTTGCAGGATTATCCAGTCCATTTATTACGCCCGATAGAAATGAAGCGATAAAAGGGCAAAAGAAAGGTGTCTTAGAACCGCGAGGTCAATCCGGCAGCAAACCTCCGCCCCGGTCTCATTGTGAAAACGAGTTTCAACCTGATATGTAACATTAGAACAACCTTGATGTTAAGCCCGCGTCCGCTCTCAAAATCACCGCGAACCGTCCCGATAATTTTACCAATTTCAATTCATCAGGCAAAAGAAAGAAATTTAAAGAAATAACAGCACAGTTGCAGGCTCGGGCAATTTCATCGCCCACGCAGTGCTACTTTTATATCCTGCCACACTTTCAGCGCGGCAGTTTTCCTCTGCCAATTTCATCGACAGAGTTTATTTTATCTATTCCTACCCACTTACCCTATAAGGAATTAATTTTTTTATCAAAATTTCCCTTGACAATCATTGTATTATTTTGTATATTATAGTAATATTTTGTGAAAAATTGAAATAAGTAAAGGATTGTCTTTATGAACGAAAAAGAAATAATGACGGTC
>FWPV01001218.1_pt1 | contig 73340 bp, 69 predicted proteins | sample 2228371 | NCBI WGS metagenome assembly FWPV01 (sample SAMEA103939776, study PRJEB20133) | metagenome
CGAAAAATGACACCGCACCCGCAATTATCCCTGTTTCCTGTGAGGGTTGGCGGCTAATGTCCTCATGCAAAATCCCTACCGGACAGCAGTGCGCCAGCACATAATCTTAACCGAATTGTTAGCTCTTAGGCCTATCTGTAACCAGAAACGAGACGGTTTTCTATAGGTGAAACTACTCATTTTTCACCTCAGGATTCCCGTCACCCATAGTATGGGCGGGACAACGGGCCGGAAAAACTTGCATCTCCTCCAGGCTTCCATTACCTTTAAGGGGCAGGGCAGGTTACCCGCGGTCTCATGCCGGCCGCCGCACCTTCCACCTGGGTGGAAGCATCATGAGCAGGAGAGGAGCAGGGTGATGTCCCAAAGGGTTTTGGCAGGCACGGTGGCGACCCTCGTGATTTTGCTGGCTGCCACGGGCTGGGCCCAGACGGCCGATGATCTCCAGAAATTTCCGCACTGCACGTATTGCGGCATGGATCGGCAGAAGTTCGCCCACAGCCGCATGCTGGTGGACTACGACGACGGTTCCTCCCAGGGCACCTGCAGCATCCACTGCACTGCGGTGGACCTGGCCCTGCACCTGGACAAGACGCCCAAGGCCACCTGGGTGGGCGACTATCACACCAAAAAACTCATTGACGCCGACAAAGCCGCCTGGGTCATCGGCGGCAAAAAGCCTGGAGTGATGACTAAAAACGCCAAATGGGCCTTTGCCGACAAGTCGCAGGCTGAGGCCTTTATCAAAGAAAACGACGGCAAACTGGGCACCTATGATGACGCCATGAAGGCGACGTTTGAGGACATGTATGCCGACATCAAGATGATCCGGGCCAAACGGGCCAAGATGAAAATGCAGCATCAAGGGCCGAAACAATGAGGCGGGAAGGCGGGGTGGGCGCCCTCCGAAGGCGACCGCACCCGGAAGGAAAGGGGTGGGTTTGTCTCCTCCTGGGGTTGGCCCTGACGGTGCTGATGGCCTGGGCGTCAGCTGACGCCGGCGAGCGGCAGCCCGCCAAGCCCGGGGAACGGGACAAGTGCCCGGTGTGCGGCATGTTTGTGGCCAAGTATCCGAATTGGTTGGCGCAAATCGAATTCCAGGACGGCACCCGGGTGTTTTTCGACGGCGTCAAGGACCTGATGAAATTTTATTTTGACCTGCCGCGCTTTGCCCCCGGCAAAAAGCCCGATGAGATTGCCGCCATCTGGGTGACGGACTACTACCGCCTTACCCCGGTGGACGCCCGGCAGGCCTTTTATGTGCACGGGAGTGAGGTGTACGGCCCCATGGGGAAGGAGTTGATCCCCTTTCTGGAGGAGGCTGCGGCCCGGGAATTTCTGCGGGATCACCGGGGAAAGGCCGTGCTCACCTTTCCCCACATCACCCCTGCGGTGCTGAACACCCTGGATTAAATTGCGCTCGGAGCAGGGGGGGCCGGCGGGTCCACCAGGGGCGAAGGGAACGCCTTTGCCCTGCAGGCAAAAATGACGCGTCCTTCCGATAAATTTGCCCTCTTTGTGCTGGCGGCCCTGACACTTTTGGTTCTGGGCGGACTGTCGGGCTCCTGGAACCAGGCGGAGGAGTTTGCCAGGCGCGACCGAGTGCGGCGGGTGGTGGCGGAGGTGGGGCTCACCGACCTGGTGCTGGCCACCGAATCCCGCCACACCCGCCACCCTTCCCAAGCTGATCCACACGCGGCGTTTCAGAGCCATCCCCTGGCGCTGGACCATTTCCCTTCCGGGACCTTCATCCCCCCACCCCGGTTCGCAAGGACCAACCCCTGATGAGCGTGGTGGAAAAGCACCGCAACCTCCTAGATTTGGCCCTTTCCTCCTTAAGGCGCCGCCGCGGGAAGAACCTGGCCCTCCTGGGGGCCTATACCCTCATCGTCTTCCTGTTGGGCTCGGTCATGTTCTTCAGCCAGAGTCTGAAAGACGAGGCCGCCCTGGTACTGCGGGGCAGCCCGGAACTTCTGGTACAGAAACTGACCGCAGGCCGACATGATCTGATCCCCCTCTCCTATGCCGAAAAAATCTCCTCCATTCGGGGGGTGGAGGAAGTGAGGGGGCGGCTGTGGGGCTATTATTATGATCAGACGTCTCAGGCCAACTATACCCTGATGGTGCCCCTGGCCTATTCCCTGGAGGACCGCCAGGTGGCCATCGGCGATCAACTGGCCCGGCGGCACGAGCTGGTGGCAGGGCATAAAATGTCATTCCGGGGGACGGATGGCGCTGTTCATGACTTCGTGGTCAAGGGGATCTTCAGCCCTGAATCGGAGCTGGTGTCCGCCGACCTGATTCTCATTTCCGAAGCCGGCTTCCGGCGGGTCTTCGGGATTCCGCCGGGGTTTGCCACTGACTTGGCGGTGAAGGTCCCCAACCCCCGGGAAATCCCCACCATCGCCGGCAAGATCGCCGCCGCCCTTCCCGACGTCCGCCCCATTTCCCGAGAGGAAATTCTGCGCACTTATGAAGCTGTGTTCGACTGGCGGGGCGGATTCGTGTTGCTGGTATTTGCCGGGGCTTTGCTGGCTTTTCTGCTCTTTGCCTGGGACAAGGCCACCGGCCTGAGCGCTGAGGAGCGGCGGGAAATCGGCATCCTGAAGGCCGTGGGCTGGGAGACGGCGGACATTTTGCACATGAAGTTTTGGGAGGGCTTGGTCATTTCGCTGTCAGCCTTTTTCCTCGGGGTCTTGCTGGCCTACGGCCACGTATTCTGGACCTCCGCCCCCCTGTTGGCCGCTCCCCTGAAAGGCTGGTCCACCCTGTATCCCACCTTTCGCCTCCGGCCCCGCCTCGATGGCTATCAACTGGCCACCCTGTTTTTCCTCACGGTGGTCCCCTATACCGCCGCCACCATCATCCCCTCCTGGCGGGCGGCCACGATTGATCCCGATACGGTAATGAGGACCTAAGGGAGCCATGCTGGAACTCGCGGAGGTCCGGAAGGTTTTCCATGTCGGGAAGCCCAACGAGCAGGTGGCGGTGGCCGGCGTCACCCTCACCATCGCCTCGCAACAGGTGACGGTGTTTAAAGGACCCAGCGGCTCGGGGAAGACCACCCTGCTGAGCCTCATCGGCTGCATGGCCCGGCCCACTTCCGGCCGCATCTTCCTCCGGGGACGGGAAATCACCAGTCTGCCCGAGCGATTTCTCACCGGCATCCGGCGACAGACCTTTGGATTCATGTTCCAACAGCTCAACCTCATCCCTGGACTCAACGTCCTGGAAAACGTCATGCTGCCGGCCTACCCCATCGGTGAGGGACATCGCGGTTTGAAGGCTCGGGCGACCATCCTGCTGAACCTTTTTGACCTTGGCCACAAGGCCGCGGCCAAAGTGGAATGGCTCTCCGGTGGCGAAGCCCAGCGGGTGGCCATGGCCCGGGCGCTCATCAATAACCCGGCGGTGATCATCGCTGATGAACCCACGGCCCACCTGGACACCAGGTTGTCGCAGGAGTTGCTCGATACCCTGAAGCGGCTGAAAGGCCAAGGGAAAACCATCCTCATAGCCAGCCATGACCCCTTGGTGTATGACGCAGCCATCGTGGATCGGGTGGTGGAGATGCGGGACGGGCGGATTTTCCCCCCACAGGAACGGTAAGTGCTTTTTACGCCCGCAATATTGGCCCTTCTGGGCGGCTCGCTGCTCACCGGCGCCATGGTCGTGTACGCTGCCTTTTTGGGGGTGCGAATCCTGGGGCGGTGGGATTTGCTGAGCGGCAGCGAGACCCAGCTTTGGCTGGAGCGGCGGACCTACTTGGTTTCCACGTTCCTCAGCTATTCCTTCTTGTTCCTTTTGGCGTCCTTTTTCCTCTTTATCTTCACTGCGGAGCGCCTCCATCCTTACTTTACCGGGGCCATGTGCGCCGCCGGGTCGTTGCACGCCAATGCCTGGGGCTATCCCGCGCTGTTCCTGAAACTTCTCAACTGCTTGGGGGTAGGGCTATGGCTGGTGATGAACCACGCCGACAGCCACGCGCCTGATTATCCCCTCATCCGCGTCAAATACCGCCTGCTGTTAGCCCTGACCCCCCTCCTGGTGGCGGAAACCTTGGCCCTCCTGCGGTTCTTCTGGCAGCTTAGGCCCGAGATCATCACCTCCTGTTGCGGAGCGTTGTTTTCCACCGCGGGAACCGGCCTCACCGCCGATCTCCTGGCTGTGCCGGTGACGCCCCTGAAAATCATGGCAATGGGAGGGTTGCTGGCCGTGGTGGGAACCGGCTTACTGTTCCTGCGCACCGGCCGGGGTGGGTATTTTTTTGCGGGGGCGAGTCTGCTGGCCTTCTGCCTGGCCATTGTCTCGCTCCTGGGACTTGTGGCCCCTTACGTTTATGAACTGCCCCACCATCGCTGTCCCTTTTGCATACTGAAGCAGGAGTATGATTATGTGGGCTATCCGCTGTATCTGGCCACCCTGGCAGGGGGGATCAGCGGCCTCAGCGTAGGTGTCCTGGCGCCCTTTCGGCAGGTGGAAAGCCTGGCCCTTAGCCTCCCCGCCTTACAGAGGAAGCTGGTGCTCACCGCGGTCATGTCCTATGGCTTGTTTGCCGCTGTGGCCGCCTGGCGCATCTGCTCCTCTCATCTGATGATGCCGTAAGGAAAGGGCAAGGCGCAGGGTGCCTTCCTTTGGCAATGGAGCCGCCCCACCACCAGACCTGGGAACGGGCATGCGACCCCGTTTCTTCCAGCGGATTTAAAGGTCAGCCATCCCCGAATCCAAGGGATGCCCGGCGGCCGGAGCGTCCACGCCCGGCGCTAGCGGCTCAGGACGTCATGCACCCAGCTGAGCGCCGCGGAAACCCTGGGAAACCCGATGGTACTGGTAAGGAGGAGCAGGGCATGATCCATCTCCTCAGGTGTTGCCCCGGCCTTGAGGGCCCGCCGGGCATGGCTGTGCACCGATCCCTCGGAGCCGATGGCCGCCGCGGCCGCCAATTGCACCAAGTGGGAAGTCTTTTCATCCAGGGGACCGGCTTGGCGCAGGGTTTCGCCCAACTGCTCCAAGGCATTAAAAAAGGTACCATGCCGCTCTTTCAGGAAACGGTACCAGCCGGGATAGGTCGGGTCAGCCATGGGGCCACCTCCATGCAGAGTTTGCTACCACCTATCATGCCCTCTCCTGAGCTTGGCGTCAACCAAGGAGGGGTACCGGAGCCATAACCGGAGGAAACACCATGCCTTACATCGCTTCGGAGTATCGTCTCCGCCTTGATGAACCCATTGACCGCCTGGCCCTGGCCCTGGAAGCCGAGGCAGCCCGTCTTGAAGACGAGGCCGCCTTGGCCGGGTTGCTCAACTACGCCTTCACCCGGTTGGCCTTGCAGGTGCTGCGTCGGCGGCACGGCCAGCTGCGCTACTGGCTCATCGCCCTGCTTACCGGGGTGTTGCACAATGTGGCCCAGGAGTTTTATCGGCGTCTGGCGGTCCCCTATGAGGATAAGCAGCGGGCCCGCAGCGGCGATGTGGACCTGTACGCCGCGTTTCTCCAGGACCTGGAGAGGGGGTGAGGAAGAGTCCCGGCTTTCAGGAAAAATTTTTCCCGCCGCATCTGGCCCCCGCGGACAATAGGACTTATGTTTCAGAAAATTTCTGCACCGGAGGTGGAGATGAATCTGCCGGAATATATCACCAAGGCGGAAGTGAAGCGGGTCTGCGATGCACTGGGGTTCCGGGACTGGTCGGCCATGACCGAGGCCGAGGTCCTCCCGGAGGAGGCGGCAAAGCTCCTGGAGATCGTCAATGTGGAACACATGCCGATCCGCCTGGAGGACTTCCGGGTGGGCCTGGAGGTGGAGCTGGAACATGGCACCCGGTTCCCGGACGCCAACGTCACCAACAACCACCCCATCCTCACCGGCAAAATCGTGCTGGCTCATCTCAAAGAAACCCTGGACTATTACCAGCGCCTGGAGGTGGCGGAGCTGGAAGGCGACCTGTTGAAGTACATGAAGGCCGGCAACCACGCCAAGGCGGCGGCCAAGTACCAGGCCCTTCTCAAAGCCCGGCTGGCCCTGGCGGAAATGGAAGCCAAAGAGCTGTAAGCGCGGCGGAAGGCCCCAGGCGCGGTGGCTCCATGTCTATACCGGGGCATTGACTGGCAGGCAGCGGGCCGGTTGGAGGGCTTCTCCCCGGGGCCGGAAAAGCTTCCCTTAGAGCTTGATGGTCACCGCGCCCTGGCTTTGCAGGGCCAGGCGGAGGAATTCCCGCAGCCGCTCCAGGCTGCCCGCCACCAAGCCTTTGACCTGAAAGTGGCGCTGTTTGAGATAGGCGAACAGGCGCTCCGCCTCCTCCCGCAGACAGCGGGCTTCATAGAGGTTGACGTTGGCCTTAAGCCGCGCCTGGCGTTGCCGGTCGGCGAAACCCACCAGGGCTTGCCACTCCTCCATGAAGGCCTTGAAGTGGAGAAAGGTGCTGATGAGCTCCCGTCCCGAGGCCGGGTCCAAGGCCCCCAGAAGGCGGGCGGAGGAATCAAAGACGGGAAAGGGCCGGGAGGAGGTGGCAAAGAGGCCGGCCAGGGGAATGGTCTCCAACTCATCGGCCTGCTCCAGGTCCCGGCCCACCAACTGGTGATAGTGTTCCCAGACCTGGGACAGCTCCGCTTCCAGGGCCTGAAAAAGATTGATGAGGGTGCGGGCCTCCCGGCAGGCGTGGTCCCGGGCCGTCTGCCGGACAGCCGCCGCCGCGGCCGCCCGCCCCCCCAACACCGCTCCCAACACCGCCCCCCCCAAGGCGCTCACCACCATCAGGACGTATTCCATGTCCTTTCCTTCGGCGGCTTCGGGAGAAAAGTTTAGGGGGATGGACGTGCTGATAAAGAAAATCAACGTGCGACCCCCGGAAGCCCCACAGTTCCGGAGGAAAAGAGGGTCAGGCCACCCGTAGGCGACCCGCCGGCCCCCTTCGCAGGCCGTTCAGGAAATGGCGCCGCGCTCCAGCAGGTCCTCCAGGCGCTTGCTGGAGTAGCCGTAATTCAGGCCGGGGGGTTTGACTGCCGCCTCTTGCCGGGCCTGACGGGGGCGGGGCGGCTGGCGCGGGGGTTTGACGGGCTCGATTTGCAGGCCAATGGGCGCCTTGCTTTTCACGAAGCCGGCGCGGAAGCCGAAAATGTCGAACACCGTGCCGTCATGGAACCAACCCAAGTGCTTGCCGTTCCAACCGTAGAGCTTGTCCTCGTAAATATAGGCGACGGCGCGGCCATCCCAGGTGTATATGGATTCCCCGTCTTCGGCAATATAGGCCACCGGCTTACCGTCCCGGTTAAAAAGGCTTACGTCCATCAGCCAGCGCTCCTCGCAGAGGTGGATCGGTTGCTCATCTGAAGCCTGCCCCTAGCCGGCCAGCCGGCTGTGCTCCACTTTCATGCAGCGGTCCATGACCACCAGAAGGCCTGCTGCCCGGGCCTTGGCGCCCGCCTCGGGCTCCGCCAGCCCCAGTTGCATCCACACCGCTTTGGCACCCACCGCAATGGCTTCCTCCACAATCCCGGGGATGGCGTCCACATTGCGAAACACGTCCACCACCTCCACCGGGAAGGGCACATCCTTGAGGCGGGGATAACATTTTTCCCCCAGGATTTCGGCGCAGCCCGGACGCACCGGCACAATCCGGTAGCCATGCTCCTGAAGATACTTGGCCACCTGGTGGCTGGGGCGATCGGGTTGGGGGGAAAGTCCCACCACCGCCACCACCCGGTAGTCTTTGAGAATCCGGGCGATGATGTCCGGGGTGGTATGCCAGGCTTCGGAGAACTCCGACATGGTCACAAGAACCTCCCAGTAAAGGGCCGGATTTTGCGGACAGGGGAGGGCGGGGAGGAACACCAGGCCCCATCCTCCCCCATGCCAGACTCCCTCCCCGCGGCAGGCGCAAGGGGGGACGGGCCACCCGGTGGTCCCCTTTAAGCCGGCCTCGCCACCCGCTCCCCTAAGGGGCCGTCGGCACAGCCTCCTGGGGGGCCAGGGTCAGGTCTTTGTCATCGGAAATTTTGAAGACCATTTTCAGATACTTGTAGCCAAAGCGCAAGAGTTCCAGGTCATCTTCATAAATGCGCTGCTGGGTGTCATCATCCACCTGGAAAACGGAGAGAAACCTGCTTTTGAAGACAAAACGCCGGAACTGATCCAGGTCGTACATCACCATGTAAAACAGGTCCTGCTCCCTTTCGGTGACGTCGGGTTTGCCGACGCTGGAACGCCGCAGCATCATGGCCTTCCACTCTTTGTTCATCTCGTCGTAGTAGTCGGCCCCCTGGTCTTTCCTCCAGGTTTCGACGTTCCATTCATCCTGCTCCTCAAATCCTTTGCAATGCGGCTCCTTGACCAGGAAGTAGAACTCATCCAAACCATCCTCGGTTACCATGATCCCCTGCCCCACCGGATAGTAGCGGCAGGTGGCGGGGCGGTCGCTGTACACCAGGCAGCCGGTGACCGGGCGGACGAAGGGGCATTTTCCCCCGTAGCGGGGCATGTCCATGATCACCAGGGGGAGACCCGATTTATCGTGCTCCTCCCGGCGGGTATAGCGCTCCAGGAAGTCACCCGAGTTGATGCCCAGACGGGCTTTAAGACGGATAATGTCATAGGGGGTGAGGATGATGGTGGTCTTGCCGCAGCACTCAGTGAAGCAGGGCACCCCCGGGTGGCAGCGGAATTTGAAGCGGCTCTCCGGGGTCATCTTCACCGGGCGCACCACCTTCATGTTCAGATCAACCATGTGCTTCTCCTTCGAGGTGGTTCCAGAATCGATCTTGGGGGGATCCTCTCAGCCCGCCGAAGCTCTTTTTTGATCGGCGTGGGATCGACAGCTATATTGTAACGGAATTTCAAAAAATTAGGCCGGAAAAAAACCGGGAGGGAGCCCAGGAGCTGCGGCTCCCGAACCCCCTCCCTCAGACTGGTTCCCGTGGCAGGTTTTCTAGAACCCGCGGTTGGACATGCGGGCGTAGAGCATGGCCACGGTGCGGTAGACCAAATGCGCCAGCTTGGTGTAAGGCGCGTAGAAGAACAGGATGAACACGCTGGTCAGGTGCAGAAAGTAGGTGGGATAAGCCAGCGTGGCGATCCCGGTGAGGCGGAACAGCCAGGAGGCCGCTCCGGTGATTCCGACGGCAGCCACGATGTAGATGAGTTGCCAATCGAAATAGGTGCCGTAGCCCGCCTTGTCGGCGTTGGCCTGCCGGGCCACGATGATCTGGTAGATGCCGTACACCAGGAGCGCGGTGCCCAACAGGGCCAGCATCTTGAAAGGGGTGAAGAAGGCATAGGGACCGGGCCAATGGAAGACCCACTCCCGGATCATGGCCCACGCCGTCACCAGCCCCAGGGTGATGAAGCCGAAGACCACCAGCAGGTGGTTCAGGCTGCGGGCGTAGGTGGTTTCACATTTCTTGAACCGGTTGTGGAGCAAGATGTCCTGGAGCACCGGCAGCAGATTGGAGAGCACGCTCCCGGAGAGCTTCACCGCCCAGGGGCTGGCGTTGATGTCCCGCCAGTAGCGCATGACCCCCTGGGCCAGGACAAAGACCGCGAAGCCTGCGGCGGCCATGAACACCGGATCAATGATCCACCAGGGGAACATCTTGGCGAAGATGATCTCACCGTCGGGGATCATCAGGCGGCCGGTCACCTTGAGGGCAAAGAGCAGCAGCAGCACCGGGAAGGCCACCAAAAGGGGCAGGAACTTGACGTCCCCCACCAAGCGAGCCAGGAGGGGCGGCAGGGCGTAGTTCTCAATGCACATCTGCCGGAGCACCCCCAAGACCTCCCCGGGCTTGGCGCCCCGGGGGCACAAGACGGTGCAGTCGCTGCATTGGTGGCAGAGCCAGATGTCCGGGCTCTTGATGACGTCTTTGATACCCCATTGGGCCTGGAGCATCTCCTTCCGGGGGAAGGGGCTGCTTTCCGGGGTCAGATTGCAGACCACGGAACAGGTATCGCACTGATAGCACTTCTTGGCGTCCTGCCCCCCGGCGGCCATGATCCGCTTGACGAATTGGAGATCTGGTTTGATGACAGTTTCGTCAGCCATGGATCATACCTCCTAAAATTCCTTGAAGGGGTTGGGGCCGATTTCTCGCACCCGGTCCACGAACTCCTTCAGGAGGGTGGGCAGGCGGTCGAATTCGGAAATGGCGATTTGGAACTGCTGCACGCGGTCGGCTTCCAGGCCCAGTTTGTCCAGGGTTTCCGAAAGCTTGGTGAGCCGATAAGCGCACAATTCGCTTCCCTTGGCAAAGTGGCACTGGTAGTCGTCGCCGTATTTGCAGCCCAACAGCACCAGGCCGTCCACCCCCCGGGAGAGGGCGTCGGAGACCCACACCATGTTGAAAGAGCCCATGCAACGCAAGGGGATGAAGCGGATGTTGGACGGCAGCTTCAGCTTGTGCATGGCCAAGGCATCCAGAGCCGGGTAGGCGTCGTTTTCGCACACCAGGCCCACGATCATGAAGGGCGCATTGGGATCGTCTTCGTCTTCGATTTCCAGCACCTCCATGGCCTTGATCATGGAGCCGATGATGTCCACGCTGTAGTCCTTGAAACTGACGATGCGCTCCGGGCAGGCCCCCATGCAGGTGGCGCAGCGGCGGCAGCGGTTGATTTTATAAAAGGGCGTGCCCTTTTCGTCTTCTTCAATGGCGCCGAAGGGGCATTCCTCCGTGCACCGCTTGCACTGGGTGCAGCGCTGCATAAAGGGATCCGGGAAGGTATTGTCCCAGGCCCGGGGGTGCACGGCCATGCCGACGGCGATGTGTTCCAGGGCCTGGATGGCCTTCATGGCAGCGCCGGCGCCGTCCTCAATGGCCGCCGGCATCCGCATGGCCTGGCGGACTGCGCCAGCCGCGTAGACCCCGGTGCGCCGGGTCTCATACTGGAAGCAGATGAAGTTGGAGTCGGCAAAACCGTTGAACAGGTCCAGGTCCGGCAGGCCGGGGCCCTGGCGGTAATCCAGGTTGATGATGGGTTGGTCAGCGGTGGCCGGCACCATGCCGGTGGCCAGCACCACCATATCCGCCTCGAAGGCCACGTTTTGGCCCAAGAGGGTGTCGGTGGCCTTCACCAGGAGCTTGTTGCCCCGGGGCTCCACGCCGGTCACTTCCGCCTTGGTGAGCATGACGCCCGGGTCGCTCTGAGCTTCCTTGTAGAAGAGCTCATACACCCCGGGGACCCGCATGTCCTTGTAGAGGATCATGGCCACCGCGTTTTGATTCTGCTGGCGCACATACAGGGCCTGTTTGAGGCTGGTGGCGCAGCAGAAGTCGGAGCAGTAGGGCAGGTGCTCGGGATCCCGGGAGCCGGCGCACTGGATGAAGACCACATTTTCCGGGGTCTTGCCGTCTGAGGGCCGGGCGATCTGGCCCTTCTTGGCCATCTCTTCCAGTTCCAGGTTGGTGACCACATCCGGGGAGAGGCCATAGCCCAATTTCTCCAACTTGGTGGCGTCGTAAGGCTTCCACCCGGCAGCCAGCACGATGGCCCCGGCCCGGAAGGTCTCCTCCGTGCCGTTGCGGTTGACGGTGACGTCCAGCAGGCCCGGCTGGCCGGCGGAGGTCACCACCTCGGTGTTGGTCATGACCTTGATCTTGGGCTCGGCCAGGACTTCCTTCACCAGGCTCAACACCGGCGAGTCGGCCAGCGCGGTGTAGGGGTAGCTGGTGGGGGTGGACTTGGCGATTTTGGCGCCGTAGCCGCCCAGCTCCGCTTCTTTCTCCACCAGAACCACCGGGTAGCCCTGCCGGGCGGCGGTGAGCGCCGCGGACAGGCCCGCGGCCCCGCCTCCGATGACCAGGATGGTCTTAGAGATCTCCTCGGTCTCCCAGGGGGTGGGCAGATCAGCTTTTTTAAGTTTGGCAGCCCCCATGCGCAGGTAATCGGCCGCCAAATTTTGCGTGTGTTCGTTGTTGGGCTCCTGGGTCCAGGCCACGAACTCCCGGAGGTTCACCCGTTCCACCAGAGCGCCGGGGAAATCGAACTCCTCGAACTTCACCCGGGGGGAACAGGCGCCGATGAGCACGCAGTTGACGCCCTCGGCCACATCGGCCTTGATCATCTCCAGGCCTTCGGGGCTGCACAGGATGTCGTGTTCTTTGACCTCCGGGATCTTTCCTTCTTTCTTGACGATCTTGGCAAGACTTTCGAAGTTCAGGGCGGCCCCGATGCCACAGCCTTTGCACAGATACGCGGCGTATTTTCTTTCTTCCAGTGCCATGACTACCTCCCGCCCAGACTGATGAGACTTTTAAGGGCGGCCCCGGTGCCTTCCTGCACCGACTTGGCCACATCCAGGGGGCTCTTCATGGTGCCCACGGCGGTAATGCCTTCGGGCAGAAGCTCCGGGATGAGGAACCCTTCCGGGGTGTACGACAGCGGCAGGGGCAAAGGCGCATTCTTGGTGCTGGGCACCATGCCCGCGGCCAACACCACCATATCATAGGCAGCAGTAAGCTTGCCCCCGCCCAGGGTGTCCTCGGCGGTCACCACCACATTGTCGCTGCCCGCCTCCTGCTCCACCTTGGCGATCTTGCCCCGGATGAGCTTGACCCCGGCCATGTCCCGCACCTTCCAGAGGAATTGCTCATAACGGCCGGGGCAGCGCAGGTCAATGTAATAGATGTGCGCCTCGGCCTCCGGGTCCTGCTCCAAGAGATAGGTGGCCTGTTTCAGGGAGGCCATGCAGCAGATATAGGAGCAGTAGGGCAGATGGTTCTCGTCCCGGGAGCCGGCACACTGCACAAAGGCCACCTTTTTGGGAGCCGCGCCGTCCGAGGGCCGCAGCACCTTGCCACCAGTGGGACCATTACTGGCCGCCAGGCGCTCCATCTGCATGTTGCTGATCACGTTTTTCACCCGGCCGAAGCCCAGGTTGTCCACCTTGGTGAGGTCGTAGAGCTCCCAACCTCCGGAGACCACGATGGCCCCCACCTGGAAGTTCAAGTTCTGGGGCTGCATGTCCAGGTCAATGGCCTCGTAGGCGCAGGCCTCTTTGCATTTTTGGCCGCAATCCCCTTTGCACGCCGCGGCGTCAATGACGTACTTCAGGGGAAAGGCCATGTCATACGGCAGGTAGGCTGCTTTGGTTTTGTCCAGGCCGTAGTTGAAAGAGTTCACCCGCTCCTCGGGACAGGCCTCGGCGCAGGCGTTGCAAGCCACGCAACGGTCGTTGACGTAGCGGGGTTTCAACGTCACGGTGACATCGAAGTTCCCCACCGTCCCTGTGATCTGGGTCACTTCCGCCAGGGTGTAAAAGGTGATATTGGGATTTTCCCGAAGCCGACGGAAGTTGATCTCCAGACCGCAGGTGGGCGGGCAGAGTTTGGGAAAGTAACGGTGGAGTTGCGCGACCCGGCCGCCCAGGTAGGGCTCCTTTTCCACGAGGATAACCTGGGTGCCGGCTTCGGCGGCTTCCAAGGCCGCCGTCAGGCCGCTCATGCCTCCCCCGATGACCAGAATTTTGCGATCAGTGGCGTTCACACCAATCCTCCTTCAGGAATTCCTGGAACCCGAGCTGAGGCCAAAAGGGTCCCGGGTCCTTGGCGCTGACCAGAAATTGAGGGTACGGTTGGGGGAAAGTTGCGGCGGATACCATGTAACCTTGAAAGAAGCGAGGTAGGGAAGCATCCGGCGGCCGACCGGCTGCCCCGTGGTCCGTGGGTCCAGAACAGGCGGCGTTCCGCTGGTTCGCCAGCCAGAGATGCCGGCATCAGGATCGCTCCCCTCCCCTACTTAGAAAAATGGCCGTGGCGGTTCATAAGACCACGGCCTGAAGCAAAGGGGCCCGAGGCCCCAGAAAAGGGGCCTCGGGGTGATGGCGTGGGAAATTACTTGACCAGCTGGACGTAGGGCTTGGTCTCGAACTTCCACTCGTTGGTCTTGGGGTTGTACTGGGAGATGGTGAACACCCGCCATTTGTTGTCATCGATGCTCAGGAAGTCGGAACGATAGTAGTAGCCGGGGTAGCGGCTCTCTTCCCGGAACAGGATGTGGCGCAGGTGGGCCTCACCGGCGATGATGCGGTGGTACTGCTCCCAAGCCCGCATCAGCTCATGGAGGTCCGCCGCGGCCATGCGCTGGGCGTCTTCCTTCAGCATGGTAAGACGCTCCAGGGCGATGTTCAGCATTTTCTCGTTGGTCATGTACATGGTGGCGATGCCTCCCACGTACTCGTCCATGATCTTCTGGAGCCGGCTCTGCACCTGCTTGGGCCGCAGGTAGTTGGGGTTGATGTCCGGCGCCGTGGTGTAGTCCTTGTATTTCTCGTAGATTTCAAAGGGCAGGTAGATCTCCGCCAGGACCTCGTCGATGTTCTGGGCCGCCTCCAGCTTGTCATCCTTGTGGTCCAGGATGAAGGCGATGGCGCCCTTGGCGGCCATGCGGCCCTCGGCATGGGAGCCGGAGGAGAACTTGTGGCCGGAGGCGCCCACGCCGTCACCGGCGGTGAACAGGCCTTCGACGGTGGTCATGCGGTCATAGCCCCAGAACCAGTCATCGGGCGCGCCCAGGTAGTTCTTGGACGGACCGGAGACCCACAGACCGGCGCAGCCGGCATGGGAACCCAGCAGATACGGCTCGGAGGGGATGATTTCCGAGGGCACCTTGTCGGGTTCCATGTTCATGGAGGCCCACAGGGAGGCGGCGGAGATGGACATATCCAGGAAGTCTTCCCAGGCCTCCGCTTCCAGGTGCTTCAGCTCTTTCTTGGAGAGCACCTTGGCCAGCTCCTGCATGGCCTTGTCGGTGTGCATCAGGATGGGCCCGCGGCCTTCCCGCATTTCGATCATGGCGGCATGGTTCCGGAGGCAGGTGCCGGGGGTGTCGGCATAGCCGGGATACTCGGCCTTGACCCGCTCCCAGTTCTTGGCCATGTAGTCTTCGTTGTAGGCGTTGGTGGCCTGGGCTTTGAAGAACAGGAACCAGGCACCCACCGGGCCGTAACCGTCCTTAAACCGAGCCGGGACGAACCGGTTCTCCATGAGCACCATTTTGGCGCCGATTTCGGCGGGCATGGCGTAGGTGGAGCCGGCGTTCCACACCGGGTACCAGGCGCGGCCCTGGCCTTCGGCCACGGACCGAGGCCGGAAGACGTTCACCACGCCGCCGCAGGCCACGATCATGGCCTTGCATTTGAAGACGTAGCTCTTGTGCTCCCGGACGCTGAAGCCCACGGCACCGCACACCCGGTTGGGGTTGTTCTTGTCGGTCAACAGCTTGACGATGAAGACGCGCTCGTAGATGTTTTCCATCCCCAAGGCGTTCTTGGCGGCTTCGGCCACGATGACCTTGTAGGACTCACCATTGATCATGCACTGCCAACGGCCGGAGCGGGCGCATTTGCCGCCGTCCTTCAAGAGGGGCAGGCCCTCGTCCCGGGCCACCTGGCCGTCCACGGTGTGGCCTTCGGCGTCTTTCTGCCAGATGGGCAGACCCCAATCCTGGAAGTCATAGACCGACTGGTCCACGTGGCACCCCAGGGAGTGCACCAGGTCTTCCCGGATGATGCCCATGAGGTCGGTGCGTACGTACTTGACGTAGTCGTTCACCGGGTTTTCGGGGCCGATATAGGTATTGATGGCCGACAGACCCATGGCCACGGCGCCGGAGCGGTCCAGAGCGGCTTTATCCACCAAGGTGACCTTCAGGCCCAAGGCCTTCGCATAGGCCGCAGCTTCCACCGCCGCGCCGCAGCAGGCCATACCGCCGCCCACCAGCAACAGGTCGGTCTCGATGGTTTCCACCGGCGGTTTCGCACAATACGACCATTTGCAGAATTCTCTTTCCAGAGCCATATCCTAGAACCTCCTTGAATTTTCGCTGCTCTTCAGGTTATTCGGTCCGGGCCGCGCCGGTGAAGAAACCGGGTTTCTTCAGGTCATCCGCGGTGGGCAGGGTCTTGCCTTTAAAGACGTCAATGGAGCCCTCCGGGGTGGTCCGGATGGGGAACTTGAACCGCTTCACGGTCTTGCCGTCCCGGAACTTGATGGTCCACATGATGGAATCAGTGCCGCGCAGCGGGAAGGTGCTGGAGCCCAGGGGCATGATGTCGGCATAGTGCCGCACTTCAATGGCCTGCTGGGGGCAGATCTTCACGCAGTTGAAGCATTCCCAGCACTGTTCGGGCTCCTGGTTGTAGGCCTTCTTCTTTTCAGGGTCCAGGACCATCAGGTCGTTGGGGCAGATGTACTGGCAAGCGGTCTTGTCCAGGGCTTTGCAGCCGTCACATTTTTCCACAATCACAAAACTCGGCATGGGTGAAACCTCCTGCTTAAGGTTAACTGGTGGTTATTGCCCTTGTTCTCGGGAGGGAACCCTCCCTCTCCGTATCTCCATCCGCCCGGGGGCGGAAGCCTCCACAGGTTAGGCGATCTCCTGATCCCAAAAGGCGTCGCCGGCCCGTTCGAACAGGTCGCAGAATTCGCCCATGACTTCGATCTTCTTGCGCTTGGTCACCAACTCGTAAATCTTGTCCTTCACGTACTTCGGCAAAAGCTCGATGGACTTGGTAGTGGCAGCGTCGAATTTGGCCATGGGGAAGAGCTTCAGGACCCGGTCCCGTTCTTCGGCGGTGCAGGGCACGGCCATGACCTTCATGCCGGCCAGCTCTTCTTTCAAGAGGCCCGCCAGGCCCGCAGCCTGGAGGTCTTTGAAGCGCTCTTCATTGATCCATATGTTAATGGGGTACGTTTCAGCCATTTCGCTTCCTCCTCGGGGTGGTGACTGCGGCAGCGGCCCTGCCGGTTTAGAGGGGTTCAATGCTGAAGGCCGGCTTGGCCTTGGCCAGGTATTCGGGGCCCACGAAGGGGGAGCCGAAGCCGTATTTCTTGGCCGCATCCATGACCACATCGAAGACCTCCGGCCGGAAGATGAGGCGGGTGGGCTTCACTTCATCGATGAGGATGGAGCGGATCTTGGTGCCGCTGAACTTCTGGAGCTCGTTCCAGTGGCCGCACAGCCCGATGCAGGTGACTTCGCCGCAGTGCGGGCAGTAGGCCCATTCCAGGACGAAAATGGGGGTGACGAAAAGTTTTTCCTTGGGGATGCTCATGAGCAGGCGGTGGGCCTCATAGGACTCGTAGTAGGTGCCCACGCCGGCATGGTCCCGGCCGAACATGTGGTGGGTAAGCCCCAGGTTGGCCCGGATGATGGAATGATGCACCGCCTCCTTGGGCCCGGCATAGCGCATATCCCAGAAGGTCATGGTGGTCATGTGGATGTCCGGGCGGAAATAGCCGGACTTTTTCAGCTCGTCCTGGGCCAACACGATGCACTCGTCGATATAGTCGCCGGCCCGCTTCTCGCCCACGATGCAGTTGACCAGCACGCCGCTGATGGCCCGGCCCATGACTTCCATGGACTCCACCGGCAGCTCGCCGTGGGCGGCAATGTAGGCATGCTTCATGAGCCACTCATGGCCGGAGTGGGGGACGTTCCGGGTCTGGTGGGCGACGATGCGCTGCCAGCCCATTTCCTTGAACTTTTCCCGGTGCTGCCGGGGGGTCAGGAAGTAGGGCTTAAAGGGCTCGCGCACGTTGGGTTCATTCACCAGAGTGATCTTCCCGCCGAGAAACTTGTCTTTGTAGGCGTACGTCCGCTTGACGCCGGGGTGCTTGTCTTCCTTGGTGCCGTACACCTTGAAGGCCATTTCTTCTTTGGGGTAGGTGAAGATTTCCTGGATTTCAAAGATGGCCAAAGGGTTGTCATCATACGTCAGGAGAATGGTCTCGCCTTCCTTGATCCCGTAGTCGGCGATTTCCTTATCGGAAATGTCATAGACGATGGGAATGCTCCACAGGGTGCCGTCCGCCAGTTCCATCTTCTGGCACACCGCGTCCACATCGGCCCGATTCATGAACCCTTCCAGCGGTGAGAAAAATCCGTAAGAGATGCCGATGGCCTCGGTGGCCATCTGCCGGGAGGCGGGCATGGTCTTGAGGCCGGCGATCTTCTTTTTGGCCTCCGACTTGTCGCTGATCACCCGTTCTACCAGTGGTTTCCCACCATGGCCTATCAATTCCATATTGTTCCCCTTTCTTTTTGGTGGCCTATAAAGCTTTGGTTGAGCCAGCCTTCTTGGGCTCGCCTGCGCTGCAAGGGAAAAGCGCCCCCGGCGGTGTGGCGAAGGGCTTCCCCTGGAAATTCCTTGAAAATTGGCAAGCTCTAGTGAATTAATTCACATTTTCCCTAGGATGACAAGTTCGAAAATTAGACTATCAAGGCGGGAATGTCAATAGAAATTTTTCACAAATTTTTGGTCGGGGCCCGGGGCCTGTTCAGGGGGCCAGAACCTGAAAACTCACGGTGGGCTCCCGGCGACCCCTAAGGATCACCGGCGGGGCCGGCTGGGTGGGAAAGCGCTGCCCCAGCTCCCGCTGGGTTGCTGCGCTGATGACGATGCCGGCGTCGATCTCCTTGCACACTTCCAACAGGCGGGCGGCCACATTCACCATGTCCCCCACAATGGTGAAATCCATGCGCCGGCTGGAGCCGATGTTGCCCACGATGGCCTCGCCGGTGTTGATGCCGATGCGCATGCCCTGAATGGGGGTGCGCCCGGCAGTTTGCATTTCCTTTAGCCGCGCCTGCATGGCCACCGCGCAGGCCACCGCCTGACCGGCCGCCTCGGGAACTTCCAACGGGGCCCCGAAAAAGGCGAACAGGCCGTCTCCCAGGTATTTGTCCAGGGTGCCCTCATGCTGAAAGATCAGCTCCACCATTTCGGTGAAGAAGTCATTCAGGACCTCCACCACCCGGGCCGGGTCCATGCGTTCGGAGAGGGTGGTGAAGGCCTTGATATCGGCAAAGAGCACCGTGAGGTGGCGGCGTTGTCCCCCCAGGGAGAGATACTCGGGATTTTTGAGAATCTCCTCCACCACCCGGGGGCTGACGTAGCGGGAGATGGTCTCCCGGAGGAGCTGCTTCTGCTGATAGAGGCGCAGACGGCTGCGCAGGGAGGCCTCGTGGCCCGCCTCCTCCTGAGCGATCTCCACCAGCAGACGCTTGAGTTCCGGGTCGTCGGTCTCCTCGGCCAGGGCCAGGTAGCTGCGCCGGGCCTCCAGCTCATGGGAGATGGCCAACTCGATGGCTTGCACGATATCCAGTTCCATGGCCTTGTTCCTTTCGAAGGTTTGTACACCAATTCACGCCAAAAGCCACCCCGGAAAAAATTCATAGGCCCCAAAGCCCGGCGGCGCGAAAATTATTTTGGCCGGCTCTCCAGCGGGTTTCAGTAGGGCCGGTCAGTTCGACGGGTCAGCCGGGTTGGCAAAGGCAGCCTCGAGCACCTCGGCAAGAGGGCCTCACTTCCCAGCCGGCTTACCCCAGGAGTCACGGCCATGCATGCTCTCTCTTGGGTGGAAGTTGTGGTGTATGACGCCCCCAGCGCCGCCGCCGGCGCCTGTGCTTGCGGCTGCGGCGGTCATCACTCCCACGGTTCGGGGCCGGCTCAGGACCCCGGCCACTACCATGATCCCCTGGCAAAAATCAGTATGGAATACCAAACCCGGGCCTTGGCCTTGACCCTGGAGCGCGCCTTTCCCGGCCGGGTGAAAGTGGAGTACATCAACGTCCTCAAGGATCCCCGGGGCCCCACTTTGCCCCAGACCAAACTCCTGTGTTCCCTCGCCTACCCCACCCCATTGGTGTACATCAATGGGCGGGGACGGTTTGCCGGGGCCCTGCCGGTGGAGCGCATCCAGGAGGAAGTGGCCGCGCTCCTTTGCCAGCCGGGTTGAGGGGAAAGGCACAACCATACGCCGGGGGGCGCCTGATTCCAGGGGGGAAAAATTCCGTTCACAATTTTTTCCTTGAAATTTTCTGCATGTGTTATTTGTGCTACCATACCTGCAGAAAGCTTGGGAACATGACTGACCCCGACCGGCGCCGGCCCATCATCACCCTGCTCACCGACTTCGGGACCCGGGACCACTACGTGGCCACCCTGAAAGGGGTAATTTTGGGGTTGAACCCCGAGGCCATCCTGGTGGACCTGAGCCATGAGGTGCCCCCCCAAGACATCACCGCCGGCGCCTTTGTGCTGGCGGAGGCCGCCCCCTATTTCCCTCCCGGCACCATCCATCTGGCAGTGGTGGATCCGGGGGTGGGGACCAGCCGCCGGGGACTGGCGGCCCGCTGCCGGGACCAATACTGGGTGGGGCCGGACAACGGCTTGTTCCACTTCGTGTTCGCCAACCAACTCCAGCATGCCAGCGAGACCGGCCTGCAGGGCCCGGAGTGCACCATCGTCTCCCTGGAGGCCCCGGCCTTTTTCCGCCAGCAGATATCCGCCACCTTCCACGGCCGGGATGTATTCGCCCCCGTGGCGGCCCACCTCTCCCTGGGGGTGGAGCTGGGCCAATTGGGACCCATCCTGAGGACCCCGGTGCCGCTGCCCATTCCGGATCCCACCTTTACCCCGGAAGTGGCCCGCGGTCAGGTAATCTATATTGACCGATTCGGAAACCTGATCACCAATCTGGCCACCGAACAGGTGGAAACCTGGCTGGGGGGCTCCCGCAGTTTTCGTCTGCACGCCGGCGGGGTGGTGCTGAGACGCCTATCCCCCACTTATGCCGAGGTAGGCCCCGGGGAGCCCCTGGCGCTGATGGGCAGCCACGGCTATTTGGAAATTGCCGTCAATCAGGGAAACGCCGCCAAGGAGCTCAAGGCCAAGGTGGGGTTGCCCGTGGCCATTTATCTGGAATCCCCGGGAAGCGAACCCCAGGAGAGCTTCGCCTTCGAACCCTGAGGCTCCCGGCCGGGCAGGGACCTTAGGGCCTTCCCCCTGACGCTTAAGGGCAGGCGCATGGAAGCCACCCTTATCCTTCCGCACCAACTCTTTGATCCGCACCCCTGCCTAGTTCGCCGCCGCCTGGTGGTTCTGGCGGAGGACCCTTGGTTTTTCCGGGAGGTTCGTTTCCACCGGCAAAAACTGGTGCTCCACCGGGCCAGCCTCATCGCCTACCAGGAACGCTGCCGCCGCCGGGGGTATCAGGTGCGCTACCTGGAGTGCCCCGCCACGTCCCGAAGCGGCTGGCTCATGGAGGAGTTGGCCCGTCTGGGGGTTACTGCCGTGGTGACCCTGGATCCGGCGGACGTCCGGCTCAAGGCGCGGCTGACCGGCGAGGCGGCCCGCCTGGGGCTCAGGATCACCTTTGAAAATAGCCCGGGCTTTCTGCTGTCTGAACCTGAGGTGCGGGAGTATTTCCAGCAGGGCGGACGGTTGTTCCAGACCCGCTTTTATGTGGACCAGCGCCGGCGGCGAGGGATCCTCCTGGAGGGGGGCAAACCCCTGGGGGGGCGCTGGACCTTCGACACCTGGAACCGCCGCCGCCTCCCCCGGGGGTTGGAGCTGCCGCCTCTGCCGGAATTGCCGGTGACGCCGCTGGTTGTCCAGGCCCGCACCTGGGTGCGGCAGCACTTTCTCCACCACCCTGGCCAGGAGGAGGGCTTTCGCTATCCGGTAACCCATGAGGAGGCCCAAATGTGGTTCCGGGATTTCCTGGACCGGCGTCTGGCCCGCTTCGGGGATTTTGAGGACGCCATTTCCCGCACCGAGGGGCACCTCTTCCACTCCCTCCTTTCGCCGCTGTTAAATATCGGGCTTTTGACGCCCCGGGAAGTGCTGGAGGGGGCCTTGGACTATGCCCGCGACCACCCGGTGCCCCTCAATTCCTTGGAAGGCTTTGTCCGCCAGGTCCTGGGCTGGCGGGAATACGTGCGGGCGGTGTATCTCCTCATCGGCGAAGAGCAGCGGGCGGCCAATTTCTTCGGCTGCCACGCCTCCCTGCCCGCCGCCTTCTACACCGCCGCTACGGGTCTCGAGCCGGTGGACACGGTGCTGGGCCGGGTGCTTACAACCGGTTATGCCCACCACATTGAACGCCTCATGGTGCTGGGGAATGTGTTCCTGCTGTGCGAAGTCTCCCCGCAGGAAGTTTACCGGTGGTTCATGGAGCTTTTCATTGATGCCTATGACTGGGTCATGGTGCCCAATGTGTTCGGCATGAGCCAGTTTGCCGACGGCGGCCGCATGATGACCAAGCCCTACCTGAGCAGCAGCCGCTACCTGCGGAACATGAGCGATTTCCCCGCCGGCCCCTGGTGCGACGTGTGGGACGGGCTTTTCTGGCGCTTCATTGCCCGGCACCGGGGGTTTTTCGCCCGCCACCCCCGCTTGGCCCCCCTGGTGCGGCACCTGGACCGTTTGACTCCGGAGCGCCGCCGCCGGGTGGAGGAAGCGTCGGCAGCTTTCCTTAAAAGGCTGTGGCCTTGAGGCTAGGCCTTGCCTGGGTCAGAGGAAGCTCAGGACGCCGCCGCGGCGGTTCCCCGCACGTCTGAAAAGGAGCTGCAGATCATCAGTGGGAAGGCCCCCAGACGGAGGCAGACTCAACCCCGGGGCTTGGCGCCGTGCAGGCCGAGCTCATAAGGCACGCCGAGGCAGTCTGCCGGAATTCCTCATTTGAGACCTCGCCGGTGCCGGGACCGCCGAGGGGAACCCCAATCCCGAAAGGGCTTGACGGATACCGGATAATAATCTAAGAAATGGAAGTTTGTCATACTTAGTCGGAGAGGCACCACTTCACCAGCCTGAGCAGGTCCTAGTCCATGTCCCATGCCGACCGTCTCGTCGCCCAACGCCTGGAAAAGCTCCAGGAACTCCGGGAGCAGGGCATCGAGCCGTTTTACAACCGCTTCAAACCCAGCCACACCATCGCCCAGGTGCTGACGGAATTCGGGCGCCTGAGCGGTGAGGAACTGGAGCAACTCCCCCACACCTTCGCGTTGGCCGGCCGCCTCATGCTCAGACGGGAATTCGGCAAGGCCAGCTTTTGCCACTTTCAGGACGGCTCCTCCCGCCTGCAGGCCTATGTCCAGAAGCAGGTGGTGGGCGAAGAGCGCTTCAGGCTGTTCAAACGTCTGGACTTGGGCGACATCATAGGCCTGACCGGCACGCTCTTTCGTACCAAGACGGGAGAGCTCACCCTGGCGGTGCGGGATTTCGTCCTGCTCACCAAGGCCTTGCTGCCGCTGCCGGAGAAGTACCACGGCCTCACCGACGTGGAGCGGCGCTACCGCCAGCGCTACCTCGACCTCATCGTCAATCCCACGGTCTGGCAGGTATTCATCCAACGAGCCGCCATCATCCGGCATCTGCGGGAGTTTTTGGACGCCCGGGGCTTTCTGGAGGTGGAGACCCCCATGATGCAGCCCATTCCCGGAGGGGCCACGGCCAAGCCATTTGAAACTTACCACCAGGCCTTGGACACCAAATTGTACTTGCGCATCGCCCCGGAGCTCTATCTCAAGCGCCTTATCGTGGGCGGTTTCGACCGGGTCTATGAGATCAACCGCAATTTCCGCAACGAGGGCCTCTCCACCCTGCACAACCCGGAATTCACCATGCTGGAGTTCTATCAGGCCTATGCCACCTACGAGGACCTGATGGAGCTCACCGAGGCCCTTTTCGCGTATGTGGCCCAGGCGGTGCTGGGGACCCTGGAGATTGTGTATCAGGGCCAAGCCATCAACCTGACCCCGCCATGGCGCCGTCTGGACCTGAGGGAAGCCCTGACGGAGATCGGCGGCCTCCCGGCGGCGGTGGTCCGGGATCGGGAAGCTCTCGTCCGGCGGGCCCGGGAAGAGGGCGTGGTGTTGAGACCCGGCGAAGGCTATGGTCGGGCCCTCACCAAGCTCTTCGATCTGCACGTGGAAAGCCACCTCATCCAGCCCACCTTCGTGGTGGGCTACCCCACCGAAACCTCGCCTCTGTCCCGGCGCAACGACTTTGATCCCGAGGTGGTGGACCGCTTCGAGCTCTTCATCGCCGGCCGGGAGATGGCCAACGCCTTTTCCGAGCTCAACGATCCCATTGATCAGCGGCAGCGGTTTGAGGCCCAGCTGGCCGCCCACCAGGCTGGGGATGACGAGACCCCCCATGCGGTGGATGAGGACTTTCTCACCGCCCTGGAGTATGGCATGCCCCCTGCGGCCGGGGAAGGTATCGGCATCGACCGGCTGGTGATGCTCCTCACCGACTCCCCCTCCATTCGGGATGTGATTCTCTTTCCGCAACTTCGGCCCGAGAGGTAACTTCCTTGGGATTCTTTGAAAATTTCGTGGCTTTCCGGCTCCTGCGCGGGGTTCGGCGCCAGAAAGGCTTTATTTCCCTCTCCACCCTGATTTCCACCCTGGGAGTAACGGTAGGGGTCATGACCCTCATCATCGTCATCGGGGTCATGACCGGCTTCACCCAGGACCTGAAAAAGAAAATCCTCAGTGTCAACGCCCATGTCCTGCTCATGAAGCAGGGCCAGAGCCTGACGGATTATCACGAGGTGGCCGCCCGGGTGGCGAAGATCCCCGGGGTGGTGGCGGCAGAGCCCTTCATTTACACCCAAGTGATGTTTTCGGCGCCGGGGAACATCGGCGGCGGGGTGCTAAGGGCGTTGGACCTCAAGACCATCCAAGCCGGCGGTCCCAAGGCGCTCCAAGTGGTCAAGGGCAACTTTGCCGAACTGGCGGAAGGCGGACCCGAGGATCCGCCCCCGGTGGCCATCGGCAACGAAATGTCCCGCAACCTGAACCTCAACCCGGGAGACTACCTGAACATTATTTCTCCCCTGGGGACATTGACGCCCATGGGCCGCTTGCCCCGCATGAAATCCTTCAAAGTGGCGGCGGTCTTCCATACCGGCATGTACGAATTCGACGCCAGCCTGGTGTACTTGAGCATCCCCCGCATGCAGGCCTTCCTGGGCCTGGGGGATAAGGTCACCGGTCTGGAAATCCAGGTCAAGGACATTTACGCCGCCGACCTCATCGCCCAAAGGATCGCCCAGGAATTGGGGCCGCCCTTTTTCACCCGAGACTGGATGCGTATGAACAGCACCCTTTTCTCCGCCTTGAAGCTGGAAAAGGTGGCCATGTTCATCATCCTCACCCTCACCATCCTGGTGGCTGCCTTTGGCATTGCCAGCACCTTGTTCATGATGGTGATGAAAAAGACCAAAGAGATCGCCATTCTCAAGTCCATGGGGGCGACCCGTCAGAGCATCATGCAGATATTCATTGTCAATGGCCTCATCATCGGCCTCATCGGCACGGTGGGGGGGCTGGGCCTGGGACTGGGGGCTTGCGCCCTGCTCAAGCGCTATGAATTTATCAAGCTTCCGGGCTATGTGTATGGACTGTCCACCTTGCCGGTGCAGGTACAGTTTGGGGACGTGGCCATGATTGTGGGCGCCGCCATCGGCATCAGCTTTCTGGCCACGCTCTACCCCTCCTGGCAGGCCTCCCGCCTGGACCCGGTGGAGGCCATCCGCTACGAGTAGGGGGCTCCCCAAGCCCATGCACCCTGCCCTCCCTGCAAGCCGCATCTTGCCCCTCGTGGAGGTGGATTTGGGGAGAGCAGGCATTGGGGGGAAAAGGCTGGAGGACCGGGGCGCCTTTCCATACTTCCCGAACAAACTTTTGACGCCCTTGGCGGAACGTGATAAGGTGGGTTACCTGCCCTGAAAGCGGTTATGACGGCCCCAACCCAAGAAAGCCAGCGCCCGGTGAAGATTCAGGTCAGGGGGCTGGCGAAGACATTTTTCAGCAACGGCAATGCCCTGGAGGTCTTGAAGGGTCTGGACCTGGACATTTATGCCGGGGAGACCCTGGCGGTGCTGGGCGCCTCAGGGGTAGGCAAATCCACCTTCCTTCACATCCTGGGGACCTTGGAGCGCCCCACGGCGGGGCAGATGCTATGGGACGGCCAGGAGGTCTTCACCTTGGACGACAAGGCGTTGGCCGCCTTCAGAAACCGCAAAGTGGGATTCGTGTTCCAATTCCACCACCTGTTGCCGGAGTTCAACGCCCTGGAAAATGTCATGATGCCGGCCCTCATTGCCCGGCTGCCCCGCCGGCGGGCAGAGGAGCTGGCGGAGGATATCCTGGCGCAAGTGGGTCTGAAGGATCGCCTTAAGCACCGGGTGGCCACCTTGTCGGGGGGTGAGCAGCAGCGGGTGGCGGTGGCCCGGGCCTTGGTGCTGGAACCTGATGCCCTGCTGGCGGATGAGCCCACCGGCAACCTGGACCCCAAAAACGCCCTCCAGGTCCAGGAGCTGCTGCTGGAATTGAACCGAACCAAGGGCCTGACCTCGGTGATTGTCACCCACAACCATGAGCTGGCCCGGAATCTGGACCGGGAGATCACCTTGCGGGACGGCAAAGCCGAAATTTTGCGGGGAGACTGACAGCGGTGGCACGGCGCCTTTTCTTCACGATGGTGGCGGTCTTGGCGGTGCTGGCGGGCGGAGCGCAAGCCCAGGAGCAGGACATCGTCTTCAAAAAAGTGGCGGTCTTTCCTTTCCCCGTGCTCGCCAGGCAACCCATGGAGCAGGTGGGACAGAGAGTCCGCCAGGAATTCCAGGAGCGTCTCAAGGCCGAAGGGTTTGCCGTGGTCCCGCCTGACGAAGTGAATAAGGAGGTGGGGGAGCCCAAAGAGGCCGTGTCTGAGGCCCTGGCCCGGGAGGTGGGCAGGAAATTGGGGGCGGACGTCACCATTTCCGGCCAGGTGGTGCTGGTGGGGGACCTGCTGTCCCTGGAAGTCCGGCTCCTGGACCTCACCGGTAAGACCCCCCCCACCCTCCTGAAGACTTCCGGGACCGGCTTGGCCTCTTTGAGCGGTCTGAGCCGCCAGTTGGCCCAGGAAGCCGCCCAGAAGATCCTGGGCAAGGAAAAGATCGCCCGGATTGAGGTGAAGGGCAACCGGCGCATTGAAAAAGACGCCATCATGGGGGTGATGCAAACCCGGGAAGGGGATGTCATCACTCCGCCCCGCCTGCGGGAAGACCTGAAGGCCGTCTTCAAGATGGGCTACTTCACCAACGTCAAGTTGGATGTCAGCGATACCCCCACCGGCCGGGTGCTTACGGTGATTGTGGAAGAGAAGCCCGCCATCCGGGAGATCATCATCCAGGGGAATCGCAAGCTGAAACGGGACAAGATCATGGAGGTGGTGGACCTCAAGCCCTTCAGCGTCGCCTCGGAAACCGCCATCCGGGAAAATCTCAACAAGATCGTCAAACTCTACAGCGACCAGGGCTATTACGAGGCCAAGGTGGACTACCGCCTGGATCAGATCACCCCCACCGAGGTCAACCTGGTGTTTTTGGTGAATGAGGGCGGCAAGGTGTACGTCAAGCAGATCCGCTTTGAGGGCAACACCGCCATCAAGGCCAAGGATCTGAAAAGCGTGATGGAAACCAAGGAAAAGTCCTTGATTTCCTTCATCACCGGGGCCGGGAAACTGAACCGCGAAGTCCTGGAGCGGGACGTGGAGAAAATCACCGGAGCCTATTACAACAAAGGCTATATCAAGGCCAAGGTGGGCGAACCCCGGGTGGAAATCAAAGGCAATAATATTTATATCACCATCCCCATTGAGGAAGGCCCCCAGTACCAGATCGGCAAAGTTGACTTCCAGGGCGACCTCCTGGAGGACAAAAGCCAGCTGGCCAAGCGCCTGGAGATCGTCAAGCAGAAGATCTACAGCCGGGAGGTCATCCAAAACGATATCACCACCCTAAGCGACCTGTATGCCGACCAAGGCTACGCCAACGCGGACATCACCCCCCTGATCAAGGAAGATGACGCCGCCCGGCGGGTGGATATCACCTTCGACATCCGCCAGGGAGGTAAGGTGTACTTCGAGCGCATTGAAGTGTCCGGCAATGTCAAGACCCGGGACAAGGTGATTCGCCGGGAGCTCAGGGTGTATGAGCAGGAGCAGTTTTCCGCCACCAAACTCAAGGAAAGCGTCCGCAACCTTAGGCGTCTGGAGTACTTTGAGGACGTGAATTTCAGCACCACGCCGGGCAGTTCACCGGATCGCATGAATCTGAAAATCACGGTGAAGGAGCGGCCCACCGGGACCTTCGGGGTGGGCATGGGCTACAGCACCCAGGACAAGTTGGTGGGCATGGTGGAGATCAGCCAGACCAACCTGTTCGGGCGGGGCCAGCAACTGAGGGCCCAGGGCATCATCGGCGCCATCGCCACCCGGGTGCGGTTCAGCTTCACCGAGCCCTATTTCATGGACCGCCCCTTGTCCGTGGGTTTGGATGCCTTTGTATGGGAGCGGGAATTCGACGAATACTCCCGGAAAAGCGCCGGCGGCTCCCTGCGTCTGTCACACCCGCTGCGCTGGAAATACACCCGCCTCTATGGTTCCTATCGCTTCGAGAACGTCAACCTCTCAAATCTGTCCGAGGACGCCTCCAGCATCCTCAAAGAGGCCGCCACCATCCACAACACCAGCGCCGGCTCCATCATGATCCGGCGGGATTCCCGGGACGCCATCTTCACTCCCACCCGGGGCTCCGACAACAGCCTGGCCGTGGAAATGGCGGGGTGGGGTGGGGATACCGCCTTTATGCGTTACATTGTGGAGTCCGGCTGGTATTTTCCCCTCTGGTGGAAGACGGTGGGCGTGGTGCATGCCCGAGCCGGCTATATGAATGTCCTTTCCTGGGGCTCCTTGCCGGCCTACGAGAAATTCTACTTGGGCGGCATTGACAGCCTGCGGGGCTTCAAATTCGCCGACGTCAGCCCCCGGGACCCCGCCACCGGCGACCGGGTGGGTGGTGATAAATTTCTGCAATTCAACCTGGAATTCCGCTTCCCCATGCCCTATGCCAAAAAATATGGCATCACCGGGGTGACCTTTCTCGACGCCGGCAACGTGTACGGCACGTTTCCCACGCCGCCTTTTCTGCGCACCAGCGTGGGCGCCGGCATCCGCTGGTACTCGCCCTTGGGGCCGCTGCGCATCGAATGGGGCTATAACATTTCCCCCAAGCCCTGGGAGCGGCGGAGCGTCTGGGAATTTACCATGGGAGGTTCTTTTTAGGATCAGGGCGGACTCACACAACCCCGGCGCCTCCCCGTTTTTCCCGGAGATCCGGCCCTCTTGGGGGGCAAGGGTGCCTGAAGATTGCGCCCCTCCCATTAAGAGTTTCAAACCATTGCCGGTTTCCCCTGAACTTAAAGAAAATGGCAGGCTGGCCGGCTCAGGTGGCGATGCGGCAGGAGCTGCGGCGGGGCGTTCCCGCCGGAGTTTTGGACCACAGCAGAGCGGACAAGGTGTGAATCCCCTTCAAGGGTGGCGGCCCCCCTCAGCAGCATGGGCCGCGAGGTTGCAAAGCATATCCTTGGGCCTCGCCCAGGGACAAATTGGTGAACCGGATGAGGAGAGTTTTCATGTACAGAATGATGAGCGTCCTGGCGGTGACCGCGCTCCTGGCCTTTTCTCCGGCCCTGGCGGCGGCCGAGATGAAAATCGGGGTGGTGGATTACAACGACATTATCAGTAAGTCCAGCGAGGGCAAGCGCGTCCAGGAAAATCTGAAGCGGAAAATGGAGGAAATGGGACGTCCCCTGGAGCAACGGCGCCAGGAACTGGCCCGGCAGTTCGAGGAATTTGAAAAGCAAAAAGGGGTCATGAAAGAAGACGCCCGCAAGCGCAAGGAAGAAGAGCTGCAGAAAAAGGCCAGCGACCTCCAAAAATCCGCTGCCGAGGCGGATAAATCCCTGTCCCAACTTCAGGAACGGGAGCTGGGACCGCTCATGAAGAAATTGGAGCAGGCGGTGGAATCGGTGGCCAACGAGGAGAAGCTGGACTTGGTCCTGCCCCGGCTGGCCGGCTTGCTGGTGCGCAATAAGAACCTGGATATCACGGAAAAGGTGCGGGCCCGCTTCAGATAACAACGAAACGGAGCTTTCGGAGAGGCGGGGCGGCCTGCCCGCCGCCCCGGCCTCGCCCAGGAACCTACCAGACGCCATGGCCTATACCTTAGGTGAACTGGCCCAGCTGCTGGGGGGAGAGTTGCGCGGCCCGGCCGAGGTGGTCATTCACGGCCTGGCCTCGGTGGAACAGGCCACCCCCCGGGACTTGGCCTTTATTGCCCATAAAAAGTACTACCGGCTGGCGGCCGCCAGTCGGGCGGCGGCCTTCCTTGTGGCGCCGGAGTGGGCTGACGTGGCCCGCCCGGTGATCGTGGTGGCCCAGCCTTATTTGGCCTACGCTCAGGTGGCCGCGTTGTTTGCCCCGCCCCGGCCGCGTTGGCCGGGGGTGAGCCCACAGGCGCACGTGGGCGAGGGCGTCAGCCTGGGGGTCGAGGTCTCCGTGGCGCCTTTCGCTTTCATCGGCGACCGCGTCAAGCTGGGGGACCGGGTGACCATAGGCCCCGGCTGTGTCCTGGGTCAGGAGGTGGAAATCGGCGCCGACACCTACCTCTATCCCCACGTCACCATCCTGGACCGCTGTCGGGTGGGAGAGCGGGTCATCATCCACAGCGGCACGGTATTGGGCGCCGACGGCTTCGGGTATGTTCCCACCCCCGAGGGGCATTACAAAATCCCCCAACTAGGGATGGTGGTTATTGAGGATGACGTGGAAATCGGCGCCAACTGCACCATTGACCGGGCCGCTTTAGGGGAGACCCGCATCGGTCGGGGCACCAAAATCGACAACCTGGTGCAGGTGGGTCACAATGTGGTGATAGGGGAGCATTCCATCCTGGTGGCCCAGGTGGGCATTGCCGGCTCCACCAAGGTGGGGCGGCGGGTGGTGATGGGCGGCCAGGTGGGCGTGGTGGGCCACATCGAGATCGGCGACGGCGCCCAACTGGGGGCCAAAGCCGGGGTGCATCACTCCATCGGCCCGGGCCAAGTGGTCTTGGGGGCGCCGGCCCGGCCCTATAAGGAATTCCTGGCCATCAGCGCCGTGATGGCAAAATTGCCCCAGATGTATCAAAAGGTGAAAAAACTGGAACAACAACTAGCCGCGCTTCACGCAGGAGGGACGGCTGAGACTGAATCATGACCGCACCACCGACCCTGGATCTGGCTGAAATCAGGCGCCTTCTGCCGCACCGCTATCCTTTTCTCCTGGTGGACCGCATCCTGGAATTGGAGTTGGGAAAGCGGGTGGTGGGGTTAAAAAATGTTACCCTCAACGAACCTTTCTTTCCCGGGCACTTTCCGGACAACCCCATCATGCCGGGGGTGCTGATCATTGAGGCCATGGCCCAGGTGGGCGGCATCCTGGCGTTGCTTTCCACCCCCGAGCTTCGGGGGAACCCTTTTGTCTACCTCATGGGGGTGGACAAGATGCGCTTCCGCAAACCCGTGGTGCCGGGTGATCAATTGATCATGGAATTGGAAACTATCCGGGGCGGTAAGAAGTTTTACAAAATGGCCGGCAAGGCCTTCGTCAACCAGACCCTGGTGGCGGAAGGGGAACTTATGGCCGCAGTGGGAAGCGAAGGGGAGTAAGGATGGCCATTATTCACCCCACCGCCATCGTGGATTCGGCGGCGGAATTGGCAGCCGGGGTCCGGATAGGACCATACAGCATCATTGACGGCCCGGTGACCATCGGTCCCGACACCGAAATCGGGCCCCATGTAATCATCCGGGCGCACACCACCATCGGGGCCCGGTGCCGCATTTTCCAGTTCGCCACCATCGGCGAGATTCCCCAGGATTTGAAGTTTCAAGGCGAGGTCTCCCAACTCATCATCGGCGACGACAACGTCATCCGGGAATACGCCACCCTGCATCGCGGGACCGCGGGTGGCGGGGGCGTCACCCGGGTCGGGAATGGCAACCTGCTCATGGCCTATACCCATGTGGCCCATGATTGCCTCATCGGCGACGGCGTCATCATGTCCAACGCCGCCACCCTGGCCGGCCACATCCTGGTGGAGGACCGGGCCATCATCGGCGGTCTGGCTGCTATCCATCAATTCTCCCGCATCGGCCGGCACGCCTTTGTGGGCGGCGCCTCCGCGGTGGCCCGGGACGTGCCGCCCTACACCATGGCCTATGGCAATCGGGCCAAGCTGGTGGGCCTCAATCTTGTGGGGTTGAAGCGCGCCGGGTTTGCCGACGCCACCATTCAGGCTTTGCGGCAGGCCTTCGAGGAACTCTTCCTCAGCGCCGGCACCCTTAAGGACGGGGTGGCGAGGGTGCGGGCGGAATTGGGCCACATCCCCGAGATCCAACACCTCCTTGCCTTCGTGGAATCCTCGGAGCGGGGTCTGACCCAGGCCGATGGGCGAGAAAATCGGACTCATCGCGGGTAACGGCCAGTTCCCCTTCTTATGCGCCCAGGCGGCGAGGAAGCGGGGCTTCACCGTGGTGGCGGTGGGCCACCGGGGGGAGACCGACCCGCGCCTCAAGGACCTGGTGGATGAATTCCATTGGGTGTATGTGGGGCAACTGGGCAAAATCATCAAAATCTTTCAGGCCGCCGGGGTGAACCAAGCCCTGATGGCCGGAGGCGTGAACCGGGGGCGTCTGTTCACCCACTTCCGTCCCGATCTCAGAGCCTTGAGCCTCCTGCGCCGGGCTGGAGCCGGCAAGGATGACCAGCTTCTGAGAGCCGTAGCTGAGGAACTGGAGGGGGAGGGGATTGCCATCCGATCCGCCACCCTCTTTCAGGAAGAGCTCCTGGCGCCGGCGGGGGCGCTGAACCGCCACCGGCCCAACCAGCGGCAGCTGGAGGACGTCGCCTTCGGCTTTCAGATGGCCAAAGAGATCGGCCGCCTGGACATCGGTCAGTGCGTGGTGGTGCGTCACCGGGTGGTGGTGGCGGTGGAGGCCGTCGAGGGCACCGACGAAGCCATTCGCCGGGGCGGCCGGCTGGCGGGCCCGGGGGCCGTGGTGGTGAAGGTGGCCAAGCCCCAGCAGGACCTGCGTTTCGATCAGCCGGCCGTGGGTCTCACCACCATTGCCACCATGGCCGAAGTGGGGGCCAAGGTGCTGGCGGTGGAAGCCGGCAAAGCCCTGATCTTTGACCGGGATGACATGGTGGCGTTGGCCGACCGACAGGGCATTGCCGTCTGGGGGGTAGGGCCCGGTCCCGTTTGAGGAAAAGCTGGCCCGCCGCAGCGCAGTCGGATTCAGGGAGGCTCGGCCCCGGCCGGCTTCCGCCCCCCTTTTCCCTTCCCCAATTCCTGACCATTGCAGGACCCTCTCCCCATGTGGACTCCATATTCCCTCTGAGCTTAAGGGCGCCGCAGGTTCGGTTGGGGACCAGCAGGAGCCGCCCGGGTTAAGGGAAGGGAGAGGTTTCCTGCCTTCCCCTCTCCCTTCGGTTCCGGGGGCTTTCGCCCGGGGTTACTGCACGAGTCGGGGCGAGCCGGCCAAGAGGCCGTAGTAGGTTCTGCCTCCCGGCAGGGTACCCGGGGCCACGAAGCGGTCCAGGGTTTCGGCCTCGATGCGCTTATCCTGGCCTGATGAGTCCACCAGCGTCAAGCGCACCGGGGCAAATCCCAGGACTTTGGCCCAGCCGGTGTGGGCTCCAGCCGGAATCACCGGCAGCATGACGTCCCAAGTGCCGCCATGGTCTTTCAAGGCATTCCCCAGGCTTTTTAGGGTGGCGTCATCCACTCCTTCTTTTACCTTGATGAAATCCCCCACCTGGAGGGGCGGGGTTTCCACCTTGCCCTCGATCATATCCCGGAGCAGAGAGGAGGCCGGGTTCTGCTCAAAAAAGGTATGCCAGCAGCCATCGTCCCCGGGAGTGGGGTTTAGGTGAATGACAAGCTTCTGGCCGCTGGAAGGAAGTTTGTTCTCATCCACCGCCAGGGGCAGGGTCTTGGTGCCGGGCGCCAGGGAGCCCACTGCGCCGGTGAGGACGATGGCCTCAGCGGACACAGGCACGCCGGCGGAACCGGTGATGAGGCTGCCAACATACAGGGAAACCGGTTTGCTGGCCACGGCCTTCACGGCGTTCACCATCGTGGGGTTGCTGCAGCCGGTGTCGGTGAAGGCCTTGGTGCCGAGGTCATAGCTGCCCAGTTGGATGCTGAGGTTGGCCAGCGGCAGGGGGGCGGCGTCCGCCCGGTTGCTGGTGCCCAGGTTCTGGGCCGCGGCCAGGGCCCGGGCGCAGTCCGGGGCAGCCGGCGCCACCCTGCTGACGCCGCTCACCGGGGTGAGGAGCCTCAGGGCCCCGGCCAGGGCGGCGGCGTCCGCGGCCCGCTGCAACTCATTTTTCACCACGAACAGGTGGCCCAGGTCGATCCCGAGAGCCAACAGGCCGATGCCGATCAAGATGAAGAGCGCCGTCAGGGGCATGGCCGCCCCTCGCTCTTCCCACAGGGTTTTTCTGCCTCTCATTTCTTCTTCTTCCTCCTCTCCCAAGCCGGCGAACGGACCGGATGTTTAAGGCAACGGCGCGGTGGTCCATTCGGCCGCCATGGTGGAACTGGCGGAAAGGTAAAAACTGCTGTCGCCGGGCTGTCGGGGAGCACCGAACAACGCACGGAAATTCGGCAGCAGCATCATGCGGTAGGGGATCTGCTGCAAGGCCACAGTTACCTGGGTGCCGGAGCTGCTGCTCGCCCATTGGTAAGAGAACATCTGGGCGGTGAGTACCAGGGGCTGACCGTTCAGGTCTTTGATATGGTGGCGGTCCAGGTAGGCCTGCACCACTTGGCGGACCTGACTTTGGGTTTTCTCAGCCTGGACGGTAACGCCGTTGTCCACGGCCTTGCTGGCGGCCCGAACACCCTCCCGGGTGGCGTTGGTAAGCACCTGTTTCTCCCAGAACAACATCCCCAAATCCAAGGCGCCACCTAACATCAAGAGGAGAAGGGGCAGGGCCAACCCCAGTTCCACGGTGATATTGCCGGCTTCCCGGGGCCGCCTGGCAAAGGGGAGGGGAAAACCGGACATTTGCTTCTCCTTTTCCTGCAAGACTCTGCCCCTGTAGGGCTGCCGTACGGCGCAGGCAAACAACACGAGGCCTCGCTCTTGTTTTCGGCAGCGGGGCGGAAAAACTTAAATTCAGTGGGAGGCCAGGCGCAGGCGGCCACGACCCCGCCCGGGAGGCAGAGGCCGGGAAAGAGCCGCGGGGGAGGATGGGAACAGGGGAACCTTAGGTCTGGTCGTTGCGGCTGAGTTCCTGAAAGAGGCTCACCGGGTACTCGGTGGCCAGCCGGGCCACCATTCGGTAATGAAAATCCCAAGCCTCATCTCGGGTGTGGGTTTCCTTGGCCAGGGCCGGTCGGGACAAGTGCTTGGGGAAGTAAAAAAAGTTGGCTTCAAACACCGCGGTCTCATAACACCCCTCGCCCTTCTTGATGGTGGAGACCACGTAGCGCTGCCGGGTGGCGGCGTTTTTCACTTTATTGAACAGACCTTTCACTTCTCAGGAACCACCTTTGTAGCGGGAGGATTTTTTCTTTTTATTGGCTTTCTTGGCCCCGGTCCCGGCAATCTCGGCGGTGACCACTTTGGCCTTGGAGCCCTTGGCCGCCGCCTTGCCGATGACCGCGCCGTAGCGGCCCGTGTGCTTTTTGGCAAACCACAGCCGCTCCTCCAGAGGTTCCATCTTGGCGATGGGGGCGCCGCTCAATTCAAAGCCCTTCTCAATGAGCACCCGCATGTCGGCCCATTTCTTGCCGCTCCCCAACATGGCGATGATGATCTCCTGGTCCCCATGTTTGAAGTGACCCACATAGGTGTGCCGGGAGGCCCGGGTAAAACCGGTCTTGCCTCCCTGGGCCAGGGGCGTGGTGAACAGGAACCGGTCGTGATTCCGCAACTCCCGGTCCCCCTGGATGGTGTAATACTTGGTGGCCATGATCTTGGCCAGTTCCGGGTTTTGCACGGCCCTGCGAAAAAGGTGTGCCAAATCCTCCGCCGAAGTATACTGCCCTTCCGCCGGCAAGCCATTGGCGGTGGCCAGTCGGGTGCGATAGGCTCCCCACTGGCGCATCTGCCGGGTGGCCTCCTGGCAGAAAGCCTCCTCGGAACCGCTCACCTTTTCCGCCAAGGCCCGGGCTCCGTCATTGGCCGACGACAACAGCAGGGCGTAGAGCAGGTCCCGCACGGTGATGACCTCCCCGGGCTGGAGGTTGATCTTGGAAGCGGGCGCCGCGGCGGCGTACGGGCTCACCACCACCTTGTCATCCAACTGGAGCTTTTCCGTCACCATCAGGGCGGTCATGACCTTGAGGGTGCTGGCAGGCGGCAGCATCAGATGGGGGTTCAAAGACGAGAGGATTTTGCCGGTTTTCGCATCCATGATGACAAAGGCCCGGGCGCTCACCAGCCCTTCATCATCCCCGGCCCCGGCGCTGAGGGCAACCATCAGCAGCAAAACCAGGAGCACCCCCGCCAGACAGACCTGCTGCACTCGATGGCGCGCCGGGCACGCCGCACATGACCGTTCCGTCACCGCCCCTCCCCCTTGGCTCAATCCTCAGTTTGTCAGCCGCCGGCCTTGGAGCCTCTGGACCTCGGGGGCGCCCTTGGAGTTCCCTGACCCTGCGGCAGGGGGTTTAGGATAATGGGCAGCTAAGCAGGGAGTTCCCGAAGTCCTTGGGGCTGGCCAAGGCGATGCCTTCACTATATGAAAAAACCGGCCGCGTTTCAAACCCCAAATTCCTCCGCTGCCGCTCTCCCGGCTTTAAAGCAGCAGGGGCGCCAGGCCGCCCCCACGGAGGTCACCGCTTCGCCCCTCCCCTTGGGGCAACGGGCCAAGCGGGATTCCTCCCTTCCGCCCCTGGACCATGACGACCTGATTTCCGGCCCTCCCCCGACCGCCATCCGCTGCCGGCGGAAGGTTGATCAGGAGCGGTAATTTTCCGCCAGAAAGCGGGGCAACTCCCGGAGGTCCGGAAGGGTGGGCACCGGTGAGCCGCTCAGGAGGGCGTTCCGGTCCACCAGGACCACCGGCATGCCGATGGCCAAGGGGCCGGACACATCCGCATCTAAGTCGTTGCCCACATAGAGGGCCTGGGAGGGTTTGAGCCACATGGCTTTCAAGGCATGGGCGTAGATTTGTGGACTGGGCTTGCGGACAAAATATCGGGAGGAGAGCACAATGGTCTCGAAAAAATCGCCCAGGCGCAACAGGCGGATTTCCGGTTCGCTGAACACCCATTGGGCGTCAGACACCAGCCCTAAGCGATACCGCCGCTTCAGCTCCGCCAAGGCGGGACGCGCATCGGGAAAGGTGGCGAAGCGCTTGCGACTCAAGGAGCGGAACAGGCGGGCGGTGTACAGGGTAAGGGCCCGCTCGGGTTTGAGCCCCAAACCCTCGGTGAGGATGGCTTCAAAGACCCAATACACGTCAATATCGCCATAGGGGCCGGGGTGTTCCCTGAGTTGGGCGGCGGCGTATTTCTGGTATTTGGCAGCCAGCTCCTCGGGCCGGAACCTGATATCGCAATACGAAAGGAATCGGCTCAGGGTTTCGTAGACGAAGGGATCTTCCTCATCGGTATAAATGTCCACCAAGGTCCCGTACAGGTCGAAAAGAACTGCCTCAAGGGGCATGGCTTTCCTCCCGGATGCCCATGGGGGCGACAAGCCTCGGGTGACCGGCGCCTGGGACTTGGGACGGCAACCCCATCTTCCCGGCCCGGGTCCTCCAAAATCCCGCCCGCGGGGGCCGCGTTGCGCCTCTGGACTCATCCCTCATGCCCCACCTCCATCTTGGTTATCGGCAGAAGTTGCAGTATAACTTGAGGGAAATTTTGCTGCCGCCATGACGATCCTGATTTTTCTCCTCTGGGTGGCGGCCCTGGCCTATCAAGTAGTGGCCTTGGCGTGCCTTTGGAGGTTCTTCCGGCCGGGAGCGGCCCCGCCCCAGGACCCTCCCCGGCGCGGCCCGGGGATCACGGTGTTCAAGCCGGTGAAGGGGCTGGAGCCCGCTACCACGGATTGCCTCAGGTCCTTCCTCGCCCAGGAATACACCCCCTACCAAGTGCTTTTTGGAGTGGCCGACGAGGATGATCCGGCCCTGCCGGTGCTGCGCGAGTTGGCCAACCGGACCGACAGCCCCGAAGTCCAGGTGGTGGTGTGCCCGGAAACTCGGGGCCTGAACCCCAAGGTAAGCATCCTGAGCCACCTGGCGCCGTTGGCCCGCTACGATCTGCTGGTGGTGGCCGATGCCGACGTCAAGGTGCCGCCGGATTTCCTGGCCCGGGCAGCGGAAGCCCTGGGGCAGCCGGGCATGGGATTGGTGTCCTGTCCCTACCGGGGTGGGGAGGCTCAGACCCTGGGGTCCAGGCTGGAGGGGTTGAGCATTGCGGCAGACTTTATCCCCTCCGTGGCGGTGGCTCATTTCCTGGAGGGCATCAGCTTCGCCCTGGGAGCTGCCATGGCCCTGACCCGGCAGGCCCTGGAGGCCAGCGGCGGCTTTGCGGCTTTGGCGGACTTCCTGGCGGACGACTATCAACTGGGGCAGCGCATTTCCCAGGCCGGTTTCGGCGTCGCGCTTCTGCCCCTGGTGGTGGAGACGGTCAACCCCGCCATGAGCCTAAAGGAATATCTGCTCCATCAGGTGCGCTGGAGCCGCACCTATCGGGTTTGCCGGCCGACCGGCTACTTGGCCTATGGCATCACCCATGCGTTTCCCTTTGCCGTGGCCCTGTGGTGGGCAAGCGGCTTGGCGGGTGGGGCCGGAATGCTGGTGGCCCTCACCTTCCTCCTGCGCCTGGGGCTGGCCTCTTACTCGGCGCGCCGTTGTCTCCAGGGAGTCTGGTCGCCGACGATGCTGATCCTTTTGCCGGTGAAGGACCTGTTGGCCCTGGGATTTTGGCTCCTGAGCTTCCTGGGGAACACCATCACCTGGCGGGGACGCCGCTTCCGGGTCGCCCCCAGCGGCCGACTGATACCGCTGGAATGAGGCGGGACCGGGTGGAGATTCTCCGCCCCGGCCCCCTTTTCGACGTGCTATAATAATTTTTATGGATGCCAAGCACATCGAGCAGGTGCTTCAGGAGGTTCAGGAGGGCCGGCTGTCGGTGCCCCAAGCCCTGGAGCGTTTGCGCGCCCTGCCCTTCGAGGACCTGGGATTTGCCCGGGTGGACCACCACCGCTCGCTGCGCCAGGGCTTCCCCGAGGTGGTGTTCGCCCAGGGCAAGGAGACCGCCCATCTGAAGGCCATCCTGGCGGCCCTTTGGGTCCGCTCGGAGCATATCTTGGTCACCCGCTTGAACCCGGAGCAGGCCGCCCACCTCCAGGAAGAGTTTTCCGCCGCCGTTTATTACCCCGACTCCAAGGCCATGACCTTGAGCCGCGGGGAGGTGGTGGATCGGGGCCGAGGGCTGGTGGTGGTCCTGAGCGCCGGCACCCTGGATATTCCAGTGGCCGAGGAGGCGGCAGTCACTGCCCGCATCATGGGCAACCGGGTGGAAACGGTATACGACTGCGGAGTGGCCGGCTTGCACCGACTCTTGTCTTATCAGCACCTCTTTCGGGAGGCGGGGGTCTTTGTGGTGGTGGCCGGCATGGAGGGGGCGCTGCCCAGCGTGGTGGCGGGGTTGGTGGACCGGCCGGTGGTGGCGGTGCCCACCAGCATCGGCTATGGGGCCAGTTTCGGGGGGCTGGCGGCGCTGTTGGCCATGCTCAACTCCTGCGCCAACGGCGTGGCCGTGGTGAATATTGACAACGGCTTCGGGGCCGGCTATTTGGCCGCCCTGATCAACCGAAAGGAGTAGCGCCGCCTGGCGGAGTACGCCACCGCAGACTGTATCCCGCCGGTCAACATCATCGCCGATCCGGGGAACACGGCCACCACATCAACTTCATGTCCAAAGAACCCCACCCGAACCCGTCAGATGCTCACCGGCTGGTCATCCACCCCTGGGAGGGGGATGTGTTTCAACCCTGTCACCGGCAGTTCCGCCCTGCGGGTGAAAGGGAGCGTCTTTGGCCCGATACGGCCCCCCAGCTGGCCGAGGTGGTGGTGGTGGGGGGTGGGCTGTCGGGGTTGGCGGCGGCATATGCCCTGCGGAACCACCGGGTGGTGGTCCTGGAGGCCGAGCCTCATGCGGGAGGCGTGTGCCTGGCGGGGGAATACGCGGGCATCCGGTATCCCGCCGGTTCCGCCTATTGCTATTACCCTTGGGATGAAACCTGGGCCACTTTTTACCGTGGGTTGGGCCTGGAGGTGGAGGCGGCGTTGGTGCCTCCCCCCGCCAGCGCCCTCTGCTACCGAGGCGAGTGGTACCCGGACTGTTACCGCGAGGCCGGGATTCGGCGCCTCCCTTTGGAGCTGGCGGTGCGGGAGGGGCTTTTGTCGCTCGTCGCGGATTTGGCCGCCTGGGAGGACACCTGGGACCCTTTAGGAAGCGAGGACTTCAGCCGCCCGGAGCTGGACCGCCTGTCGTTGGCCGCCTATCTGGAACAGGAGCGGGGTCTGCCGCCGGCGGCCACCGCCATCTTGGCGCCCTATTGCGCCTCCTGCCTGGGAGGCTTGCCGCACCAGGTGTCCGCCTGGGCCGGGCTGGCTTTTCTTATGTCGGAGTGCTCCTCCACCGCCCGGATCATGGCTTTTCCGGAGGGCAACGCCCGACTGGTGCAGGCTCTGGCCGCCGCGCTGCCGGAGGCGCTCCGCCTGGGACAGGTGGTGGTGGCGCTCAAACCCGATCCTGCGGGGGTGAATGTCCTGGCGGCGGAGGCCGCCTCGGGAGAGCTCCTCTGCTACCGGGCAGCCACGGTGATCCTGGCGGTGGGGAAGTTTGTCCTCCCACGGCTCCTCCCTCCCGGCTGCGGTTGGGAGGCGGCGGATTTCCGCCACTTCCGTTACAGCAGTTATGTGGTGGCCGCCCTGCAAGGCCCCTTGGAGGTGGCGGCCCCTGGCTATGAGAATTGGGTGCCGGACGAGGCGGCCTTCTCGGATTTCATCCTGACCCCCCGGCAAGGCGCCGCCGGCCGGGAACAGGTCATGGTGGCGTACGCGCCCCAGCCGTTTCCCGAGGGTCGCCCGGCCTTGCTGGGCCGCACCCCGGAAGCCCAGGCCGCTCTCATCCTGGCCGGGGCGGAGCGGTTGTTTCCCGGCCTGTCCCGCAAGGTGGCGGCGGTGCGGCTCTACCGCTTCGGCCATGCCCAGGTGGTGCCGTATCCCGGTTTTCTGACGACGCTGAAACAGGAGGGACGTCCTGCCCCGCAAAGCGGCCGCCTTATCCTGGCCAACGCCGATCTGGAAGGTCTGCCGTGCGTGGAGGCGGCCATCATTCAAGGCCAGAAAGCGGCCCGGCGAGCCCGGGAGGTGCTCCGGCGCCGGGGCTGAACCTCGTCTTGTGCGCCGCCTCCCGGCCTGCTGGCGCCCGATGCGGTGAAATGGACCAGAAGTGCCAGCCATGCGCGGAACCGTTGCCGAACCGAGCCTGGAAGAGATGCAGCAACACTTCGCCCGGGTAAAAGAAATTATCCAGGCGGAGGATTTTTGGGAGCGGGTGCCGGAGAAGGCCCGGGAATTTTCCCCGGAGAATCTGGAAAACCTGGTGAAATACGCCTATTTCGCCGGCTTCATTGACATGCGCCAGGTCCTCCAACTGCTGTTCCTGAAAAAGGGCGACCGGGCCAAACTTTTGCAGAAGTGGTACGAGCAGATCCGGGAAGCCGGTTGCTGGCTGTGTTAAAGCGAGGAGCAGGGGAAGTGGGGGTCGCACCCCTGCCTCCCCAAGGGGCATTCAAAGGGGGGGAGCTTCCTTCTTGGCTTCCAGGACCGCCCGCAGCCGGTCTCGTTCCTTTTTGGCTTCCGCCAGCTCGGCTTCCACCTGGGCCCATTGCGGGGAGGGTTTTTCCCCCCGTTCTTTAAAGCCTCTCAGCTGTTTTTCCAGCTCCTCCACCCGCCGGGTAAGGCGATAGAGTTCCTGGGCCAGGTAGCGGATAGACATAGCAGTTCCTGTTACTCCATGGGCAGAGGAGCTTCCGGCGCGGCCAGCATGGGGAGAATAAAGTAAAAGTTGTTGCCGCCGTGCGTGGGCTCATAGCCCACCTGCCCGCCATGGGTCTCGATGACGTTGCGCACGAAATAGAGGCCCCGGCCGGTGCCCACCTCTCCGTTCACGTTGCGGCCCCGGTAGCCTTCTTCAAAGATATGGGGCACATCCTCGGGGGGAATATGGGGGCCGGTGGAGAACACGTTGAATTTGCAGCCATTCTTGCCGGGACCGAAAAAATCTTTGAGGATTTCCCTCCCGAAGGAGATATATTTGCGCCCCTCGAAGTTGGTGCGGGTGTATTTGACGGCGTTGGAAAACAGGTTGGCATACACCTGGGCCATGAGGCCTTTGTCCACCGATAGCAGGATTTCTTCGTCGGGTACACCCCCCAAGCCAATGTCAATCTCAATGCCCCGCTCCTTGAAGCGGGGGAGGTGCAGCTGCAACTGGGGTTGGATGATGTCCCGCATCACCCGGTGGGGCCGGCGGCGCAGGACCAGTTGGCCCCGTTGGAAATGGGAGGGCCGGAACAGGGACTCGATGAACAAGCTGACGCCCTTGTATTGCTGCTCCAGGGTCTGGTAATCATTCAACAGCCCCTGGATCAGGGCCCGGAAGGTGGCCTGGGCCTGGGGAAATTTGTCACATTTTTCCGTGCGGAGTTCGCAGGCGCACTCCAATTCCTGCAAGGTGCGGATTTTCTCCCGCAGATGCCGGAGATGAAGGCTCAAGCTGATATTGGGGATGATGATGTTGTGTTCGATGTCGGCCACCAGGCTGTTGATAAAGCGGATGTGTTGGATGTTCTGCCAGTAGATGACTTTGGCGTGCAGATTATAGCCCAGGCGGTTGGCGTATTTCTCCAAGAAGAAGCGGTTGTGCTCCGTGAGCTGGCTGACCGGAGAGACTTCCAGCATGCCGATGAGCTGCTCTTTGGCATAAAAGGGCAGCCGTTCCACCAGGAGCAGATTGCCCCGGATGGGGACCAGCCAGGAATCTTCCACCTGATAGGCTTGGCCGTCCAGTTTGATATGGGGAGGGGCCGGGGGCCGCTCCTGGTAAACGCCATGCTGGCTGTCGCAGACGGTTTCCAGGAAGCCCTCCTGGCGCAGGAGATACAGGCGGGTTTCCCAATCGAAGAATTCTTTGAGCACACTGACCACGACCCGGTAGAAATTATCCAGGGTTTCGTACTCCTGGGCCAGGTCAAAAAAGGTTTTGAGTGCGTCATCCTCCAGGAAGCTGAAATTGTAGGAGGTGAAGGCCTCCCGCTTTTCTCTGACCCGTGCGGCAATCTTTTCCAAATCCATAACCATGGGATGCATGCTCCCCGGGGTAGGTTGTCAGCCTCAGGTCCTGGTCGGTCCCCCCTGCCGCCCCGGTGGCATGCTTCCTGGATCCCAAGGCCAGCTGGCGCGTTCTTGTCCCGCCCCATCGGGAAGGTCGGAAGCAGGAAGGCCCTCAGGCGCTCCTGGCATAGCGGCGCAACCCCTCATCATACAGATCCCGGCCGCGGCAGTCGTTGATCACAATGGCGGGGAAATTCTCCACCACCAGACGGTGGATGGCCTCGGGCCCCAGATCCGGGAAGGCCACCACTTCGGCCTGTTTGATGCACTGTGCGATCAGGGCCCCAGCCCCGCCGGTGGCCCCCAGATACACCGCCTTGTATTGCTTCATGGCGGCGATGACCTCCGGTCCCCGGCGTCCCTTGCCGATCATGGCCTTGAGTCCCAATTTCAGCAGGGTGGGGGTATAGGCGTCCATGCGGGTGGCGGTGGTGGGTCCGGCCGCACCGATGACCCGGCCGGGGCGGGCCGGTGAGGGGCCCACATAATACAGCACCTGCCCGTGGAAATCCACCGGCAGCGGCTGGCCGGCGGCCAGCATCTCCAGAAGCCGCTTGTGGGCCGCATCCCGGGCGGTATAGACGACGCCGCTAATGAGCACTTGGTCGCCGATCTCCAGGGCCTCCACTTGGGCATCGGTCAAGGGCGGGATTAACTTCACTTCCTTGGGCATAACAACCTCGTTGGGGGAGTGCAAAGGAGCCCCGGGCGGCACGCCCGTATCCCTTCTCACCCCTGCCTTCACCCCCGCTTTGGCAGGGGAGGGGAACCGAAGGGATGGCGGGTTGCTGAGCCTCCCTCCTTTTACCCCTGGCTACAGCACCACCTCCTGGTGGCGGGAAGAATGGCATTGGATGTTCACCGCCAGCGGCAGGCTGGCGATGTGACAAGGCTCCATGAGCAGATGCACGGCCAGGGCGGTGAAGCGCCCTCCCAAGCCCTGGGGGCCGATGCCCAGCGCGTTCACCGCGGCCAGCAGCTCCGCTTCCAGCGCGGCCAGTTCCGGGTCGGGGTTTTGGGTGCCCAGCTCCCGGAGCAGAGATTTTTTAGCCAACAAAGCCGAGCGCTCGAAGTTGCCGCCCAAGCCCACCCCCAAGATCATGGGGGGGCAGACGCCGGGGCCGGCGTTGCTGACGGTTTCCACCACACTGGCCTTGATGCCCTCCCAGCCTTGGGCCGGCTTGAGCATAAAAAGTCGGCTCATGTTTTCGCTGCCGCCGCCCTTGGGCACCACCCAGAGTTTGAGGCGGTCGCCGGGGACTATCTCGGTGTGGATTACCGCCGGGGTGTTGTCGCCGGTGTTTTTCCGGGTCAGTGGGTGGCACAGGGATTTGCGCAGGTAGCCCTCCTGGTAGCCCTGCCGCACCCCCTCGTTCAGGGCGGCCGCGAAGTCCCCGCCGACGATGTGAACCTCTTGGCCCACCTCGGCGAAGATCACCGTTAAGCCGCAATCCTGGCAGAGCGGCACACACTCCGTGGCGGCCAGGCGGGCGTTTTCGATGAGCTGGCGGAAGATTTCCCGACCCGCGGGGGACTCTTCCTCCCTGAGGCCGCGTTCAAAGGCGGCCAAGAGATCGGCCCCGATTTGATAATTGGCGGTGATGGCGGCCTGCTTGACGGCCGCGCTGATGTCGTGGACGTGGATTTCTCGCATGGAACCCTTGGGCCCTGTCAGTCCTTCGTGGGAAGGGGAAATGGAGTGGAATTGCGAACGTCGTTTAAAGCAGGGGGGCAGCCCTTGTCTGGCCGCGGCTTCCTCCCCCTCACTTTTTCAGCTTGCTGCCGGAATCAGCGTCCGAAGGTCCTGCCCCGATTGTTTTAATTTATCCTGCCCTCCGGGGAAAGGCAAGTTCAACCCTCCAAGTCCTGTTTGAAAAACTGCTGGGGGGAGGCCGGAGTCCGAGGGGGAGGGGCCACCTCGGTGAAGGAGCCGTCTTCAGGATAGTATTCCTCCACCTCGTCGGCGTCCGCCTCATCATCCCGTCCCGTTTCGCCCTCGGCTCCCGCCCAGGGAGCGCCGCCCAAGGCCGGGAACTGCTCCACCGGCTGGCCTTTCAGAGCTTCCCGCATATAGGAAATGAAAATGGGCGCCGCGGCCTGGCCGCCGGTTTCCTTGGGCCCCAGGCTGCGCTCCTCGTCCATGCCCACCCAGACGCCGGTGATGAGCGAAGGGGTGAAGCCGATGAACCAAGCGTCCTTGGTTTTGTTGGTGGTGCCGGTCTTGCCACCCACCGGCCGCTTCAGGACCTTCACCCGGGTGGCGGTGCCTTGTTCCACCACTCCCACCAGGAGCTGGGTCATGACGTCGGCGCTGTGGGGATTCATGACGGTTCGTTTCACCGGGCGGCTTTCGTACAGGAGGCGGCCGTCCCGATCCTCAATGCGCTCAATGAACTGCGGCTCCACCAGGACGCCGCGATTGGGGAAGACCGAATAGGCCCTGGTGAGCTCCAAGGGGGTCACCTCCGAGGAGCCCAACGCCGAGGAGTAGTTGGGATAGATGGGGGAGGTGATCCCCAGATTTTTGGCCATCTGCAGGGTGGCCGGCACCCCCAGACTCATCATCATGCGCACCGCCGGCACATTTCTGGACTTGGCCAGGGCGGTGGCCAGGGTGATGGGGCCGTTGAAGGTGTGGTCATAGTTTTGCGGGGACCACATTTGGCCGGCCTTGCCGCCGGGGAGGGAGAGGGGTTCGTCCAGCAAAATGGAGTTGGGGCCGTAGCCCCGCTCCACCGCGGCGGCGTAAATGATGGGTTTAAAGGCGCTGCCGGGCTGTCGCCGCGCCTGGGTGGCCCGGTTGAAGGTGCTGTCGGTGAAATCCTTGCCGCCCATGAGAACCCGGACCTTGCCGGTCTCCAGTTCCATGGAGATCAGGGCGGCCTGCACCATGGGGGCGGGCTCCAGGGTGGCCTGCCAGCGTTTCGTGGCCTTATCCTCCCGGGCCAGGCGCACCTGGACCACATCCCCGGACCTCAGGGCCCCATAGGTGGCCTGGGCCCGGCCCTCGCTGCGGTCCGGTCGCTGGAGCACCCCGGCATAGTGTCCCATGCGGAAATGGATCTGGCCGCTTTTGCGGTCCGCGTGGGTGATCAGGACATTCACCAGTTGGCCTCTGCGGGGCGGGTATTTCTGGTAATAGCGCTCCAGCCGCTCCTGGTAGGCCGTCCGCTCCTTGCCCTGCACGTGGCGCAGCGGCCCCCGGTAGCCGTTTCGCTTCACCAGGCCGTCAATGCCCTCCCGGATGGCCTCCTGGGCCGCCTTGTGCAAGGCAACGTCCGCGGTGGTATAAACCCTAAGGCCCAGGTTCAGGACCTGGTCCCGGCCGAACCGTTCCTCCAGGATGCCCCGCACGTGCTCGGTGAAGTAGCCGCACTCCTTGATCCAGTCCGGCCGCTGGGGCTTCAGGGTAAGGTGCTGGCGCAGGGCCGCCTGGGCCTCGGCCTGGCTGATGAAGCCCACTTCGGCCATGCGCTTCAGGACATAGCCTTGGCGCTCCTTGGCATGCTTGGGGTTCAGGTAGGGGGAGTAACGGCTGGGGGCCTTGGGAATGCCCGCCAGCAGGGCCGCCTCAGCCAGGGTCAGGTCTTCCACGTGCTTGTTGAAATACTCCTGGGCGGCGGCCTCCACGCCGTAGGCCCCATGTCCCAAGAAAATCTGATTGAGGTAGAGCTCCAGAATCTCTTCTTTCTTGAGATAGTTGTCAATGCGGTAGGCCAGCACCGCCTCTTTAATCTTGCGTCCGAAGCTCTTTTCGGAGGTGAGGAGGATGCGCTTCACCAGTTGCTGGGTGATGGTGCTGCCGCCCTGGACGATTTCGCCGGCCTCCAGATTGCGGAAGAAGGCCCGGACGATGCCGAACACATCCACCCCGGGATGTTCGAAAAAGCGGGCGTCCTCGGCCGCCACAAAGGCCAGGATGAGATGCCGGGGCAGGCGGCTGTAAGGCACTTCAAGACGCCGCTCGGCATAAAACTCCCCCATTTGCCGGCCGTCCCGGGCATAAACCCGGGTAACCACCGGCGGCCGATATTCCCGGATGGAGGCGATGTCCGGAAGGTCCTTGAGGTGGGCGTGGTAGAGATACCATCCGACCCCCACGCCGCCCAACAGGCCGGCGAACACGAGGCCGTAGAGAATGGCTCCCAGCCAACGGGCCCGCCGCCGGCGTTTCTGGAGCCGATCCAGGCGTGGGTCGCCGGTGCCTTTGCCGAAGATTTTCACGTAGCCTCTCCCCCCGCACAGCCCTTTCCGGCGGCCTCATCCCTTAGGCCCGGGCCAAAGGGGTGGGGGCTTTCCTTGCATCTGCCCCCTCCGCTGTCTGGCCGCACCGCCAAGCCGTGCGTTTACTGGTTACCGGTGATCATATACTCCGGGGCCACCCAAGGGCCGCGCTCGGCCAAACCCTGCCGAGCCGCCACCCAGCGCAAGCTCCGGGTTGCGGCGGCCGCAGGGGGCCATGTTTTCAAGGCGCGGGGGCCCGGCACCCGCCGGGGATAAGCCCCTGGGACCCGGCTTGGACAAGCCAAGATCCGGGACTGGGCAACGACAAGCAACAAAGGCCGCCGGCCCTCGTTAAGAGGGCCACCCGAACGGCCTGACCCTAAGCCCTGAGCTTTCGGGTCCAGGGCGCTTCCCCACGCCTGCCCCCCTTATCGGCTCTTGCCCTGCACGGCGAAGAGGCCGTTGTTCCCCGGCCTGCCCTGCCCGAAAAGACCGAAGGCTCCGGGCCCCCCCATGGACAGGTCCGGATCACCCCGGGTTAGATCCCGAAATTTTTGACAAACTGTCCGATCTGCACCCCCAGATAGACACACTTTTGGCCGTCCATGCAGGCATCGGCGTCGGCCTTCTCCAGGTGGGTGGCCAACTCATGATGGTCCTTCTTGAGATGCACGATATAGGCATTTTTGGCTTCATCGAAGGTAAGGGTGCAGACGATGCCGTGTTTGACGATTTCCGGATACATTTCCTCGATTTTGTTTTTCAGGCCCATCAGCGTGTAGCCCATAGCGACCTCCCTCTGCAACCCGCGCCGTTGCCGGCGCCCGGCAGTCCGGGGCAATACCCCAAGCCCGCCGCCCCGCTTGCTGCCTCCGGGCCTCCGCCTCCGGAGCTTGCGGATGCGGTTCGGACGCCATTTCCCTGGACGTGTCGGCTACCGGCTCGGCCCCCGTTGCTATATTATATCGCCAAATAATTTAAGAAAAAGGTAGGAATCCCCAAGGGTGGCTGCAAGAAGGAGGGGAAACTTTTCCTTTGGCGGCCGGGGGCCCACTGGCTAAAGGGTGCGGGAGCCCAGCATGAAGCTCTGGGGCAGGAGCTCGGCAAGCCCTCTTTCCTCAAGGCCCTGGGCTCCCATGAACAGAATCGTGGCCTGCGGTCCGAATTCGGCGATGACCTGCCGGCAGGCCCCGCAGGGCGGAAAAGGACCGGGCCGGTCGCTGAGCACCGCCACGGCCCGGAGGCGCAGCGGCGCGCCCTTGGAGCTGGCGGCGGCCACGGCGATGGCCGCCCGCTCCGCGCACAGCGTCAGTCCCAGGGAGGCGTTCTCCAGGTTGCTGCCGCCGAAGACCTCTCCTTGGTCCGTCAGCACTGCGGCGCCCACCCGGATGCCGGAATAAGGGGCGTAGGCGCTCTCCCGGCTTCTGGTGGCCGCCGCCAGCAACGCCTGCCGCTCCGCAGCAGTCAACGCCATGGTGACCATACTCGCTTTCCGGCGGTTGGCCGCCAGCCCCTCTGACCGGGGGCGGTACAAATGAGAGGGACCTTACGCGGCCCCTCTTCCACATGCTCTCCCCCCAAACGGTGCAGATGGCGGGATGCGTTCTCTACCCACTTAGGCGGTTTTCCGACGACCGAAGCCTTTCTCCCCCAAGCCTTTTTCCTTGGCCAACCGACGGCGCTGTTCGGAATATTCGCGGCAGACCAAGGGATATTTCTTGGGCTCCAAGCCGAAGCGGCGGTAGTATTCGGCCGGGGTCAGGTGATGGGCCTTGCGGATATGGGCCTTGAGGGTGCGCATGCGTTTCCCACACTCCAGACAGACCACGTATTTGTCCTGAACGATCTCCTCCAGGGGAATGGCAGGCTTTTTTACCTCCCCTGCTTCCATGGGTTTTTCTACGGGAGCCTCCTCGGCTGGAGCTCCTGCCTCCAGGGAAGCCAAGAGGTGATATACGTCTTTGATTTCTTCCACAAGTTCTTTGGGGGTGAGCTCGCTCATCGAAGCATGGGAAATGACGATCTGGGCCGTTAATTTAAGCAATTCGGTGGCCATGTTTGATGAATTCCTTTCCTATAGATATTTTCCCAATCCGAAAACCATTACCCTCTCTACACCGTTTCAATATTTTTATAAAGAAGCATCTTTGGTGCTGTCAAGGGGTTTCTTATTAGCTCGCGTTTGTTTATAAAAAAAATTCAACGAATAGGCATTTCATCCCTTGCCCCCACGAGCAATATTCTCCAATAAGAAGGGATCCTTTATGGTGATGCGTCCCTTTTCCTCTCCAATTGCACCAATGGCCTTTAACCGGGCCAGCGTGCGGGACAGAGTTTCACTGATAGTACCCAGATAGGCCGCCAAATGGGTCTTGGTGATATGCAAATCAAATGTCAGACCCGGTTTTACGCCCCCATGAGTTTCTACACATTTTTTTAGGATGAAACCTGCCAGGCGAGAGGATACTTCTTTGAGGGACAGATCCTCCAACTGGCGGGTGAGATGGAAAAGCAGGCGGCTCATGGTGGCCAGCATATTCCGGGCCAGCCGGGGAGAGGAGGTGAGGAGGTTGAGAAAGGGGCCCTTGGGAAAAAACAGGGTCTGACAGTCGGTGAGGGCGATGGCGGTGGCGGGATAGACATCTTCCGCCAGCACCGCCGCCTCCCCAAAGGTCTCCCCCTCCTCCACCAGTCTGAGGATGAACTCTTTGCCGTCGGGGGAGCTTTTCACCAGCTTCACTTGGCCCGTCAACAAGATGAAGAACCCCGCCGCCTCCTTGCCTTCCCAGAAAATGTAGGCCTCCCGGGCAAAGGCCCGGGGCACCGCCAAGCGGCCCACCGCAGCCAGGTCTTCCTCGCTTAAGCCGGAGAATAGATAAATCCGTCGCAGGATCTGGAGTTTGTCGGTTTTCATCGCCCGGTTGCGCTCCTTTCGGGGCCTAAGCCTGCTTGATTGTGCCAAATTTTCCCCTGCGGGAAAAGGGTGCTCCCTTGGGTTTCCGGTTTTTTCGCTGTCCAACGCCGGCCCTGGAACGGGACGCCCCCCGCACGCGGCGCTTCCCCATTGACGCCGAGGTGGATTTTCTGCTATGGTGCAGGCCCAAGAAGCCGTCGGCGGGCGGCTTAAACGTCCTGGAAAGGAGCCAGCCATGCAGCGCATCGCAGGCCTCGTGCTGGCCCTCTGGTGCGCCGCGGCCTTGACGGCCGGCTGCGGCAAACAGGAGGCCAACGAAGTACGGTTGGGGGTCAACGCGGAACTCACGGGCAGCAAACCGGCGGTGGGGGCCTCGTGCAAAAATGCCGTGGAACTCCTGGCGGCCCAGATCAACCAGGGGGGCGGGGTAAAGCTGGGTGACCGGGTCTATAAAGTAACCCTGTTCGTGGAGGACAACGAAGACAAGGCCGAGTCCGCGGCGGCGGCGGCCCAAAAGCTCATCACCCAGAACGCCGTCCTGGCGATCATCGGCCCCAACGCCTCAGGGAACGCCATTCCCGCCGCCCGTATCTGCGAAGACGCCAAAACTCCCATGGTGACCCCGTGGTCCACCAACCCCAAGACCACCGAGGGCAAGAAGTTTGTCTTCCGGGCGTGCTTCATTGACGATTTCCAGGGGCAGGTGATGGCCAAATTTGCCCGGGACAACCTGCAGGCTCAAACCGCTGCGGTGCTTTACGACGTGGCCTCGGAATACAATAAGGGTATCGCCGAGTTCTTCAAGAAATTTTTCGAGGAGGCCGGCGGCCAGGTGGTGGCCTTTGAATCCTACACCAAGGGCGACATGGATTTTTCCGCCCAGCTCACCAAAATCAAGGGAGCCAACCCCCAGGTGCTGTTTCTCCCCAACTACTACAATGAAGTGCCCCTGCAGGTGCAGCAGGCCCGCCGCCTGGGCCTTGCCTGCCCCATCATCGGTTCCGACTCCTGGGGCAGCGAGGAGCTCCTGAAACTGGGGGGGCCTGACCTGAACGAGTCCTTCTTCAGCACCCACTATGCCCCGGATATCGCCACCGAAAAGGCGCGCAAATTCATCAAGGACTACCAGGACAAATACGGCAAGACCCCGGATGACGTGGCCGCCCTGACCTACGACGCCGGCAGTCTCATCCTCACCGCCCTCACCAAAGCCGGCGCCATCGACCGCCAGAAACTCCGGGACGCCTTGGCCACCATCCCGGAATTTGAGGGGGTCACCGGCAAGATGACCTTCAAGGGCACCGGCGACCCCGTCAAGAGCGCCGTCATCCTCCAGATCAAAGACGGCAAGTTCACCTACCACACCAGCGTCGCGCCCTAGGCATATGAGTGGGGGAAGGGGCTAAGGGGAGGTGGCCCCTTATCCCCTCCCCCACACCCCCCGCACATCCTTCTCATACCATGATCCAGGTTCTCGCCCAGAATGTTCTGAATGCGGTGCAGCTGGGAAGTGTGTATGCCCTTATTGCCTTGGGCTACACCATGGTCTATGGCATCCTCACCATGATCAACTTCGCCCACGGGGATATCTTCATGGTGGGAGCGTACCTGAGCCTGGCGGGGGCGATGTTGCTCCTGGGGCTGCCCCTCCAGCTGCCGACCGTCTTGGTGTTTGTGGGAGCCATGGGCTTCAGCATGGTACTCACGGCGCTCTTGGGAGTGACCATTGAACGGCTGGCCTACCGGCCGCTGAGGGCGGCGCCCCGGGTGTCGGCGGTGATCACCGCGCTGGGGGTGGGGCTGTTCCTGGAAAACTTCACGTTGGCCATGCTGGGGCCGGAACCCCGGCAGTTTCCGGCCCTGATTCCGGCCCACGTGTTGAAGGTGGCCGGACTCACGGTAACCCCCCTGCAATTGCTCATCATCGGCTGGGCCGCCCTGATCATGGTCTTCTTGGACCTGCTGGTACGCCGGACCCTGCTGGGCATGGCCATGCGGGCCATTTCCTATAACCGTCCCCTGGTGCCCCTCATGGGGGTGCCGGTGGATCGCATCATTTCTTTGACCTTTGCCTTGGGTTCGGCCATCGCCGCCGCCGGGGGGCTGATGTACGGCCTAGCGTATCCGGTATTGGACCCGTACATGGGCATCCGCATCGGCTGGTGGGCCTTCATCGCGGCGGTGGTGGGAGGCATCGGCAACATCCGGGGAGCTATGCTGGGAGGCTTTATTTTAGGGTTTGTGGAGATTTTTACCCCGGTGCTGTTGCCCTCCTCCACCTATCGGGATTTCGTCGCCTTTTCCCTCTTGCTTTTGCTGTTGATTTTCAAGCCCACCGGCCTTTTGGGGCGTCCCCTTTTTGAACGGGTCTAAGGGAGGCACCTCCCGGCAGGATGTTGAAAAAGTTGAGTCGGAGGAAGGGGCCGGGGAGCATGCCCCCTGCCCCCTCCCCCGAACCCTCTCCCCCAACCCTGTGTAGAGTTCCGGCTGCGCCAATTCCCTGAGAAGAGAGACGTTCTCCCATAAGAAGCGTGGGGGGGTTTCAACAACCGTTAGGACCGGCCCGCCACCTTTTCCTTCTTGCCGGGAGCATCCGGGAAGCGGCGCGTGGCGGCCGCCCCGATCCCAGGGGCGTCCGGGCGGCGCCTAGGCCTGCCGGCAAATAATGATCCCCTCTGCAATGGATGCGAGGACCATTCTTTTCAGGAGAGAAGCATTCTTTGCGGGCAAGAGGAAATATCGGCCCATGAGAGCAAAAGGGGGTGCCAGCCGGTGGTTTCCGGGGGGAGAAAAACCGGAAATGCTTGGCACGATTCTTGAGGGCTCATCAGGGTATCGAAGTGCCGTCAGGACCAAAGGGCGATTCAGAAAATCGCAGAAAGAGGGGTCCGGATTGAACCATCACCATTTCCGCAAGGTCTTCCGCATCGGACTTTTTCTGGCCATCACCATCCTGGCCTCGGGCATTTCCGCGGGGGCTCAGGACCTGGCTGAAATCCAGGCAGCCATCGCCGCCCAAGGCGCCAAATGGAGGGCAGTGGAAACCTCGGTCATGAAACTGCCCAAGGAAAAGCGCCAAACCTTGCTGGGCCTGATCAAAGGTCCGGAACCCGAGGGGGAAGAGCCCCTGGCGGTGAGCAAATCCCTGGCCGCCCTGCCGCCGGTTTTGGATTGGCGCAACAACGGCGGCAATTGGGTTACGCCGGTGCGCAACCAGGGCTCCTGCGGCAGTTGCTGGGCCTTCGCCACCGCGGCCGCCCTGGAATCCTATACCCTGCGGCAGAACAATACCCCTAACCAGGACCTGAACACCTCGGAACAGGTCCTGGTGTCTTGCTCCGGCGCCGGCTCCTGCGCCGGCGGCTATATCGGCTCCGCCTCCAACTATATCCGGGACACCGGCTTGCCGCCGGAGTCCTGTTATCCCTACACCGCCACCAACGGCTCCTGCAGCGCGGCCTGTTCCACGGCCTTTACCAACACCCAGCGCATCGCCTCCTGGGCGTATGTATGCACCACCTCCCCCACGGTGGAGGGACTTAAAAATGCCTTATCCACTCATGGGCCCCTGGTCACCACCATGGATGTGTATTCCGACTTTTTTTCGTATGGCGGCGGCGTCTACCGGTATGTGACCGGCACCTACCAAGGCGGCCACGCCATTCTGCTGGTGGGCTATGATGAGACCCAGCAGGCCTTCCTGGCCAAAAACAGTTGGGGGACCGGCTGGGGTATGGGGGGCTATTTTTATATAGCCTATAGCCAGTTGAATGCTCAAAACGCCAGCCCCCCCGGGTGCGAATTCGGCTATTACACCATAGCCTACCAGGAGACCGCCCCGCCGCCTGCCACCTGCACGTACAGTGTCTCCCCCACCAGCTTCAATCTGCCGGCGGCCGGCGGGACGAATTACAAAATCGCCGTCACCGCCTCGGCCCCCAGCGGTTGCAGCAGTTGGAGAGCCGCCACCAGGGCCGGCTGGATTACCATCCTCTCGCCCACCGGCGACACCACCGGCAGCGGCACGGTTATCTTTGGGGCGGCCCCCAATCTCACCGGCAAAACCAGGAAAGCCACCATTTCTGTCGCTGGGCAGACTGTCACGGTCAGCCAAAAGCGGCGTTAGTTCCCCGCAACCTCCCCTTCGTTGTCCCCGGCGGAGTCCAGTGGGCTCCGCCGGTTTTTCTTTTCTGGCCCTTTGTGCCAGAAGATGTGCTATAGTCTGAATCTTATCCCGGAAATTCCGCCATGAGACAGGGTTCAGGAAGGCTTGTAGGGTGGGGCGGCGCGGCCCTGCTGGTGGGGCTTGCCTGGGTTTTGCCCGCGGCCGGGCTCCTCAACCCCTATGTGGTGCAAATTCTCATGTACGTGGGGATCAATATGATCCTCACTCTGTCTTTGAACCTGGTGAACGGCTACATGGGGGAATTCTCGGTGGGCCATGCCGGCTTCATGGCGGTGGGCGCGTATGTAGCGGCCATGCTGACGGTCTGGGTGGTACCCCGGGAGGTGGCGCCCTGGGTCTTTCCGGCGGTAGTGGTGCTCGGCGGGCTGGGAGCGGCCCTTTCCGGGCTGGTGGTGGCCTTCCCCTCCTTCCGGACCCGGGGGGACTATCTGGCCATCGTCACCCTGGCGTTCAACATGATCGTCAAAAGCGCCCTGGAAAACCTGGAGGTGTTGGGCGGTCCCCGGGGCTTTTTGGGCATGCCGCGCCTTACCGATTTGACCTGGGTGACGGTCTGGGTCTTGCTGACCTTATATTTTTGCCGCAACCTGGTCCATTCCAACTGGGGCCGGGGGATCATGGCGGTGCGCGAGGACGAGATGGCCGCCGATCTCACCGGGGTGGACACCCGGCGGGTAAAGATGTATGCCTTTCTGGTCTCCGCCTTTTTCGCCGGGGTAGCGGGGGGCCTGTATGCCCATGTGCTCCAGTTCATCAACCCCCGCAGTTTTTCCATCCTCAAGTCCACCGACATGCTGGTCATGGTGTACCTGGGAGGTGTGGGCTCCCTGACGGGCTCGCTGTTGGGGGCGGCGCTGTTCACCCTGCTTTTGGAGGTTCTTCGCCCGCTGGGGCTGTGGCGCTGGGTGGTGGGCCCCCTTTTGCTGGTGTTGCTCATGATCTTCCGCCCCCAAGGCATCATGGGCTTCCACGATCCCAAATGGTTGCAAGAGGAGGACGGATTGCCCGAGGAAAGGGCAAAGGGTCGCTGAACCCGCCCCTCATCCCAAAGAAACAAGGGGGGAGAGAGTTACGTTCACCTGCCCTCCTCCCACAATTTCCTGAACATGGCATGACGGCGATCTTGGCAATCGAAGGATTGACGCACCGGTTTGGCGGCGTGGCCGCGGTGTCGGATTTTTCCCTGGAAGTGGCGCCGGGTGAGCTTGTGGGCCTCATCGGCCCCAATGGGGCAGGCAAAACCACCGTGTTCAACCTCATCACCGGGGTGTACCGCATCACTCAGGGGTCGGTGCGCTTTCGGGGGGAGGACATCACCCGCTGGCCCAGCCACCGGATCAGCGCCGCCGGCATCGCCCGGACCTTTCAAAACATCCGTCTATTCAAAACCCTGAGCGTACTGGACAACGTGCGCCTGGGGGCCTTTGCCCGGCACCGGTATGGACTGGGGGAAGCCCTCCTGCGGCTGGGACGATTCCGCCAGGAAGAACGCCATTGGCGGGAGCGGGCCATGGCTATGCTCACGCGCTTCCAACTGGAGCGCTACGCGTTCAGCCAAGCCCGTAATCTGCCGTACGGCGAGCAACGCCGTCTGGAAATCCTCCGGGCCCTGATCAGCGAGCCACACCTGTTGCTGTTGGATGAGCCGGCCGCGGGCATGACCGAAGGGGAAAGCGAAGCCCTCATGGACCTGATCCGGGAGGTGAAGGAGGAATTCCGTCTCACCATTCTTCTTATTGAGCACCAGATGCGGGTGGTCAGTGGGCTGTGCCAGCGAGTGATGGTCCTGGATTTCGGGGTCACCATTGCCGAGGGGCCGCCGGACCGGATCCAGCGGGATCCTCGGGTCTTGGAGGCATATCTGGGCCGGGAGGAGCCGCAGTGGGAAGGATGAGTTATGATTCCGGGGGCGGGGCCAGGGTACCCAAGGTCCCTCACCCTTAACGACAAGGTGCGTGGCATGAGTCGGAAGGTGCTCTTGGCAGTGGAGGACCTCTGGATCGCCTATGACCGCATTCAGGCAGTGCGGGGGGTGTCCCTCGCCATCGAGGAAGGGGAAATCGTCACCCTCATCGGGGCCAATGGGGCGGGGAAATCCTCCATTCTCCGGGTATTGGCCGGGTTGCAGCCGGCCTTCCGGGGCCGGGTGACCTTTGCCGGCCAGGATCTCCTGGCCCTGCCGGCCCATGTCCGCACGCAACGGGGCATCGCCTTGGTGCCCGAAGGCCGGGGGATTTTCGGCAATCTGACCGTGGTGGAAAATCTCCGGCTGGCAGCCTACGCCCGCCGGGACCCGGAGGTAGCCCTGGACCTGGAGCGGGTCCTGGACCTCTTTCCCCGTTTGGGTGAGCGCCGCCACCAGTTGGGGGGCACGCTTTCCGGCGGCGAACAGCAGATGCTGGCCGTGGGCCGGGCCCTCATGAGCCGGGCCCGGCTGCTGCTCCTGGATGAGCCCTCCATGGGATTGGCCCCCATGTTGGTGCGGGAAATCTTCCGGGTGATCCAGCGGCTCAACTTGGCCGGGGCCACGGTGCTCCTGGTGGAACAGAACGCCCGCCTGGCCCTGGAGGTGGCCCATCGGGCCTACGTCCTGGAGACCGGCGAACTGGCCCTCAGCGGCCCCTGCTCGGAACTGAAGCATCACCCCCGGGTGCAGGCGGCCTACCTGGGCGGTGGATGACCCCGGCGCACCCGGCGCGGTGCCCTCCGCCGCCATGCTCCGGCCCCGTCTTTGCCCCGGCGTTTTTCTTTCTCCTTTGCCATCCCGCGTTTAACAGATATAAATACAAGAGAGTTTCCTGGCCCCGCTGGTTGTTTATTCGGTCTTTGGTTCAGAACCGGGCGGGGCGCATTTCGTCGGCAAGTCAAGGAGATGACCGTCATGGAGAAATGCCCCCATGGAGATGGCCCGAACAAATCCTGCTCCACCTGCAGTGCCGGGCAGGGCGCTGATAAAACCGCAGAAGAAATGGCGCTATGCCGCACCTTGAAGCAGATCCGCCACAAGATCCTGGTGATGAGCGGCAAGGGCGGGGTGGGCAAGAGCAGCGTCGCGGTAGGCCTGGCCCTGGCCTTGGCCCGCCGGGGTTTCCGGGTGGGGCTTATGGATGTGGATATCCACGGGCCCAACGTCCTGCGCATGCTGGGCCTGAAGGAGGCCTTCGATCTGCAACATGCTCAGTTTCGCCTGCCGCCGGAACTGTTTCACCGTCTGAAAGTGATCTCGGTGGAAGCGGTGATGAAAAACCGGGAGATCGCCGTCATCTGGCGCGGCCCCCTGAAACACCAGCTCATCCGCCAGTTCCTGGCGGATATTGAGTGGGGCGACCTGGATTATCTGGTCATTGATTCCCCTCCCGGCACCGGCGATGAACCCATGAGCGTGGCCCAGACGGTGCCGGAGGCCAAGGCGCTCATCGTTACCACGCCCCAGGAGATTTCCCTGGCCGACGTGCGCAAGTCTTTGAATTTCTGCCAGAAAATCAATCTGACGGTGCTGGGTCTGGTGGAGAACATGAGCGGCTACGCCTGTCCCCACTGCGGCCAGGAAGTGCCGCTGTTCAAAAAGGGGGGCGCCGAAAAGACGGCCCAGGCCTACAAGGTACCCCTCATCGGGTCATTGCCCTTTGACCCCCAGGTAGTGGAGGCCGCGGACCAGGGCAGACTCCTGGAGCTGCAGGAAGGGGAGAGCCCCTTTTTCCGGGCCCTGAAGCCCATGGTGAACTACCTGCTGGAAATTTTGCCTCCGGGGCCTAAACCCACCCGGGAGCCCGGGGTCCGGAAATTCGCCGTGCCCATGGATAACGGCCGGCCTGCAAGCCGATTCAGTCAGGCCAGCCAGTTTGCCATCTTCACCGTGAAGGACGGGAATATCACCACCAAGGAGACCTTCCCCACTCCGCCCCCCGAGGCCGGGGGGGTGCCCCTGTGGCTGGAGGAGCTGGGCGTGACCCATGTGGTGGCCGCCCAAATAGGGGAAAAGGCCCAGGAATTGCTGAAAAAGAAAGGTATCGAAGCGGTCATCGGCCTCCCCGCCGACGACCCGGAGACGCTGGTGCGACAAGTGATGGGCTAAACGGTAGGGACGTGAGGAGGGCCGGCGATTACCACGCTGAGCGCCGGCTCTTCTTTAGGGGCGAACTATTCGGAAGCCGGAGGAGGATCTCACCAGGGCTTTCCCCCCTTGGGGGACGTCCTGATGCGGCTGGATCAGCGCCTTATTCCCCTTTAGGGCGGTTGCCCACCTCGGGGCTCTGGGTACTGGCCGTTTCAAACCTTACCTGGCGCCTCAAGGTGAGGGAAAAAAGGGAAAGGAGAAGCCAGGGGGTTATGGACAGCCCGCCGTGAAGCTGCTGCAACCCGAAGGTCACCAGGGGGGCCAGCCAGGATAAGGTCAGCAAGACTTTTTCCCCGGGTTGCCAGCCCGCTACCCAGCCCTCCAGGGCTAACCAGGCCAAGGGCAGGGCCAACAGGGTGAGGTCATAAAAAAAGGCGTGGGGCGCAGCCAGCAAGCTTCCCAGGACGAGGGCGGCATAGCGGAGAGGCTGGCGTCCCTGCCTTCCCCAGATCCATATCACCCCCGCCGCCGCCACGGCGGCTATCAAGCCTTGCAGGAACCAAGCACCATAAGACCCTAAGCCAGCCAGGCGGGCGGCGGCATACGTCGACACCATCTTATGCCAGGTGGGGGTCGCATTCTCGAGACAGCTCACGGACTTGGCCAGACTTTTCATGAATTCAGGCCATACTCCCCATCCGAAGGCCAGAGAACTGGCCGTTATCCATCCTGCCACGGCCAGGCACATCCCTCCCAAGGCCCGCCAATGACGGCCGGCTCCCAAAGCCAGGGGCAGAAGCATGGCCAAGTGCGGCTTATAGCTCAGGCAACCGAGCACCAGCCCAGCGGTAACGGGCCAGCGCTCCAAAAGAAGCAGTCCACCGCCGAACAAAGCGGTGGTCAGGAACCCATTTTGCCCATTGACTATGTTAAAGAAGACGGGAGGAAAGGCCAGGTAAAGCACCGATTCCGAAAACCGGGGGAGCAGGCGGGCCATCACGAGCACATAGAGCGACAGGGTGAAGGCCAGCCACAGAGCAAGGGCCGCCTGATAGGGAAGCAGGGCCAAGGGCGTGGTCACTAACAGGAAGGAGGGGGGATAAACCCAACGATATGGCAAGCGGCTGCCGATACTCCTCTGGTAGGTGGCCCGATAACTCTCCTCATCAAAGTTCTTTTGGCCCCCTTGGGTAAGGGTGACCACCGAGGCCGCGTAAAACTGAGAAAAATCGCCCCCCAGCGGTTTGCCGCTGGCATCGAGGATACCCCCTCCTTTTCTGAAGACCGGCCCCCACACGTACCAGAGGGACAGCAAAAAGAAGCCGAGGCAGAAAATGGCGCCCCAACTGAAAAGTGGTGAGATGCGAGGTCGAATCAGGGGATGCATGCCGCTGCCCAAGCGGGATACTGAAAAGTTGATTCGGGGGAGGGAGCCAGGGAGCATGGCCCCCTGCCTACTCACCCGAATCCCTTCCCCCAACCCCATGTAGGGTTTTGGCTGCGCCACTTCCCTAAGAGAAAGACGTTCTCCCACCAGGAGCGCGGGGAAGGGGTTTTTCAACAACCTTCTATGATGATCCCGGCCGGAAAATTTAAAGCAGGCGACATTGAGGAAGGCGCCGGGGTCTCCGGCCCTGGTTTCTCAGCCGGCTCAATCCACCCAGTAGTTGGGGGATTCCTTCATAATGATGACGTCATGGACGTGGGATTCCCGCAAGCCCGCCGGGGTAATGCGCACAAACTTCGCTTTCTCCTGCAACTCGGGAATGGTTCTGGCCCCCACGTAGCCCATGCCGGAACGGATGCCGCCCACCAGCTGATAAACGACGTCGGCCAGCCGCCCCCGGGAAGGCACCCGGCCCACGATGCCCTCGGGCACCAGTTTGCACTCCAGGTCCACATCCTCCTGGCAGTAGCGGTCCCGGCTGCCGGCCTTCATGGCCTCCTCGGAACCCATGCCCCGATAGATTTTGTAGCTCCGTCCCTGAAAAATGACGGTTTCGCCGGGGCTTTCCTCGGTGCCGGCAAAGAGGCTGCCGATCATAACGCTGTCGGCGCCGGCCGCCAGGGCCTTGGTGATGTCCCCGGAATATTTGATGCCGCCGTCGGCGATGAGGGGGACCTTGGCGTCCCGGGCGGCTTTGGCGCAGTCCAAGATGGCGGTGAGCTGGGGCACCCCCACCCCGGCGATCACCCGGGTGGTGCAGATGGAGCCCGGCCCCACCCCCACCTTCACGGCGTCGGCCCCGGCCTTGATGAGATCCCGGGCGCCCTCGGCGGTGCCCACGTTGCCGGCGATGACCTCCACGTCGGGGAATTCCCGCTTGGTGGCAGCCACCGCCTCCAGGACCCGGCGGGAATGGCCATGGGCCGTGTCAACGACGATGACGTCCACCCCGCCTTTGACTAGGGCAAAGACCCGCTCCTCCCGGTCCGGCCCCACGCCCACCGCGCCCCCCACCCGCAGGCGCCCGTATTCATCCTTGCAGGACAGGGGGTATTTTTTGATCTTTTCGATGTCCTTGATGGTGATGAGGCCCTTGAGCTCGAAGTTGTCGTCCACCACCAGGAGCTTTTCGATGCGGTATTTATGGAGCAGGGCCTTGGATTCTTCCAGGGTGATGCCGGCGGGGGCGGTGACCAGCCGGTCCTTGGTCATGACCTCCTTGACCTTGGCCCCCAGGTTGGTCTCAAAGCGCAGGTCCCGGTTGGTGACGATACCCACCAGGCGCCGGCCCTCCACCACCGGGATGCCCGAAATGCGGTAGCGGCCCATGAGCTCCAAAACCCGGGAGATGGGCTCCTCCGGTCCGATGGTCACCGGATCAATGATCATGCCGGACTCGGACTTTTTCACCTTCTCCACTTCCAAGACCTGGTTTTCGATGCTCAGGTTCCGGTGGATGATGCCCAGGCCGCCCTGGCGGGCCATGCTGATGGCGGTGTCCGCCTCGGTAACTGTGTCCATAGCGGCGCTGATGATAGGAATGTTAAGGCGGATCTTGCGGGTGAGCCGGGTGCTCAGATCCGCTTCGCTGGGCAACACCGCCGACGCCCCCGGCAGCAGCAGCACATCATCAAAGGTGAGGGCATAGGCAATGGAATCCGACGCCATGGGTTCGCTCCCTGGGTGAAAATTACGAGAAAAGAAAACTCCGCAGCCTCGAAACTGCGGCGGCAGCCAGGTATGGCCTTTCCAACCCCTCAGGCCGCCAAACCTGCCAGCATACCTTCCAGCAGCCCGGCGTCAACGGCGATCAAAGCGTCCTGGCTGAAGGTCGCCAAAATCTCGAGCACCACCAGAACCCCGGCCACCATCACTGCGGCCTTGGCCGGTTCCAGACCGGGCAGAAGGGCCCGCCGCTCCCCGGGGAGGCAGTAGATAAGCCGGGCCAGTTCCTTAAGGCGGACTTTGGTGAGCCGGTAGTTGTTGACCCGGGCCGCTTCATAGACCCTCAGCTCTTGGGCCATGGCCGCCAAAGTGGTGACAGCCCCGGCGGTGCCTACCAAGGTGGGCGGGCTGGCGAGGCGCGCCATAAAATTGTTTTTATAAAATATTTCCAGTTGCCGGGCAACCACTTCCTGCAAACCTGCCAGCCGGTCCGCCTCAGGGGGGTCGCCCAGCGGATATGCCTCCGTTAAACTTACTACTCCCAGAGGCAGTCCGGCAAAAACCGGAGCGTGGCCGGGGATCAGGAGCACAAACTCCGTGCTGCCGCCCCCTAGGTCAAAAAGTACCACCGGCCCTGAGGCCAGAATCCCCGGTTCCAAAGCGGACAAGACCCCTTGCAGGGTGAGGTGCGCCTCTTCCTCCGGGGAGATGACCGCCACCGGCACCCCCAACGCCGCCCCGGCCTGCGCCAGGAACTCCCCGCCATCGGCAGCCTGGCGCACCGCCTGGGTGGCCACCCCCCGGGTCCGGACCACCTCCCGGGCCGCCAGCTCCCGGCCAAACCCAGCCAGCGCGGTGAGTGTCCGGGCCACCGCCGCCGGGGATAACCTGCCCGCCGTCGCCACTCCTTCCCCCAGCCGGGTGATTGCCCGGCGCCGGCACACCACCCGGAAGCGTCCTGCTCCCTCCACCTCCGCCACCGCCAGGCGCACCGTCAAACTTCCCACGTCAATGGCGGCAATGCGGGTCATCGTGCACTCATGGGATAAGGCTGGGGGCCGCTGGGCTTCCCGCCCCTTCTCCTGGCTCCCTTCCCACCGCCTTGGGGAGGACCGGGGTGAGTTGGTCGGGAGGGTTCCGGGGAGCAGTTCACCATCCGGCCTGCCCCTCACTCCACTAGCTCATACACTTCCGGCAGGGTGCGGAGTTTTTCGCCGCAATCCAGGCCGTACCCCACCAAAAAGCCCTTGGACACGGTGAAGCCCACGTAGTCCAAAGGAACGTCCACCTGGCGGCGTTCCCATTTATCAATAAGGCAGCAGATTTTCAAGGAAGCCGGTTTCCGCTGGTCCAGATGCCGGCGGAGGAAGTCCAAGGTGAGGCCGGCGTCCACAATGTCTTCCACGATGAGGACGTGACGGTCTCGCAGGGGCAGTTCCACATCTTTGCTGAGGTGGATTTCCCCCGAGGAGGTGGTGCCGGCCCCGTAGCTGGCCAGACGCACGAAGTCCACCTCCACCGGAAAGTCCAGGGCCCGCACCAAGTCGGCCATGAAGATGAAGGCCCCTTTCAGGACCCCCACCAAAATCGGCTCCAGATGGCGATAATCCCGGCTGAGCTGGGCGCCCAGCTCGGCGACGCGGCGGGCTATGGCAGCTTGGTCAAGAATCAGGCGTTTGGCTTTCTCCATGGCGTGTCCCAGTCTGCCACAGGATACGGGTCGGGGCCCCGATTGTCAAATCAGGGCGGCGCTTTCTCCCCCTATTGGCGGGCCTCACAACTCCTACAGTTCTCAATCCCCGGGCGGCCAAAGCCTGCAGCTCCGGTTCGGAATAAGACCCCGCCAAGGCGCAGGATTTGGAGCCCCCGTCATGGGCGGGTCATCCGGCCCGGCCCTTGGCCTTTAGCCGGCCCCCACCTGGATGCGGCTGGCCAAACAGGCCCGGCAGGTCCCGGAGCGGAAGCGGGCGGCGTCCGACAACGACAAAACCCCCACCACTTCCTGCGGCCGTTCCTTATAAATAAAGAGACGGTGGATGTCGGCGAAAATCATCTGCTTCAAGGCCGCCTCCAGGGTTTCCTCTTGGCTGCAGGCCACCACCGGGGTGTGCATGATCTGCCCGGCCGGCGTGTCCGGCGGCAACTGATGGAGGTAGGCCAAGATGAGATCGGTCTTGGAGACCACCCCGGTCGGCCTGCCGTCGCGTTCCCGGATCAGGACGGCGGCCAAACGCTGAGCCGCCAGCCCGGCCATGACGTCATAGAGGCCGGCGGTCACGGGAAAGGAGGTCACTTCGGGAGTCATCACCTCCCGCACCCTGATTTGGTTGGCCCACACCCAAGCCTCGTTCTCTCCCCCGCCCGGCCGCTTGAGAAGGGTGCGCCGGCAGCGATGGCAGAAGCGGTACAGGACCCCCACAATGTCCGGATAGGCCAGCACTCCCCGCGCAACGTTCGGTTTCTCTTCTTCCACGTAGAGGCGGTGCACCCGCCGGCTGCGCATGACCACCAGCGCCGCGTCCAAGGAGTCGTCGGGACGGCAGAAGAGCGGAGGTCCCACCATGACCGCCGCCACCGAAGTTTCCAAAGGCAACCCGGCGTAATAGGCGCTCATAAGGTCGGTCTTGGACACCACCCCCAGCGCCTCTTGGGAGGAATCTTCCACCAGCAGGGCATTGACCTTGAATTTGATCAAGGCCCGGATGGCTTGGGAAAGCACCGCCTCCTGGGGCAGGCGGATCACCTGCCGGCGCATGGCCTCCCTCACCTGTAGTCCCTTGAGCACATCCTTCTGGTCAATGAGCGGCATGAATGCCTCGAAATCTTTTCCCGGGAGCCGGGAAGGCGATCGTCTCTGACCTTCTGCCTCCGTCCTCACCCTCGCCCGGCAATGCGGAACTGGGGCGGCCAGCGGCCCCACGGCTCCTCCTCACGCCGGGTCAACGTCTTCCCAGTCATGAGGGGGTTCCCCGGCGGTGAGGCGGTCCCGGAGGTATTCGAAGACCCGGGAAAGATACACGATACCCACAATCCGGCCCTGGTCCACCACGGGGATGCGGCGCACATGCTTTTTCAGCATAATGTCAATGACATGCAGCAGATGCGTCTCCGGGGGAATGGTGATGAGGTCGGTGGTCATGACATCCCCCACCCGAACCTGGGCGGCTTGGTGGCACGCCTGCTCCAAGAGACCCTCCAAGTCCAGGTCCTGCATTTCCCCCCAGATGTGGATGTGCTTGGGGCGAATCACCAGGAGAATGTCGTACATGGAGAGCATGCCCGCCAGCCGGCCTTGGTCGTCCACCACCATCATGCCGAACACCCGGCTCCCGGTGGCCTCACTGGCCTCGGCAAAGGCCCGGGCCGCGTGGGCGAGGGTGTGGTGGGCGGTGAGGGTGAAAAAACGGGTCTCCATCACCTGGCGGGCGGTATCGCGCATGCTGCCTCCTCAGGGTTGCTCTGGTTGTTATTCTTACCACCAGCAGGGCCCAAAAGGCAACGCCGGGGCCATCCCGGCGCCAAAAAGTGGGACGGCATCGGACGGCGGCGGAGAAAAGCCATTTCCCGCCAGGGATCGCGGCGCTGCCAACGAGCCGGGGCGGCGTCCCCCACCGAAAAAAACCGGGGCGGTGGTTGCCGCTGCCGGCTTGCCGCCCTGGCCCCGGCCGCCCCGGTTTCGGCTGAAGTTGACTAAATCTGCCAGGCGATTTACCATGTGGCAGACACCGGCCCCGGCCGGCACCTAACCCCTTGAGGTGAGCATGGAGCGCTACCAAGATTCCGCCTGGACGGCCAAAATGGCCATCGGTTTGGATTTCAACTATGCCATGGCCGATTTTGTGGCCGAGCAGGGCCTGACCTGGGAGGAGCTGACCGCCTTGACTCCGAAGATGGCCCAGATCCACCAGGACCTGGAGGCCGGCCGGCAAAGCGGCCGCCTGGGCTTTTTCCATCTCCCCTATGACCAGGACCTGGTGAAGGAGATCAGGGCCTTGGCCAAGCCCCTGTTGGAGTTTATCTGGGAGTTTGTGGTGTTGGGCATCGGCGGCTCGGCCTTGGGGGCCCGGGCCTTGCACCAGGCTCTGTGCCACCCCCAGCACAACCGGCTCCCCTTGGCCCGCAAACAGCACAAGCCCTCCCTGCATGTGCTGGACAACATCGACCCGGACTATTTTTACGGCATGGTGGACGGCCTGGATCTCCGGCGCACCGCGGTGAATGTCATCAGCAAATCCGGAGCCACGGCCGAAACCCTGGCCCAGTTCCTTTTCCTCCAGCAAATCCTCAAGAATCGGGTGGGGGAGGAAAAGCTTAGGGAACGTCTCATTCTCACCACTGACCCCACCCAGGGGCCGTTGCGCCGGCTGGTGGACAAACTGGGGTTCCGCACCCTGCCGGTGCCGCCGGCGGTGGGCGGCCGCTTTTCGGTGCTTTCCGCGGTGGGCCTGCTGCCCGCCCATATGGTGGGCATTAACATCGCCGAACTTTTGGCCGGGGCCCGGTTCATGGATCAGCGCCTCAAAGAGGGGGACTTCCTGAAAAATCCGGCCTATCTGCTGGCTGCTGTTGCTTACCTCTTCGCCACTGCCAAAAAGCGGCCCATGCTGGTGATCATGCCGTATGCCTCCACCCTGGCGGGGATGGCGGAGTGGTTCTGCCAATTGTGGGCGGAAAGTCTGGGAAAAAAATACGATTTGGCCGGCAACCTGGTGGAAACCGGCAGCACCCCGGTGCGGGCCCTGGGGGTCACCGACCAGCACTCCCAGTTGCAGCTCTACATGGAAGGCCCCCACGACAAGCTCATCCTCTTTATGGAAGTGGAAACATTCCAGCACCGTCTGCCCCTGCCTTCCCTGGCCCCCGAGCTGGAAGACCTGGCCTACCTGGAGGGCCGCTCCCTCAACGAGCTGTTCGCCGCTGAGTTTCAGGCCACCAGTTTCAATCTCATGAAGGCCAAGCGGCCCAACCTCACCCTTACCATCCCTGAGGTCAACGCCTTCACTTTGGGGCAGCTCATCTTTTTGTTGGAAGTGGCCACAGTGGCCGCCGGAGGTCTTTTCGGCGTCAACCCTTTGGATCAACCAGGGGTGGAGGGTGGCAAACGGACCACCTTCGGCCTGATGGGACGGCCGGGATTCGAACGTTATCGGGAGGAAATTGCCCAAGCCAAACCTAAGCTGCTGAAATACATGATCAAATGATTTTCCCCCCCGGTTCTGCTATAATACAAGTTTGGGAAGTTGGGGGGCAACGCGGCACAGGGGGTCTGATGGCTCCCGTGCTGCATCTCCCATGCTGATCTCGGGTGGGGCAAGGAAAGTTCCCCCGGCGGCCAATATCTTGAAGCCTTGACGGCGAGGCGCCCGGCAGTGGTCTGGAAACGCAGCGGCATCCAGGATTTCAATCCGCAGCAGAAGAAAATCAGGCGCTCCTGGTGGACCGGTAAACCGGACCTGGAAACCTTTCGGCTGGCCAAGTTCTTTTCCCTCACCAGTTTTGTGGTCATCCTGTTGTCCACCGCGCTGCTCACCCTGCTTTTGGCCCACCGGGCCCAGCAGATGGCCCTGAAAAAGAGCCAGGATTACCTGAAGCTTCTGGCGGCCAACCTGAATCACCAGGTCTTCCAGCAGTTTCTCATTCCCACCGCCATTGAGAAGCAAGGGCGCATCACCATTGCCGATCCAGAGCAGCAACAGCGCCTGGACGAAGTGGTAAGGAACACCATTCACGGTTTTCATGTGGAGACCCTGGCCATTTACGATCAGGTGGGGGTTCTCTCATACAGTACCAGTCCGGTGGATCTGGGCAAGGATTGCTTCGATGTAGTGGGGGTCCGCCAAGCCTTGTTTGGGGAGCAGCATTTCGAGCTCCCAGGCCACTCTTTTTTGTGGCCCGTGTTGGGCCAATGGGGCAGGTCGGAGGCCCGGCTCACCGGCTACTTCCCCTTCCGCTTGGAAGGCAAGGAGAAACCCGAGCTGGGCGCGGTGGTGGGGGTGTTTCAGATCACCCAGAACATCACCGGAGACTTGGCGGAAATCAGCCACTTCCAGATCATCATCCTGCTCATCTCAGTATTCATCATGGGGGGCCTGTTTTTGGCCCTGCGGCACATTGTCAAACGAGCCGAGGTGATCCTGGAGCGGCGCCAAACCGAGCAGCGGCACCTGGAGGCCCAGCTCCATCAAGCCGAACGCCTGGCGGCCTTGGGGGAGATGACCGCGGGCGTCGCTCATGAAATCCGCAATCCCTTGGGGATCATCAGCTCCACGGCGGAGCTGCTGAATGAGCGCCTGAAACGCTACGAGCCTGACAACCGCCTGGCGAAGATCATTGTGGAGGAGGCCAACCGCCTCAATAGCAAGGTGACGGAGTTTCTGGACTTTGCCCGGCCCCGCATCCCCAATCTCCAACCCATCAACCTGGAGAAGCTGCTGGACCGCAGCCTGGAGTTCCTAGAGCCGGAGATCCACCGGCTGAACATCAAGGTTCAGCGCCACTACCGGCTGGACGGTGCGTTGCAAATGGCGGACCCGGACCTTTTGCACCAGGCCTTTCTCAACCTCTTGCTCAACGCCATCCAGGCCATGCCCCAGGGGGGCGACCTCATCGTCAGCCTGGAGCCGGGGGCGCCGGGAAGCGGGGTCCAGATCCGGCTGGAAGATACCGGCGACGGCATTGACCCGGAACAACAAAAAAAGATCTTCAATCCCTTTTTCACCACCAAGGAGAAGGGAAGCGGCCTGGGACTGCCCATCGTCAAGAGCATCATAGACAGTCACCAGGGCGACATCCGGGTGGAGAGCGAAGCTGGTCGGGGGACCGCAATCATCATCACGCTGCCGCCGCTGGCGGCCTGAGGAATGAGGAGGGATTGGGGACTCCGACCCGGCTCCCGGCTTCCCCTTCCCCAAACGGACGGACAAAGGAGTTGCATGGACACGATTTTGGTCGTGGACGACGAGGCCAACTACCTCACGGTAATGGAGGCCCTGCTAAGCGAGGCGGGCTATGAGGTCCGTACCGCGGCCAGCGGGACGGAGGCCTTGAAAATTGCCTCCCACGCCGATTTGGACCTGGTCTTAAGCGACATGAAAATGCCCAAAATGAGCGGCATAGACCTTTTGGGCGAACTCAAGCGCCTCCAACCGGACCTGCCGGTGATCATCATGACCGCGTTCGGCACGGTGGAAAAGGCGGTGGAGGCCATGAAGAAAGGGGCCTTCGATTACATCCTCAAGCCCTTTAAAAATGAAGAAATCTTGATGACCATCGCCAAGGCCCTGGAGCACCGGCGTCTCCTCCTGCAAAACCGCCTTCTGGTCCAGGACCTGGGCAAGCAATACGGATTTGCCAATATTGTTGGGGAGAGCAAGGTTATTCAAGAAATCCTGACTTTGGTGAGGCGGGTGGCTCCCACCAAAGCCACGGTGTTGATCAGCGGCGAATCCGGGACCGGCAAGGAACTCATCGCCCGGGCCATCCATCAGTTAAGCCCGCGGGCCAACAAACCTTTCATCTCCGTCAACGTGGCGGCCCTCACCGAGACCCTTTTGGAAAGCGAGCTGTTCGGGCATGAACGCGGGGCCTTCACCCACGCGGTGGCCATGCGCAAAGGCCGCTTCGAGTTGGCCGACGGCGGCACCCTCTTCCTGGACGAAGTGGCGGAGATGACCCCGGCCCTCCAGGTGAAGCTCCTCAGGGTGCTCCAGGAAATGGAGTTCGAGCGGGTGGGCGGCATCAAAACCATCAAGGTGGACGTCCGGGTGGTGGCGGCCACCAATAAAGAACTGAAGGCGGAGGTGGAGGCCGGGCGGTTCCGGGAGGACCTGTTTTATCGGCTGAATGTGGTACATCTGAAAATTCCTCCCCTACGCCAACGTCCCGAGGATATTCCGCCCCTGGCGGGGCATTTTCTGAAAAAATACGCCTTGGAAAACGCTCGGGGCGAGGTGCGCCTCAGCCCCGAGGCCTTGGGGGCTTTAAGCCGCTACCCCTGGCCGGGGAATGTCCGGGAACTGGAAAACGTCATGGAGCGGGCGGTGATCCTGTGCAGCAACAACGTCATCACCCCCCAGGATCTGCCCGCCGAATTGGTGGGCCCCCGGCCCGAGTCGCCCTTGGACCTGGCGCAGCTCATGCCCTTCCACATCCCCCTCCCGGAGGCCCTGGAGCAAATCGAGGAGCAGATGATCCGCCGGGCCCTGGAGCAGGCCGGCAACGTCCAGGTGCGGGCTGCGGAGTTGCTGGGCATCACCAAAAGCCTGCTCCAGTACAAGCTGAAAAAATATCACCTGACCACCCAGTGAGATTCCCCTATGAAACTTGCAGATTTTCCGGAAGATCTGCGCCCGCACCTCATCCCTGAGCCCGCGGGCGAGATGGTGTACCGATGCCTGGAGTGCGGCCAAGAGTACGCCATCACCGAGCTCCTTTATACCTGCCCGGCCTGCAAGGGGCTGTTTCTCCTGGTGGATAAACAGGAAGCGCGGCTGCACGACCAGCCCGGGGCCTTCTGGCGGCGGCTCTTCGACCACCGGCGGATGCTGAACCGGCCGGCTTTGCGGGGGGTCTTTTGCTATTACGAGCTTATTGCGCCGGTGATCCCCCTGGAGGACATTGTGTATCTGGGAGAGGGCCACACCCCGGAAGTGGCGGCCAACGACGATTTGGCCAGCGAAGTGGGCCGGCCCTTCGCCTTCAAGAACGACGGCCAGAACCCCTCCGCGTCCTTTAAGGACCGGGGCATGGCCGCGGCCTTAAGCTACCTGAATTTCCTGGTGCGCTCGGAGAATTTGGGCCGGGTCCTGGCCATCTGCGCCTCCACCGGCGACACCTCCGCGGCCGCGGCCCTGTACGCCGCCTACCTGGGCGACAAGGTGGCCTCCGCGGTGCTTCTCCCCCACGGCAAGGTCACCCCCCAGCAACTGGCCCAACCCCTGGGTGCCGGGGCCAAGGTTTTGGAAATTCCCGGGGTGTTCGACGACTGCATGAAGGTGGTGGAGGCCCTGGCGGACGGCTACCGGGTGGCGCTCCTCAATTCCAAAAACTCCTGGCGCATCCGGGGCCAGGAGTCCTACGCCTTCGAGATCGCCCAGTGGCACGACTACGACCTCACGGGCCTGGCGGTGGTGGTGCCCATCGGCAACGCCGGCAACATCACCGCCATCATGCAGGGCTTTCTGCGGTTACATGACCTGAAGATCATTGAAACCCTGCCCCGGGTGGTGGGGGTGCAGTCGGCCCACGCCGACCCGGTGTTCCGCTACTACCGGGAACCCAAGGGCAAGCGGGTCTTCACGCCGGTGCCGGTGCAGCCCTCCGTGGCCCAGGCCGCCATGATCGGCAACCCGGTGAGCATGCCCCGGGTCATCCGTCTGGCCGAGGAATACACCCGGCGGGCCGGGGAAGAGAGCGTCGCAGTGGTGCAGGTGAGCGAGCAGGAGATCATGGACGCCATGCTCCTGGCCAACCGGCACGGCCATATCGCCTGCACCCAGGGAGGCGAGTCCCTGGCGGGCTTCCGGGCCGCCATCAGGGCCGGCCTCATGGACCGAAACGAAACCGCGGTGCTGGACGCCACCGCCCACCACCTGAAATTCATCGGCTTCCAGCAGATGTATTTCGACAACACCTTCCCGCCGGAATTCGAAGTCACCCCCAAACCCGAATATCAGAACTTCCCGCAGCTCCTCACTCCCACTACCGACGACCCCCGGGACAAGACCGCCGACCTGGCCCGCCAGATCGCCGCCCTGCTGAACCTCACGCCCAAGGGATAGGTGATTGCATTGCGGGAGGGGGCCAGGGGTCACCAGACCCCTGCCCCCTCCCTCAAACTCCCTCCCCCAACCCCTTATGTCAAAAAAACGGCCGCCCTCCCCGAGGGGGAGGACGGCCGGCGGAGGGTGGTATATGGACGGGAACGATCCCTGCTGATTGCTCTTGAGCCTGGTTTCGCACAGGCGGGACGCCTGTGCCACCTGGCTTTACCCATTGACAGGTTTCAGTCCAGAAGACCCGCCCTCTCCCCCTCTCCATCCAAATATGGGATTGGGGGTGGGGGTTTTGGGGATGGGGTAAGGGGCCACTGCCCCTTAGCCCCCTCCCCCAACTCATCACTTGGCCTTGCTGATCAGCCGGCCCTGGCTGTCGAAGACTTCGATGTCCACGGTGCGACCGCCATCCAGGCGGTGGGTGGCGCAGCTCAGTCACGGGTCGTAGCAGCGCACCGCCATTTCCACCTTGTTTAAGGCCTCCTCGGTGACCTCGCCGTGCTTGATGACGCTTTCCGCGGCCTGGCGGATGCTCATGTTCATGGGGGCCACGTTGTGGGTGGTGCCCACGATGAGGTTGGCCCGGGTGATGAGGCCGTTTTTGTCGGTGGAGTAGTCGTGGATGAGGGTGCCCCGGGGGGCCTCCACGCAGCCGACGCCCCGGCCGGCCTTGGGCTCCACCGGATTGCGCACGTGGGGGTCGGTGATCTCCGGGTCTTCCAGAAGCTCCAGGACCTTTTCGCAGGCGTAGAGGAGCTCGATGAGCCGGGCCCAGTGGTAGAGCATGGTGGATTGGGCCGGGCGGCCGAATTTGCTGCGGAACTCCTCCAGCTCCGCTTGGGCCAGGGGCGTGCTGATCCGGTCGCAGACGTTCAGGCGGGCCAGGGTGTTCACCCGGTAGATGCCTTTGGGCGCGGCCAGGTCCATGGAGAAGCCTTCGCCCCAGGTGCGGGCGTAGGGGAACTTGGAGTAGGCCCAGTCCTCCACGTGCTCGCCCAGGTAGTAGGCATACTCCAAATGGCTGAAATCCTGGTAGGAGCCGTCCGGCTTCATGAGGCGCAGCACCCCCTCAAAAAAGTTGAGGGAGCCGTCCTTGGGGTCCACGGTGCCCAGAAAGCCCGTGGTGATTTCCCCCAGGCGCACGGTGGCGTCATCCAGGTTGGCGAAGACGTTCTTTTTGGCCCAATCCACGCAGAACTTGGCGAACTCCAGCTGTTCCCGGCTCTTTTCCAGGAGCTCCTGCCGCTCGGCTTCGGTCATGGGCTTGGAGAAGCCGCCGGGCACTACGGCCACCGGGTGGATGACCTTGCCGGCGAACTTTTCGATCATCATCTGGCCGGCCTGGCGCATCTTCACCACCTGGGCGGCCAGCTCCGGCGCGGCCTGGACCACGCCCAGGACGTTTCTCACCGAGTAGTCGGCGCCGGGGCCCAGCACGAAGTCGGGCGCGGCCAGGAAGAAGAAGTGGAGAATCTTGTCGTTGATCTGGGCCATGACCAGCATGAGCTCCCGGAGCTTCTTGCCGGCCGCGGGTACCTGGGCTCCGAAGCAACCGTCCACCGCCTTATTGGAGGCGGTGTGGTGCATCCAAGGGCAGATGCCGCAGATGCGGTTGACGATGCGGGGCACTTCCTCGGCGGGGCGCCCTTCGATGAACTTTTCAAAGCCCCGCAGCGCCATGATGTTGAGGCGGGTATCCGCGACGTTGCCGTCCTCGTCCAGCATAATGGCGATGCGGGCGTGGCCTTCGATGCGGGTGATGGGCTGGATGTTGATCACCCGGCGGCCGGTGCCATGCGCGAAAGCCTGATCAACCGTGGCTTCTATGGTCTGTGCCATGATGTCCCCCTAAGGGTGTGACTTGTGCTTGTGGGGGAAGGGCCAGGGAGCAGGAGCTCCCTGCCCTCCCCCGACCCCCCCTCCCAACCCTTTATGGCTGCTCAAGGGATTGGGGGAGGGGGTGTGGGGGAGGGGGTAAGGGGCCGCTGCCCC
>FWPV01001219.1_pt1 | contig 73278 bp, 60 predicted proteins | sample 2228371 | NCBI WGS metagenome assembly FWPV01 (sample SAMEA103939776, study PRJEB20133) | metagenome
CGGCTCGAGCGCCGAGGCGTCGATCGACACCTGACGGTCGTAAACCGCTCCCTCGTCGGTGCGTAGCTCGCGCCAGCGCGCCACCGCCTCGTCCCACTGCGCTCCTTTGGGGGCGAAACGCCGCCCCGCTAGGTATTGGAAAGTCGTATCGTCGGGCGCCACCAAACCCGCCCGCGCGCCCGCTTCGATCGACATGTTGCACACCGTCATCCGCTCTTCCATCGAAAGCGAGCGGATCGTCGACCCGGTGTATTCGAACACGCAGCCCGTGCCGCCGCCCACGCCGATCTTCGCGATCAACGCCAGGATGATGTCCTTCGCCGCCACGCCGGGCTTCAACACGCCATCCACCCGGACTTCGTATGTCTTCGACTTCTGCTGCAACAGGCACTGTGTCGCCAGCACATGCTCCACCTGGCTCGTCCCGATGCCGAAAGCCAGAGCGCCGAACGCCCCGTGCGTCGCCGTGTGGCTGTCGCCGCACACCACGGTCATGCCCGGCTGCGTGAGCCCCTGCTCCGGTCCGATCACGTGGACAATGCCCTGCTCTTCGCTATGGAAGCCCAAATAGGGAATGCCGAACTCCTTGCAGTTCGCTTCCAGCCGCGCCACTTGCGCCGCGGCGACTTGGTCCACAATCGGCAGCGTCCGCGGCGTGGTGGGAATGCTGTGATCCACCGTGCCGAAGGTGAGATCCGGACGGCGCACCTTCAACCCGCGCGCCCGCAGCCCGTCGAAAGCCTGCGGCGAGGTGACTTCGTGAACCAGGTGCAGATCGATATAAATCAGCGTCGGGGCGCCCGGCTTCTCAGCCACTACATGGGCGTCCCATATCTTTTCAATAATCGTGCGGGGCTTGCTCATTTTCAAATCCTAGATGGCGGCGCAAACCGCTTCGCCCACTTCAACGGTCGTGGCGGGGTTGCCGGCAGGCTTCAAATCCGCGGTCACGCGCCCCGAATTCAATACTTTCTCGACGGCTTCGTTCACCGCGGCGGCTTCTTCCTTCAGCCCGAAGCTGTATTCCAGCATCGCCGCCACCGAGCCGATCGCGCCCAGCGGGTTCGCCTTGTTCTGCCCGGCGATGTCCGGAGCGGAACCATGCACCGGCTCGTATAAACCCGCCCATGCGCCCGACGGCTTGCGGTCGCCAATCGACGCCGAAGGAAGCATGCCGATCGATCCCGCCAGCACCGCCCCTTCGTCGCTCAGAATGTCGCCGAACATATTCTCGGTAAGCACAACGTCGAACCGCTTGGGGTTAAGAATCAACTGCATCGCGCAGTTGTCCACCAGCAGATGGTCGAGCGCCACGTCCGGAAACTCCGCCGCCACCTCGGTCACCACCTTGCGCCAAAGCTGCGAGTTCTCGAGCACGTTCGACTTATCCACGCTCGTCACCTTCTTCCGGCGCCCGCGCGCCAGCGTGAAGGACATTCTCGCTACCCGCTCGATTTCAGCCCGCGTGTAGGTCATGGTGTTGACGGCGCGCTGTTCGGCGCCCTCCCCTGTGATCCCTCGCGGCGTCCCGTAATAAATGCCGCCCGTCAGTTCCCGGACGATGATCATATCCACGCCGTCCACCAGCTCGTTCTTGAGCGGCGACGAATCGAGCAGCGCTTTGTAGGAACGCACCGGACGCAAGTTGGCGTATACGCCCAGCACCTTGCGAATCCCTAACAGACCTTTTTCCGGTCGTTGATCCGGCGGCGCGTTGTCGAATTCCGGCAGCCCTACCGCGCCCATCAGCGTGGCGTCCGCCTTGAGCGCCAGATCCACCGTCGCTTGAGGCAGCGGCGTGCCCGTTTTGTGGATGGCCACCCCGCCCAGCAGCCCTTCCGTCAGCTCCAGTTCGTGGCCGAACTTGCGCGCCACATGCTTGAGGACACGGACCGCTTCGCGGCCCACCTCTACACCTATCCCGTCGCCGGGAAGCGATAGCACCCGTAAATGCATCAGCTCAGCTTTGCGCCGCCGCCCGCGCGCCGATCGTTTCCCGCACGATGGCGGCTATCTCCTCGTTTCGAACGCCTTTCTTGCGGTCCGCCAGAGCGGTGAAACGCTGGTAGACCAGGTCGAGTTCTTCACGGCTGAGCTGGAAGCCGAGATCCTGGCACCGCCTGCTGAGCGCGTGACGCCCGCTGTGCTTGCCCAGCACCAGGCGGCTTTCCGGCACGCCGACCGACCTTGGATCCATAATCTCATAGGTCGTGCGTTCCTTGAGATAACCGTCCTGATGAATCCCCGCCTCGTGCGCGAAGGCGTTCTCGCCCACAATGGCTTTGTTGGGCTGCGGGCCAAAGGTGATCAACGAACTGAGCAACTGGCTCGCCGGATACAGTTCCTGCGTGTTAATCCCCGTCTCAAAAGGCAAGCGGTCTGAGCGCACCCGCATCGCCATCACCACCTCTTCGAGCGAACAGTTCCCCGCCCGCTCTCCGATGCCGTTGATCGTGCACTCCACCTGACGCGCACCTGCCTGCACCGCCGCCAGCGAATTCGCCACCGCCAAGCCCAAATCGTCATGGCAGTGCACGCTGATGATCGCTCGCCCGTTCACCGCCTTCACCATCCGGGCGATCAATTCGGCGTGCTCGTCCGGAATCGAATAACCCACTGTGTCCGGCAGATTCACCGTGCTCGCGCCGGCGTCCACCACCGCCAGCGTGATCTTCTCGAGATAATCCGGATCGGTGCGCGTGGCGTCTTCCGCCGAAAACTCAACGTCGTCGGCATACTGCCGGGCTAACTCCACCGCCGCCACCGCCTCCTCAAGCACCTGCTCGCGCGTCTTGCGCAGTTTGTACTTGAGATGGATGTCGCTCGTGGCGATAAATGTGTGGATCCGCGGCTTGCGGGCGTACTTCAGCGCTTCCGCCGCGCGGTCGATATCCAGCTTGCACGCGCGCGCCAAGCCCGCCACACGCGCCTCCGGAAACTCGCGGCTCACCGCCTGCACGGCTTCAAAATCCCCTTGCGAGGCGATGGGAAAGCCGGCTTCGATGATGTCCACATTCAGATCCAGAAGCTTGCGCGCCATGCTCAGCTTCTCATGTACCGTCATGCTGCACCCGGGAGACTGCTCTCCGTCCCGGAGCGTGGTGTCGAAAATATATACGCGGTTGCTCATGGTGCTTATGGCTCTTAATATTGCGGCTAGTCAGGAAGCCCTAAGAACAGTCAGCCTTCCGCGGGAACGGAAGGCTGACTGTAGGCAAGTTTGAAAGCCTTGCCGGCCCGGCCTGTTTCTCCGAACCAGCACAATCAGATTATGCAACAGGGCACAGGGATTTAGCAAATTTATAATTCTTGTCATTTCTATAATCTTCCGTGATATCATAAGGAAGTCTTATATGGAGCTCTTCCCCCTTAAGGTGTTTTTATCAGTCGCCACCGAGAAGCGGTTCTCCCGGGCAGCCGAGAAGATGCACCGGACCCAACCGGCTATCTCACTGGCAATACAGAAGTTAGAATCTGAACTCGGAGAGAAGCTGATTGACCGCTCAGGCAAGGAACTCATCCTCACCGATGCCGGGAAGGTCCTCTTGGAATACGCCCGCCGGTTCGAGCACCTCGAGGAGGAATTGAAAACCGCCCTCGCCGAATTGCGCGACAACGCCGCCGGGCGGCTCATCATCGGCGCCAACGAGTCGACTTCGCTTTATCTCCTCCAACACATCGTCAACTACCGGCGGCTGTATCCCAAAGTCAAAGTTCAGGTCCGGCGCTGCCTGTCGAGCCGCATCCCGTCGCAGATCGTCAGCGGCGAACTTGAACTCGGAGTCATCAGCTTCGACCCGCACGACTCGCGCATCGAGTCGCTCGTCATCTATCAAGACCGGCTTTGCTTTGTCGTCTCTCCCAAGCATCGCTTCGCTCAGCGGGAGTCCGTTTCCATCTCCGAGTTGGGCATGGAAACATTCATCGCCCACAACGTCGTTTCCCCTTACCGCGAGGTGGTGCTGAGAGCCTTCGAGCAGCATAAGGTCCCCCTCAACATGGACGTCGAGATGCCCACCGTCGAAACGATCCGCAAAATGGTGCAGCGCAACGAAGGCGTGGCGTTCCTGCCGAAGATGTGCGTCTCTCAGGAGCTGCAGCAGGGTACGCTCCGGGCGGTCCGTATCGAGGAACTGAGCGTGGACCGCCCCATCCGTCTGGTCCACCCCGCCAAACGGGCGCTGAGCCATGCCGCCCGCGCTTTTCTCGAATTGGTCCGCAGCGCGCCCGCCGACTGATCCCCGTTGCGGCGGATTGTGATACATTTGCTACGACAGCTCATGATCGGAGAACCAGGATTCAAGCGGATCGCGATGGCGGCACTTGTCCTCGCCGCCGTTGGCCTGACGCTTTCGTGCCAGAGGAAAAGCGGGGGGAGCGCCCGTGTGTGGCGCATGGGCGAGCAAGTGAAAGTGGGACCGCTGATTTACAGCGTCCTCGAAGCGGAATGGCAAGCCGACCTGAAGGCGGGCGACAAGCAGATCGTGCCGCAGAACCGGTTCCTGCTCGTTCGCCTGAGCATTACCAACAGCGGCGGCCAGCCGGTGACCGTTCCGGGAGTGACGCTCGAAGGCGCCGGAGGCGAAGCCTATTATGAACAGACCGAAGTCGACGGCGTTCCCGACCGCCTTCCGCCTATTCGCCACCTCAATCCGGCTGAGACCATCGAAGGGCGCGTGCTTTTTGACGCCCCTCAGAACGCGTACCGTCTGAGGGTGCGCGAAGAGGGCGAACTGGATCAGCCCGAGGACAAGCTGGCTGCGGCTCTCATCGAAATCCCGCTCAACCTGCCCTCGCCGCTTTCGATTCCTGTCAAACAATAGCGAGGCCGTCATGCGGCTGCCGGCTTTGGTAATGCTGGTTTGGGCGGCGCCGCCTCAGCCCCTCGCCATCGTCCAGCCTCAGTTTCATCAATACGAAGGCGGTCCACCGCTGCCCGCTTCATCCGCCTACCTGTCCGGCGAGACCGTGTTCTTCAGCTTTCAAGTGGCCGGGTTCAAGCCCGAAGGCGAAGATCAGGTGGTGCAACTCTCTTACAGCCTGTCGGTGCGCGATGCGGACAACGTCGCCCTTGCCGAATCCAAAAGCGGCAAGCTGCGCGCCGAACTCGCCCCGCAAGATAAGGATTGGAAGCCGAAGATCCGGTGGGATTTTGTCATACCCCCATGGGCGCTTTCGGGAACCTACCGGCTGAGCGCTGTGGTGCGCGACTTGAACAGCGGGCAGGAAACCGCCCGTGAATTCCCGTTCTCTGTCCGCGGACCCGCCATCGTCCCCGCCGAGAAGCTTGGCGTTCAGAATTTCCGCTTCTTCCGCTCGGAGGACGATGCCGAACCCCTGAACCCGCCCGCCTACCGCCCCGGTTCCGCCGTGTGGGCGCGTTTCGACATCACCGGTTTCAAGCTCGGCGAGAAGAACCGCCTGCATCTCGAATACGACATCGCCGTGCTTTCCCCGGCGGGCAAACAAATCTACTCCCAAGCCAACGCGGCGGTCGAAAAAGACGAGTCGTTTTACCCCAAGCGCTTCGTGCCGGCGGCTTTCAGCCTCAGCCTCACTCCCACCATCAAACCCGGCCCCTACACGGTGGTCCTGTCCTTGCGCGACGGCATTGGCAGCCAAACAGCCGAGAGCCGGCACGTCTTCACCGTCGAGTAGGCGCAACCGGGCTGAGATTCACCGCCCTTCCGCGCTACTAGTTTACGTGGCCCTCTTTCAGACCCGCAGCGCGGCAGTGTTCGGCATTGACGCTCATCCGATTCATGTCGAAATCGACATGTACGCCGGGGAGGCGCGGGAGATCATCGTCGTCGGCATGCCCGACACCGCGGTCAAGGAAAGCCGGCAGCGCATCAAGTCCGCTTTGGCCAATACCGGCTATCACTATCCTGCCAAATGCGTCACTGTGAATCTCGCTCCCGCCAACCTGCGCAAGGAGGGGGCGGGTTTCGACCTCCCCGTCGCCGTGGGCATCCTCGGCGCGATGGGCATGGTGGCGCCTGCCGGCGACACCATGCTTGCGGGCGAGCTTTCGCTTGACGGCTCCCTGCGTCCTGTCCGCGGCGCCCTGCCCATCGCCGTCTGCGCCCGCCAGGAAGGGGTTGCGCGCTTGATCCTGCCCGCCGAAAACGCCCCGGAAGCCGCGGTGGTTGAAGGCGTGCGCGTATTCGGCTTGCGCCATTTGGCCGAAGTCGCCCGCCTGCTCAATGGCGAAGCCAGTTTCCCCGCCGCCGCTCCCGCCGCCGCCGTCCAAGCGCCGCCAGAGGATTCGGCTCCCGATTTCGCTGACGTTAAGGGCCAAACCGCCGCCCGCCGCGCCTTGGAAGTAGCCGCCGCCGGGGCGCACAACGTACTGATGATTGGTCCGCCGGGCTCCGGCAAGACTATGCTCGCCAAGCGCATGGCGGGCATCCTGCCGCCCTTGACCTTTGAGGAGGCTCTCGAAACGACCAAAATCCACAGCGTCGCCGGGGTCCTTCCCGCCGGGCAAGGGCTGCTGCGCACGCGCCCCTTCCGAGCCCCGCATCATACGATTTCCGACGCCGGACTGATTGGAGGGGGCACAGGCATGCCCCGCCCCGGCGAAGCCAGCCTCGCTCACAACGGCGTCCTGTTCTTGGACGAGCTGCCCGAATTCCCCCGCAACGTCCTCGAACTGCTCCGCCAACCGCTTGAAGACGACTCGGTGACCATCGCCCGCGCCAACATGACCCTCTCTTTCCCCGCCCGCTTCATGCTCGTCGCGGCGATGAACCCCTGCCCGTGCGGTTTCCACGGCGACCCTACCCGCGAGTGCCGCTGCACGGGCGGCATTATCCAGCGCTACTTGGGCAAGATCAGCGGGCCGCTGCTTGACCGCATCGACTTACATCTCGAGGTCCCCGCGGTGCCCTACAAAGAGCTCCGTTCCCAGGGTCCCACGGCGAGCTCCGCCGAAATGCGCGAGCGCGTGGTCCGCGCCCGCGAAATCCAACAGCGCCGCGGCTTCTACAACGCCCACATCCCCCACAAAGAACTCCGCACCCTCTGCCGCCTCGACGACGCCGGCGAGCGCACGCTCGAAATGGCGGTCCGCCGCCTCGGCCTTTCCGCCCGCGCCCACGACCGAATCCTCAAAGTCGCCCGCACCATCGCCGACCTCGACGCCGCCCCCACCCTGGCCGCCAAACACCTCGCCGAAGCCGTCCAATACCGCAGCCTCGACCGGAGCTACTGGAGCTGACCCGGAGCGGCAGGGAGTCCGAGCCCGGCCCAGGAATGGTCGAAGATCGCCGACATTGCCTCGCCGGCAGATCGACAGACCTCACCGGCCTCGCAACATTTCCACCCAAAGCTGAAGCGTTAGATCGTGCCTTTCGGGGGTAGCCAAGTGCGGCCTCATTTCCGCATGGTACCGATCTTCGAGCAGCTCAACCCTCAAAGCAGCCGCACGCGCAAGAAACCGGATATCCTCCCTGTCCCGGGCAGAGTTCCGTTCCAACTTCGATAACGCCAGGTCGTGGGCTTCCAACCCCAGTAGCCGGAGCCTCCGGTAGGCCGCCGGGAAAATCGGCTTCAGACGCTCAGCGTAATTCTCAGGAAGCGTCACGATTCCAGCATGCTGCACGTACACTCCGTGCCTATTGTGAAGTACGGATCCCCGGCCCGCAAACAGTTGAAGCAGCGCTGCTTGTCCAGCCGGAATAGAAGTAAAGAAATCCACGTCCCCTGTGGGGCGCGGCAATCCATACAACATCGCGATTGCGAAACCGCCGATGCAGTGCAGCTCGGTCGTTTCATCGAGGGCGTCGTCCAGCTCACTGAAGAACGAATGCCAGGGCTCAGGCGGACTGTCAAGCGGCATACGGCAACGATCCGAGGTCGAGACCAGTCAGCAAATTCCAATGGGCGGCCTCAGGCGAGCGCGTTTGTCTCAACCACCGGCGCTCCGCCTCCGGCATCGACTCTTGGCACAACGTGTCCTCCCGGGCGAGGCGGGCTCGCTCGAGAATCTGCTCCACGGAACGAAGGGTACGTACAGCGTTCCGGTCGCCTCTGCCTTCGGCCACTCGCCTGCCCAGAGCCACCAGGAACCCCAACCGATTCTGTACATCATGCAGCTTCGCTTCTCTCACCAGCCAATCCCAATCAAGATCGTTGTACTCTGCGATCAGCCACGGAAGCGCTTCCAATACCCGCGTTTCCAAGTCGGCGGCGTGAATCGCCGCTAAAAGTACGGTAGCCGGATTCACCGGATCCCCTCCGCCGAGATAAGCAAAGCCAGGATAGCCCAACGAGGCAAGCGCCGCAGCCACCGACGCCGAGTCCCCGGCAATACCGCGCCCGGAGTCCATCGGCAACGCCACCGGACTGAGACCGTACAGCTTCGCCATCTTCCGCAACAAGCGCGGCGGCGCGACACGCCTTCCTGCCTCAATTAGTGAAAGGTAAGCCTGCGAGATGCCGAGCCGCGCAGCGGCCTCAACCTGCGTCAATCCCGCCGCCTTGCGGTTCGATTTCCACCTTTCGGCTCGCATCAGCGATCTCCAGCTCGATTATAACAAGATTTGTAATAATCGGAGCAGATCTAAGCATGTCGATGAGTTAGAGTTCCACTACTCTGGCTTATCCATCCGTGGAAACTGCTGCGTCAATGGGTTATGCAGTCGAGGACAGACGCGACCAACCGGCCATGTCCATCACAGAAGCTGAACTCAAGAACCTCTGGTGCGAGCAGCTCTCCGGGGCGAGTGTCCCTGCCCGGCTCACAAAATATTCCTGCAAGCACACTGTCGAAGCCGGGAGCGCCGCTGATCTTCACAGGCGCGCTGATCGCCCCCTCCACGGTCCGTAAGATCGGCAAGACCGGCATTTACGATACCTGGTTTGACACGGCCGGCTTCGCCGCTCAACCCTCGTTCACCCGGCGCTCCAACCCGTGGTATTTCGACGCTTTGACCGGTCCAGGCTTCAAGAACATGGACTTGGCCATCTCTAAGCGATTCAATATCACCGAACGGCTGCGCGTCTCGATCCGCCTGGACGCCTTCAACGCTCTCAACGGGATGAACTGGGCTACTCCCAATCTGACCGTTACGGCGTCCGACTTCGGAAAGACCAACACGCAAGCCACCGGCTACTTCGGCCGGCAGGTCCAATATTCAGCCCGTCTGGAGTTCTGATAGCAGAAGACCTCTTCTGATTGAAACGTGGCAGTTTTCTGCCGGAGTGAGCGGAGTACTCAGGTCCGCCTATGTGGAAACGAAGAGCATTCCTGAGCGCTCCGCTCGCCGACGATCTTTAGGTCCTATCCCGTTCCGGCAATGAACGAGCCCGCGATTCGCACAACGGCAACCTCATCACCTTCCACAAGGTCAAAGCCTTCCGCTCGCTGGCGTACTAGCCGGCCCGGCGGGCGCCGCTATCAGCGGTCCAGGAAACCGCACATCCGCGTTGATCGGCGTTCATCCGCGGCCCGCCCTCAGCAGGTCCTCAGCGAGTTCCAAGGCGTCCACGGGCCAGTATTCCTTTGGCCGGGGTTGAAGCACGCCGGGTTGGTCCATCCCCGGACGGCAGTTCAGCAGGCACTCGCGCCATTGGTCCGGAATCGCTTCGCTCCCATAGACAGCACCCAGCAATGCCCCGCAAATGGCTGCATTCGTGTCCGTGTCGCCGCCCCGCATCACGGTGTCCACCACACCATCTCTTAAGCCCGGCGCATGCAGAAGCTGCCATAGGGCGTTGCGGAACGCGATCAGAACCCACCCTTGGTTCTGTTGATAATCCTCAGGCGGCGAATCCGCCGCCCCCTCTATTCCCTAGTCCAATGCCGGCAGCACGTTCAGCGCTTGAGCCATGCTCCGAATCTCCTGGTACAACTCTCCAGGTCCGCAGCCGGTCCGGATCGCATGCGCGATGGCGCACGCGAACAGGCTGTTCGCCTGCCGGCAAACCGGGTGGGGATGGGTGATGCCCGCATCCTGCCACGCCCATTCCGACACCTGCCGGCGGCTAAGACTGTGGCCGAAAATGCCCAGAGGGCTGATCCGCATGAGCGCGCCGTTGCCTTGACTCTCTTCGTTCGGCCGCCCTGTCAAACCCTGCCTGACAGTGCTGCCGCAATCAAAGGGTCGCGAATCCAGCCACCGGACATACGCGCTTCGCGCCGCTTCGACATCATAGCCGCCCCTCGCCACAATCGTCCGCGCCAGGGCTAACGCCATCTCCGAATCGTCCGTCGGCTGCCCCGCAACGGTTCCCCAAGTTCCACCGCCGGCGAGTTCGAGAACGCCGTTCGGATAACGCGCGCGGATGGCCTGCGGGCTCTCGAATTCCACCAAGCTGGCTAGGGAGTCGCCCGCCAGTTGGCCGAGCAGGCATCCCTGCGCCCGCGAGAGCGCGCCCGCATCCATCCCCGTTTCCTGCCTTTAATAGTCCCGGAATGGACCGCGGGGCTCGCTCTCGTCCATCTCCTTCCTCCAAGCCGCCCAGCGGGCTTTCACCTTCTTCAGCACGTCCGGCTTCTGCGCTGAAAGATCATTCTTCTCCGAAAGATCGTTGGACAAGTCGAACAAGCCCCCTCCAGCGGCCGACTCAACCCACTTCCACTGCCCTACCCGCGCCGCCTTATCGCCCTGCCGCTGCCAGAAGAACTCCGTGCGCGGTGAGCGAGCCTTGCCCTCCAGAACCGGCAAGATGTTGTGACCGTCCAGCTTCACCCCGGCGGGCGGCGCCCCTCCGGCAGCAGCCAGGAACGTCGGAAACAGCTCCAGGGTGCTCGCAAAATCCGTGATCGTCTTGCCCTCGGGAATCCTCCCCGGCCAGCGCGCAATCGCCGGCACACGGATCCCGCCCTCAAATAGCTGAGCCTTTCGTCCCCGGAGAACGCCGTTGCGGACACCCATGCTAGGCGCCCCGTTGTCGCTCGTGAAAAAGATGAACGTGTTGTCTTCGATCCCGAGCTTGCGAAGCTCCGCCAGCAGAGTCCCCACCGCCGCATCCATCTGGGTGATCAGAGCCGGATACAGAGCCTTGGCCCCATCAAGCGACGGGTACATCTTCAGGTATTCATCCGGAACTTGCGGCGCGGTCTTGTCGAAGGTAGAAGCGCCATGCGGCGCGTTGAAAGACAAATAGAGAAAGAAAGGCCGGTCCCGGTTCTCGCGTACAAACCCCAGCGATTCCCGCAAGAACAGATCCGTCGCGTGCCCTTTTTCCTTTACGCGCTCGTTGCCGCGAAACATCGAGGGAATCCCGTACCGCTCGTGCGTGTAGTAGTCGATGCCAGTGTTGGCGAACCCGTAAAAGAAATCGAACCCCCGTTGCAGCGGCAGGAACCGGCGCGCGCGCCCGCTGTCCCACTTGCCCACCAAGCCGGTGGCGTAACCGGCCTTCTTCAACGCCTGTCCGATGGTCACCTCCCGCAAGTCCAGCCCCAGCGTCATCTCGGGCGAAACCGCATAGGTCTCCTCCGTGAACTGATACTTCCAGTTCACTTCGTTATTCCGGATCATGTCGTACAGCCCGTTGCGCTGCGGGTAGCGCCCGGTCAGAATGCTCCCCCGGGACGGAGTGCACGCCGGCCAGGACACCACGAAATCCGTGAACCGGACTCCTTGCGCCGCCAGGCGGTCGAGATGGGGCGTCTTGTGGAACGGGTGGCCATAGCAGCCCAAGTCGCCGTATCCAAGATCATCGGTCAGGATGAAAATGATGTTCGGCCGCCGGCTCTTAACAGGCGCCGCCAGCGCCGTTCCGCCGGTCCAATACAACCACTCACGCCGCGTCAGCATCGCACTCATGTTACCTTTCCCGCAACCGGCCGCGCCACCACGGTATCGCCGTATTTGTCCTGATATTCCGCCAGCTTGCGCTTCAACGTCTCCACGGTGGCGGCGAAAGCCGGCTTCTCCGCCAGATTGTCCAGTTCCCACGGGTCGCGGCTCAGATCGAACAGTTGAAACCGCCCCGCCTTCGGATACCAGATCAGCTTATACCGCTGATCCCGTATCATCCGCTGGCAGTCCGTGTAGGCGGCGAAAAGATACTCGTGCCCTCTTTGCCGCCGTCCTTTCACCGCCTCCGCGAAGCTCACGCCTTCAAGTCCGCCGGGAACCTGAACTCCCGCCAACTCACATAGGGTAGGAAACAGATCATGCATATACATCAAGGCGTCGCACCGTTTCCCTTCCGGTATCCCGGGGCCAGCGAACACCAGGGGGCCTTTGAACTCCTCGTACAGGTTTTGCTTGCCCATCAGCCCGTGGCGCCCCCCGACGGCCAGCCCTTGGTCGCTCGTGTAGACCAACAGCGTGTTCTTCATCCGCCCCGAACGTTCCAGTTCACTTAAGATACGGCCCACGTGAAAATCCAGGCAGGTAATCACCGCGTAGTAGTCCGCCAAGTGCCGGAGCATTACCTCCGGAGTCCGGGGAACCGGCGCTAGGTTTTCATCGCGGCCGGTTCCCGGATCGCCATAATCGAACGGATGCTTGGGCATGAAGTTCTTGGGCAAGCTGATCTTCGCAGGATCGTACATGTCCATGAATTTTTTCGGCGCCACCCGCGGGTCATGGGGGACGGGAGGGGCCAAGTAAATGAAGAACGGCTTGGCGGAATCGTGCCTCCGCAAAAACTCCAAAGCCGCATCCGCCATCGCCTCGCTCGCCTCAGCCCGAACCTCCGGTGCAATGGGCGCGTAACGAACTTTTTGGAACGCCTCGCTCGCCGGTACGTACGTTGTGCTCCTCTTGCCGTAGTGGTAGGTGGCGTAGCCCGCTGCTTCGAACGCTTTGGGAAGAAGCGGCATGCCGCCGGGCGGATCGTTCGGACCCGGAATCCGGAACAGGGATCTGCCCGTCATCAGCATGGTCCGGCTCGGGATGCACATAGCGCTGACCATGCCGCCTTGCGAGTAGAAATTTGAGAAGCTCACGCCGCGCCGCACCAGCGTATCGAGGTTCGGGGTGTGGATCTCTTCGTTGCCGAGCGCCCGGATCGTGTCAAACCGTTGATCGTCGGTGTTGATCAGCAGGACGTTGAGTCTTGCCGCCGCGGCGGCGAGCGCGGGCAATCCGCCCGCCGCACCCAAAAGCTCCCGCCGCGTAAGCGGACCCAACCTCTTCTGAACCGGCATATTAGCTCTCCCCATTGGCGCCGGAGCGGCGCCCGCCTTCAAAACGACAAGCGTAAGGCGAATTGCATCAAGCGCGGATTCCGGGCAGCCGTAAACTCCCCGAACCGCGGATTGATCTGATTGCCCGCCGCGTCGAACCGCGCCGCCGTATCGAGCGCGCTGAACTGCGTGTGATTGAAAGCGTTGTACAGCTCGCAGCGGAACTCCAGCCGCGTCTTCTCACGCACCGGCATCGCCTTGATGATCGACAGATCCCATTTGTTGATTCCCGGTCCGCGAATGATCGTCCGCGCCGCGTTGCCGAGCGTTCCTAGCGGCGGCTGCTGAAACACTTCGGTACGGAAGTTCCGTGAAAAAGTCCGCTCGCTCTTCGGCAGCACCGGATTTCCCGTAACCCAAATCCGCGCCGTCTGCGACGGGGTCCCGGTGAACGTGACTCCCGTCCCGGTGCTCGAGGTGACGGCAGTAGGCGCGCCGCTCACAAAACTCGCGATGCCGCTGATTCGCCAGTTCCGCAGCGCGCGCCGCGTGAGTGCGCCGCCTGTGCGCGGCGCCGGGACGTCCCACAACCAGTTGATCTTCAGCACGTGGGTGCGGTCGTGGTCCGACAATCCGTAGTTCCACACCCGCACCGGCACCAGGCTGCTCACCTTGGTCGTGTCGCTGCTGTTGTAGTCCATCGACTTGGACCAAGTCCAGGAGACGCCGTATTGTAACCCCCGGGAGAAACGCCGGTTGGCCGACACTTGCAACGAGTGATAATTCGACGAGGCCGCGAATTCGCGGAAGTCCACGTTTTCGTAACCTTTCATCGGCCGCAGGAAGGGCGTCGGCAACGCCACCCGCGGATCCGTGGGGTCGGCGTTCGCCGGGTTGAACGTCGCGCCAAGCGGAATCGGGTTCAAGTCCCGCACCCACATGAGATGCCGGCCCAGGCTGCCCACGTAACCTACGTCGACTATCGTGCGGGCGCCCACGTTTTGCTGCACCGTGAAACTGAAGTTGTACACGGTCGGCGCCTTGCCCAAAGGATCGAGACCCGACACGTTCTGTGGGAACAGAGCTCCCGCGGAACTCAGCATGGTCGCGAATGTTCCGTAATAGATGATGGGATTCGTAAACAGCGGCGCTTGCGCGAGGAAAGGGTTGGTCACGCTGCCGAGATTGGTGCGGTTATAAAAGATCCCGAAACCGCCGCGCAGCGCGGTCTTACCTTTTCCGAAGGGGTCATATGCAAATCCGATCCGCGGCGCGTAATGCACCCCGCGGTCCTTCGTCAAAGCGCGCGGGAACTTTGGATCGTCCCGCGCCGCCACCATCCCGTTAGCCCAATCGCCCGTGCCCGGCGCCAGCGCTCCGATCAGCGTCGCCGGGTAAACTTGTCCCGTCACCGGATGCACGCCCACCCGAGCGTTGCCAACCCGAGCCGGGGTGATCAAACGCACCTCCCGCGCCGGATCGAAGCGGTCCGGGACGAATCCCGACAAATAACCGTCCCGCTCATAGATCGGCACCACCCAGTAAAAGCGCATGCCGTAGTCCAGCGTCAGCTTTCGCCCGATCTTCCAATTGTCCTGCGCGAACCACTCCACGTTGCTGACCCGCATGTTGGCGTCCCGCCGCACGGAGGATTCGGTATAGCTGTTAAAGATTCCGAGTAGCGCATTTGTGTATGCGTAACCGGTGTTCAGGGGATTGTTGGCGTCCGTGCCGAACGCAAAGGTTCCGTTAAAATGCGTCTCCGGCGTCTGTAGCCTCCAGAACCGGTCAACATACAACCCCACTTTGAAGGTGTGCCCGGGAAACGTTTTCGTCAGGTTGTTGCTCAACGAAAACGTCTTGTGTTCCTGCATGTTCGGGAACCTCCGCTCCACTTGGAGCGTGGCGGCGCCCGTAACGCCTCCAAAGGTGGCGTTGGGAATCAGCTTCAATGGATTGCTCGCCGGGTTGAACTGCCCTACTCGAAAGCCAATGGCGTCCCGCTGATTGCGCCGCAACTGTTCGGGCGTCACCGTGTCGCGTTCCGGACGCGTGGTGTAACCGCCATTCAACTCATTGATCAGCGTTGGCGAAAAGATTCTCTGATAACGCACCACCAGCACCGTCCCATTGCGCTGCGCCGAGCGGACCATCTGCGGCCAGTTGGGCGCCCCCGTGCCAGGCAAGCCGAGCGCCCCTTCGTTGGTTTCAAACGAGCGTGAAAAGTTGCCTGAAATAATGTTGTTCGAGTTGAGGTGGTAGTCCAGCTTGAGCGTGTCCTGCCGTTGCGGAAGGCGGTTCTCCGACTGAAATACATAGTTGTAGCGCCCGCCTGAAATCGAACGATCGAAGAAATTCGGCAGCGGAAAGACTTTCAACAACGCCTGCCCGCTCGCATCGATCCGGCTAGCCGGCACCCGGTTGGACGGGAACGGCGCCCGCCCAGCATCCGGATCCCGCACCGTGATCAGCCGGTTGTTGAGGTCCAGCGATTGCGAAAAGTCCCCCGCCCGCTCGAGTTCGGTCGGAACCGTAACCTGCGCCGTCGGTCGCGCCGTGCGGCGCGGCCAGAATTCCTGCGACCAGAAGAAGAAAAGCTTGTCCCGGTTCCGGTTGAACTTGCCAGGAACAAACGCCGGTCCGCCCAGGCTGTAATTCCAGGTATTAAACCGGTAGCGAGGCTTGGGCACGTTCAAGCGGTTATTGAAAAATGTGTTGGCGTTGAACTGCTCGTGCCGCTTGAAATACGACGCCCGCCCGTGGAACTCCTGCGTCCCCGACTTCGTCACAAGCTGAACGTTCGCCCCGGACATCCTCCCATATTCCGCTTGGTAATTGCTGAGCAGCACCTTCACCTCGGCGATGGCGTCCTGACTTACCGAGACCGTCGCCGTGTAATTGTTGCCCAGAGCATTCATGTTCATGCCGTCGAGCGTCAGGGAATTCGTGTTCCGCCGCCCGCCCTGAACATACAGGTTTGAATCACGGCTCGGCGAATCCGGCTCATCCAGGTCCACCACACCGGGCAGCAGGGAAAGCACCGACATGACATTGCGGCCGAGAATGGCCAAGTTCTCCACCTGGTCGCTCGTCACCACCCCTGCTCTCTCGGCGCTCGCCGTCTGCACCACCGCCAACTCGGCAGCCACCGTCACTTTTTCGGAAACCGCGCCCACCTCCAGGGGGATCTTACCAAGAGGCAGCGTCTCGGAAGCGGACAGAACAATGTTCCGCCGTTCTACCTGCTTGAATCCCTCGGCGGCAATCAGGAGCCGGTATTCGTCCGGCTGGAGGCTGCTAAAAACGAAGCTGCCACGCACATCGGTCCGCGTGCTGCGCTCAGCTCCGGTCGAAACCTGAATCAGGCGGACTTGCGCCCCGACCACGGCCAAGTCCGAGGGATCCGTCACCGTACCCAAAATTGAGCCGGTGATGCTTTGGGCTGCGAGATTCGCCGCGGACAATGCCATCAAGGCGGCGATAACCGCCGGCGCGAGCAGTTTCTGCGAGAACCGTGCCCCTGTGGCGCTTTCCATGGAGGGCCTCCTGTGCTATGCGCAGAATATCTCTCCCGGCGCGCACTGTCAAATGGCTTCGAGCCCTGGTCCGCGTGGCTGCCCGAGCGCAGCGGAACTCCGCCTTTCGGCCCGGTTAGCCCTTACCGGTACGCGCCGCGAGCATCTTCTGGTAGCAGGCGAGCATTTGGGCGCGGATCTCCTCCGGAACCGGCCTCGGCGCGGCGCCCTTCTGGTACTCGTGGCACAGTGCGATAGTCTTTTTCAGGCTCTCGATGAACTCCACGCATGGAACACAGCCTTCGATGTGCTGCCGCAGCCGTTCACAATCGCCCTCCGGCAGCTCCTGATCCAGATACTCCGAGAGCCGTTCGAAAACTTCGCGGCATTCCTCAGCCCGGTGCTCGTTCGGATGCCCGCTCATACTTTCTGCGTCCTCTCTTGTCTAGCCGACCGCAGATACTGGTCCAGCCGCTTGCGCAAAGCCAAACGCGCCCGGTGCAGCCGGGTCTTGACGACATCCGGACCCACCTCCAGGATCTGCGCCGTTTCCTCGGTCGAGAGCTCCTCGACATCGCGCAGCAGAACCACCGACCGGTAGATCTCCGGCAACTCGGCGATCGCCTGATCCAACTCCCGCCGCAACTCCTCCTGCAAGACCAAATCGTCGGGCAAGGCGGACCAGTCCGCAATCTGAAGCTTCTTCCGCTCCCCGTCCCCCTCGAAGGCGGGCAGGAACTCTTCGAGCGATAGCTCCTGCGAGGGCGCGAAAACGCTCTTCCGCCGCTTCATGTAACAAGCATTACGCGCGATCCGGAACACCCAAGCTTTCAGCCGCTCCGGCTCCCGCAACTGATCCAGGCTGGCGAAGACCTTCATGAGCGTCTCTTGCGAAACCTCCTCGGCGTCCTCGCGCTGCCCGCACATGAGATAGCTGTATTGGAAGACCTTGGCGCCGTAAGTCTCCACGAACCGGTCGAAAGCGCCGGGATGGCCCTCCAGAAGCTGGCGGGCCAGTTCGGCATCCGGGTTTTTTTCGTGTGCCACTTCATCTCATTGTAAGGGCACTCCATGTCCCCCTTGACACGGCGGCTCCCGGCCGTTAAGAAACAAGATGCGGTTCCAGTGGAAAAGTGACAATGTTACCCAATGGCCGCGAGTGCATCTTGCTCGATAGATACCCCGCTTGGAGTCGAAATGAAACATTGTGGAATCCTGTGCGCGGCGGTTCTTGCCGCCCCCCTATGGGCGCAGGAGCCGCTGAGCTTGAGCGATGCGGTGAAGATGGCTGTCCAGAGACATCCGGCAGTCGAAGCCAGCGCCGCCAAGTTGCGCGCCGCCGATGCGCGCATCGAACAAGCCCGCAGCGGCAGGCTGCCCCGGGTCAATTACCAGGAATCGTGGATGCGAAGCGACAATCCCGTCTTCGTGTTTGGCTCGCTGCTCACGCAGCGGCAGTTCACGGAGCGCAATTTTGACGTCCGTTTCCTGAATCGCCCGGACTTCTTGAATAATTTCCAGTCCACCATCACTGTGGACCAGCCGATCTACGACGCGCGCCAGACGAAATCCATGACCGCCGCCGCCAGCTTGGGCAAAGAGATCGCCGGCGAGGACGACCGCCTGACCAAACAGAACCTCATCGCGAACGTGGTCCGCGCCTACTTCGGCGCCGTGCTCGCCGTGGAAGCGTTGAAAGTCGCCTCCGAAGCCGTCAAGTCCGCCGAAGCCGACCTTCAACGCGCCGAATCGATTCGCGCCGCCGGGATGGCCACCGACGCCGACGTGCTCTCCATCAAAGTCCACCTCGCCGCCATGCGCGAACAGCAAATCAAGCGCTCGAATGAATTGGAAGTCGCCCGCGCGGCGCTGAATGAGGCCATCGGGCTTCCCCTCGACGCGAAACACGACCTCACCACCCCGCTCACGCCCGCCGCCATCCGCGAGCTCGAAGCGAGCGCCGAAAAGATGGCTCTCGACCTTCGCCCGGAAGTCCGCCAACTGCGGCTCGCGGCGCGCGTCGCCGAAACGCAGATCGAAGCCGCCAAGGGCGCCATGCTGCCGCAGGTGTTCTTCCGCGCCGGCTTCGAAGCCGACCGGCAGGAATTCATCCGCAAAGGCGGCGCCAACTGGATGTTCGGCGCCACCCTGCGCTGGAATTTGTTCAACGGCTACGCCGACAAGCAGCGCATCGCCGAGGCGAACCAGAACCTCACCGCCACGCAGGCGCAGCTCAAGCAAATGCAGTCCGGCGTGCAGCTCCAGGTTCGCAGCGCCAAGTCCAACCTCAGCGCCGCGCGCGAGCGCATCCAAGTCGCCCAAGCGGCTGTCGAAATGGCGGAGGAGAGCCTGCGGATCACCAAGAACCGGTACGAAGCCGGCCTCGCCACCGTAACCGACCTGTTGCGGAACGAAACGGCGCTGCTCGAAACCAAAATGCGCCTGTTAGCGGCAGTCTATGACGAGCGGCTCGCGGCGACGGCTGTGAGCTTGGCTGCGGGGACGCTGACCCCCGAATCGGAGGTATTGAAATGAAGATCATCATGCGAAGCATTCCTGTTGTTGCCTTGATCGCAATTCTCGCCGGCTGCGGCGGAAAGAAGGAGTCTCATTCCGCGAAAACGGCGCCCGCTGCGGCGCCGGTTCCCGTGCAGGTCTTTGAAGCGGCGCTCTCCGACGCGCCCGCCACCTACGAAGCCGTCGGGACAGTTCGCGCCCGCACCACCGGCGTTGTCTCCGCCAAAGTCATGGGCTACGTGCGCGAGGTCAAAGCCGGCGCCGGCGATCAAGTGCAAGCCGGTCAGTTGCTCGCCGAACTCGACGCCCGCGATCTCGATACGCAGGTGCGGCAAGCCGAAGCCGCGCAACAGGAAGCCCGCGACGCCGAGCAGGAGGTGAACAACGCCGTCGCCTCGGCGAAAGCTCAGCTCGAGCTGGCTCAAGTCACCTTCAAGCGCATGGAGGACCTGTTCCGCAAGAAATCCATCTCCAACCAGGAGTTCGACGAAGCCGCCGCGCGCCTGAGAGTCGCTCAGGCGGGCTATGAAATGGCGCTCTCCAAACAGCAACAGGTGCGCGCGAAGATCAAGCAAGCCGGCGAAGCGGTTCAAGCCGCGCGCATCATGCGCGGATACGCCCGCATCACCGCGCCTTTCGCCGGCATCGTGGTGGAGAAGAAAGTCGAGCCGGGCAATCTTGCTCTCCCGGGCGTGCCCCTGTTCATCATCGAGCAAGCGGGGGGATTCCGCCTCGAAGCGCCGGTCGAAGAATCGAAGAAGTCCGTGATCCGCGTGGGTTCGCCGGTCACGGTGCACCTTGAGGCTTTGCAGCGCACCGTACAGGCGCGCGTCTCCGAAGTCGTCCCCGCGGTGGATCCCATGTCCCGCACCTACATCGTGAAAATCGACCTGCCCGCCATCCCCATGCTGCACAGCGGCATGTTCGGGCGCGCCGTCTTCCCGCTAGGAGCGCGGAAGAAGGTCCTGACCGTACCCCCGGGCGCCGTCATCGAGCAGGGACAGGTCTCCTCGGTCATCGTGGCGGATGGCAACGTCGCTCGCCACCGGCTGGTCACCGTAGGCAGCCGCAGCGAAAACAAGGTCGAGATCCTGTCCGGGCTCGCGCCGGGTGAGAAGGTCGTCTTCCCGCGCCCCGCAACGCTGCCCGACGGCGCGCGCCTGGAGGTCCGCCCGTGAAACCGGAACGCTTCGGCATCGCCGGACGGCTAGCGCAAGGCTGGATCAACTCCAAGCTTACTCCGCTGTTTATCGGCGCGTCCCTTTTGCTCGGCGCCTTCGCGGTTGTCAAACTGCCTCGCGAGGAGGAGCCGCAGATCATCGTTCCGATGATCGACATCTTCGTCGGCATGCCCGGCGCCTCGGCGCGCGAAGTCGAAGAGCGCGTCACCAAGCCCATGGAAAAGCTGCTGTGGGAAATTCCCGGCGTCGAGTACATCTATTCCACCTCTCAACCCGGCGGAGCGCTCGCCATCGTGCGCTTCAAAGTGGGCGAAGACGAGGAGAAGAGCATCGTCAAGCTGAACCAGAAGATGTTCGCCAACTTCGACCTCATCCCGCCCGGCGCCACCCCGCCGCTCATCAAACCCCGATCCATCGACGACGTCCCCATCCTCGCCCTCACCCTTTCGAGCGAACGCTACGACGCCTTTCAACTGCGGCAGGTGGCGGCGCAACTGCACGACGCCATCAAGCAGGTGGACGACGTCTCGCAGGTCACCATCATCGGCGGGCAGCGGCGCGAAATCCGCGTCACCTTGGACGAATCCCGCCTTGCGGCGTATAACCTCTCTCCGGGACAGGTCTTCCAAGCTCTAGGCGCATCCAACCGCAAGCTCGCTTCGGGCAAGTACTCTTCCGCAAATCAAGAGATCCTGCTCGAAACCGGCGAATTCCTGCGCTCGGCGAGCGATGTCCGCAACGTCGTCGCCGGCGTCGCCAACGGCAGACCCGTCTATGTGCGCGACGTCGCCGAAGTGCACGACGGAGGCGAAGAGCCCTCTCAATATGTCCACTTCTCCGCGCACGGACCGTTCCTCCCCGCGGTCACCCTCGCCATCTCCAAGCGAAAGGGCACCAACGCGATCGAGGTGGCCAACAACGTCCTGCGCCGCGTCGACGGATCGAAGGGGCAGCTCATCCCCTCCGACGTCACCGTCTCGATCACCCGTCATTACGGCGAAACGGCGAGCGAAAAATCGAACGAACTGCTCTTCCACATGGCCATCGCCGTGGTTTCGGTGAGCCTGCTCATTGGCCTGACGCTTGGCAGGCGCGAGTCCCTCATCGTTTTCATCGCCATCCCGGTCACCCTCGCCCTGACCCTGACGGTGTTTTACCTATACGGCTACACGCTCAACCGCATCACGCTGTTCGCGCTCATCTTTTCCATCGGCATCCTGGTCGACGACGCCATCGTGGTGGTGGAAAACATCGTCCGGCACGCGCGCATGCCGGGCAATCAGGGGCGCTCCCTCGCCATCGTGGCGGTCGAAGCCGTCGACGAGGTGGGCAACCCCACCATCCTCGCCACCCTCACCGTCATCGCCGCAATCCTCCCGATGGCTTTCGTCGGCGGTCTGATGGGACCCTACATGCGGCCCATACCCATCGGCGCCTCAGCCGCCATGGTCTTCTCGATGATCGTCGCCTTCATCGTGACCCCTTGGGCCGCGATCCGCATTTTGGGGCGCGGCGGCCACCACGCCCACGGCGAGCGCGAGGATCCGTTCACCCGCGCTTACCGCTGGTTCATGGACCACGTGCTCCACAATTTCGTCTGGCGTTGGAGTTTCCTGGCGCTGGTCACCGTCCTCCTCCTCGGTTCGATGACTCTTGTCTACACCGAGTTCGTCAAAGTGAAAATGTTGCCCTTTGACAATAAGAGTGAGTTCCAGGTGATCATCGACATGCCCGAGGGAACCACCCTGGAGGAAACCGCGCGGGTCACCCGCCTGCTCGCTGAAGCCGTACTGAAGCATGAAGAAGTGGTCAACGTGCAGACCTATGTGGGAACTGCTTCCCCGTTCAACTTTAACGGATTGGTTCGCCACTACTTCTTGCGCGCCGGGTCCAACGTGGCCGACATCCAAGTCAACCTCAAGCCCAAGCACGAGCGGGATCTGCAAAGCCACGACATCGCCAAGCAGATCCGGAACGAACTCGTGCCCATCGCCCGCGCCAACCGCGCCAATATCAAAGTCGCCGAAGTTCCGCCCGGTCCCCCGGTCCTGCAAACTTTGGTGGCCGAGGTGTATGGCGGCACGCAGGAGGGGCAGCTTCGCATCGCCCGCCAGTTGAAAGAAATGTTCGAGAAGACCGACGGCGTCGTTGACGTCGATTGGTATGTCGAGGACGACCAGCCCAAGCAAGTCCTGATCGTCGACAAGGAGAAAGCGGCGCTGCACGGCATCACCGAGGAGGACGTCGCCCGCGTCATGCGCATCGCCTCGGCGGGCGAAGCCGCCGGACTCGCCCACATCCCGTACGCCAAGGAGGACGTGCCGATCACCGTCCGCCTCGACCGCGCCACCCGCTCCGATATCGACCGCATCCTCAACCTGAAGGTCCAGGGGCGCACCGGGTCCCTCGTCGCCTTGCGTGAACTCGTGCGCGTCGAGACCCGCATTGAGGACAAGAGCATCTATCACAAGAACCTCATGCCGGTGACCTACGTCACCGCCGACGTCGCCGGCGCCATGGAAAGCCCGGTGTACGCTATTCTTAAGTTGGGCCCACAAATCGCCAGAATGCAGCTTCCCGAGGGGTACGCCCTCGAACAGTACACCGCGCGCCAGCCGTTCGACACCAGCCGCTACGCCATGAAGTGGGACGGCGAATGGCACATCACCTACGAAGTCTTCCGCGATCTCGGCATCGCCTTCGCCGCCGTGCTGGTGCTGATCTACGTGCTCGTCGTCGGCTGGTTCCAGTCCTTCGTGACTCCGCTGGTCATCATGGCGGCGATTCCGTTCTCGCTCGTCGGCATCCTGCCCGCCCACGGGATGTTGAACGCGTTCTTCACCGCCACATCCATGATCGGGTTCATCGCCGGCGCCGGCATTGTCGTCCGGAATTCCATCATCCTGGTGGACTTCATCGAACTGCGCCTCCGCGAGGGGATGCCGCTCGACCAAGCCGTGATCGACGCCGGCGCCGTGCGCTTCCGTCCCATGATGCTGACCGCCGCCGCGGTAGTCGTTGGCGCCGCGGTGATCCTGTTCGACCCGATCTTCCAAGGCTTGGCTATTTCGCTGATGGCGGGGGAGGTCGCCTCCCTTTTGTTGTCGCGAATGACCGTTCCGATCGTCTATTTCATCCTGAACCGGCGCCGAACGGCGCAGGCAGTCTCAGTTGAAGAGGGGAGCTTGACATGACCGTCGACCGCTACTTGAGAATGATCGCTGGTTTCTTCGTGATTCTGAGCGTGGCTTTGGGGTACTATGTTCACCCCGGATGGTTTCTTTTCACCGTTTTTGTCGGACTGAACCTGTTTCAGTCCGCCTTCAGCAATTGGTGCCCCATGATGACTATCCTGAAAAAGCTGGGCGTGAGGTCCTGCCCTCACGAAGCGGCTGAAAAGGCTTAGACCAGAGGCGCCTCCAAGATACGGGCGCTCCTCGTGTATACTGACTTCTCGACCTGAGGAGCTTACATGGATAGCGCGCTGGCGATACACCGTTTTCATTTTGCCTTCACCGTCGCGTATCACTACATCTTCCCGCCTTTGACCATGGGACTCGCCTTGCTGATGGCGATTCTCAAAACGATGTATATACGCACCGGAAAGGAACACTACAACGACTCGGCGAAGTTCTGGGCCAAAATCTTCGCCGTCAACTTCGCCATGGGCGTCGTCACCGGAATTCCCATGGAGTTCCAGTTCGGCACGAACTGGTCGCGCTTTTCCAAGGCGGCGGGAGGCGTCATTGGCCACACCCTCGCCATGGAAGGCGTGTATTCGTTCTTCCTGGAGTCCTCCTTCCTCGGGCTGTTCCTGTTCGGGGAGAAGAAATTGGGAAGGATCGGCCATTGGATCACGTCTCTCTGCGTCTTCGCCGGTTCCTGGCTCTCCGGGTTCTTCATCATCGCCACCAACGCGTGGATGCAGCACCCGGTGGGCTACACCCGCGGGCCAAACGGGGAAATTCATCTGGAGAGTTTTTGGGCGCTCCTTTTGAACCCCTGGGCTTTCTGGCAGTACGCCCATAACATGACCGCCGCCGTGTTCCTCGCCGCAGTGGTGATGGCTTCCATCGGCAGCTTCTACCTGCTCAGCCACCGCCACGAGGAGTACGGACGCAGCTTCGTGCGCATGGGCGTCATCACAGGGTTCATCACCTCCATCCTCCTGCTGATGCCCACCGGCGACGGTCAGGGCAAGATGGTGGCCCGCCACCAGCCTGTGGCGCTCGCCGCCATGGAGGGATTGTTCGAAACCCGGCAGGGCGCGCCAATCGCCATCCTCGGGCAGCCGGACGTCGAAAAACAGCGCCTCGACAACCCTCTCACCATCCCTAACATGCTGAGCTTCATTACTTACCGCCGCTGGACAGCGGAAGTGAAAGGCTTGGACGCTTTCCCGCGCGATCAATGGCCGGATAACATTCCGCTGCTGTTTTACAGCTTTCACATTATGGTCGGCTTGGGCACGATCTTTATCGCCGTCATGGCCATCGCCGCCCTCCTGCTGCGGCGCGGCAAGCTGTTCAACAGCCGTCCCATGCTATGGGTGTTAATGCTCCTGCTCCCGTTCCCGTACATTGCCACCATGGCGGGTTGGATGACCGCCGAACTCGGACGCCAGCCTTGGCTCATTTATGGCTTAATGCGCACCGCGGAGGGATCATCGCCGCATGTTTCCTCCGGCAACGCCATGTTCTCCCTGCTAGGATTCATGGGCATGTACACCGTGCTCAGCATCCTGTTCCTGTTCCTTTGCTACCGGGTGATCGATAAAGGACCGGAGCAAGCGGGCGCAGCGTCGCACTATTGATTCAAGGAGGGACGTCATGGAAATTCTCTGGTTCTGCATCGTGGCAGTCATGATTACCACCTACGTGGTGCTCGACGGCTTTGACATCGGCGCCGGCATCGTGCACCTGTATGTCGCCCGCAATGACGCTGAGCGCCGCATGATCATCCGCTCGGTGGGTCCCGTTTGGGACGGCAACGAGGTGTGGCTCCTCGCCGGCGGCGGCGTGCTCTATTTTGCTTTCCCGGGTCTGTACGCCTCCAGCTTCAGCGGCTTCTACCTCCCTTTGATGGTTGTCCTCTGGCTGCTCATCCTCCGGGCGCTCTCCATCGAGTTGCGGAACATGGTCGACGCGCCTACTTGGCGCCCCTTCTGGGACGCCGGCTTTTTTGGCGCCAGCGCGCTTCTGGCGATTTTGTTCGGCGGGGCGCTCGGCAACGTCATCCGCGGAGTGCCGCTCGACAAGAACGGCGACTTTTTCGTCCCCCTATGGACCAATTTCCGGGTGCAGGCCGACGCCGGCATCCTCGATTGGTACACCATCCCGGTGGGCATTCTGGCGTTCCTCACGCTCACCCAGCACGGCGCCTTGTGGGTGATTTACAAGACCGAGGGCGCCATCCGCGAGCGCGCCCTCAAGCTGGTCAAACCTCTGTGGATCGCCGTCCTCCTCATGACCATCATCGTCACCATCCTGAGTTGGAGCGTCCAGCCTCTCATCCCGGCGAATTTCGCCGCGCATCCGTGGGGCTACGTCTTCCCCGCTCTGGCGCTCGCCGGATTGGGATGGATCGCCGCCGCCGGTTTCGGCAAGAAAGAACTCGACAGCTTCCTCGGCTCGGCGCTGTATATCGTCGGCATGCTCACCAGCGCGGCGTTCGGCATCTTTCCGGACGTGCTGCCCGCCGTCGGCGATCCCGCCAACAGCCTCACCATCTACAACACCGCCGCTTCACAATATGGTTTGAAAGTGGGATTAGGGTGGTGGATCCCCGGCATCATCCTCGCCACGGGCTACACGGTGTACGTCTACCGCTCCATGCGCGGCAAGGTCTCTTTGGAAGAGGGTGGTCATTAGTGCCTATGGAGAGGCAACCGTCAGTCCGAACCCGCCCGGGACGCCGCGATTTCTTGCGCGCCTTGGGCGGCGCCGCTTTGGCTGCGCCCTGGCATGCGCTGGAATCCCGCGGCGCGCAACCACCCGGCGCGCGCCCGCCGAATTTCCTCGTCGTGCTGGCGGATGATCTAGGTGCGAAGGAACTGGGCTGCTATGGCAACAGGAAACACCGTACGCCGAACCTCGACCAGCTCGCTCGCACCGGCGTCCAGTTCCAAACGGCGTATGCCACGCCCGTTTGCCACCCCACACGTGTGATGATCCTCACCGGGCAGTATGGCTGCCACAACGGGGTTTATAATTTCGCCGGAAAACGCGGTGGACCGGATCCCGGCTCCCCAGCCGAGGATATGGGCAAAACGCACATTACTTTCGCCCAGGTCCTCAAGACGCGAGGCTACGCCACGGCGCTAGCCGGGAAGTGGCAACTTTCAGGCCGTTACCCCACGCTCATCCGTGAATGCGGATTCGACGAGTATTGCGTCTGGGCGTACAAGAATTACCTCTCCCCCGAGGACCAGGCCAAATTCAAGGGCCGCCAGCGCTATTGGGACCCCTCGATGATGATCAACGGGAAGCTCATCGAGACTAGCATCAACGACTACGGTCCCGATATCGACACGCGCTTCCTTATCGATTTTATCCGGCGAAACCGCAACCGGCCCTTCCTCGCCTATTATCCGGCGACTCTCACCCACCGCCCTTTGGAACCGCCCCCCGGCGTCGCCAAGTCCGACCAGGACAAGCGAACCCCTTCGCAGGCGCACTTCGGCGCCTGCCTCGAATATTTGGATCAAATTATAGGGCGCCTCGTTAAAGTGATCGAAGAGGCAGGCGTCAGGGACAATACCATCATCATTTTCACCGCCGATAACGGCACCGCCGGCGATGGCAAAGCCGAAGCCACCGAGTTGGGCGCACGGGTTCCCTTCATCGTCAATTGTCCCGGCATAGTGAAACCGCGCGGCGCCACGCCCGAGCTAACCGATCTGTCCGATGTGATGCCTACGCTGGCCGAATTCGCCGGCGCGTCTCTGCCAAAGGACCGCCCCATCGACGGCCGGTCCCTCGCCGGCTTCCTTCGCGGCGACAGACCGGCGCCGCGCGAATGGATCTTCAGCTTCATCGCCGACCGCCGCATTATCCGCACCAAACGCTGGCTGCTCGAAGACAACTCCCCGTTGCACTGGGGACGCCTGTACGATTGCGGCGACGACCGGGACGGAGTGAAGTACAAAGAAGTCACGAATTCCACGTCACCGGACGTCCTGGCGGTGAAAGCTCAGTTCAACAAGATCCTCGAAGCGCATCCCGCGCCTTTTATCCCTTACGAAGGGCGCCCAAACGAGCGCAAGAGATCCCGGAAAGAGAAACAACGAAACTTGGATCGCCCCAAGCGCAAGAAGCGGCAAGGCTAACCCGTGGCTCGGCAGCCGCGGTGTGGGGCTTGTCTTAAGCCAGCTTGAACGCCACCCGGTTCAGCTCGTCGACAACGTCTTGCGCGGACAAGCCGTGCTTGCGGCACACCGATTCGACGGAACAGTCGTCGCACGATTCCCGAAATCCCAGCCGTTCGAAAACCGCCACCGTGTCCGGGTAGTTGACCTTCACTTCACGGACTGTCATCCCAGCCCGTATCAGTTCATCGAAGCGATTCATGTCCGCCCCCGACTCTCTACACCTTCAGGATACCCGATCGCCGCCTTTCCACCTACAACCCACTTTTAAGTGGGTGTACTTCCTGCGCCCGTTATGCTAGACTGTAGTCGGCGCTATCCCCATGAATTGGAGAGACTTATATCAATCCAAGCTGGTTTCCGCCGATCAGGCGGTGCGGGTGGTCCGCCCGGGCGACACGGTTTTCCTCCACCAGGGCTGCTCGGAGCCGGAAGCCTGCGTGGCGGCGCTTGTCCGGCGCGCCGGCGAACTGCGCAACGTCACCATCATCCACATGATGACCTATGGCTCGGCGGAATACACCAAGCCCGAATATGAAGGCGTCTTCCGCCACAAGGCGTTCTTCATCGGCGCCAACGTCCGCGAGGCGGTTCAGGACGCCCGCGCCGATTACATCCCCATCTTCCTGCACGAAATCGAAGGGCTTTTTGAGCGCGGCGAGATGCCTATCGATGTCGCGGTGATCCAATGCACCCCGCCCGACGAGCACGGTTACATGAGCCTCGGCGCGGGCGTGGACATCAACTTCGCCGCTATCAAAGCCGCCCGCCACGTCATCTTTGAGGTCAACGATCAAGCCCCCCGCACTCTCGGCAATAGCTTCGTGCACGTGCGGCAAGCGGATCAAATCGTCGAAGCCTCCTATCCGCTTGCCGAGCACCACACCTCGGACGTCGAGGATGTCCACCGGGTGATCGCCCGCCACATCGCCAACATGATTCCTGACGGCGCCACGCTCCAAACCGGCATCGGCGCGGTGCCCGAAACCCTGCTCACCTACCTCAAGGACCACAAGGATTTGGGTATTCACTCGGAGATGTTCTCCGACGGCGTCATCGACTTGATGCAGTCCGGGGTGATCAATGGAGCGCGCAAGACGCTTCATCCCTACAAAGCCGTCGCCGGGTTTGTTCTCGGCACCAAGCGCCTCTTCGAGTTCATCCACAATAACCCCGCCATCGAATTCCATCCGACGAGCTACGTCAATCACCCCGAAGTCATTGCCCGCAACGATCGCATGGTGGCGGTGAACGCCGCCATCGAAATCGATCTCACCGGGCAAGTCTGTTCGGACTCCATTGGATCCAAGCCCTACAGCGGCATCGGCGGGCAGGTGGATTTCATCCGCGGCGCGGCTCACTCGAAGGGCGGCTTGCCCATCATCGCCATCACCTCCACCGTAAAGAACGGCGAAATCTCCCGTATCGTGCCCACGCTCAAGCCCGGCGCCGGGGTAGTCACCTCCCGCGGGGATGTCCACTATGTGGTGACCGAATATGGCGTCGCCTGCCTGCACGGCAAGAGCATCCGCGAGCGCGCGGAGGCTTTGATCAACATCGCCCATCCGAAATTTCGCGATGAGCTCGCCAAAGCCGCCGAAGAGATGGGGCTGTTCCGCCGCAGCGCGCTCCTGAGGGTCTAGCCGGCTCCGGTATGCTATAGCTTACGGAGCCGCCATGCAGCCTTTGACCCGGAGAGCCTTGCTCGCCGGCGCCGGTGCGCCTTTTGTGCGCGCCGCCGTCGATCGCCCCAACCTCTTGCTGATCATGACCGATCAGCAGACCCACGACGCCATGTCCTGCGCCGGGAACCCGTGGCTCAAAACCCCCGCCATGGATTCCCTCGCCGCCGGCGGAGTGCGCTTCGCGCAGTGCTACACGCCTTATCCCGTCTGCTCGCCGGCGCGCAGCAGCGTCTTCACCAGCCGCATGCCCCACGAAACCGGCGTGCGCGTCAACGGCAAAGCCATCCGCTCCGGGATGCCCACGATGGGCGAGATCTTCCGCGACGCAGGCTACGAAACCGTCTATGGAGGCAAGTGGCACCTGCCGCGCAGCTTCGACGGCATGACCGCCTTCACCTGCCTGATCGGCGGCAGCAGCCAGGGCAAGGACATGGACGAACCCCTCGCCACAGCCTGCGCTCAGTGGCTCCGCTCCAAGCCCCGCCAACCGTTCCTGATGGTGGCGTCCTTCATGAATCCCCACGACATCTGCCAGTGGATCCGCGACCACAAGGGACGCCGCGAGCACCCGAACCTCGATCAGTATCCCCCGGCGCCCCTCAATATGGCTGTTGATCCGGACGAGCCCGAATTCGTGCGGTACCACCGCACGCAGGGCATCGACAAGATGTCGGAGGGCGTCGGCATCGCCGCCGAATGGCGCGTCGAAGAGTTCCGCCATTACCTCCACGACTACTACCGCATGGTCGAAGCCGTCGACCGCCAAATCGGGCGCTTGCTGGCTGCCCTCCGCGAGACGGGTCTCGACCGCAACACGTGGGTGATCTTCACGAGCGACCATGGCGAAGGCATGGGCGCCCACCGTTGGGTCCAGAAGGCTTCTTTTTACGACGAATCCGTCCGCGTGCCGTTCTTGGTGAGCGGTCCCGGAATCCGCCGCGGCGGGGCGGTGGACCGCGAGAGCCTTGTGTCGCTCGTCGACATCCTGCCGTCGTTCTGCGACTTAGCGGGCGTCCCCGCGCCCTCGCCGGTGCGCGGAGCGTCATTACGGGGGGCGCTCGACGGCAAGCCGCTCAACCGCGAATTCGTGGTTTCCGAACTCCGCTACGGCGACGAGAAGCATGAAGGGCGCATGGTCCGCACCGCCCGGTTCAAATACATCGTGTTTAACGGCGGTCAGCACCCCGAACAATTCTTCGACCGCGAGACCGACCCGGGCGAAATCCGCAACCTCGCCCGCGACCCCGACTACGCCAAACCCCTCGCAGCCCACCGCGCCATTCTCCGCCAGTGGATCCAAACCACCGAAGACGACTTCCGTCCCCCCACCGGGACCTGAGCCCGCGCCACAACCACCAGCCCTTCGTGGCGCAAGCACTCGTGCTTCGAGCGCCTTCACTCATGGAGGCGCCTGGAGTTGCGTCCCCAGGAGTGGGAACGCCGCAAGCTAAAGCTCGCGCCACAACCACCAGCCCTTCGTGGCGCAAGCACTCGTGCTTGCAGCGCCCCCACTCGTGGGGGCGACCAACAAATTCAGTTTGTTGAAACTCTAGGCGTCTCCGCTCTTAGAGACGCACTGCCGGTACGCAAAATGCCCCGCCCGCTGCGCGAACACCACCGGCGCGCGCACAAGCGGATCGCACAGCAGCGCATACGCCAGCGTCTGCCTCCAGCGCCCGCCCCGCCCTGCCGCCGCCTCCAGCCTCCCTTCCAGCCAGCCTCCCCACCTCGCAGCCACCCAATTGGGCGACAACTTCAGCCCGAGCGATTTCCCCCACAGCCGCTTCATCCTCTCCATGGCGATGTATGCCACCGTGTCGAGCCTTGCCTTATGGATCCCCGCCGCAAGCTTGTCCCAATTCAGATCCGGAAAGCGCTCGAGCAGCAGCTTCAGATCGTACATCTGCGACAGCCCGTAGTTGTGCTTCGCCGCATGCAGCGTCAAAAACAGAAATTCGTCCTCCGGCGCCAGCACCCGCACCGCAAACCCATGCCTCGAATGGAAGACCCCCGCCCGCGCCACGAGCTCCGCCGCCTCCACCGGGCGCGAAAAGTCAGCCGACGCCCGGTAATGCAGCTCCAGCGAGACTGTGCGGTCGCCGTGCAACACCAGATGCGGATTCTGCGGCGCGCCGCGCTTAGCAAGCGACGCCGGATCCGGCGCGTAGCCCCTGCCGCGCAGAGCCTGCACCGCCCGGTCGAGTTCCCCGGGCAAAATCAGCAGATCCAAGTCCTCCGATGCGCGCGGCTCGTCCGGCGGAAACAGCCGCTCCGCCATTACGGGACCTTTCAGCGCCACCGTAGCCACGCCCGCCTCTTCGAGCGCCGCCACAGCCTCCCGCAGCACTTTCACCAAGTAGGCGTCCCGCAACGAAAGTGCCGCCAGCGCCCGCGCCACGCCCGAACGCACGGGATCCGGTAGATAAGGCAACGCCCGCGCCGCCACCGGCGCATACACCCCATGCTCCGCCGCCGCGCCGAGAAATTCGGCCCAGTCGTTCACCCGCGCGCACAGCGCAGCGATCTTCTCGCTTTCGGCGCGGTCGAAAGCCAGCATCCGCACCGCGTTCTCTAGCGCTTCATCCGGCCAAACCGCCCGCTTGCTCACAGCCTCCATTCTCCCCGAAATGCGCCCGGCGAGCGCTACGCCGGCACGGACGCCCGCAAGCCGCCCCACCCTGAGCGCCTCAGGCATCCCTGTCCCGGCCCCCTTTTTTCCGAACTCCACGGCGTATACACTGGATGCCGGGCCCAGATTGGGCCAGGAGCCGCCTACCATGAACCGCCGTGCTTTTCTCGCCGCGTCGGCTGCCGCCGCCGCGTCAACCGAATCCGGCGCGCTAGCCGCCGAGGGCGGCAAACCCGTGCGCGCCACTCCCCTTCGCCCCCGTTATTTCGGTCCGCTCTTTTATGACGAGAAGGAGCGCGAACAGCTCAACGAGGTGCTCGAAACCCGGCGCCCCTTCCGCTGGTATGGACCCGGGGGCCAACCGCCCATGAAGGTCGCTACCTTCGAGAAGGAGTTCGCCGCTCACATGCAGACCCGTTACGCCCTGGCGGTGACCTCCGGCACCGCGGCGCTGCAATGCGCCATGGCGGCGCTAGGCATCGGTCCCGGCGACGAAGTCATTCTGCCCGCCTGGACCTGGCACTCCTGTTATACCGCCGTCGTCCTCGCCGGGGCGCTGCCCGTTTTCGCCGAAATCGACGAATCCTTCAACATCGATCCCAACGACATCGAAAAGCGCATTACGCCGCAAACCAAGTTGATCATGGCCGTCCACCTGCAAGGCAATCCCGCCGCCTTGGATCAAATTCTCGCCATCGCGCGCAAACACAAGCTCCGCGTGCTCGAAGATTGCGCGCAAAGCGTAGGCGGCCACTACAAGGGCCGCCCCCTCGGCTCCTACGGAGATATCTCCATTTATAGCCTGCAACTGAACAAGACGATCACGGCGGGAGAGGGCGGCGCAGTGGTCACCAATGACCCGTTGCTTTTCGAGCGCGCCGGACGCTTCCATGATGTCGGTTCGCTCCGCTCCATTCACGAGCAGTGGGTGGTATCGCCCAAGGACGAACCCTTCGTAGGGACGAACTTCCGGATGAACGAATTCTCCGGCGGCGTCCTTCTCGCCCAGCTTCGCAAGCTGGATCTCATCGTCAACAGCGTCCGAGCGAACGCCAGACGCGTCTATGAAGGCGTGCAGGACCTGCCGGGAATCCGCTTCCGCAAACGCTATGATCCGGCGGGCGAAATCGGCGTGGGCGTATTCATCGAATTCCAGACCAAAGCCCAGCGCGACCGCTTCCTCAAGCTCCTGGCGGCGGAAAACGTACCCGGCGCCGCGCCCGGCGGCTCGGTCATCCTGCCCACGCTCAAGTACGTCGAAACCAAACGCACACACCATCCGGCGTGGCCCTCCTTCAATACCCCGCGCGGACGGTCCATTCAATATGGCGCCGCCTGCTGCCCGCGAACCATCGACATCCTCAGCCGCTTCGGCGGCGTCATGCTGGATCCGAAGTACACCCCGCAGGATTGCGACGACATCGTCGCCGCTATCCGCAAGGTCTATCCGAAGGTCGTCTGATTTCTCGAACCGGGGCGGCCGGACATTCGTATTAGATGCTGGAGCCGGACGATGATTAAGTTTCTCCTTTGGCTGATTCTGTTCGTGCTATGCTGGCCGCTCGCGCTGCTGGCGCTGATCGCCTATCCGGTAGTGTGGCTGCTGCTGCTGCCGTTTAAGATCCTCGGCATCGCCGTCGGCGGCGCTCTGGCGCTGGTGTGGGCTATCGTTACGCTGCCCTTCCGGCTGGTCGCGCGACTTTAACCCCGGCGCGCCCGGCGGCTGGCGCCTAGCGGCCGGGCGAGAGACAATCAGTCCATGGAGCGCCGGGCTTTCCTCTCCTACTCAGCGGCAGCCGCGGGCGTCGCCCCCAAGAGCGCCGCGTTGGTCAACCGCCTGGAATCGGCATTCGCCAAACTGGACGTCGTCGATACCCATGAACACCTTCTACCGGAGGCCACGAGGACGGCGGAGCCGGTCGATTTCTTCACCCTCGCCGGGCACTACGCCTTCAACGACGTCATCTCCGCGGGTCTAGGCAAGGACGACGCCGCCCGGGTGCGCGACCCCAAGACTCCCTTGGCCGAACGCTGGCGCTTGTTCGAGCCTCACTGGAAGTCCGCGCGCTTCACCGGCTACGGGCAGTGCCTGCGCATCGCCATGCGAGATATCTATGGCGTCGAAGAACTTTCCGCCGCCACCATCGGCCGCCTGAACGAAGCCATCGCCGCCAAGAACAAGCCGGGGCTTTACGAGGATGTCCTCAAACGCCGCGCACGCATCGCTTATGCCGTCCTGGATCAAACGTTCGGCGCGAAAGCCGCCCGCCCGGATCCGCGGTACTTCACCGTCGCCGCCCGCTTCGACCGTTTCGTCACCGCGCGCGGGCGCTCCGGAGTCCGGTCGCTCGAAGAACTGACCGGCGAATCGATCACCACCCTCGCGGACTTGAAGCGCGCCCTCGAGAAGGACTTCGAGCGCGCCAAGCCTCTCGGCATGACCGCAGTGAAAAGCGCCCTCGCTTACCAGCGCGAGCTATTCTTCGACGATGTGCCGCAAGCTGAAGCCGAGCGCGATTTCGAAGCCATGATGCGGGGCGAGCGCGCCACGCCGTCCGGCTTCCAAGCCCTCCTGCGCCGCCCCTACCGCAAGCTCGAGGACCACATGTTCCACCACTTGATCCGGCTGGCGGGAGAGCACCGGCTGCCGGTTCAAATTCACACGGGTCTTCTGGCCGGCAACGGCGGCTACGTGCCCAACACCAATCCCTCCCACCTCACGAACCTGTTCGCCCAGTATCCGCAGGTGACCTTCGACCTCTTCCACATCGGCTATCCCTATCAAAGCGAGATGGCGGTGCTCGCCAAGCTCTATCCCAACGTCTGCATCGATTTCTGCTGGGCGCACATTGTCGCCCCGCACGCCGCGCAGCGCGCGTTGGACGAGTTTCTGGAAACCGTGCCCGCCAACAAAATCTTAGGGTTCGGAGGCGACTACCGGTTCGTGGAGCTGACCTACGCGCACGCCGCGATGGCTCGCCGCAACATCGCCGAGACGCTTGCCGTGCGCGTCGAACGCGGAACCATACGCGAAGACGACGCCGCCGCGCTAGGGCGCATGTTCCTCTACGACAATCCGGCGCGGCTGTTCCCCCGCCCCGCCGCTTGAGCGCCGCCCGGCAATGGAACAAGCCGCGGCGCGTCCTCCATTCGCTTGAGCTGCCCGCACGCGGCGTAAATGTCCCTGCCCCGCGGCTTGCGGATGAAGCATGGCATCGAACGCTTTAGGATGGCTTGAAACGCCAGCACTCGCTCCGGCGGGCCAGTCTCATAAGGAATCCCCGGTCCCGGATTCAACGCGATCAGGTTCACCTTGCACTTCAAACTGGCAAGCAGCTTCGCCACCCGCCGCGCGTCGGCTTCCGTATCGTTCACACCCTTGAGCAGCACATATTCGAAGGTGAGCCGCTCCCACGAACGCAAGGGATAGCGTTTGCACGCCGCAAGCAGCTCCTTCAGCGGATACTTGCGCGTCACCGGCATCAGCTCCCGGCGCTGCTCCTCGCTCGATGCGTTCAGCGAAATGGCAAGCTTTCCCCGCTCCGGCGCCGCTCCAAACTCGGCGATTTTTGGCGTCACGCCCGCCGTCGAAACCGTGATCCGCCGCGGCGAAATGCCGATACCCTCCGGATCCGTCAGCAACCGGCACGCTTTCAAAACGTTCTCCAAATTGAGCAGCGGTTCGCCCTGCCCCATCATCACCACATTCACCCTCTGATCGCGCGGATCCAACCCGTTGTCCGCCGCAAGCCGCAGCACCTGTCCGACAATTTCGCCCGCCGTGAGGTTCCGCTCCAAGCCCATGAGCGCGGTGAGGCAGAACCGGCAGTTCACCGGGCATCCCACTTGCGTTGAAATGCAAAGCGTGCTGCGCCCCTCCTCCGGCATCCACACTGCCTCCACCGTCTTGCCGTCGGCGAGTTTCAGCAGATAGCGCCTCGTGCCGTCAGCCGACTCGTACCGCGCCGCCACTTCCGGAATTCCGCTGACCGTCCGTTCCGCTAGCTCGCGCCGCAGCCCGGCGGGCAAATTCGTAGCGTCTTCGATCGACCGCAGCCTCCGCCGGTACACGGCTTCATAAACCTGCCGGCTGCGGTATGGCGGGTGCGTGTCGCCAATAAGCTCTTTTATTTCATGCAGTTCCAAGCCGACCAGAGGGACGGGCATGCTGCTTCCAGTGTAGCGCGATAGAATGAAAGTAGGCTGTAAGCGGTTCCTTTCCTATGCCCGTTTCCAATCCGTCCCATCGCGATATCGAAGTCCGCACGCTCGCCAACGGCGTGAAGATCATCACCGAGGCGATGCCCAACGTGCGTTCGGTTTCCATGGGATTGTGGCTCGGCTCAGGATCACGCCTCGAAACCGCCAAGCAGAACGGCATTTCCCACTTCATCGAACACATGCTGTTCAAAGGCACCACCAACCGCACGGCGGAGCAAATCGCTAAGGAAACCGACGCCATCGGGGGCAACCTGGACGCCTTCACCGCCAAAGAGCTGGTGAGCTTCAACATCAAGGTTCTCGACGAACATACGCGCCGGGGCTTCGACATTCTCTCCGATCTTCTGCTCAACCCTCTGTTTTCCGCCGAAGACACCGAGAAAGAGAAAGGCGTGGTGCTCGAGGAGTTGAAGATGGAAGTCGACAACCCCGAGTACCAGATCCACGATATCTATTGCAGCACCTTCTGGCGCGGGCACGCCTTGGGGCGCTCCATCCTCGGCACGCGGGAAACCATCCGCTCGTTCACCCCGCAAATGCTGCGGGATTACTACGAAGCCGTTTACACGCCTTCCAACCTCGTCTTCACCGCCGCCGGAAGCCTGCGGCATGAAGACATGCAAGCCATCGCGGGAGAGGCGCTCGAGCGGTTGCCGGCGCGCCCCGTTCGCGCCCGCGACGAAACTCCCCGCACCTACGCTCAGATCCGCTTGAAGGACAAACGCTCCCTTGAGCAGACGCACCTCTGCCTTGGCGTGCCCATCTATCCGCTGCCTCACGAGAAGCGTTACGCCTGCTATGTTCTCAACACCATCCTCGGCGGCAGCATGAGTTCCCGCTTGTTCCAGAACATCCGCGAACGGCAGGGTTTGGTCTACGCCGTCATGAGCGAGCTCAACACCTACCGCGACTCGGCGTCGCTGATCGTCTCCGCAGGCACGTCCACCGAACGCGCCCGGCAGGTGGTGTCCCTCATTCTCCAGGAACTCAGGCGAATGAAGGATGAGCTTCTGCCGGAGGATGAACTCCGCCTCGCCAAGGATCACCTCAAGGGCTCGCTCATTATGAGCCTGGAAAGCACCTCCAGCCGCATGTCCAACCTCGCGCGGCAGGAGCTGTTCTTCGGGCGCTTCTTCACCATCGACGAAATAGCGGACGCGGTGGAGGCGGTGACGGCGGAGGAGGTGCAGCAAGTGGCGGCGGAGTTCTTCCGCCAGGAATTGATCACCCTCTGCGTGCTCGGGCGGCTCGACGGCTTCCAGATGGAGCGCGAAGAGCTAGCCGTGTGACGGCTGGATCTTTCCGTCGAATAACTGCACCGTCCGCCCCGCGTGGCTCGCATAACGCGGGTCATGCGTTACCATGCAGATCGTGGCTCCGTTCCGGTTGAGGTCCCTCAGCAGTTCCATCACCGCTTCGCCGTTGGCGGAATCCAGATTGCCGGTGGGCTCGTCCGCCAGCAGGATGGAAGGACCACCCGCCAGCGCCCGCGCCACAGCCACCCGCTGCTGCTGTCCCCCGGACAGTTGCGCCGGATAGTGCTTCGCCCGGTGCGCCATCCCCACCCGGTCAAGCGCCTCCTCGACGCGCCTGCGCCGCTCGCCCGCGCTCATGCTGCGGTAAGTGAGCGGCAGCTCGACGTTCTCATACACCGTCAGTTCGTTGATCAGATTGAACGCCTGAAAGATGAAGCCGATTTCGCGGTTGCGCACCCTCGCCCGCTCCGCGCGCGAAAGATCCTGCACCGGACGCCCGTCCAGAAAATAGCGCCCCGCCGTGGGCGTATCGAGCAGTCCCAAAATCGAAAGCAGCGTGGACTTGCCGCATCCCGATGGTCCCGCGATCGCCACATACTCGCCGCGGTGGATTTCCAGATTCACCCCCGCCAAAGCGTGCGTCTCGACCTCGTCCGTCAGATAAATCTTGGTAACGCCTTCCAGCCGTATCAAGGGTGACGAATCGGACATATCAATTCAAACGAATCTGCGAATGGGAATCGTATTGCGCCATGTCGGACAGAATTACGCGGTCGCCTTCTTTCAGTCCTTCAACGACCTCGACGTGATTCACCGACGCCCTTCCTAAACGGACCTGAACGCGGTGCGCGCGCTTGCCGTCAGGGTCGAGTTTGAAAAGCGAGATCAGGCTGTTGGGCTGCCCGGAGGCAGGTTTGCCGATATACAGGACGTCTTTCAGGCGTTCGATCTCGATGACGCCGTCGACGCTCAGATCCGGGCGCGCGCCGCGGGGCAGCGGACCTTCCAGCCGCACGTCCACGGTCACCGCGCCGTTCACCGCCGCCGGATCGATGCGCGATACCCGCCCCGCCACCATGCCGTTGCGCGTGTCCACCGCCACCGGCAACCCGACCACGATGTCTTTCACCTGCGTCTCGGACACTTTCAATTCCGCCTTCAACCGCGCCGGCTGCGAAACCTTGGCCAGCACGGCGCCCGCCGCAAGCTTCTGTCCCACCTCTACCGGCACGGACTGAAGCACTCCCTCCGCGCCCGCTCGCACCCGCAACTGATCCACCTGACTGCGCCGCAGCTTGTGCAGCGCCCTCAGCTTCTCCACCTGCACCTGCTGCGCCGCTAGCTGCGCCCGTATGGACTCGTCGCTGATATCCAAGCGCTTCTGCTCGATGCCGTACCGGTTGGCGAGTTCATCCGCTTTGGCGCGCGCCACCTTGGCGGTGATATCGGCTTGCAAGCCTAACTTGGCCAGCGTCTCCTGCTTTTCGGCTTCGATTGTCGCCAGAGCATAGTCGGACTTGAGCTGCGCCGTGGAAGCCTCCTGTTGCAGCTTGGCGCTTTCGAGCTTCACCTTGAGATCCACCAGCGCCGCCTCAGCCGCGCGGAGCTGGTACAACGCATCCAAGGCGTCGTTTTCAAGCTGCGGGTTGCTCAAAATCATGAGCACCGTGTTCTTCCGGACGCGCGCCCCGGGGCGCACCAGGATCTTCTCCACCCTCCCTTCGGTGGTCGACGGGATCCACAGAATCTCTTCCGGGACGAGCGTGCCGAGCCCCCGCACTTCCCGCAGCATATCCCCGCGCTTCACCGTATCGATCCACACGGAAGCGCGGTCCACCGCCGGCGGCGCGGGTTGCAGGCGCGCCAGCCCCAGCGTAATGAGCGGGATGGCCACCAGTACGGCGATGGCCGCCGTCAGAATCAGGACCAGCTTCCGCCGGCCCGTTCTTTGCCTCGGGATGTCCATCGAACACTTCAGTCTACCGGAATCGCGGGCCGTGATTGCCGGCATGATAGGAGCTTCGCACCAGCGGACCGCTCTCCACATGCGCAAAGCCCATTTCGAGCCCCTCCCGGCGGTATGCCTCGAACTCCTCGACCGGAACGTAGCGAATCACCGGCAGGTGTTTGGGCGAGGGACGCAGGTATTGCCCGAGGGTGAGAATCGCCACTTGACTCGCGCGCAAGTCGCGCATCACCGCCCGCACTTCATCTCCCGTCTCGCCCAAACCAAGCATCAACCCGGACTTCGTGGGAATGTCCGGGCGCTTCCCGGCGGCATAGGACAAAACGTCGAGCGAACGCTCGTAGCGCGCGCCCATGCGCACCTGACGGTACAAGCGGGGGACGGTTTCGATGTTGTGGTTAAAAACGTTGGGCGCGGCGTCGAGAACGATGTCTACCGCCTCGTGCTTGCCTTGAAAGTCCGGAACCAGCACTTCCACCCGGCAGCCCGGAACCCTCTCCCGGATAGCGAGAATCGTGAGCCGGAACAGCTCCGCGCCGCCGTCCTTGCGGTCGTCCCGGTTCACGCTTGTCACCACGGCGTAGCGCAAGCCCATCGCCGCCACGGCTTCCGCCACCCTCCGCGGCTCATCGTAGTCCACCGCCAGCGGCGCGCCCTTCTGCACAGCGCAGAATCCGCAGCGCCGCGTGCAAACGTTGCCCAGGATCATGAACGTCGCCGTGCGGTGGTTCCAGCATTCGCCCATGTTAGGGCACGCCGCGCTCTCGCACACCGTGTGCAAGCGCATTCTCTCGATGATCCGCTTAATTTCCCTGTAATTGTCCCCCACCGGCGCGGGCGCGCGGAGCCATTTCGGGCGCTCAATTTTGGGTTCGATGGAAACCAGCACTGCCCCTATTGTAACGCCCGCTCCAAACGGTATTCGAGAATCATTCCCGGATGAAAGTTCGCTACTTTCATGCGGCGTGCCTCCTCCGGGCTGAGCGCCGCCGCCGGGACCAGGCCGATGATCTCGCTCGACACGATGCCGGCGCCTTCCCGCTCGGCTTCCGCCGCGATAGCGTCGAAAACCACCCCCGGCGGGGTGCGCTCGAAATCCGTGAGGTTCATCGACACCTGCGCCACCCCGCGCGAGGGGAGATACACGCCGATCGCCTTCACATGGGGCAAGCCTCCGGAAGACTCGCGGATGCGCCGGGCAATGCGCCGCGCCACGGAGGCGTCGCGGGTGTCCAAATCGACGTTGAACGCCACCAGAAACTTGCGCGCGCCTACCGCTACGGCGCCCGCCGTGGGGTGCAATAGCGGTCCGCCGACGTCGGGAGCGCGCGAAGCGTCGCTTTTCACAGCATGGCGCAATTCCTCGAACTGCCCGCGCCTTACCAGTTCCAGGCGGCGGCGTTCGGGATGCAGCGCGGCGGCTTCGTAAAAATACACCGGAACCCCGTAGCGGCGCCAGATTTCCTCGCCCGCGCGGCGTGCGATCGCCGCGCACTCCTCCAGCGTCACGCCGGAGACAGGAACAAACGGCGCCACGTCCGCCGCCCCGATGCGCGGATGCACGCCCCGGTGCCGCGTCAAGTCGATGCGCTCCACCGCCGCGCCCACGCTGCGCACAGCGGCTTCAAGCACGGCTTCCGGCTCCCCCGCCAGCGTGACCACCGAACGGTGGTGATCCGGGTCCATCGTCCAGTCAAGCACCGCCGCGCCGCGCACCGAACCCGCCGCCTCCACAATCGCCGCTACGACGCCGGGGTCTCTCCCTTCGGAAAAGTTCGGCACGCATTCGATCACCGGCTTACTCATCCTCGCTCCCTTCCACCTTTCCTCGCCGGTACACGACGCGTCCACGCTTGATCACCGCGACCACCGGGTTCACCCCTAGCGCCAGCGCAAGGTCGCGGTAGTCGCCGGTTTCGAGCACGACCATGTCCGCCAGCTTTCCGCATTCGATCGAGCCGGCAGCCCAGCCGACTCCCAGCGCGTGCGCGGCGTTGACCGTCGCCGCAGCCAGGGCTTCCGCCGCAGTCAAGCCGAACATCCGGCACGCCATCGCCACCGCCTCCGGCATCGATAAGCTCGCGCAGCACGCCCGGTCAAAGCCCGTGGCGATGGCTACCGGAACGCCCGCTTCGATGAGCTCCCGACCGGCGGCGGAGGGCGGATCTCCGCGGAAAAAAGCTTCCACCGGCAGCAAGGTGGCGACGACACCGCAGCCCGCCAGCGCCAGCGCGTCCTCCGGGCGGCTCACGTCCACGCTGCGCGCTCCGAGGCGTAAAGCGAGCGCCGCGCTGCCCCCATGCAACCGCACGTCGAAACCCAAGGCAAGCGCTGATTCATAGAAACGCTCCACGTCCGCCTCGCTGAATGCAGCGGCGTTATCCAGGTCCACGAATCGCGCCAGCCTGCGGCGGTGGACCTTTGGAAGCAGCTCCCAGGCGAACCATTCCAAGTACTCGCTCAGCTTGCCGTTCCACACGGGCGGCACACAGCGCCCCGCCAGCAGGGTCGGGAGAATATCCAGCGGAACTCCCTTAAGCTCTTTCAACGCCCGCAGCGACTTCAACTCGCCCCGGGCATCGGCGCCGCAGCCGGTCTTGGCTTCGAGCGTGGTCGTCCCGTGCCGTACGGCGGTTTCCGCCAGCTTGCGGGCGCCATACGCCAGCCTGCCCCCCGGGGTCGCGCCTACCGCCTTGCCCTGCGGTCCACTCACCAGATGCGTGTGGCTATCGACAAAGCCGGGCATAACCATGCATCCGGCGGCGTCGAATTCTTCCACTCCTGTCCCCTTCGCCGCGGGCAAGTTCATTACCCGGCGTCCCGGACCCACTTCCGCTATAGTCTCGCCCTCGACGAGCACGGCGCCATCAGAAATGATGGCGAGGTCGCCCGCCTGCGCGCCCCGGCGCGGCGCGTTCGAGCCCCGAAGCGTCACGAGTTGCCGCGCCCCGCGGATCAACAAACGCGCGGGCGGACGAGGCTCTTGCGCCTTAGCGGAAAACAATGGCTGACGTGAGGCCAATTTCCGCGCCTTTCGATCCCGGATAAGGCTCGCCGCGCACCGCCAGGCGCACGGTGTGGCGCGTGTTCTTCAGTTTGAACGCGTGGAACACCGCCTCCCCGCCCTTGTTCTGATCCTCGTCCGGGTAGACGTCTATGGTCTTCACCAGTTTTCCGTCCAGATAGACGTCCGCCTTGCCGCCGGTAGCAAGGTAGGGACCCACCACGATGACGCCCGTGCCGGTGAATTCGAAAGTCGCCTCCGCGCCCTTCCGGCTAGCGATCATCGTGCCTTTTACGTCCTTCCACTCGCCCGTGAAGCGCCAACGGTTCTTGTCGCTTACGGCGACCCGCTCGACGGGCGACCCGTAGTCATCCCAAACTTCCAGCTTCGCAGGCTGCGGCTTCTGCGTCCGCACCCAAAGCGTGTCGCCTTCCCGGCGCCCGCCGGTCTTCAAAATCAGCGCGATAGCCCGCTTTTCCGTGCTTTCGCAAATGGTCTTGAAGGTGAAGTCCGTGTAGCTGAACTTCTTGTCAGCGATGGCGGGGATGCCGCTCTTCCAGATATCAGGGATCCCCTTGTAGCCGAGCATGACGCCCAGGATGCCCGCCGCCGACGAAGGATTGCAGTCCGAATCCTGCCCCGCGCGGGTCGAGATCTCGAGCGTCCGTTCCATGTCTCCGCCGCCGTACAATAAGCCAAGCGCCACATAGGCCCCGTTCAACTTCGCGTCGATGTTGTACGGTTGCATCGCGCCCGCCGGGCACGGCTCCCGGTTGTGCCATTTCTTCTCGATGAGACGCCACACCGCCTTCCAATCGTTGGGATGTTGCTTGTGCCAGGCAAGCACGTCCCGGATGAGCATGGCGTAGGGACTCTTGGGGGCCAGTACGGCGACGCCCGTCTCGACAACCTTGCGGGGATCCTTTTCGAAAAACGCCGCGGCGTACATCGCCGCCACGAACATCCCGCCATAAATTCCATCTCCGTAATTCATTACGCGCCCGGCGCGCCAGGCAATATCGTTCGATGACCGGTACAAACCCGGCGCCATCAAACCGATGAAATCCGCTTCGATCTGAAAGTCGATGTCATTGGCGTGGACGTTGTACTGCGGCGTACCCGATTTGGCGGCGGGCACGCCCCGCTTCAGCGCCCTACGCGCGGCGAGATTGGCGTGCCACAGCCTGTACTTGCTGTCGCGGAACATCGCGCCGAAGTCCTCGGTGGAAGCGTTAAGACCCTTGTCGTCCAGGACTTTGGCGAAAGTCATGTCCACATAGAGGTCGTCTTGATTTAAGGCGTTCGAGACGCGGTCCGGCTTCCAAGGCGGCAGCGGATCCTCGTTAATCTGCGCCCGGTAGCGGAACTCGGTAGGCGCGCCAAAACTGACGCCGATCATCTGACCAGCCCAACCGCCGGCGATCTTGTCCCGCAAAGTCTCGATGGTGATGCGTTGCATCTCAGCCGCCGCCAGCGTCTGAAAGCCCGCACTTAGAATGGAGGCGAAAATAAGCCAGCGCATCATGCCTCTCCGCTGAAGACATCAATGTATCATTTCAGCGGCCGGCAAACAGCGGGTCTCAGTTCTCTCCTCCCGCTTGTCACGGCGCGTTCTAGAGTATCCTTTGTTTGATAAGTCCAGCGCCATGCTACGCCTGATTCTTTGTCTCGCCGCGGTGGCGGCGGCTTTCGCTCAACCTTCTTCAGAGTTTTGGCCCGGCGCCCGCTATGACCCGGCCATCCCAACCTATGAGAAAGTGCTGGGATACAAGCCCGGCAGCGTCATTACTCCATGCTCCGGATTGCTCCAGTATGCGGAGGCGCTAGCCGCCGCGGCGCCCGCGCGCGCCAAGGTCGCCGAGTACGCCCGAAGCTGGCAAGGGCGCAGGTTGGTTTACATGGTCGTGGGAAGCGAGTCCAATATGCGCCGTCTGAAGGAAGTCCAAGCCGGCATGCGGAGGCTTGCCGACCCGCGCGCTACGCCCGAGGCGGAGGCGCAGAAGCTTATTGCTTCCCTGCCCGCGTTGGTGTGGATTGCGGCCGGCGTCCACGGCGACGAAATCTCGTCACCCGAAGCCGCCCTCTTCCTCGCTTACCACCTGCTCGCCTCGCGCGGCGACAAGATGGTCGAACAGATCCTCGCCAACACCCTGGTGTTCATTGTTCCGTCGCAAAACCCCGACGGGCGCGACCGCTTCGTCAATCACTACGTGCAGTCCCTCGGCATCGAGCCGGATCCCAACCCCATGGCGCTCGAGCATACGCAGCCCTTCCCCGGCGGGCGCTTCAACCATTACCACTTCGACATGAACCGCGATTGGATGGCGCTCACGCAGCCGGAAATCCGGGGGCAGGCCAAGGCGCTCTTGGAGTGGTTTCCGCTGGTCTATGTCGACCTGCACGAGATGGGAGCCGACACAACTTACTTTTTCGCGCCGGAAGCCAAGCCTTACAACCCCCATCTCACGGCGGAACAGAAGAGCTCGCTCGAATGGTTCGGCAAGAACAACGCCAAGTGGTTCGATCAGTTCGGCTTCAATTACTTCACCCGGGAAATCTACGACGCTTTCTACCCCGGCTATGGCGCAAGCTGGCCATCTTATTTCGGCGCCATCGCCATGACGTACGAGCAAGCCTCGGCGCGCGGTCTGGTCATGCGCCGCATCGACGAAACGCTACTCGAGTTTCGCGAAACGATTCGCCATCATTTCGTGGCCTCCCTCTCCACCTGCGAAACGGCAGCCGCCAGGCGCCGCGAGCTGCTTGAAAACTTCTACCGTTACCGCAAGAGCGCGATCGAGGAAGGCAAGTCGGAGCCGGTGAGAGAGTACGTCCTGCCCCGCCGCGGCGACACGGCGGTGGTGGACAAGCTGGCGGTGCTTCTGGCTGACCAGGGCGTCGAGGTGCGGCGCTCCAAATCCGGCTTTCAAGCCGCCGGCAAAGAGGTTCCTCCAGGCAGCTACGCCATTTCGCTGGCGCAGCCCTCGAAACGGCTGATTCGCACGCTGCTCGATCCCCATGTGCCGATGAGCGAGGAGTTCCTCAAAGAGCAGGAGCGCCGGCGCAAACGCAAACTGCCGGACGAAATTTACGACGTAACCGGCTGGTCGCTTCCCCTTCTTTACAACGTCGAACTCGTAGCCAGCGCCGAGCCGGTCACCGGCGATTTCGAGGTGGTCAAGCCGGGCTCGCCTTTGACGGGCTCGGTCGCGGGCGGGAAAGCCACGGTAGCGTATCTGGTTCCTTGGGGCGTGGCAGGCGCGCGTTTCCTTACCGCCGCGTTGCGCGCGGGCTTGAAAGTCCACACGGCGGATAAAGCCTTCACGCAGAACAAGCGCAAGTACCCGCGCGGCACGCTCATCGTCCGAGTCGCTGAGAACACAGCGGATCTCTCCGACAAAGTGTCGCGCATCGCGAAGGAAAGCGGCGCCGAGGTGGTGGCGGCGAACACCGGTTGGGTGGACGACGGCATCAATTTCGGCAGCCGGCATGTATTTCCAATGCGGCGTCCCACCGTCGCCATTGCTTGGGACCGCCCCGTGGCGCCGGGCTCTTCCGGCCACGCGCGGTTCGTATTGGAAAGGCAGTTCGGCTACCCTGCCACGGCAATTCGCATTCAGAATCTGCCCACCGCCGATCTGAGCCGTTTTCAAGTCATCATACTGCCCGACGGGCAAGCGGAGGGCTATTCGACCGCCATCGGCGCAAACGGGGCGCGCAAGCTCAAGGATTGGGTGGCGGCGGGCGGCACGCTGATCGGAATTGGGTCGGCGAATATTTACCTTGCGGACCCGAGGACGGGCCTGCTTTCCATCGCGCCCGAAAACGCGGTGAAAGACGCTCCGGCGGCGCCGGCGCGCAAGCCCGACGCCGCTCCGGCGGCGCCGTCCGCTCAACCGCCGGCAGCGGCGGCAGCGGCTCCTTCGCCAGCCGATATTCGCGTGGCGGGCAGGATTCTGGCCAAGCCGGAGGACTACCTCAAAGCCATCGAGGCCGAACGGGAGCCTCCGGACGCGGCGCCCGGGGTTCTTCTGCGCGCGCGCACCGATCCCGAACACTGGATCACCGCCGGCGCTCCCGAAACCGTGATCGCCATGGTGAGCGGCCGCAATATCTTCACTCCCATCAAGCTCGACAAGGGCGTGAACGCCGCGTATTTTCTCGGCCCCGGAGAGCTTTTAGCCAGCGGGTATCTTTGGGAGGAGAACCGCAAGCAGCTTGCCTACAAGCCGTTGGTGGCAGTGCAGCGCGAGGGGCGCGGAGCTGTAGTGGCCTTTACCGCCGACCCCAATTTTCGCGCCTACCTTGACAGCATGAACCTGCTGTTTTTGAACGCAGTCTTCCGCGGCCCCGCGGTGCTGCGGCCGCCCGCGGGCGAGGAGTAGGGCAGCCTACAGCAGGTGGCCCAGCTTTTCACGCTTGGTCCGCAGGTAGTCTTCCGCCGTCTCCGCCGGCTCCACGACGAGGGGCACGCGCTCCACCACGCGCACGCCGGCTTGCTCTAACGCGCTGAATTTGTCCGGGTTGTTCGACATCAGGCGGACCTCGGAAACGCCGAAGTAGCGGAGAATGGCGGCGGGGAGTTCGTAGTTGCGCAAATCGGCTTCGAAGCCCAACTGCTCGTTGGCTTCCACCGTGTCCGCGCCCTGGTCCTGAAGTTCATAGGCGCGCAGCTTGTTGAGCAGCCCGATGCCGCGCCCCTCCTTGTGCTCGTAAATCAGAAGCCCCCGCCCCTCTTCGGCGATGGCTTCAAGCGCGGATTCGAGCTGCTGCCGGCAATCGCAGCGCAGGCTGTGGAACACGTCTCCGGTGAGACACTGCGAGTGGATGCGCACGAGCGGCGGCGGACCGCTCAGGTCGCCCATCTTGAGCACCACCGCCTCGTCCCGGTTGCGAAGGCGCCGGCCTTCGAAACCGAAAATGCGGAACTGCCCAAAACGGCTCGGGAAACTGGCTTCAGCTACCTTGCGGAGCTGAAAATCGGAGGTGGACACTTCCCTTTCATTATAATGATCGCAAGGCCCGCATGGTCGAACAGCTCCTGGTTCCTTTGCTCGTAAGACTGGCTGTGGCCGCTTCCCTGGCCAGCATCCTGGTCCGCTCGGCGAAAATCAAACGGATGCTGATGCGTGAAGAACGGACGCTGGTGCAGCGCCTGCAACTGGCGCTCGGCGTTTCGGTGATCTTTGGCGCGGGTGTGGCGGTCCGCGTGACGACGGGCAACAGCTATCAGGCGGTGGACCTCGGTTTCGAAGGCAGCCTGCTTGCCGGCATCCTTGCCGGCTATGTGACTGGACTGACTTCGGGCGTGCTGATTTCCGTCCCCGCCATGCTGCACGGGGAATTCGCCAGCATGCCGCTGTTCGCCGGCGTGGGCGTGTTAGGAGGGTTGCTGCGCGATCTAGCCCCTTCGACCGACGACATCTGGAGTTTTTCCCCCCTTGTCGAAATCTCGCCGCGCCGCCTGTTCTGGCGCAACGACCGGCAGTTGAGGGCGCTCTACCACTGGGCGTTTCTTGGTGCTGTCGTGCTCGCCGAGGCGCTGCGCTGGGTGGGCGCCCGCCTGTTCGAGCCGCGCTACCTGTTCACGCTTCACCACGCCAACCCTCAAGGCGATCCGCCGTGGACTCTCGCCGTGTTCGCCGGGACGCTGTTCGCCATCACCATCCCGCTCAAGATTTGGAACAGCACCCGCAACGAGATCAAACTGGAGAGCCAGCATCGCCTTCTGGTGGAAGCGCGGCTTGAAGCGCTGCGCAGCCAGATCAATCCGCACTTTCTGTTCAATACGCTCAACTCCGTGGCGTCGCTGATCCGGACCAATCCCGAACAGGCGCGCGCCATGGTCTACCGCTTATCGAGCATTCTGCGGCGGCTGCTGCGGCGGCACGAGAATCTGAACCCTCTGCGGGAGGAGCTGTCGTTCATTGAGGACTACCTGGCCATCGAGATGGTCCGTTTCGGACCAAAACTGCGCTTTGAAAAGGACATCGCCCCGGAGACGTTGGGATGGATGGTTCCGAGCATGCTGCTGCAACCGCTGGTCGAAAACAGCATCCGCCACGGGCTCAGCCCGAAGGTGGACGGCGGAGTGATCCGGCTGCGCAGTTCCGTCGCCGGAGGGCGCCTGCGCCTGGTGGTGGAGGACGACGGAGTGGGCATCACGGAACCGAAGCTCGCCACGCTGCTCGAAGAGGGCATCGGGGTGAGCAACGTCGATCAAAGGCTCAAACTGTTCTTCGGCAACCGGTACCGGCTGTGGATCGAGAGCCGCCCGGGCGAAGGCACCCGCACGGAAATTGAAATTCCGGAGTTGCGAACCGAGCCGGGCCATGTATCCTAGATAGGAAGCGCTTGGCTGAACTATGGACCTGATTGCTCTTGCACTGCGAGCCGACCGGCTGCCTCAAACGATTGCGGGACGCACCCGGAGGGCTTACGACCGCATGGCGTTTTTTTACCCGGCTTCGACTTTTCTTTTCCATTCCAAAGCCCACCGTTATGCACTGGACGTTTCCGGCATCCGGGATGGCATGCGCGTGCTCGAGGTGGCGACGGGCTCGGGCGAGATGTTCCGCCGGCTGGTGGCGGTGAACCGCTCGGGGGCGACCATCGGATTGGACCTTTCTCCGAACATGGCTGCCCGGACGCAGCGCCACGCGCGCTCCAAGTTTCCGGGTTCCAACGCACATTGCCAAGCCGTGGACGCCCGCCACATCCCCTTCCGTGACGAGACGTTCGACGCCGTGGTCTGTTGCTACCTGCTCGAGCTCCTGGGCAGCGATGACATTCTGCTGACGTTGCGCGAAATCCGGCGCGTCCTGCGCCCCAACGCCAATTTCACTCTGGTCTGCATCGGCGAGGACGTGGGGCTGTTCAATCGCATTTACCATGTATGCGGCAGCCTCGCGCCCGCATTTTGGGGCAGGCAGGTGGCGCATTGCGTGCCGGAGCTGATCGAAACCGCAGGCTTCAGAGTGGTTCACGAACGCGCCATGCGGCAAGGGCTTTATCCCTCGCGCGTCCTTGTCGCCCGCAAAGCGGTAGAATGACGATGCTCGTTCATGCGCTTTAAAGTCCTATTGACCCTTGCATTCTGCCTACCGGCGGGCGCGGCTGAGATTGCGCTGTACGTCGCGCCGGGCGGCAGCGACCAGAATTCGGGAACGTCTCCCGCCCGTCCCTTCGCCACGCTGGAACGGGCGCGGGATGAGGTTCGCCGCCTCAAACCGCAGGGCGCAGTGACCGTCTACCTCAGAGCCGGAATTCATTACCTCTCCCGCCCGCTGATTTTGACGCCTGAAGATTCCGGCAATGCGGGGGCGCCCGTCACTTACGCCGCTTATCCGGGCGAACGCCCGGTGATTAGCGGCGGGCGCGTCATCCGCGGATGGACGCGCGGCGCCAACGGCGTCTGGACCACAACAATCCCCGAAGTGCGGAGAGGGCGCTGGTATTTCAACCAGCTTTATGTGGGCGGGAAGCTCCGCCGCCGCGCCCGGATCCCCAATGAGGGATTCCTCCGCGTCGCCGGGATGCCCGAAGGCACGCCGAAAACGGTGAACTACCACAAGGACTGTCAAACGTTCGAGTTCAAGCCCGGCGATTTGCGCCCCGACTGGCGCAATCTCGAAGACGTGGAGGTGATCGTTTATCACTTCTGGACAGACTCGCACCTGCCGATTCAAAGCATCGATACGCAGAAAAACCTTGTCACCTTCAAGCACAAAGCGGGCAAGGTGTTCACGGACGATTTCACGGAAGACGGCGCGCGCTATATCGTCGAAAACGTCTATGAAGGGTTGGATGCGCCCGGCGAGTGGTACCTGGACCGGAAGACGGGCGTCGTCTCCTACATCCCCATGGCGGGCGAGGACATGCAAACCGCTCAGGTGATCGCACCTTACGCTCCGGCGCTAGTGCGCGTCGAAGGCGATCCCGTGAACGGGAGGTTCGTCGAGCACGTGCGCTTCCGGGGATTGACTTTCGAGCACACCAACTTCCAGTTGCCGCCCGGAAATTCCAACGACCGGCAAGGCTCGGCGAGTGTTCCGGCGGCGATCGAGGCGCGGGGCATGCGGCATTGCGAATTCGACCGCTGCGCGGTGCGGAACACCGGGACGTTCGCTTTCGAACTGAAGCAGGGTTGCCGCTATAACCGCTTCACCGCGAATGAACTCGCCTATCTCGCGGCGGGAGGCTTCCGCATCGATGGGGGAACCGAGCGGGACCATCCCCTCACACGCTCAGGGCGCAACGTCATCGCCGACAACCACCTGCATCACTACGGCGAAGTTTACCCTTCGGCGGTGGGCATCCTGCTCATGAACACCGACGGCAATCAGATCCTGCACAACCACATCCACCACGGATGGTACTCGGCTGTCTCCCTCGGGTGGAAGTGGGGTTACTGGCGCAGCGTCAGCCGGGACAATCTCGTCGAGTTCAACCACATCCACGACATCGGACAAGGGCTGCTGTCCGACATGGGCGGGATCTATACGCTCGGAGTCTCGCCGGGCACGGTGTTGCGGCATAACAAGATTCACAACGTGGACGCCAATCACTACGGCGGCTGGGGCATCTATTTCGATGAAGGATCGACGCACATTCTGGCGGAGCGGAACCTCGTGTACGACACGAAGTATTGCGGCTTCAACATTCACTACGCCAAGGAGTGCACGGTGCGCAACAACATCTTCGCTTTCGGGCGGATTGACCAACTCAGCATGGGGCGGGTGGAGCCGCACGTCAGCGTGTACTTCGAAAACAATATCGTTTATTGGAAAGAAGGCGTATTGATGCGGCAGGACAAGCCGGATAAGCCGTACCAAATGTGGATCAGCCCGAAGGCGAAGCAGGGAGCCGTGGAGTTCACGAGCACGGTGGACTCGGATTGGAACATTTTCTTTAACCCCACCTACGGACCCGAGGCGGCGAGGATCGGCAAGTCGAACTTCGTGGAGTGGCGCAAGCGCGGCAAGGACCGGCATTCGCTGTGGACCGATCCGTTATTTGTCAACGCTGAGGCGCGCGATTTTCGCCTGCGTCCCGAATCGCCCGCTTTCAGGCTGGGGTTCGAGGAGTTCGACTTGAGCCGGGTGGGTCCGCGCACTCCGGCAGGACCCGGCAACTAAGCCGGGGGGAATTCTTGATACATTGGTGAGCCAAGGAGTTGGATCCATGCAATCGAACCGTAGGACTTTTCTGATCTCCGCCGCGGCGGCGTCGGCGCCATTGTTCGTTCCGCGTTCCGCTTGGGGCGCCAATGACCGCATCGTTTACGGCGTTATCGCCACGGGCGGTCGCGGGCGCTATCTGAATGACAAGTTTCAAAAGATGGACTGCCGGTGCGCCGCCGTGTGCGACGTTTATGAACCGAACCTGGAACTGGCGTTGAAACAATCGCCCAACGCCAAGCCGTACCGGAATTATCACGACTTACTCAAGCGCAAAGACATTGACGCGGTGATTCTCGCCGGACCGGATCATCATCACTGCCCGATGCTGCTGGCGTCGTTGGAAGCGGAGAAAGATGTGTATGCCGAAAAGCCACTGGCAAGGACGCTCGAAGAAGGGGCGAAGATGGTGGCTGCGACGCGCAAGTCGAAGCAGATCGTGCAAATCGGCATGCAGCGGCGGAGCGCCGAGTCGATCATCAAAGCTAAGAAACTGGTGGATGAGGGCATCCTCGGTCGGATTACGCTAGTGAAGCCGCAGTGGCATTGGAACACTTCGCGCCCGTTGAACAACTCTCCGCTGCCGGGCAAAATCGACTGGGACGCTTTCCTGGGCAGCGCCCCCAAGCGCCCATTCGAACCGATGCGCGTGCGTTATTGGCGTTACTTTTTTGACTACGCCGGCGGCAACATGACCGACCAAGGCACGCATCTGATGGACGTGGTCCAATGGTTCACCAACTCGAAGCCGCCCAAGACGGCGGTTTGCCAGGGATACGTGGCGAAGGCGGAAGGCGCGGAGCATCCGGAGGTTTTCTCCGCTGTATTTGAGATGGAAGGATTCCTGGTCACCTGGACGCTCGACTACTGCAACTCGTATCAGAACGGCTGGTCCATCACGTTCATGGGCGACAAAGGAACGATGATCATGGACGACGCCGGGTTCAAGGTATATGCGGAGCCGTGGCGTCCGAACAGCCAGCCGGTGATTGAAGAGAAGGCCCCTGTGCCGGTGGAGTCGCACATCCAGAATTTCCTGGATTGCATCAAGACGCGCAAGCAGCCCAACTGCACGGTGGAGATTGCGCAGCGCGCCGTCGCCGGACCGCACCTCGCAAACATCGCCATGTTCGGCAACCGCAAAGCCCGGCTCGGCGACGATCTGGTCACGGTCACCTGATTTCGAGGACAGGCGGCGGTTTCGCCATTTTCCGGCGCACACGCAAGAATTGCGTTGCCGGTCCCCAAAGCTACAGCTTCAGGAAGATCCTGCGGCGGTAGAGCCAGTAGCAGAGGCCCCACATCGCCACGAGGACACAGCAAGATTGGGCTACGGGAGCGAAGTCGCCCAGCCATTCGAACTTGAGAGTGAATACGCCGATCGCCCGGTTTAGCCAGCCGCGGAGCACCATATCCACCGAGTAAATGAAAATCGAGTTCGCCCCGACAACCACCAGCGGGAAGGTCCACTTGCGCCACCCCACAACCTCGATCGTCCAATAGAAAGCCAGAAGCATCAGCAACACCCATCCGGCGCTGTACAGCGTGAAAGAAACCGTGCAGATGCGCTTGATGATCGGGTTCCAGGGATGAATGGCCAACCCGGCGCCCAGACAACCTAGAGCCCACAATCCCAGGATTTTCATTTTTTCGCGGTGCGTCCGGCTCGACCGCACAAGCAGCCCGGTCCACACGCCGAACAGCGTCGTCACCGTGCTCGTCACGAAATTCAGCGTCGCCCAATGCCCCGGATTCACGGCGCCGAAAACAAACTTGTCGATTATGGCGCCGATGTTCGTCGTCTTGGACATGAATGGACCCTCCGTTCCAGGGAAGGCGACGAAAAGCGCCCAGTGCCCCGCCAGGAGCAGTCCAGCCACCGCCGCCTGCCAGCGAAACTTCAGTTGCATGATCAAGTAACAGAGGAAATAGGTGATGCCGATTTGCGCGAGGACGTTGATGAGCTGGAAGTGCATCCTGCCCTTAGATATGGACATCAGGACCTGGCTCATCAGAATGAGCCGCAAACTTCGGGCGGCGACATGCCGGAACAACTGACTCTTGGTGGCGCCCTCCTCCATGCGGCGCGCAAAGGCGAATGGCATCGCCACGCCCACCATAAACATGAACGCCGGCTGGATGAGATCCCAAAATGTGATCCACTCCCAGGGCATGTGCTCGAACTGCTCCGCGAGCGGGCGGAACTCGGGTCTGCGCTGCGCCAGCGCGGCGAAGCCAAACCCGCCCGAAACCAGAATCAGCATGATGAAGCCGCGATAGGCGTCGAGAGCTAAATAACGCTGCGGAAGCGGCGCCGGCGAAGATCCTTTCGCGCCCGCCGCCGCGGTCCCTGAAACCTGAGCTGAAGACATTGAGGGGTATTCTACCAAGCGGGAAAGGGCAGTGACGACAAAAGGGAAACCGGATCAGGTTTGGCGTCCCCAGGGGGATTCGAACCCCCGTTACCGCCGTGAAAGGGCGATGTCCTAGGCCGGGCTAGACGATGGGGACGCAGAAGTACTGCGTGCTTACTCCTTTCAATTTAGCGAGACGAGCGCCTCTCCGTCAACTCGAACAGAATGCCACAATGAAAGGGAGACGGATGGAGGAGACGGCGGTGCGCGGCGCTGTGGAAATGGAGCGGCGTTACAAGCTGTTGGCGGAGATTTGCCGCGCCGCGAATGCCGCCCCGGATCCGGACTCCATTCTGCGAGTGGCGCTCGAGAAACTGCGGCCCGTGGCGGCGGTGGATGAACTCGTTCGCGTGAGCGGCGGGGCAATCACCGGGAACATTGAGAACGAATCAGTCTCGCCGGCCGACGAATCATTGCTTGCCGCCGGGATAAGGAGCTCTGTCCGTTTCCCGATCACCGCGATGGGCCGGCGCATGGGCGCGATTGTCTTCGGCAGGAGGCAGGCCGTCCCCTTTTCGCCGGATGAGGCCGAATTCCTCCGGGATGTCGCCGCGGCTTTGGGACCGGCATTAGCCAGCCACGACATCCAGGCCGAACTCCAAGACTTGCGCGAGCGGTTCCGAACCGAGAGCCTGCTGCTCAAGGCTGAAATCGACCGCAGCGCCATGTTCGAAGAGATTGTCGGCTCGGGTCCGGGCATCCGGCGGGTGCTCGAGGCGATCGAAAAAGTGGCGCCCACCGATTCCACCGTGCTCATCACCGGAGAGACAGGCACTGGCAAGGAACTCATCGCCCGGGCCATACACAAACGCTCCCGGCGCGCGTCCCGGGTGATGGTCACCGCGCACTGCGCCGCGCTTCCGGAAACGCTCATCGCCTCGGAACTGTTCGGGCATGAAAAAGGCGCTTTCACCGGCGCCTTTGAGCGGCACATCGGGCGGTTTGAAGCGGCCAACGGAGGCACCATTTTCCTCGACGAAATCGGCGAGCTTTCCGCCGACACCCAGGTAGCGCTCCTGCGCGTCCTGCAAGACGGGGAATTCCAGCGCGTAGGCGGCTCGCAGACCTTGCGGACCGACGTGCGCGTGATTGCCGCCACAAACCGCGATCTCCCCGCCGCCATCGCCGAGGGACGTTTCCGCAGCGACCTGTACTACCGCTTGAACGTTTTTCCGATACAGGTTCCTCCGCTGCGCGAACGCCGCGAGGATATCCCCCTGCTCGTCGACTACTTCGTCGCCCGGTACTCGGCGCGCGCCGGCAAGAGGATTCGCGGCATTGAGAAGAGGACCGCCGCTCTGCTGTCGTCTTACGACTGGCCGGGCAACGTGCGCGAACTGCAAAACGTGGTCGAGCGGGCGGTCATCCTGTCAGATGACGGCATTCTGCGCGTGGACCCGGCGGCGCTGGGTGCGCGTCCGGCGCCCGTACGCGCCCGCAAGCCGGCGTTGAACCCCTTCCGCGAGAAAGAACGGGAGCTTATCGAAGAAGCCTTGGCGAAAACCAACGGCCGGGTGGCCGGACCATCGGGCGCGGCGGCGGCGCTTGGCATTCCCGCATCGACCCTTGAGTCGAAGATCAAACGCTTAAAAATCAACAAGTTCCGCTTCTATCCGCAACCGTAATTCGCGAATTCGCGAAATTTCGTGTCACACGGCACACTGCACCGCCCGCAAGTAGCTGATTTTTATACCCGGTAATCTTGGAATCCGGCGTGCGATGGAGATAAACGGCGTTCATGCTCCGAATAGACAAGGTCGCCGAGAACCCGCGTTCCGTTACGTTTGCGGTGGCGGGGGACATAGACCGCGAGCACCTTCCGGCGCTGAAGAAAGTCGTCGAGGAGGCGGGAAAGGCGAGCCGCCGGGTCATACTCGATCTGCATGAGGTGACTCTGGTGGACCGTGAATCCTTGCGCTTTCTGGCGGCAGCCTGCGAAGAGGGTCTGCGTCTCAGCCGTTGTCCGGCTTATTTACGGAAGTGGGTGACCCAAGAGCGCTGCGCCGAAATCCAGAGGAAGAGAAAGAAGAAAGAACCATGACCAACAGCTCGTTTCAGATGCAGGATGGACCACTGACGACGACGGCGGAGGCGCGCCATGTGCTGGAAGACACCCTCAGCCGGCCCTTTGTCCGGCGCGGCTTGGGCTGGTTAAGCGCTCCGCGCCCGGGCAAGCCTACATGGTTCGAACTGATTTGTTCCCACTTTGACAGGCGGGACGCCGGTTGGTGGGAGCGGGCGAAGTGGGCGGTTCCTTCATGGCTGGTTAGCGCGGGGCTGAAGCGGGCACGGCTGGACAAGGAGCTGATGAAGAAGAAGCTCTTCCATCACCGTCCCACGGTGCGGGCTTTGAGCCTTACGGCGCGAAGCATATCCAAGTACGGCTTGACGGCGCCGCAGCGTTTTGCCGCCCCCTTATTCCTGGTGTGGAACATCACCCGGGCTTGCAACTTGCGCTGCCAGCATTGCTATGAGAACGCCACACCGAAGCCGGAGCCGGACGAGCTGACGCTCGACCAAAAACTGCGCGTGGTGGATGAGCTGGCGGACGAAGGAGTGCCTTTCCTGGCGATCGCGGGAGGCGAGCCGCTGGTTTGCCCGGACCTTTGGGCGGTGCTGCGCCGGGCGTCCGAACGCGGCATCCACCTCACGGTGGCCACAAACGGAACGATGCTCACGCCGCGCAACATGGAGCGGCTGATCGAAGCGGGCGTGAAGTATGTTGAGGTGAGCATCGATAGCCTTGATCCGGAAGAGCACGACGAATTCCGGGGGCATCCCGGGGCTTGGCGAAAGTCTATCGAAGGGATCAAGAACTCGGTGGCGGCGGGCATGCGGACCGGATTCGCCATGTGTTTCACGCGAAAGACGGTCGACCGCGCCGACGAAGCGGTGCAGATGGCGATTGATCTGGGCTGCCAGACGTTTTCCCATTTCAACTTCATCCCGGTGGGGCGCGGGCGCGAGGTGATGGACTATGACCTCACGCCGGCGCAGCGCGAGAAGTTGCTGAAAGTCCTGTTCCGCCGGCTGCAAGAGGGGAAGATCAACGTGATCTCCACGGCGCCTCAGTTTGCGCGGACCTGCGTCATGCATGGAACCGCGGAGAGCCTGTACGCCACCGGGCACGCGGGCAGCGGTCAAGGAACCAAGACGATGGTGCTCTCGCGGTACGTGGGCGGATGCGGCGCCGGACGGTGCTACTGCTCGATTCAGCCAAACGGCGACGTGACGCCTTGCGTCTACATACCCGGAGTAACTCTGGGCAACCTCAAAACGCAGCGGTTCGGCGAAATCTGGGACAACGAGCTGTTCGCTAGACTCTCTACCCGCGCCGGGCAGGGCGGACATTGCGGAGTGTGCGGCTATCAGGCGTACTGTGGCGGGTGCCGCGCCCGTGCGCTCGCCTACACTGGCGACATCCGCAATGGGGATCCCGGTTGCGGATTCAATGAGGACTTGTGGCGAAAGATCGAGCGCGAGAAGGAACGGGAGGGTTTAGTGCAGATCGGAGCGTCTTTCGCCGCCGCAGCCCAGCAGCGCGCGGGAACCGCAGCTTTGTAATACCGGCCCGAAACAAGCCTGCGTCCGCTCGCACAACCGAGTAAGATGCAACTGATGAACGGACGCAGGACTTTCTTGAAAACCGTCGCCCTGGCGGGCGGAGCCGCGCCGGCGGCGCAGGAGCAGACAGCCGCGAAAAGCGGGGCAGCGGGCGCCGCCCCGCCTGCGGCGCCGGGGATCGGCTACCCGAGAACTTTCAGCGGCAGGCGGCTGGCGATGATCGCCTTTCCCCTTGGCGGCGTTGGCGCGGGGTGCATTAGCCTGGGCGGGCGCGGGCAGTTGCGCGACTGGGAGATCTTCAACAAGCCCGACAAAGGGCGCGCTCCGGCTTACTCGTTTCCCGCCATTTGGGTTCAGAGCGGACGGCGGGCGCCTGTAGCGCGCGTTTTGGAAGCGCGCTTGAACCCGCCTTTCCAAGGCGCGAGCGGTCTCAGGCCGGATACGGTGGCGGGCTTGCCGCGCTTGGAGGGCGCCACGTTCACCGGCGAGTTCCCGCTCGCGAGGATCGACTTCCGGGATTCCAAGCTGCCGGTGCGGGTGTGGCTGGAAGCTTTTTCGCCTTTCATTCCCCACGAAGAAGATGACTCCGGATTGCCCGTGGCGATTCTGCGCTATCACGTCCGCAACCCTGGAGCGGAGAGGGTGAAAGTCTCGATTGCCTTCTCGTTGGACAACCCGGTGGGACCTCCGGGGAGCCTGCGGCAGATGGCGTCCGTGCGCGTCAACGAATACCGCCGCGGAGAAGGGCTCGAGGGCTTGTTCATGACCAATCCGTCGCTCGCGGCAAGCGATCCGGGCAATGGTTCGTTCGCCTTAGCTGTGCGGGGGGCGGGCGACGACGCCGTGACCTATTTGCGCGGCTGGGAGCGGGCTCGGTGGTGGACTAGCCCGCTGCTTTTTTGGGACGACTTCACAGCCGACGGAGCGCTTGGTCCGGAGGCGGAACAACGCAACAATGTCGGCTCGCTGTGCCTTTCGCGAAGCATTCCGGCGGGCGGCGAAGCCGTCTATGAATTCCTGCTGGCGTGGCATTTCCCCAACCGGACGCCGCGCGTATGCGGCTGGAGCGCGCCCAAAGGCGACGAAGACACGATCATCGGGAACTGGTACGCCAAGCGCTTCGGCAACGCATGGGCGGCGGCTGAATATGCCTCGGCGAACCTGGAGCGGCTGGAAAAGAAGACGAGATTGTTCGCGCAATCCATCCGCAATTCGACTTTGCCGGGCGCGGTCAAAGACGCAGCCACGGCGAATTTGTCCACGCTGGTGTCACCTACCTGTTTTCGCACCGCGGACGGCAAGTTCCGGGGCTTCGAGGGGGTGAACGATAATTTGGGCTGCTGCTTCGGCAACTGCACGCACGTGTGGAACTATGAGTGCGCGACGCAGCATCTGTTCCCCGCGCTGGCGAAAAGCATGCGCGAGCCCGCCTTTGAGCTTGCCGGAAAAATGGGCGGGCGCATGCCCATCCGCCTGCAATTGCCGGAAGGCAAGCAGACCACCGGCTTCGCCGCCGCCGACGGCACGATGGGGCAAATCATGAAAGCCTATCTGGACTGGCAGCTTTCGGGCGACGGCGAGTGGCTGCGCCGCCTGTGGCCAAAGATCAAGAAGGCGATGGAGTTTTGTTGGATTCCCGGCGGCTGGGACGCGGACAAAGATGGCGTCATGGAGGGCGCGCAGCACAATACCTACGACGTTGAGTTTTATGGTCCGAACCCGATGTGCGGAATTTACTATTTGGGCGGGCTGCGGGCGTGCGAAGAGATGGCGCGCGCGGTGGGCGATCCGGCGGCGGAGGAATATCGCGCTCTGTTCGAGCGGGGATCGAAGTGGATCGACGCCAACTTATTCAATGGCGAGTACTACATTCAGAAAATCGTCCCCACGGCGAAAGAGCGCATCGCGGAGGGCTTGCGGAGCGCCATGGGCGCCGATGTCCCGGAGCAACCCGACTTTCAAATGGGCGAGGGCTGCCTGAGCGACCAGCTCGTCGGGCAGTACGTCGCCGATTACGCCGGGTTGGGGAACTTGGTGGATCCCGCCCGCATCCGCAAGACTCTGGAATCGATTCACAAGTACAACTACAAGCGGAGCCTGGCGGAGCACGAATCCGTGCAGCGGGTCTACGCGCTCCAAGACGAGCCGGGCTTGGTGATTTGCAGCTTTCCGAAGGGCAAGCGCCCGCGATCGCCGTTCCCGTATTACGCCGAAATCTGGGCGAGCTACGAATATCTGGCGGCGGCGCAAATGATCCGCGCGGGCATGATACGGCAAGCGCTGGAGTACGTGGAAGGCGCCCGGCGGCGGTTCGACGGGGAGCGGCGCAATCCGTGGGACGAACCGGAGTGCGGGCACCACTATGCGCGCAACATGGCGGCGTGGTCCGTGGTGCTGGCGCTTAGCGGATTCCGGTATCACGGAGCACGCAAACAGGTAGTGGCGGCGCCCCCGGCGCCGGGTGAGAAGTTCCGCTGCTTCTGGTCTACGGCTACGGCGTGGGGCGTATTCGAGCTTGCCGGCGGGCGCTTGACGCTTACCGTTCAGCACGGCAAATTGCAGGCGGCGAGCGCGGAGTTCCCCGCCGCCGGCGGAGGCGCAAGCGCGGCGCGCTTGGGGAACACTGCGCTGCCGCACCAAGTGAAGCGCGCGGGCGGGCGAGCCACTTTTATTTTCCCCGAGCCTTTAGAGCTAGGCGAGGGAGCGCAGTTGGTTCTGACGGCTTAAGCGAATATGAAGCGAATTGCGGCGGTTTTATTCTTGTGCGCCCTGGCGGCGCCGGCGCAGTACGTGCGGGTCAGCCCGCGGGACGCGCGCTATCTGGAATTGTCGGACGGCAAGCCATACATTCCGATCGGGTTGAACATGATCGCGCCGCCGGGCGGGGCGGGCGCGAAAGAGGACGAGGCCTTCGCTGTCTTCGAATCCTGGCTCAGGAATCTTGCGGCGAATGGCGGGAACTACATCCGCGTGTGGCTCAGCAACCCGTTCTGGGAAGTGGAGCACCGCAAGAGCGGCGAGTACGACCCCGACCGGGCGCGGCGCATCGACCGGATGCTCGAGCTGTGCCGCCGCTTGGGCATCCGCGTCAAGATGACCATGGAGCATTTCCGGAGTCTCACCGAGCCCACCAAACAGACCTGGGCGGCGCGGCCGCTGCACCACGTGAGCCAGGGAGGACCGGCGCAATCCATCGCCGATTTCTTCGACGGAGAGGCTTCGCGTGAGCAATTCCGGCGCAAAATACGCTGGTTCGCCGCGCGTTACGGGGACCGGGAAGAGATCTACGGCTGGGAGCTGTGGAACGAGATTAACGCCGTGCGGGGCGGAGACTACATGGCTTGGACCGAGGTCATGCTGCAGGAACTGCGGCGGGCATTCCCTAAGAATCTGGTGATGCAGAGCCTCGGGAGCTTCGATAACGCGCGGGTGCGGGACGTTTACCGGAGACACAGCCTCATGCCAGGAAACGACCTGGCGCAGGTGCACCGCTACTTGGACCTTGGCGCGTCGCTTGAGGTCTGCCACGGACCGGTCGACCTCTTAGCCGCCGACGCCGTACGCGAACTCGCCGGCTACAAGCCGGGCAAGCCCATCCTGCTCGCGGAGTCAGGCGCCGTCGAACCGAAGCATACCGGACCTTTTAAGCTTTACGCCGCGGACCGGGCGGGGATCATCTTGCACGATGTCCTGTTCGCGCCATTCTTTGCCGGTTCGGCAGGTTCCGGGCAGATCTGGCATTGGGACTCTTACGTGGCGAAGAACAACCTGTGGAAGCAGTTTGCCGGTTTCACGGAGGCGGTGAAGGGGCTGGATCCACCGTCCGAGAAATTCGAGCCATCGGTGGAGGAACAAGGTCGGCTGCGCGTTTATAAGCTCAAGGGACGCAAGACGACGCTCATGTGGTGCCGCGACACGGAGAATACGTGGCGTTCGGAGCTGGAACAAGGGAAGGCGCCCGAAACGCTGCGTGGGATCTCCTTGAAAGTTGAAGCCGCCCGGAGCGCACGTGTGCTCGATCCTTGGACGGGAAAGTGGACGGACGCGAGAGTCCGGCAGGGGCGAATCACGCTGCCGGATTTTTCACGGTCGATCGTGGTTCGCCACTGAGCCTCACGGCGCGAGCAGCAGCTTGCCCGTGGTCTTGCGGGACGCGAGGTCGATGTGCGCTTGTGCGGCTTCCGCCAAAGGATAGACGCGTTCGATGCGGACCTTCAGCTTGCCCCCGGCAGCCCAATTCAAAATGTCGCCCGCCCGCCACAGGAGCTCATCGCGCGTGGCGGTGTAAGCGGCTAGCGTCGGACGCGTCAGGAAAAGAGAACCCTTCTGCGAAAGCAGAAGCGGTTCCACCGGGGGTACGGGACCGCTAGCGTTACCGAAGGTCACCATCATGCCGCGGGGGCGGAGGCAGTTGATGCTCTGCATGAATGTCGCGGCGCCGACCGAGTCGTAAACCACATCCACGCCCCGCCCGCCGGTGATGCGTTTGAGTTCGGTCTCGAAGTCCTGCCCGGTGTAATTGATGACTTCATCCGCGCCCGCTTCCGCGGCGATGGCGACCTTTTGAGCGCTGCCGACCGTGCCGATGACCCGCGCCCCGCGCAGCTTGGCCAACTGCACAATCATCAACCCCGCGCCGCCCGCCGCCGCGTGCACCAGGCACGTCTCGCCGGGCTGCAACGGCCAAGTGGAATGGGTGAGGTAGTGAGCAGTCATGCCTTGGAGCATCACGGCGGCGGCGGTGGAAAAATCGATGGCCTCGGGCAGCTTCACGAGTTGCCACGCGGGCACGCAGTGATACTCGGCATAGGAACCGCGCGGCATGGCGTAAGCCACGCGATCTCCGGGCGCCACTTCCGTTACGCCCTCGCCCACGGCTTCCACCACGCCGGCGCCTTCCATGCCCAAGGCGATGGGCGGTTCCGCTTTATAGAGACCGGTGCGGAAATAGATATCAATGAAGTTGACTCCGATCGAATGCAGTTTGACGAGCGCTTGTCCGGCGCCGGGCTGCGGCACAGGGACCTCGCACAGTTGCAGCTTTTCCGGACCGCCGGTTTCATAAACGAGGATGGCTTTCATGCGGGAACCTTCTTTCGTTTCAAGTGAACCCAAGCCGCATAGAGCAGCAGGTACGAGAGCGTGAGCGGAAACACCAGGATGCGCAGCGGCGTCAGCAGAGCATTCATGCCGGTGAGCCCGGCGCGGAAAGCCACGAAGTGGACCATAATGCGCCACTGCGAGTAGTCGAACCAGAACCAATCGCCGTTTTCGTTGAGGATGAACAGTTTGGCGGGCACTTGGAACGCCAGAGCCCACTTCCACTTGGTCATGATCGGCTCAGCGGTGCAGAGGATGCCGATGACGTCGTAGCCGTTATCCCGCAATTCGCGGTAAAGGCGGGCGCGCGCGGCGCGGTCGGGGTAATCTGAAACGCGGTAGATCTTCGCGCGATCAGCCTGAAAGCCCGCCGGCTCGCCGGCGTAGCAGGTGACGACGTCGACCGTGAGAGGGTCGCCAAACAGCGCATTAAGGCCTTCCAGGAACTTTCCCAACACCGAGCGCGAGCCGCTTTCCACGACGAGCATCCGGCGGAATTCCGGAACGCGCCGGCTGAAGAAAAGCCTCAACTCAGACACCCCACGAGTAGTCTTCGACCGGCTTGGCGACCTCCGCGCCGTTTTCCGCCATGCGCATCAGCTCCAGGCGCAGGGCGTCGACCAAAGCTTTCCAACTCGCTTCAATGACGTTTTCGCTCACCCCGACGGTGGCCCAGCTTCGCTTGTGATCGGTCCACTCGACCAAGACGCGGACCTTGGCGGCGGTGCCTTTCTTATAATCGAGCACGCGCACCTTGTAGTCCGTGAGTTTCACATTGGTGATGCCCGGATAAAGGCTGGAAAGGCACTGTCGCAGGCACAGGTCCAGGGCGTTGACCGGTCCGTGTCCGGTGGCGCTCGCCGAATGGATGCCGTCTTGCGCCTTGAGAACGACCGTAGCGGCGGTTTGGGACGGCTTTCCGGCGGTCGCCTTGGTTTTCACCTCATAACTGATGACTTCGAAGAAGTGCATCGCGGGGTTGAGCGCTTCGCGCACCAGAAGCTCGAAGGTGCCCTCGGCGGCTTCGAGTTCGTAACCTTGATACTCCATGTGCTTGATGCGCTCGAGGAGTTCGCGCCGCGCCTCTTCGCTCAATTGGCCCAAGCGGTGCTGTTCCAGTTTGTAGAGCACGTTGCTCCGCCCGGAGAGGTCGCTTAAGAGAACGCGCTGCCGGTTGCCCACCAGTTCCGGCTTGACATGTTCATAAGTCGCGGCATCGCGCAAAACCGCGCTCACGTGCACGCCGCCCTTGTGGGCGAATGCGCTCTGACCGACGTAAGGGGTGTTGCCGGCTAAGGGGAGATTGGCGAGTTCAGCGATGAAGCGGCAGACCTGTGTCAGCTCCTGCAATTTCTCCGGACCGATGGTCGTGTGGCCAAGCTTCAGTTCCAGGTTGGCGATGACGCTGGACAGATTGGCGTTGCCGCAGCGCTCGCCGTAGCCGTTCATACAGCCCTGCACGTGCGTGCAGCCGGCTTCGACAGCCGCAATGGTGTTGGCCACGGCGACGTCGGAGTCATTGTGGCAGTGGATCCCCAGGATGCCGTCGAAGCGTTTGCGGACTTCGGCGACGATTTCGGCGAGGCGGCTCGTCAGAGTGCCGCCGTTGGTATCGCACAGGCAGAGGACGTCGGCGCCGCTATTCTTGGCGGCTTCCAAGGTCCGGAGCGCAAACGCCGGATTAGAGATGTAGCCGTCAAAGAAGTGTTCGGCGTCATAGACTACCTCCTTGCCGTGGTCCTTGAGGTACTTGACGGTTTCTGAAATAAGCTTCAGGTTCTCTTCCTCCGAGATGCCCAAAGCGCGGGCGGTGTGGAGATCCCAGCTCTTGCCGAAGATCGAGACGGTGGGCGTTCCGGCTTCCACGAGGTGGCGCACGTTAGGGTCCCGGTCCACGGGATTGCGGGCGAAGCGCGTGGAGCCGAAAGCCGTGAGCCGGGCGTGCTTGAATTTCACTTCCCGCGCGCGCGCGAAGAACTCTTTATCCTTCGGGTTGGAACCAGGCCAGCCGCCCTCAATATAATCGATGCCCAGATCGTCCAACCGGCGGGCGATCATGAGTTTGTCTTCCACGGAAAAGGAGACGGCCTCCCCTTGTGTGCCGTCCCGGAGGGTGGTGTCGAAGGTAAAGATGCGCATAGATTTTCGTTCCCAGAAGTCGGCGGGAGGGAGCCGCCGGAGCGGCTCCCGGCGCCGCTATTCTTGCGGTACTCCTACTTCCTTTTTCTTCTTCAGGAAGGTCATCATCTCCCGAAGCTCTTTGCCCACCGTTTCGATGGGGTGATTCTTGGCCGCTTCCCGCATCGCCAGGAAGTTCTTACGGCCGGTCTTGTTTTCTTCGATCCACTCGCGGGCGAACTGGCCGGACTGGATCTCAGACAGGATCTTCTTCATTTCCTTGCGGGTCTCGGCGTTGATGATGCGCGGGCCGCGGGTATAGTCGCCATACTCGGCCGTATCGGACACCGAAAACCGCATGTAGCTCAGGCCGCCCTCATAGATGAGGTCGACGATCAACTTAAGTTCGTGCAGACACTCAAAGTAGGCGATCTCAGGCGCGTAGCCGGCCTCGACGAGCGTCTCATAGCCGGCCTTGATCAACTCGGCCGCGCCGCCGCACAAAACCACCTGCTCGCCGAACAGGTCGCTTTCGGTCTCCTCTTTGAAGGTCGTCTCAATGACTCCGGCTTTCAGGCAGCCGAGCGCGAGCGCATACGCCAGAGCCCGCTCCAGCGCCTTGCCGGAAGCGTTCTGATGCACGGCGACGAGCGCCGGAACGCCCACACCCTCCGTGAACAGCTCGCGAACGCGGTGTCCGGGAGCCTTCGGAGCGATCATGCTGACGTCGACCTCCGGCGGAGGAACGATCTGGCCGAAGTGGATGTTGAAGCCATGCGCGAACATCAGCGTCTTGCCGGCTTTCATGTGTGGGGCGAGTTCTTTTTCGTAAACGGCCGCCTGATGGTGGTCGGCCACCAGCATCATGATCACGTCAGCCACGGCAGCCGCTTCGGACGCCGTCATGACCTTCAGCCCGGCGGCTTCGGCCTTGGCCCAATTGGCTGTGCCGGGCAGTTCGGCGACCACCACATTGATGCCCGAATCGCGCAGGTTCAACGAGTGCGCATGACCCTGGCTGCCGTAGCCAATGATGGCCACCGTGGAATTCTTCAGGAGACCGAGGTCTCCGTCCTGTTCGTAGTAGCGTTTAGCCATTCAAGACTCCATTCGTTTTTTCCGCCTTGGCGCCGGCCGGGATGGGGCTGGCGAGGCGCAATTTCTTCGGCTCGAGCGCCACGGCGACCATGCCCGAACGGGTGACTTCGATGTCGCCATAGGCTCGCATCACCTCGATAAACTCGTCCAGTTTTTCCGGATCTCCAGTACACTCCAGCGCGAAACCCTCCACCGAGGAATCCACCACGCGGGCTTTGAAGATCTCGGCTTCTTTCAGAATAGCGGTTCTGGTTTCCATGGAGGCGCGTACGCGCAAGAGCACCATCTCCCTTGCTACGCACGGCGTGTCGGTCATATCCGCCGCCTGGAGGACATTGACCAGCTTGTTCATCTGTTTGATGACCTGCCGGCGCAGGTTGGGATCGACGTCCACCACGATGGTCATGCGCGACAAGGTCGGGTCGAGCGTGCGCGCCACCGTCAAACTTTCGATGTTGTAACCGCGGGCGCTGAGAACGCCCGTGATGCGCATTAACGCTCCGGGTTTGTTTTCGACCAGCAAAGAAATAATCTGTAGCATTGCGATTCTCCTCCGGCGTTATTTCGGAACAGCCACAGGTTGCGGCGGACCCAAGACCATCTCGTTTAACGCCGCACCCGCCGGAACCATGGGGTAGACGTTTTCGGTGGGCGTGACTTTGATGTTGAGCAGGAAAGGACCCGGCTCGGCGACCGCAGCTTCGAGCGCCGGGGCGAGGTCGAGCGGGCTTTCCACTGTGCGCCCGGGCAAACCATAGGCGGCGGCGAGCTTTTCGATGTCCGGGAAGCCGCACAGCTCCACGCCGCACAGGCGGTTGTTGTAGAACAACTCCTGCCACTGCCGCACCATGCCGAGGTATCCGTTGTTGATGATGACCACCTTCACGTTCAGCCCGTGGTTGACGAGCGTGGCAAGCTCGGGCACGGACATCTGGAATCCGCCGTCGCCGACAATCGCGAAAACGGTCTTGTCGGGGTTGGCGAAGGAGGCGCCGATGGCGGAAGGCAAACCGAAGCCCATGGAACCGAGACCGCCGGAGCTCAGCCAGAGTCTCGGTTTGTTGAAGCGGATGAACTGCGCCGCCCACATCTGATGCTGGCCTACGTCCGTGGTGACGATCGCCTCGCCGCCGGAGAGGCGGTCGATTTCGCGCATGACATGCTGTGGCTTGATTTCCGCCGCCGAGATGGCGGGCGTCAAGGGGTGCTCTTGCTGCCATTGCCGGATCTGCGCCCACCAAGCCTCGCGGGCGGCGCGGTTGCGGGCGGCTTCCACGGGGGCGAGTTCACGGAGCACGGCGTTGATGCGCGAGATGACCCGTTTGCAGTCGCCGACGATGGGCAGGTCAGCCGCCCGGTTCTTGCCGATTTCCGCCGGGTCGATGTCCACGTGAATCACCTTGGCGTGCGGGGCGAAGGCGGACAGGCGCCCGGTCACGCGATCGTCGAAGCGCACGCCGAGGGCGATCAGCAGGTCGGCGTTGGTCATGCCCATGTTGGCGGCGTAGCTGCCATGCATGCCCGGCATGGAGATGAAGTTCCGGTGCGATGAAGGAAGCCCGCCTAACCCCATGAGCGTGCACACCGTGGGGGCGTCCAGAATTTCGACCAGCTCTCGCAATTCTTCCGATGCGCCGGAAGCGATGATGCCGCCGCCCGCATAAACCATCGGACGCTCGGACTGCCACATCATTTGCGCCGCGCGCCGGATCTGTCCGGTGTGACCCTCGGTGTAAATCTTGTATCCGGGTAGGTGAATGGCGGAAACCGGCTGATAATGAGCCTTAGCCTGCAAAACATCCTTGGGGAGATCGACCAGGACCGGTCCCGGGCGTCCACTCGAGGCGAGGTAGAACGCTTCGTGAATGATCTGCGGGAGGTCCTGAACGTTCTTGACCAAGTAGTTGTGCTTGGTGCAGGAGCGGGTGATTCCGAAGGTGTCGGCTTCCTGGAAAGCGTCGCTACCAATGAGCTTGGTCGAAACCTGCCCGGTGAGAGCCACTACAGGAATCGAATCCATCAGGGCGTCCACGAGCGCGGTTACCAAGTTGGTGGCGCCGGGTCCGGACGTAGCGCAGCAAACGCCTACCTTTCCGGTAGACCGGGCATATCCTTCCGCTGCAAAGCAGGCATTCTGTTCGTGACGGACCAGCACGTGCCGGATGGGATTCTCGTACATCGAGTCGTATAGGGGCAGCGTGACGCCGCCCGGATACCCGAAAATGCAGTCAACGCCCTCCCGCCGGAGACATTCCAGCAGGATTTCAGCGCCACTCATTAAAGTTGGCATTTTGCTCTCACCTTCCATGATCTGAATTTGGCCGGGACGGCTTGACCAAGCGCCCCAAAAATCGAAAAGGCCACCAGCCGGTTTGTTTCACCCCGCTGGCGGCCTTGAGGTCCTTTCGGTTGCCTCGATTCCACTCAAGCGGGGCCGGCTACAGTGACCCCAATAATAATTACGATGGCTACGATGAGGTTCCGATAGGAGACACCCGAGGCCGTCCAGCACGCGGTTGCGTTGCGACTCAGGCGCTCCATACAGGTAAGTGTACAAGACAAGCCGTGGAAATGCAACTGTGAATCCGGATTAGTTTCATTTATGGCCATAGAAGACTGGTTTATGGGCGTAAGTTGGAGGGGGATGAAAGAGAACGGCGCGTGACCACATCCGCCGGAGCGGAGGGCACGCGCCGCTTTACGGGAAAACCAAAGGAGAGATCCTGGTACGCCCGCAATAAATTGTTCCGGCGAGGGTTAGCGGGCGGCGAGCCGACCTTCCTGCGCCGGGTTACTAGTCTGGCATCCGGTGGCGGACTAGCGCTCCGCAGCCGCCATCACGCTGCCGACCTTGCTGAAGATCACGCTGATGCTGTTGGCCACGCCCGGCATGATGGCGCCGGCCGCAACGGCCACGAAGCCCGCCATCAGCGCATATTCGATCAAATCCTGGCCGCGCGTGTCACGCCACGCTTGGACCAAGTAAACCAAGTTCTTCAAACGATTCATCTCTCGTTGTTCTCCCTTCCCTGCTGTGGCTGGCTTCAAATCCCGCCACAGTATGGAAAGTAACATCCGGCGGGCTTTGGACGAATCGACTGTAAACCTTAGGCTGGCATCCTAAACAACCCGAGGGGCGTTAGGTCAACAAACTAGCCAAAGGAGCTGGCGGCTCTTTTGAATTACGCCGCGGGTCCGGCGCTAACCCGCCGGGGCAAGAATCTGCCAGAATGAAGGGGTTACGCCATGCGACGGAATCAGCACTTACTTACTTGGCTCACTTTGGGCGCCGTGTTTCTGGCGGGATGCAAGAGCGCGCCTCCGGCGAATGTGGCGGCGGTGGTGAACGGACGCGCCATCACCTACGCCGATTTGGAAAAGAAGATCCAGAGCCAGTTTACCTCCCCGATGGAGGAGCAAAACGAAGATGCGCTAGCCATTCAAAGGCTGGAGGTGCTGCGCAGCATGATTGACGAGGAGATCATGCTTCAGCGGAGCGAAAAGGCAAGCCTGCTGGCTACCGACAGCGAAGTGGAGGCGAAACTGGCTGAACTGCGCACTCCATACACCCAGGAGGAGTTTCAGAAGCAGCTCAACCTGCGCCGCATGACGATCGACGACCTCAAAGCGCAACTGCGCCGCGATTTGAGCGTGCAGAAGCTTTACAACAAGGAGATCACCTCCCATATCAATATCACCGATCAGGAAGTGGCGGATTACTACAACGCCAACAAAGCCAGCTTTAATCTGGCGGAGCCGCAGGTCCACCTGGCGCAGATTCTGGTGACTCCGGCGCCGGATCCGAACGTGCGCAACCTGAAGAACGACAAGGCGCAGAACGAGGAGCAGGCGCGGAAGAAAATTCAGATGCTCGAAGCCCGCCTGAAGAAGGGTGAAGACTTCCCGCAGTTAGCTCAGAATTATTCCGAAGATCCGGCGAGCGGACCCAATGGAGGCGACTTGGGCTTTATCCCCGTCTCCGCGCTCGAGAAAGCGAATCCGGAGCTTCGGAAGATGGTGATGGCGCTCACCCCGGGGCAGATTTCGCCGATCATCCGTACGCCGGAGGGCTACCGGATTTTGAAAGTCATCTCCAAGGAACCGGCGGGACAGCGGGAGCTCAATGACCCGCGGGTGCAGCAAAACATCCGGGAGACGCTGATCAACCGCAAAGAGCAACTGCTGCGCGCCGCATATATCGAGGTGGCGAGAAACGAAGCCAAAGTGGTGAACCACTTGGCGGCGAAAATTCTGGCGGAGAAGTCCGGCAAGAAGAAGTAGCTACGGGCGGGCGCCGGCGGCGGGCGCGGTTTTGGGCGGCGGCGCCTTGCGGATTTCTTCGAAGTACTGCTTCACGAACTCCTGGTGCACGAGCGGCACCTCGTCGCGGTGGATCTCCCCGCCCGCATCCGAATGAGTGCTCCGGGTGGTCGTGTATTGCGTCTTCAAAGGCTGCTGGCGGCTGGAATTCACTTCCACCATGATTTCGCCGGTGAGCTTTTCGGAACGCTTGCCCAGAATCTCGCTCAGCTTGCCTAAGGCGGCTTGCGTTTCGGCGTCCCGGATGCTCTTGTCGCCGTCCTCGCGTCCGATGCCGCTGCGCGCTTCCTTGCTGGCGCGTTCTTCACCGCCCCGTTCACCCTTGCTGGACTTCCCTCCTTGCGCCATTTCTTCGCTCGAAGCAGGTTCTTCGCTTTCGCCCTTGCCTTCTTGCTTACCGTCGGCTTGCGGCTTGCCGGGCATCTGCTGTCCTTTGCCCTCGCTTGACTTCTGGGAAGCGGAGGTGCGCTGCGTGCGCTCGCCTTCGCCCGAACCGGGCGGATTGAGCTTGAGCTTCTCGAGCAGGTTCGCCATCGCCTCCCGCATCTTCTGGAGCAGGCTGGACTCCTCCTCGGTCATTTTCTTGGCAGGTTGGTTCGACGGCTTCTTCGGGGGCGTTCCGGTTTGACCTGCCCAATCATCATCCGCCTCGTCGCCGGCGTCGCCCGAAGAACGCTCGCCGCCTTCGGCGTCTTCTCCGGAGTTATCTCCTTGCTGGCGGTTATTATCTTTCTTCATAACCGGCGTGTCGGACATCTCCTCGGGATCCAAAGCGTAAGCGCCTTCCGGCAAATGCTCAGGACGCTTGGGATCGCCTTGTTCAGAGACGGACAAGCCGTTTTCGTCGAGCGGGCTCTTGAGCGGTTTCTTCTCGCGGGCTTCCGCTACGGCGGAGCGGCTGGCGCCGGTGAAGAAATCGAAAGAAAACTCCGCGATCGGGGCGCGAAGGTCGAGGCTGCGCTTGACCCCGTAGCGGATTCCGAATAAGGTCAGGGCTGAGATCGCCAGCACGGCGGTGAGGTACGCCCCCCGCGGAATTGTGAAAGGCACGGCGCGGGCGGGATCGACGCCTGAAGCCATGCGCATAGCGCCGGCGCGCTGGGCTTCCACGATTTCCGGAAGGGCTCGATGCCGGTTTTCGCCATGCAGGTAATGCCAAGCGGTGGAGAGCGCATCATAAGCATCCACGCGGCGGTCGAGAATCTGCGCCACACGGTAAGGGCTAGGGATCCGGTTGCGGGTGCGGTAGAGCCCGATGGCGAAGGCGGTAAGGGCGACGGTAGCGATCCAGCGGGCGTCGAGAACCTGAGTGCCAACAATGAGGAGAACCAGGAATCCGGCTAAGCCAATCGAAAGGGCGAGCAAAGCCTGTTCCAGCACGGTGTTCCACACCATGCGCCGCCTGGCTCGCTCGATGAGGGTCTCCAACGCCGCCACTTCGCTTGCTCCCATTATCCCGCAGGTGGGGGAAGACGCGCGAGGGTGGGGTATGGAATGATGGTGTGTTCGTTCGAATCCGCACCAGACGAGGGTTGCATGTTCCGCAAGGTGTTTTTTTTGGTGGCGCTGTCAGCGGCGGGCGCCGATGAAGGCTGGATACCGCTGTTCAACGGCAGGAATCTCGACGGCTGGACGCCGAATGAGAACAAGGGCTCCTGGAAGGTGGTCGATGGGGTGCTGGCGGGCGATGGACCGCGCTCCCATTTGTTCTACACGGGCAAGGTCCGCAACGCCGACTTCCGGAATTTCGAGTTCAAAGCGGAAGTCATGACTCGCCCGATGGCCAACTCCGGCATTTATTTCCACACCCGTTACCAGAATGAAGGCTGGCTGGACTATGGCTTGGAGGTGCAGGTCAACAATACCGCCACGGGCGAGAAAGGTTACATCGAGCGGAAGAAAACCGGTTCGCTGTATGGCGTCCGGAATATCTACAAGCAACTGGTGAACGACAACGAGTGGTTCGAGCTGCACTTCAGCGTGCGGGGCAAGCAGGTGCGGGTGTGGCTGAACGGCGTGCTGCTGGTTGATTACATCGAGCCGGACGAGCCGGTCGTGGAAACCAAACGCCCCGGCGGGAGGGTTCTGGGGCACGGGACGTTCGCGCTTCAGTGCCATGATCCGGGTTCGAAGGTGTTCTTCCGCAATATCAGGGTCCGTCCGCTGCCGGACGACGCCAAAGCGGAGTCCGCCGAACGCCCGGTGGTGGATGCCGTGTACAAGGAACTGCTGCGGTTGAGCGGAGCGAACTACCCGGTGGTGGATTTCCACGTGCATCTGAAGGGCGGATGGACGCTGGAGCAGGCTCTGGCGAATTCGAGGCGGCTGGGAATCGGCTACGGCATCGCGGTGAACTGCGGCGTTGGTTTTCCGATTACGAATGACGCCGGCGCGGAGGAGTTTTTGCGCAGCATGAAAGGGCAGCCGGTCTTCGTCGCCATGCAAGCCGAGGGGCGCGAATGGGTGAAGATGTTCTCCAGGCAGGTGATGGCCAAGTTCGATTATGTTTTCACCGATTCGATGACCTTCACCGATGACAACGGCAAGCGGATGCGGCTGTGGATCAAGAACGAAGTCGGCGAGATCCAGGACCAGCAGGCGTTCATGGACCTCATCGTGAACCGCACGGTGGGCATTTTGAAGAACGAGCCGATCGACATTTATGTAAATCCGACGTTTTTGCCCGAGGCGATGGCGCCCAACTACGACGCTCTGTGGACGCCGGAACGCATGCAGCGGGTAATTGACGCCGCCAAGGAAAACGGGATCGCCATCGAGATCAACAACCGTTACCGGATCCCGAGCGCGGCTTTCATTAAGCGGGCGAAGGCGGCGGGGATCAAGTTCACCTGCGGGACGAACAATGCTTCAGCGGCGGACGTGGGGCGGATGGAGTATTGCCTGGAGATGATCCGCGAGTGCGGTCTCCGGTGGCAAGACATGTGGACGCCGGAGATGCGGAGACGGCGGTAAGCCGGGCGTCCCCAGGAGTGGGGACGCACCGCAGCCCGTGGCGCAAGCACTCTTGCTTGCAGCGCCTCCACTCATGGAG